>Ga0196977_1000160_pt1 | contig 42910 bp, 40 predicted proteins | sample S3v_1013CmetaG_FD_148634 | JGI IMG/M metagenome (GOLD analysis project Ga0196977, IMG submission 148634) | Soil microbial communities from Anza Borrego desert, Southern California, United States - S3+v_10-13C | ecosystem: Environmental > Terrestrial > Soil > Desert | place: USA: California... | reverse complement strand
GTTCCTCTACGGCGGCAACGACGGTTTCAACACCTGGGTGCCCTACACCAACCGCCGGTACTACGAGAAGCGGCCGACGATCGCGGTGCCGCGCGATGCGGTGATGAAGGTAACGGATTCCCAGGGATTCCATCCCTCGCTTGCGGCGCTGGTGCCACTGTGGGAACGGCGTGAGCTTGCGCTGCTGCAAGGCATCGGCTATCCCGAAGGCACGCAGCAGCACTACCGGGACATCGAGATCGCCTTCACCGCCAACGACACGGAGATCCTGGGCGAAGGTTGGGTTTCGCGCGCGCTGGGTGCGCGGTCCGATGCCTCCGCCGTGGCGTTCGAAACTCTCGACATCCGCGCGCTCGATCCGATGGGGCCGTTCCGCGGCGAGCGGCTCGGCACGGTCCAGGTGCATTTCGCCGACGAGCTGCTCGCGAAGCGGCGGCTGGCCGATTGCACCGTGAGCGTGAACCAACCCGGGGCAGCGCGGCTCGCGCGCGATCCGGGCGCCTTCGCCACGACCAACCTGCGCACCGTGTTTCCTTCGGATCCCTTCGGGCAGGCGATGCGCTGCGCGGTGGAGCTCGCGGCCGCAGCCCCGACCCTGCCCGTGATCCATGTCGCCCTGAACGGCCTCGATGGCGACAAGCACCATTCCGTCGATACCCACTGGAAGCAGCTCGAGTACCACGGCGATGCTTTGAAGCGCTTGGCCGAAGGCCTGTCGGCGCTGCGCTCCGGAATGATCGAGATCGGCCGCTGGGACGAAACGCTCGTTGCAACCTATGACGAGTTCGGCCGCTCCCCCATCGAGAACGAGGACCGCGGGACGCACCACGGCCTCGGCACGACCCACTTCGTCCTCGGGGGCCGCGTGAAGGGAGGGCTGTACGGCGAGCCGCCCCCGGTCCAGGACCTGCACCCGATAGGCGGGCCCGCCCCGGTGATCGACACGCGGCGCCTGTGGACCACGGTGGCGACGGATTGGTGGGGCGCGGACGCCGCCGGCATTTTCGGGCGTCGCTTCGAGGCGTTGCCCTTGCTGCGCAGCTGACGCTTTCAGGCGTCGCCGCGGCGAAGGCCGGGGCCCGATCTACTTTTTCTTCCCCACCACCAGCAGCACCACGCCCGCGGCGATCGAGGCGAGCCCCGCCCACTGCGGCACGTTCACCCGGTCCTTCTCGGCTACCGACAGCTTGAGCGGCCCGATCTCGGCCTTGTGGGTTTCCTTCGTATAGCTGAACCCGCCGTAGGCGAGCGCCAGCGCGCCCGCGACGATGAGGACGATGCCGAGGATTCTGAGAGAAGCCATGTGTTGTCCTTGTAATGGAGCGGGAACGGCCCCACCTGCAGGGTGTCCCAATGGACGAAGGATACGCTGCATCACCGCGTATAATTCGAAGTCGCTGGAGCAAGACCCCATTTCAAGGGGGCGATCCGGTTTCGACGTGGGCTCGGAAGCAGTGCAGGGCATGCCGAGGCGCGGACTACCTCGTAAATACAGCCGCTAACGACAATAGTCGCCAACGATAGCAACTACGCTCTGGCCGCCTAATACCGGCCGGACTGTGCCCCGGGTGTGCCCATGCGCCCGGCCGGGCTCGTAAAGACGGACGCACAGTCATATTCATGGGATCGCGGTAGGAGGGGCCACTTCTCTCACCGCTAAATCCAAGGTGGCTCAACGTCTCCAAGCTCGCCGGTCTGCGGGGAGGCGCGTAACTCAAATGGCCTGGCTACGCATGTAGAACTGTCTGTGGAAGGCTTGCGGACGCGAGTTCGATTCTCGCCGCCTCCACCAATGAAGCCGGGGAATCGTGGTGATTCCCCGGCTTTTTCTTTGTATGCTGCCGGGCATGGCAGCGTCCCAGCCCGATTTCCAACCGCCGCTCACGGCCGAGGCGCAGCAGTATCTCGTGGAGGCGTGCGACGAGATGGAGGCGCTGCAGGGGCTCCTGAACCGGCACTGGCGCTTCCAGTCGACCCAGGGCGTCTCGTTCGACCAGGCGACCTCTTCGCTCGTCTTCACGTACGCCGATGAGCGCCGTGTGGAAGCGCCCGCCGAGCTCCTCGGCATGTATCGGCGTCGCGACCGGACGTGGAACTGGGCGTGGGCACGACCCGAGACCGCGCAGTTCGCCCCGGGGGGCGCGATGGTGCGCGCCCTGGGCGAGCGTTTCGGCCTCGACTACCTGCTCACGCCGGCGTACCGGCTGCCCGACGCGTCGTTCCTGGGATTGCTCACGGCCGTCGGCGTGAAGGCGACCCAGGCCATCGGCCACTACATCGGCGTGCACGAAAGCGCCGACGGCGAGACCGAGATCGTCTACCTGGTGAAGCGCGCCAAGGGCAAAGCGGCGCCTTGATGCCCGGGCAACGCCCTCCCGGCGAGGGCGTGCGCGCGCGCGTGGGCCAGCTCGATCCGGTGGAGGGCCTGCGCGCGCTCGCGATCGCGCTCGTGATCGTCTTCCACTACACGGTGCTGCGCGATCCGGCGGCGAACGACCCGTGGCATCGCCTCTTGGACGGCTGGCAACCGCTGGCGGTCATCGCCCGCAACGGCTACCTCGGCGTCGACCTCTTCTTCCTGCTCACGGGCTTCCTGCTGGTGATGCCGTGGGCGCTGCAGCGGCTCGAGGGCGGACCACGGCCCAGCGTGCGCGAGTTCTATCGCCGCCGTGTGCGCCGCATCGTGCCTGCCTACTACGTGCAGCTCGCATTCCTTTTCCTGTTGTTCCTGCCGCTGCTGCATGGCCTCGCGTACTACCGCTACAACCCGGGGCACATCGCCTATAACGGCATCGCGCACGCCCTCTTTCTGCACTACACGACGCCGCTCACCAGCGCCTCCTTCGGCATCAACGGGCCGCTCTGGAGCCTCGCGCTGGAGGCCCAGTTCTACCTGCTGCTTCCGCTGCTCGCACCGATCTTCGTGCGCCATCCCTTCGGAAGCATCGTGATCGCTACCGCCATCGCAGCGGCCTGGCGTGTGCTCGCCATGACCGACATGGAGCCGATCGTGCGCTTCCAGCTCAGGCAAGGCGCGCGTTGGGGCGTGCCCGAGGAGGCGGTGCGGCACTTGATGCTCACGCAGTTGCCCGGATACCTGGCCCACTTCGCCGCCGGCATGGGTTTGGCGATGGCATGGCTTGCGTCGCGACGCGGGCACATCACAATGCCCGAGCAAGGCATGTGGCTCGCGGTGGCGATTGCCGCGGCCCTGGCGCTGTACGGGATCTACGGGCTGGGAGGCGCGAACGCCCTGGGCTTCACGGCCTCGTGGCTCGCGACACTCACCGCGTTGGCTTGCCTCGTGTTTGCCGCGGCGCGCGGGCTGCCCGAGCGCCTGAAGACGCCGCTGCTGAAACCCTGGCTCTTCGTGGGCCGCACCAGTTATTCGGCTTACCTGTACCACGTGCCCTTGCTGCTCGCCTGGAACCACTTTGGCGTGCTGCATTCGAGCGGTTGGTCGTTTCCCGCCTACCTCTCGCTGGTCCTGGTTACGTCCTGGGCATCCTACCGATGGGTGGAGCGCCCCTTCATGGCGAGGTGAACCTCTCAGCTCGAGCCCGTATCGATGCGGTCCAGGCGCCATCCACCATTGGCGTAGGGGACGTAGCTCACCGTCGAGAAATCGTAGAACGTCGCCATTACCCCGAGCGGCATGTAGTGGGAGACCAAGCTCTTGCGCGTCAGCGAGGGATCGTCGATCGGGGCGCCGCCGTGCATCAGGTCGGCAGCCCAGATGAGGACGTCGCCCTTCCGAGCCATGAATTGCCGTGTCGGGAGCCCACGCGCCTCGCACATGCGCAACGTCTCCTGCAGCACCTTGTGGTACGCGCCATAGTCGCCGTTGTGCCCCTTGGATACGCCGTTGTTCAGGACTTCGGGCAGCGCATGGCTGCCGGGCACGAACTGCAGCGCGCCCGCGCCGGGACGCACGTCCTCGAGCGCGATCCAGGAAGCGGCCAGCGACATGGGCTCGGTGAGCGTGAGCGGGCCCGTATCGGTGTGCAACGGCTCCTCCGAGCCCTTGCGCATCGACATCGTCTGGAAGACGACGGCCGGCCTCTCGTAGATGGCCTCCAGGAAGCTGCGGATGCGCGGCGCGAAGACAAGGTCCGCGGCACGGGGAAAGTAGTAATGCAGGTCGCTCACCTTCGCGACCTTGTCGTACAGCTCCTTGCCGAGCGGATGCACCTGGCCGCCGCTGTGCGCATAGATGCCCCGCGGCGGATCCGACCATGCGCGCTCGAAGAACGCCAGGTACTCGTCGATCACCTGGTGAGAGACGGCCTGTTCGAAGATCACGTAGCCATGCTCGATGTAGTAGCGCAGCGCCTCCGCCACGTCCGGATGGACCTCCCCGTCCCGCAGCTTGCGCTGCAGCACCTCGAGCGCATCGGCGCGATCGATCCAGAGGCCGCCGAACCTGCTGCGATACAGCGGAGTTGCCTCGCGGTTCCTGGGGGAGGGATTGAGCTTGAGGGCCCGGGCGAGAGCGTTGAGCATGGTGTCGTTCCTTTCCATCGGGTTGCAAGTCGCGTTTCCGCTTCGTCAATCCGCCGCCATCCTGGCGGCGTTTCCGCCGGCCATGGCCGGCTGGCCTTCGAGACAGCGTTTCACCGCCTCGAGGTACTTGTGCCCATGGCGCTCGTCGGGCTCGAGGTAAGTCCCCTCCGCCCATTCGTTCCAGGCGTTGAGGAAGATGAGCTGCTCCGGGTCGGGCCGCCGCGAAGTCACTTCGACCAGCTGCCGGAACCAGTGCTCGAAACGCTCGGGCGAGGCGCCCTTGAAAATGCGTGCGCGCTTCACGTAGCGCGCCGTGTTGTCCCAATCCACGAACGCGCCCGGGAAAGCGGGGATTCCGCCCTCGCGCTCCACCTTGAGGATCTGCTTCCAGACCATGTCGTAGTCGTAGAAGGTGAGGCCCGAGAAGAGCTTGTAGCGGATGGCCCGCAGCACGTCCTGGACCCGTTCGGGCAGCAGGCGCAGCGCGGCGACCGGCTTGCTCGTCTCCAGCACCGTGCCTTCGTAATCGGGCGAGTAGATGGCCTCGAACGGCTGGAACTGCATCGTGGCATCGAAGTGCCTCAGCACCTCCGGCAACGGGAACTCGTATTGCTTCATCGAGATGAGATAGATCCCGGGAAGTCCGCGTCGATGCGCTTCCTCCCGCCAGAAATCGAACATGTCGCCGATCTGGGTGATGCGATGCGCGCGATAGACAAGGAAAACGGGTTTTCCGTCCACCTTGATCGAGCGTGGATCGCTCCAGGCGCGGAAGAGATAATCGAAATGACGTTGCCACAGCTCCTTGTCGGGCCGGTGGGTCTGCTCCTGCAGGATGTGATGATCGCGCCCGTCCCAGCGCCGCGACCACGTCTCGTTCGCCCACGCGAGGCAGAACGGGAAGTCGAGGTCGGGCGAATCCATCACCATGTTGGTGGGCTTTTCCAGCAACTGCTTGCCGTCGAACCAGTAGTGGTAGTGGCAGAAGCCGGACAGGCCGTGGGACTTCGCGAGGTCGATCTGCCACGCGAGCGTTTCCTTGTCGGACTGGTCGTAATAGCGCCCGCCCAGCGGGACGCGCGGCTGGTAATGGCCGCGGAACTGCGGTTGCGCGCGCCGCACGTTCACCCAGTCGGTGAAGCCCCTGCCCCACCATTCGTCGTTCTCGGGAATGGCGTGGAACTGCGGGAAGTAGAAGGCGAGCAGCCGTACCTGGTTGGCCTCGTTCATGAGCCGATGAGGCGCCTCGACACCCGGTGCAGCTTGTTGACCGCGCGGCGCCACAGCGGGGCGGCGGCGGAATACGGATCGTGCACCGGAAGCGCCACGTTCATGTCCTGGAAGCGGCGCGAAACGGCCGCGCCCTTCGCCTCGAAGTAATCCGAGAAGCCCGGGACGCGCGACATCTCGACCAGCTCCATGACTTCGGCGGGGGCGTTTTTCCCCGTGACCAGCACGCCCAGGCCGTAGCAGTGCGCGAACTCGAAATGGGGATAAGCGCCCTTCACCTCGTCGAAGAGCTTGCGCACGCCGAACTTGAGCGCGGCCGGGCCCGCGTTCTGCACGGTCACATTGATGTCGTGGAACATGACGACCGAGCGGTCGGACATCTTCGGCAGCCAGGTGCGAAAGTCGTTGCCTACCGCCTCGTACGTGTGCGTGCCGTCGATGTGCAGCAGGTCGATGCTGCCGTCGGCGAACTGCGACACCGCCTCGTTGAAGTCCTTGCGCACGAGCGTGGCGGTGCCGGGATGCTCGCCGGCGAGGTAGTCGTTGATCTCGTTGAAGAGCGTCTCGTCGAAGCGGCCCATGTGGATGTCGCCCTCCCACAGGTCCACTCCATAGCAGTGTCCGCCACCCGAGGCCTCCACCGCCTGGCAGAAAGCGGCGAACGAAGAGCCGCTGTAGGTACCGAGCTCCACGGTCACGCGCGGCTTGAGCCGCCCTATCAGCTCGAAGGCGAAAGGGATGTGACCGATCCACCACGGCGACTTGAGCAACCGCGGCGAGAGCCTCTCCGCCCACGCGAAGCGCGCCGCGTAGCCCGTCTTGTCTTCCATGCAAGTCTCCTGCGTCATGTGCTGATCTTGTTCGCGGCGGGCTCGAGCTTCGCGCGCATTTCCTCCACCAGGCGCTGCGCCTCGGGCGCGCGCCACCAGCGGCGCTTGAGGTTCAACGTTTCCAGTTGCTCGCCGTACTCCTGGCAGAGGGCACGCAGCGCCGCCAGTTCCGCGCTCACGCGCTCGAACTCGGCTTTCGCATGCGCGTAGGCCTCGTTCGTCTTTCCATACGCCCCGGAGAGATCGTCGTAAGCCCCCTGCAGGTGCGCATAAGCCTGCTGCAGGTGGCGATACGGCTCGGTGAGGGCGGTCTCGGTGCCGACGCCAACCTCGAACCGCGCCATCGGCCGAGGCTCCAGCGGGAGGACGGAATGATAATCCGCCACCATGGCGCGCGCGGTTCTCGTGGAGGCCATTTGCGCCACTCGGAGGGCGACTCTCCCCAGCTTCGCCGAATCGGCATGCAAAGAGCGCACGAGCTCGACAAGCGCCATCGCCCGAGGCTCGAACAGGAAGCCGTCCATGCCATCATGGATGCGCTCGCCGAAGCTGCCGAGCGCCGTCGCCAGGGGAGGAATTCCCAACGCCCAGAGCTCGCTCAGCGTGTAGCTGAAGGTCTCCGGAACGATCGAAGCGAGGACCGCGGCGTGCGGAGCGATCTTGCCGAGAATGGCCGGAAGCTCTTCGGGCCCGTAGCGCTCGATTGTTTTCCACCCAAGGGGCCGCGCCCATTCGGGAGCGTGCGGGCCGCATCCGACGAGCGTGACTTCCGCGATACCACGAAGTCCGGGCGCGGCCTCGCGCAACAACGCCTCGCCCTTGTTCTGCGCCATGCGGCCCAGGACCACGAGCCGCAACGGCTTGCCCGACTCCACCTTCGCCAGCGAAAGCTTGTCCACCGCGAAATCGATCCCGTGGCCGATGACCCGCATGGGGTACGTCGCGAGACGCGGCTCCAGCCGCGCGAGCGTCTGCGCCACCGAGGCGGTCGGCACCACCATCTCGATGCGCCGATTCACCAAGGTCGCCACGTAGGCATCGCGCAACGCGCGCCAATCCTCATCCGAAGGACGGCCCAGAACGTCGTAGTGCGGGTTCCCGGGCCCCCAGACGTCGAGCGTTTCGCCGGCGTCGAAGCGCGGGTTGATCGACTGGCACAACGGGTAGAAGTCGTGCGCCACAACGAGCGTCGGAAGCGGTGTGCGCAGCGCATCGAGCGAGTGGCCGATGAGCGAGGAGACGATGATCGCCTCGACGCCGTACTCCCTCACCACCTGCTCGAGGATGCCCCGGTACTCGAGGCTCGAAACGGCGGTCGCGCGAATCGGGCGCGCGATGTCCCAGGTATGGATGGGAACCTTGGCGTCGGGATCCGAATAAAGCACCACCCTTTGGCCGCCGCGCTCGCCGATGCGATAGGTGGCCAGGATGAGGTTGGTTCGCGTCGTGTCCGCGCGACCGAAATCGCGCACCCACTTGTCCAGGCCGCCTCCCCAGAAATGCATGACGTGCAGCTGCACGGGCCGGGCATCGAGGGCGGGCGCGGACACCGGCGGCAACCCCACATCGATCGCCTCGGCCACCCGGCGACGCAAGCCGCCGAGGGGGCTGTGCAGGCCGAATGCCGACGCCTCGACCGGATCGATACCGGGCGCCCGCTCGAGCGCCTCGCCCTCGAAGCCCACGTAGATGAAGTCGCACATGACGACCTGGCGGCCCAAGGCGCGCCACCGATTCGCCAGGAGGTTCAGCGCAAGCGGCACGTCGTCGATCCCGGCGATCGCATCCACGCCTTCGCCGAGCGCGTCGGCGCGCAGATACGCGCATATCGGATGAAGCGCGGGCGTCTCGTAGTAGCTACGCGTTCCCATGCAGTAGGCGCTGCGATCGACGATCTCCGCGCGGCCGGCCACGGCAACACGCCGATCCTCCGGCACCAGCGCATGCAGCGCCGATGCATCGCACAGGGGCACTGCGGCCGCGATCTCCGGCGATGCGTAAGCGGCCTTGGCGAGTCGCAAGTCCCAAGCGAGTGGCAGCTGCGCTCCAGCGGTCACGCAGGCGACATCTCGGCGGGCGTGCTCGCGCGTGATGCGGCCCAACCCCGCAGCGAGCGGCTCATCGGCACCGAGCTCGAACACCTCCGCGGCGGGCAACTCCCCGATCGCGAGCGAGGCGCGCGTGGCCGCCAGGAGGGACGCATCGGCGCCCTCCGGGACGATGACCAGCACGGCCGGCCCAAGCTCCGGGATCCGCTGCATTTTCGGTATGAATCAGCGCCTTAGGAAAGGAAGCTCATTTTACAGGGACAATGTAATAATCCGGGGCAGTGCCTTCCGCCATCGTCGATATCGTGGTGCCGGTGTACCGCGGCGAGCGCGAGACACGGGCCTGCCTCGAAAGCCTGCTCGCCTCGCCCACGTCGACCGCGCGCGAGCTCCTCGTCATCGACGACGCGAGCCCGGAGCCCTCGATCCGTGCCTGGTTGCGCGAGCTGGCCAAAAGCGGTGCGATATCGCTCATCGAGCATCCGGCCAACCTCGGCTTCGTGGCCTCGGTGAACGAAGGCATGGCGGCGCACCCGGATCGCGATGTGGTGCTGCTCAATAGCGACACCGAGGTCGCTCCAGGCTGGCTCGATCGACTCACGGCGCACGCGCGCGGCGATCCCGCGGTTGCCACGGCAACGCCCTTCTCCAGCAACGCCACGATCTGCAGCTATCCACGCACCCTGGTCGCGAACGCGCTTCCCGCCGCAGAGACGACGGCAACCATGGACGCCGCTTTCGCTTCGGCAAATGCCGGGCGGTCCGCATCCATTCCCACCGCGGTGGGCTTCTGCATGTACATCGCGCGTCGTTGCCTCGATGACGTGGGCGCGTTCGATGAGGCACGGTACGGAACCGGATACGGCGAGGAGGTGGACTTCTGCATGCGCGCCGCGCGCGCGGGATGGCGCAACGTGATCGCGGGGGACGTGTTCGTGCGCCACGTGGGCGAGGTTTCGTTCGCCGGCGCGGGAGCCGAGCGTCGCCTGAAGGCGCAGGCCACGGTGGATGCGCTTTACCCGGAATTCCAGGTCGAGCTGCGCCGCTTCCTCGCGACCGATCCGGTGCGGCCGTTGCGCCGGCGAGCCGACATCGAGCGGCTTCGCCGGTCACCGCTGCGGCGCCGGCTGGTGATTGCCGCTGCCCCGTCGCAGGAGCGTGGAGATGGAGCCGAAACGCTTTCGCTTTCGCTTGCGCCCCACGGCACGCGGCACATCCGGCTGCGCTGGGAGAAGGCCGGCGAAGAGTTTTGCCTCTGGTTCCCCCACGAGGACTGGGCAGGTATCGCGGCGGTGATCGGCTTCATCGGAATTGCAGGACGTCCCAGTCCGTGGGCCGCGGCCCCGGAGCTCGAGGAAAGGTGGCTGGCGCCGCCGGAAGGGTTGGAAGCACCCGTCACGGCGCAAGCGCATCGCGCGATCGAGGCATGGATCGAGGCTCTGCGACCCCGAATCGAAGATACGGGCGCAGCGGGCTGGCTCGGGGCAACGGCCACCCGGCTGCGCAAACTGCTTTCCCGGGGCCGAACCGGTATCATTCCGTAAACCGGCTGCCTACCCACAAAACGACAAGGCCGTGGCGAGATTCTCGATCCCCAAGCTGAGCGCGAACGCCCTGATCCGCATCGGGATCGGCGTGGCGCTGGTGCTCGCTTTCCTCGTCCACGAGGCCGAGTGGACGCAGTCGCGCTTCATCAACCAGCTTGAGCTGTGGGCGTACGATGCCCGCCTTCGCTTCTTCATGCCGAAGACGCTCGACCCGCGAGTCGTCATCGTCGACATCGACGAGAAGAGCCTGAACGCAGAGGGGCGCTGGCCGTGGAGCCGCGACAAGATGAAGCTCCTCGTGCAGGCCATGTTCGAGAAGTACAAGACGCGCGTGGTGGGCTTCGACGTGGTGTTCTCGGAGCCCGACCGCAGCTCGGGGCTGGCGAGCCTCGAGGAGCTCGGCAAGACGCAGTTTGCGGACGACCCCAAGTTCCAGGCCTTCCTGGTCGAGGCGCGCAAGACACTGGACTACGACCGCCTCTTCGCCGAGGAGGTCGCGAAGCACCCGGTGGTGCTGGGATTCTTCCTTGGCGGCAAGTCGGAGAAGTCAGGGGTGCTTCCGCCACCCACCTTCGAGGAAAAGGGGCTGGGTGATCCCAACTGGGTCTTCATCCACAACCTCGCGGCGGGCTATAGCGGCAACATCGAGATGCTGCAGCAGCAGGCGACGGCGGCAGGCCACCTGTACCCCTCGCTCGACTTCGACGGCATCACCCGCCGCGTGCCGATCTTCATGAAGTACGGCGACAACTACTACGAGGCGATGGCCTTCGCCGTGGCCCGCACCTATCTCGGCAACGTGCCCGCGAAGGTGCGCGTGAGGCCTCCCACTTCGCTTGCCGGCAACCTGGCCACCATTCCTTCGGTCGAGATCGGGCCACTCAAGATCCCGCTGGACGAGCGCATGAGCGCGCTGGTGCCTTTCCGCGGCCCGAGCGGGGTATTCCGCTACGTCTCGGCGACCGACGTGATGCGCGGCAAGGTGGCCGAGGACGAGCTGCGCGACAAGATCGTGATCGTGGGCACCTCGGCCCAGGGCCTGCTCGACCTGCGCGCCACACCCGTGCGCGAGGATTTCCCCGGCGTGGAGGTTCACGCCAACCTGATCAGCGGCTTCCTCGACCAGTCGATCATGCACAAGCCGGACTTCGTGCTGGCGATCTCGGTGCTGACCATCCTGCTCATCGGCCTTCCCTTCGCCATCTTCCTGCCGCGCATGTCGGCGGTGACCTCGACGCTGGCCGTGGGCGGCGTCGTGGTGATCCTCGTGGCCATCAACGCCTATGCGTGGCGCCAGGAGCACTTCGTGCTCAACATCGCGGCACCTGTCGCCATGCTGGGCATGCTCTACCTGCTCAACATGGCCTGGGGCTTCTTCTCGGAAGCGCGCTCGCGCCGCCTCATGAGCGGGCTTTTCGGCACCTACGTGCCCAAGGAGCTCGTCGACGAGATGTCCAAGAACCCCGAGGAGTACTCGATGCGCGGCGAGTCGCGCGTCATGACGGTGCTCTTCTCCGACGTGCGCGACTTCACCTCCATCTCCGAGGGTCTCACCGCCGAGGGCCTGCGCGACATGATGAACGCGTATCTCACGGCGATGACCGAGGTCATCCAGGAGCAGCGCGGCACCATCGACAAGTACATCGGCGACGCGATCATGGCCTTCTGGGGCGCTCCGGTGGCCGATCCCGACCACGCCGCCCATGGCGTCGCGGCCGCGCTCGAAATGCAGAAGCGCATCCGCGGCCTCGATACCGATTTCGCCAAGCGCGGCTGGCCGATGCTGCAGGTGGGCGTGGGCCTCAACTGCGGGGAGATGAACGTGGGCGACATGGGCTCGCGCTTCCGCCGTGCGTATACCGTCATGGGCGACGCGGTGAACCTCGGCTCGCGGCTGGAGGGGCTCACCAAGGAGTACGGCCTGGGAATCCTGGTAAGCGAGGCGATCGTGCAGGCGGCGCCCGACTTCGTCTATCGCGAGATCGACACCGTCGCCGTCAAGGGCCGGGTCGAGGGCGTGAACATGTACGAGCCCCTCGGGAAGAAGGGCGAGGTAGGCGACACCACCATCCAGCAGGTCATGCGCTGGGAGAAGGCGCTGCAGGCATACCGCAAGCAGCGCTGGGACGAGGCCGAGTCCCTCCTCATGGACCTGCACCATGCCGCGCCCGAAGTGAAGCTCTACAAGATCTTCATCAAGCGCATCCAGCACTTCCGCGCCGAGGCGCCGGGCCCGACCTGGAAAGGCCTGTGGGTCTTCACGACCAAGTAACGCATCCCTTCGAGGATCGGGTACCGCAACCGGGCGAGGCCATCGAGGCCGCGCCGGGCGTGTGGTGGATCCGCATGCCGCTGCCCTTCGCGCTCGACCACATCAACCTGTGGCTCCTGGAAGACGGCGACGGCTGGACGATCGTCGACACGGGGTACGGTGTGCAGGCCACCTGGGATCTGTGGGAGCGACACCTGGCCGGGAGGATGGGCGGCCGCCCGGTGAAAAACATCGTGGTCACGCATTTCCATCCCGACCACGTGGGTTGCGCGCACTGGCTCGTGGAGCGCACCGGCGCGCCCTTCTGGATGACGGCGACCGAATACCTCTCGGCCCACGCCGCGCACGACGACACCGCGGGGTTCGACCGCGCGACCGGGGTGCGCTTCTTCGAGCTGAACGGCCTGGACACGACCGGCTGGAGCGAGAAGATGCGCTCGGGCAATGGCTACCGGCGCGGCGTGCCGGAGCTGCCGAAGAGCTATCGCCGCATGATGCACGGCGACAAGCTGGCTTTCGGCGCGCGCGAGTGGGAGATCGTCACCGTCTTCGGCCACGCGCCCGAGCAGGCGACGCTGTATTGCGCGGAGCTGAACGTGCTCATCTCGAGCGACCAGGTGCTGCCGCGCATTACCAGCAACGTGGCGGTGTGGGGCAACCAGCCCGAGAGCAACCCGCTCGCGCAGTTCCTGGGCTCTTTGTCGCGCCTGGGGCACCTACCTGCAGATGCGCTGGTGCTTCCGTCGCACGAACGCGTCTTCCACGGGCTGCATGCGCGCGTGGGTCAACTGCACCAGCATCACGACGAGCGGCTCACTCGGCTGCTGGAGGCGTGCGCGCGGCCGATCACAGCCTTCGAGGCGCTGCCCGTGCTCTTCAAGCGCAAGCTCGACGACCACCAGATGGGCTTCGCCATGGGCGAGGCGATCGCGCACCTGCATTACCTCGAGCACGCCGGAAAGGTGCGGCGGGAAACCGGCGAGTCCGGCGTGAGGCGTTTCGTCCGCGCCTAGGATTTCGTCGCGAGGCTTTTCATGGCGTCGGCCAGGCCGGCGACCGTCACCGGGTACATCCGCCCGTCCATGAGCCGCTGGATGTTCTGGATCGAGGTGGTCCAGCCCCAATGCTCCTCGGGGACGGGATTGAGCCATGCCGCGTGGGGCCAGGCCCGCAGCAGGCGCTCCAGCCACACGCGACCGGCCTCGTCGTTCCAGTGCTCGACGCTTCCGCCCGCTTGTTCCAGCTCGTAAGGGCTCATCGAGGCATCGCCCACGAAGATCAGCTTGTAGTCGTGGCCGTACTTGCGCATGACTTCGACGGTCGGCACGCGGTTGTGGCGGCGGCGGTTGTCCTTCCACACCGTCTCGTAGACGCAGTTGTGGAAGTAGAAGTGCTCGAGGTTCTTGAACTCGGTGCGCGCGGCGGTGAAGAGCTCCTCCACCCCCTTGATGTGGTCGTCCATCGAGCCGCCGACATCCAGGAACAGCAGAACCTTCACGGCGTTGTGCAGCTGCGCCACCATGCGGATGTCGAGCCAGCCCGCGTTGCGCGCCGTCGAGCGGATGGTGCCGTCGAGGTCGAGCACCTCGGGCGCGCCATCCCTCGCGAAACGCCGCAACCGGCGCAGGGCCATCTTGATGTTGCGCGTGCCCAGCTCGCGGTCGGTGTCGTAGTCGCGGAACTCGCGCTTGTCCCACACCTTCACGGCACGGCGGTTGCGCGAGCCGTCCTGCCCGATGCGCACGCCTTCGGGGTTGAAGCCGTAAGCGCCGAAAGGTGAGGTGCCCGCGGTGCCGATCCATTTGGAGCCGCCCTGGTGGCGCCCCTTCTGCTCCTCCAGGCGCTGCTTGAGCGTCTCCATCAGCTTGTCCCAGCCGCCCAACGCCTCGATCTGCTTCTTCTCCTCGTCGGTGAGCCAGCGCTCGGCGAGCTTCTTCAGCCACTCCGCCGGGACCTCGCTCACCAGGTCGCCGGGGATCGCCTGGACGCCCTTGAAGTACGCGGCGAAGGCCACGTCGAAGCGGTCGAAGTAGGCCTCGTCTTTCACCAGCGTGATGCGCGAGAGCGTGTAGAAGTCGTCGATGCTGCCGTGGACCACGCCCTTGTCGAGGGCTTCGAGGAGCGTGAGGAACTCCTTCACGCTCGCGGGAACGCCCGCCCTGCGAACCTGGAAAAAAAAGTCGAACAGCATTGTTACACCGGGGACAGACCCGGAATTGCACAAAAAACAAGCGAAAGCGGGTCTGTCCCGGATGTTACATGGTTCGGGGTCTGACCCCGGTTTTCCGTCATCGTCCCCGCCTCTGCAGGAACACAAGCTGCTCGAAAAGATGCACGTCCTGCTCGTTCTTGAGCAGCGCGCCATGGAGCGGCGGGATGGATGCCTGGTGCCCCGCCGGCGCGCGCAGAGCCTCTGGCGGGATGTCCTCGGCGAGCAGCAGCTTCAGCCAATCCAGGAGCTCCGAGGTCGAGGGCTTCTTCTTGAGCCCCGGCATCTCGCGCACCTCGAAGAAGACCTCCAGCGCCGCCTGCAGCAGGCGCTTCTTGATGCCCGGGTAGTGCACATCGACGATCGCCTGCATCGTCTCCTTGTCGGGGAAGCGGATGTAGTGGAAGAAGCAGCGCCTGAGGAAAGCGTCCGGCAGCTCCTTCTCGCTGTTGGAAGTGATGAAGATGAGCGGCCGGTGGCGCGCGCGCACCGTCTGCTGGGTCTCGTACACGTGGAACTCCATGCGGTCGAGCTCGCGCAGCAGGTCGTTGGGGAATTCGATGTCGGCCTTGTCGATCTCGTCCACCAGCACCACCGCCTGCTCCTCGCTTTCGAAGGCCCGCCAGAGCACGCCCTTCACGATGTAGTTGGCGATGTCGCCCACGCGCTGGTCGCCAAGCTGGGAGTCGCGCAGGCGCGAGACGGCGTCGTACTCGTACAGGCCCTGCTGCGCCTTGGTTGTCGACTTGATGTGCCATTGGTAGAGCGGCCGCCCGAGCGCGCGCGCGACCTCCTCGGCCAGCAGCGTCTTTCCGGTGCCGGGCTCGCCCTTGATCAACAGCGGTCGCTCGAGCGTGATGGCGGCGTTGACGGCGAGCTTCAGGTCCTCGTCGGCGACATACGTGTCGGTACCCTGGAATTTCATATCGGTGACAATGGCGGCGGAATTTCATTGTAACCGTCGAACCCTTTCGGCCCTTTTGTCCGTTCATAGCGTGGAGACCCCACGAAAGGCATTTCCATGACCTCCGTCCGACCCCTCGCCGCCCTGCTGTGCGCGCTCTGCCTTCCCGCGTCCGCCCAGACCGCCATCACCGTCTATTCCAGCGCCCGCCCCGGCACGCTCGACCCGCGCACCTTCCGCGGCGGAGGCGAGACCATGACCATCCCCGGTTATGCGCTGGTCCGGGAGGAACGCAGCTTCGACTTGCGCGCCGGCCGCAACCTGCTGCGCGTGGACGACGTGCCCGCGCTCATCGATCCCACGACCGTCGCCTTCGCCTCGCTCACCGATCCGGGCGGCACGCGCGTGGTCGAGCAGAGCTTCGAGTTCGACCTCACCAGCACTTCAAAGCTGCTCTCGCGTTACCTCGACCGCGAGGTCACGGTCGAGCAGGCGGGCGCCAACGGCGTGGATACGGTGAGCGGCACGCTGGTGGGCACGCAGGGCGGCCTCATCCTGCGCCAGGCCGACGGCAGCGTGCGCGTGGTCCAGAGCCACAGCGGCATCCGCCTGCCCAGCCTGCCCGGCGGCCTCATCAGCAGGCCCACGCTGGTGTGGGATATCGAGGCGGCGCGCGCCGGCCCCCATCGCTCGCGCTTCGCCTACCAGACCGGAGGCATGACCTGGTGGGCCGACTACAACCTCACGTTGAGCGAGCACGCCGAAACCTGCCGCCTCGACGTCTCCGCATGGGTCACGCTGGTGAACCAGTCGGGCGCCAGCTTCCCCGATGCGAAGCTCAAGCTGGTCGCCGGCGACGTGCAGAAGGTGCAGCCGCGACAGCCGTCCGTGCCCCAGGCGTCGGCGCTCGCCATGCGCTCCGTGGCGCGCGATGAAGGCTTCACGGAAAAGGCCTTTTTCGAATACCACCTCTACACCCTGGGGCGCGCCACTTCGCTGCCGAACAATTCCACCAAGCAGATCGAGCTCTTTCCGACAGCGGCCGGGGTGACCTGCCAGAAGACGCTGGTGTACCAGGGCCAGGCGGGCGGCTACGGGCCCTATGGCTCGCCGATGACCGACCGCGGCTTCGGGGTGCAATCCAATCGCAAGGTGGACGTGTACCTGCGCGTACGCAACGCAAAGGCGAACGGCCTCGGCATCCCGTTGCCGGCGGGCAAGGTGCGCGTCTCGAAGATGGACCTCGCCGACCGCAGCCTCGAATTCATCGGCGAGGACGTGATCGACCACCTGCCGCGCGACGAAACCGTGCAGGTGCGCCTGGGCAGCGCCTTCGACGTCGTGGGTGAGCGCAGGCAGCTCGACTTCCGCCTCGACACGACCGCCAAGTGGATGGAGGAAGACATCGAGGTGCGCGTGCGCAACCAGAAGCCCGACGAGGCGGTGAGCGTGATCGTGAAGGAGAACCTCCATCGCTGGAGCACCTGGTCGGTGCTGCGCAAATCGCACGAGTTCACCAGGGAGGATGCGCGCACCGTCCACTTCCCGCTCAAGCTCGCACCCAAGGCCGAGGCGGTCGTGCGCTACACGGTTCGCTACACCTGGTAGGTCCCGCTAGTCGCGCGGGCGCTCGAGCTGGTAGCGCAGGTGGCTGCGCACGGTGGGCCACTCCTCGCGGGTGATGCTGTAGACGCAGGTGTCGCGCAGCGTGCCGTCGGGCTGGCGCTGGTGGCTGCGCAGGATGCCGTCGAGCTGCGCGCCCAGGCGCTCGATGCCGCGGCGGCTCTGCAGGTTGAAGCGGTGCGTGCGGAACTCGACCGCGATGCTCTCGCGATCCTCGAAGGCGTGCGCGAGCAGCATGAGCTTGCACTCGGTATTCAGCGCCGTGCGCTGCACGCGCTTCGCATACCACGTGCTGCCGATCTCCAGGCGCTTGTGCGCGGCGTCCACGTTCATGTATGTGGTCATGCCGACCGGGACGCCGGCCGCATCGAGCACGGTGAACGGCAGCATGGTTCCCTTTGCCTGAGTATCGAGCCGGCGCTCGATCTCCGCCGCCATGCGCTCGGGTGCGGGGATCCAGGTGTACCAATGGCGCCAGAGCTCCCCGTCGCGCACCGCCTCGGCCAGCGCGGGCGCATGCGCCCGTGCGAGCGGCACCAGCGTCGCGTGCCTGCCTTCGAGGGTGAGCGGGGAGAGCCAGCTCACGCCGGTACGCCGGGCGCGCCGGCGATGCCGCGCGAGCCGTGCACTAGCGCTTGCGGATGACGGCGCAGGCGAGGCGGGCGCCGGCGTTGCCCGCAGGCTGTGACTTGTAGTCGTCGGGATCGCGGTGGACGATGAGGCCCTTGCCGACGATGTCCGCCTGGCCCGAACCGATCGACATCCCCGCCGTCTCGAACACGGCGCGCGCGTTGCCCTCGCCGTCGGCGCGCAGGTTGGGCATGTCGCCTGCGTGCATCGGGCCACCTGCGTGGTAATTGCCGTGGGGCGAGCCGCCGGGGTTGAAATGGCCGGCCGCGCTCATCCCGTCACCGGAGCTGCAGTCGCCCTTCTCATGCACGTGGAATCCATGCTCGGCATCGGGCTTGAGGCCGCGCACGTTGGCTTCGACGCGGATGCGGTTGCCGCGTTGGGAAAACGTGACCGTGCCGGTCACGCTGTTGCCCTTGGTCGGCTGCAGCTCGGCGACGGCGACGTTGCCACTGCCGATGCCCTGTTGCATGGATCCGCAGGCCGCGGCGAGGGTGGCCGCGGCGGCAATCATGAGAGTTTTCTTCACGCGCGCCTCCTTCTTGCGGAGCCTATTTCTTCGGAGCAGCGGCCTTGGCTTCGCCAGCCTTCGCCGCGGCCTTGGGGTCGGCGGCCTTGGGGTCGGCGGCCTTGGCCTCGCCCGGCTTGGCGGGCGCCGCGGCCGCCGCGATCGGCGTGGGCTTCGGGATCGGCTTGTTGGCCTTCTTCATGTTGGCCTGGTAGTTCTTGACGGTCTTTTCCTCGGCCTCGGCCTGGGCCTTCTTCGCGGCCTCGGCGGCGGCGGCCTTCTTGGCGTCGTCCTCCGCCTTCTTGGCGGGGTCGACCGGCGGCGGCGGCGGCAGCTTCGCCCAGGCAGCCGATCCCGCGAAGGCGGCGGCGAGCAGGAAGCCCGCGATCTGGATGCGTTTTCCCATCAGTCGTCTCCCGGAGCGGGTTGCGCCGTGCCCGTCACGATCTTCTCCGGGCGTTTTCCCTGCTTGACCTCGTCGTACCAGATGGAGTGGTGCTCCTTCGCCCAGGTCTCGTCGACGTAGCCGTCGCGCATGCCGCGATAGGCGCCTTCGACCGCGAGCCCCATGTAGATGTGGCCCAGCGACCCTGCGATGAAGAGCACCGCTGCGATCACGTGGATCACGTTGGCCTGCTGCATGGCCTCGCGCCCCTGGTTCCAGTTGGGGAAGTCGAGGATGAGCCCGGTCACGCTCATGACGATGCCGAGCAGCACGAGCCCGAACCAGAACCACGCCTTCTCCATGCCGTTGAACCGCCCCGACGGGATCTCCTTGCCGGAGAACATCCCGCCGAAGGTCAGGATCCACTTGAGGTCCCCGGCGCGCGGCATGTTGTCCTTCACGTAGATGAGGAACATCACCACGAGCGAGAAGATGAAGAGCGGCCCCACGAAGTTGTGCACGTTCTTCGAGACCACGGTGAGCCCGCTGAAGGCGCTGTAGCCCAGCCACGGCAGGATGATGTGCTTGCCCCAGAGGATGATGATGCCGGTGAGCGCCAGGAAGACGAAGCTGATCGCCATGACCCAGTGCGAAGCGCGCTCGACCGCGTTGAAGCGCTCGATGAGCCGCCCCGTGGGCGCGCCGTGCAGGCGCAGCCGGCCCTTCACCAGGTAGAGCAGGATGACCACGGCCAGCGCGGCCACGACGAACCAACCGCCGAACCGGGTGAGCGGCCCGTTGCGGAAGGCGCGCCACTCGCGCCCCGCGCCCTGGATCAGGCGATTGGTGTCCACGCCCGGCACCGATGCATAACCGGGACGCTCGCTCGCGCCACCCCAGGCCGGCGGGTTGTTCCAGCCCGGAACCGCGGTGGAGCCTTTCGACGGCGTGGGCGGTGACGATACCTTGGGCGCATCGGCCGTGGTCGCGGGCGCGGGCGGGACGTTGCCCGCGTCCTTGGTCGGCGCCGTGGTGGGCGTCGGACGGTCGGCGAGGGCCTTGTCCGATGCGGCTTTCGCGGCGTCCGGCTTCTCGACGCCGGCCGAGGGCTTGCCGGCGGCCGGCGCCTGCGCCGTGGCCGCGAGCGGCATGGCGAGCGCGGCCCCGAGGATCAGGGCGCCCAGCACGCGCGCTTTCTGGATCAGCATGGGATCTCCTCCTTGTAGGCGTTATTTGGTCTTGGCGTCGCCGGTGCGGATGTACTCGTTCTGGTAGTCGGCCCTCTTTGCCAGGTGCGATTCGTACTTGGCCTTGTCGCCCTTGAACATGTCGCTGGCATAGGCCTTGGTGTCTTCCTTGCCGGCGTAGGGCTTCGGGGCGTCCTGGGGGATCTCGTTGCACGCGGCGAGGGCCATCGCCGCGGCGAGCATGGCGAGCGCCTTCATGCCTTCGCTCCCGGCTGGTCGGAGAGCTTGCCGCTGCCGCCGTAGGCCATGGCCCAGCCCCAGATCTCGTCGCCCTTGCCGCGGGTGACGACGCGCGTCTTGTAGATGTGCGTGATGACACCGGCGTCGCCCGCGAGCAGGGCCTTGGTCGAACACATCTCGGCGCAGGCCGGCAACTTGCCTTCGGCGATGCGGTTGCGCCCGTACTTGCGGAACTCCTCGACCGAGTGGTTCTCCTCGGGGCCGCCCGCGCAGTAGGTGCACTTGTCCATCTTGCCGCGCAGGCCGAAGGCGCCCGCCTGCGGGAACTGCGGCGCGCCGAAGGGGCAGGCGTAGAAGCAGTAGCCGCAGCCGATGCAGAGGTCCTTGTCGTGCAGCACGACCTGGTCCTCGGTGCGGTAGAAGCAATCGACGGGGCACACCGCCATGCACGGCGCGTCGGAGCAGTGCATGCAGGCGACCGAGATCGAGCGCTCGCCGGGAATGCCGTCGTTCACCGTCACCAGGCGGCGGCGGTTCACGCCCCAGGGCACCTCGTGCTCCTGCTTGCACGCGGTGGCGCAGCTGTTGCACTCGATGCAGCGCTCGGCATCACAGATGAATTTCATTCTGGCCATGGTGGTCTCCTTGGTCTCTCGTCAGGCGCGCTCGATGTTGCAGAGCGTCGTCTTGGTCTCCTGCATCATCGTGACCGAGTCGTAGCCGTAGGTCGTGGCGGTGTTCACCGCCTCGCCGCGAACGATCGGCGCCGCGCCCTCGGGGTACTTCGAGAGCAGGTCCTTGCCTTGCCACCAGCCGGCGAAGTGGAACGGCATCCACGAGGTGCCGGAGTTGACCCGCTCCGTGACGAGCGCGCGCACCTTGAGGCTCGCCCCGGTCGGTGTCTTGAGCCACACCCAGTCCCAGTACTTGATGCCGCGATCGGCTGCGTCCTTCGTGTTGATCTCGACGAATGCCTCCTGCTGCAGCTCGGCCAGCCACGGGTTGGAGCGCGTCTCGTCGCCGCCGCCCTCGTACTCGACCAGTCTCCCGGAGCTCAGCACCAGCGGGTACTTCTCGTGGACCTTGTCGGCCACGGCCTTCTGCTGCACCGTCTTGAAGAGCGTGGGCAGGCGCCAGAAGGCCTTCTTGTCGTCGTGCGTCGGGTACTTCGCGACGAGGTCGGGACGCGGGCTGTAGATCGGCTCGCGGTGCTGCGGGATGCCGTCGGGGAAGTTCCACACCACGGCGCGCGCCTTGGCGTTGCCCCAGAAATGCACGTTGTGGTTGGCCATGCAGACACGCTGGATGCCGCCGGAGAGGTCGGTCTTCCAGTTCTTGCCTTCGGCCGCGGCCTGCTCCTCGGGCGTGAGCTCGTTCCACCACCCCAGCTTCTTCATGAGGACGTGGTCGAACTCGGGGTGGCCCACGGTGATCTCGGACCCATTGGGATGCGAGCCCTCCTCGGCCAGCAGGCTCACGCCGTCCTTGTTGATGCCGAAGTTGGCGCGGAAGCAGCCGCCACCGTCCATCATCTTCAAGTCGGTGCGGTAGAGAACCGGCGATCCCGGGTGCTTGATCTCGCCCTTGCCGTAGCAAGGCCACGGCATGCCGAAGTAGTCGCCGTTGCAGTCGTACCCGGTTTCCTTGTCCACCGTGGGCTTGGTGCAGCGCAGCGTCTTCGGATCGAAGGCGGCCATGTTGCGCATGTGCGCCTTCATCCGCGTGGGCGTCTGGCCGGTGTAGCCGATGGTCCAGTTGCCGGCGTTGATCTCCTTGGTCATGTCCTCGACCAGGGGCTCGTCCCAGCCGGTCTTGTCCTTGACCAGCCTGATGTTCTTCACGAACTCCGGCCCGAAGCCCAGCTTCTTCGCAAGCGCGTACATGATGGTGTGATCGGGCTTGGACTCGAAGAGCGGCTCGATCACCTTCTCGCGCCACTGGATCGAGCGGTTCGAGGCCGTCACGCTGCCGGAGGTCTCGAACTGCGTGGCGGCCGGCAGCAGGTACACGCCTTCCTTGCGATCGGGCATGGCCGAAGCGGCCGTGGGGTACGGGTCGACGATCACCATCAGGTCGACCTTCTCCATCGCCTGCTTCATCTCGAGGCCGCGCGACTGCGAGTTGGGCGCGTGCCCCCAGTAGACGACCGCGCGCAGGTTGCTGTCCTGGTCGATCATCTCGTTCTTCTCGAGCACGCCGTCGATCCAGCGCGACACCGTCATGCCGGACTTCTCCATCATGGCCTTGGAGGCGAAACGCGACTTCATCCATTCGTAGTCGACGCCCCAGACCTTGCACCAGTGCTTCCACGAGCCTTCGGCGATGCCGTAGTAGCCGGGCAGCGAGTCGGGGTTCGGGCCCACGTCGGTGGCGCCCTGCACGTTGTCGTGGCCGCGGTAGATGTTGGCCCCGCCCCCGGAGACGCCGATGTTGCCGAGCGCCAGCTGCAGGATGCAGGAGGCGCGCACGAAGGCGTTGCCGATCGAGTGCTGCGTCTGCCCCATGCACCAGATGATCGTCGAGGGGCGGTTCTTGGCGAAGGTTTCGGTGGCGGCATAGAGGTCCGCCTCGGTCACGCCGGTGACCTCGGTCACCTTGTCCGGCGTCCACTTCTTCAGCACGTCCTCGCGCACCTTGTCCATGCCGTAGACGCGGTCGTTGATGTACTTCTGGTCCTCCCAGCCGTTCTTGAAGATGATGTGGAGCATGCCGAAGAGCAGCGCCACGTCGGTGCCGGAGCGGAAGCGCACGAACTGGTCGGCCTTGGCCGCGGTGCGTGTGAAGCGCGGGTCGGCGACGATCATCTTGGCGCCGGTTTCCTTGGCGTGCAGCGCGTGCAGCATCGACACCGGGTGCGCCTCGGCCGCGTTGGAGCCGATGAAGAACATGCACTTGGTGTTCTGCAGGTCGTTGTACGAGTTGGTCATCGCGCCGTAGCCCCAGGTATTGGCCACGCCGGAGACGGTCGTCGAGTGGCAGATGCGCGCCTGGTGGTCCATGTTGTTGCTCCCCCACATGGAAACCATCTTGCGGAACATCTGCGCCTGCTCGTTGTTGTGCTTGGAAGAGCCGATCCAGAAGATGGCGTCGGGGCCGCTTTCCTTGCGGATCTGCAGCATCTTGTCGCCGATCTCGTTGATCGCCTGCTCCCAGCTGATGCGCTTGTACTTGCCGTCCACCAGCTTCATCGGGTACTTGAGGCGATGCGAGTGCTCGGTCATGCCGTGCTCGCGAACCGAGGCGCCCTTGGCGCAGTGAGCCCCCATGTTGATGGGCGACTCGAAGACCGGCTCCTGCCTCACCCAGACGCCGTCCGTCACGACGGCGTCGATGGCGCAGCCGACGGAGCAGTGGGTGCAGACGGTGCGGCGAACCTCCGTCTTGCCCTTCGCCTGTTGCGCCTTCGCCTCGCCGATCATGCCGAGCGGCAACTGGCTCGCGAAGGCGGCGGCGCCGGCGGTGATGCCGGTGCCCTTGAGGAACGAGCGGCGATCGACGGTCTTCGCCGCGAGCGAAGAGACGGCGCGGGCGAGAGGGTTGACCGGTTGGGCCTTGGCTTCCGATTTGCGCGTGAGCAGCATGGAGGGCTCCTCAGACTTCGGTGGTCTTGTAGTACTTCCGGATGTGCTCGGTCTCGTGGTAGCCCGAGGGTTGCGGCGCGACCGCGGCCTGCTTCGCGGGCTTCCCGCGGCCTTGGGTCACGATCGCGGCGGCGACGCCGGCGCTTCCGAGACCTGCGGCCATGAGGAAGTTGCGGCGGTTCGTCGATTTGGTGGTTTTCATCTTGAGCCTCCTTTCGCGAAGACTGGCTGTTTTCAATCGAGCTGAAACGAATCTGACTCCAGGGATACGAAAGCCGCCGCCATGGCGGCCACGGTGCGATAGTAATTGGCTTTCTGCGATCGTCCAACCGCCTCCAGGAAGCGGGGCGCGGCGCGCTGCAGGTGCGCCTCGAAGAACGCCTTCTGCGCGGGGACCGGGGCCGGCTCCCGGCCCGCACCGCCCGCCACGAGCACCCGCATGACCTCGAAAAGCGCCGCCAGGTGGTCCTCCGGCTCGGTCACGTCCTGCCGGTGCGCAAGGCCTAGCGTCGCCAGGTCGGCCTGCAGCCGGACACGCGGATGGTCGATGGAGGGCGCGCCCGAGTAGAAGCCGGCATAGATCGACACCTCCGACTTGCCCATGCCCTCGAAAAGCGTGTGGTATTCGTCGGCGGCGGCTTCCGGATCCATGACCGAAGAGGCGTTCACGAGGTCGCGCCAGGCAGCGCCGAGCCGCGCATTGCCGTCCTCGGGCAGCAGCGGCGCCGCAGCCAGGGTGGCGAGCAGGGCGGAATCGGGGGCCGAACGGAAAAGCCGGGCGATGAGCGCGTAGAAATCGCCGCGGGCAGCCTCTTCCGGCGGCAGCGCGCGCCTCATCGCCACGGGGGCGGCGACGGCGCTCACGCGTCGGATCCCAGGTTGAGCACCGAAACCTCGTCGCGCGATTTCATCATGTCGACCACGCGGCAATCCGCGCACATCTGCAGGCGCTTCAACGCCGGCCCGCCGGCGAACATCGAATGGCCGGCAAGGCGTCCCATCATCGCCTCGACCATCTGGCGGGTGCCGAAGGGCTTGCTGCAGCTCACGCAGTGGAAGGGCTGCGTCTCGTTCAGCACGCGCGCTTCGCGCACTGCCGGGGTGAGCAGCAGGCGCTGCGACAGCGAGATCGCGCCCTCGGGACAGGTGGCTTCGCAAAGGCCGCACTGCACGCAATTACGCTCGACGAACTTGATGAGCGGCACGTCCACCCCGTCCATCAACGCCGATTCGGGACAGGCGCCCACGCAGGCCAAACACATCGTGCACTTGGCCTTGTCCACGCGAACCTCGCCGAACGGGGCGTGGGACGGCAGCGGAATCTCGTCGACCTTGCGTGCGGCATGGCGCGCCAGGTGCTCGACGGCGAATTCGATGTTGGTGCGCTTGTCGTTGCCGGGAAGGAATGTGGCGGGCGCGGGCACGCTCGCGGCGGGCTCGAGTGCGGCGAATGCCGCATGGAGCGAATCCGGATCGGTCGCACGGATGACGCTGAAATGGCGCCCTGCATAGCCGAGGGCCGAGACGATTTCCTGGCCCAGGTGCATCTGGCCTTCGAGTGCCGCCACGTAGAGCTCGTCCTCGCCCCCCGTGCAGAGCACCACCACCTGGCTCGCGCCGAAGGCGATCGCCGGCAGCATCACATCGAGCCCGACGGCGGCGACGTGCCACGCCTCGAGGGGCAGCGCCCTGGCGGGAAGTCCCGGACCTTGGGCCGCGGAAGCGGCCAGCAGCTCGCGGGCATCCGTGCCGTTGTGGAAAACCACGCAGGCATCGCTGCCGCCGGCGGCGCGATACGCGCCCAATACCTGCTTCACCTGCGCGCCGCGATCACCGGCGCGCGGATACTGGTATCCCATGGCGCCGGAGGGGCAAACCGTCGAGCATGCTCCGCATCCCATGCACAGGTGGGGATCGACCTTGACGTGATCGCCGTCCGGGGCGATGGCCTGGGTCGAGCAGATGTTGATGCACGCGCTGCAGCCCGTCACCTGCGAGCGGCTGTGGGCGCAGAGGTTCTCGCGGTAATGGAAGTAGCGGGGCTTCTCGAATTCGCCCACCGCCTCTCGCAGCTCCGCCATGACGTCGTTCAGCGCAGCGTCGGCCGCCGGCGCGCGGAAGTAGCCCTGCGGCGGCTGGCGCATCGGGAAAAGGGGCGCCGCGCCGAAGTCGAGCACGAGGTCGAACTTGGCCGGCACGGCCTCGCCCGACCGGCCCGTCGCCGACGTGCCCAATCCCCCGAGGACCACCGTGAATTCCCCGAGGTAACCCTCGAGCGACCGAGGCGTTCCGACCCACGTCGTATAGCCCTCGGGCTTGCTGCGAGGACTCCCGTCCAGGATGGTCACGTGAAGGTCGCGCGACAGCATCGCGGCGACGGCATGCGCACGTTCAGCCTGCTCGCCTGCGACGATGAGCAGGTTGCCGCGCGAGTGGTAGGCAACCTTGCCGACGGGCTCGGGTGGCGCCAGCTCGAAAAGCGCGGCCAGCGCCGCCATCTTGGGCGCGCACTCCTCGCGAGGCGAGGACCAGCCGGTGCTCTCGGGCAAAAATGATTCGTCGCGGAGCGGGGCTCCGGGGGAGGCAGCCGCGGCGCGCGCGGATGCGGGTGCTTCGAGACCTGCGGTCATGCGCTTGACTTCTCCACCCCCGCGTCCCGCGGAAGCGCTCCTCGCGATTGAAGGCCCTGGGTATCGTTGTCCCCGGGTCCCGGCAGGAATGCCTTGTTTCGATGCATCTTACACCGTCAGGACGCCGCGCCGGTCCCCCGCGAAGGTGCGTCCGACAGGGAATGGGGGACCGCCGCCGGGTCCTGCACGAACGCCTCGGGCTCGGCTTCAACCCGTTGTTCCAGAGCAGGTTTTTCAGCCACGTCCGCCACGGCGGGGGGCGATTTCGTGTCATCTTCCCCGGCAGGTTGCTGCGCCTTCTCTTCCGGGTCACGGTATTCGCCGAGCCGTGCCACCTGGGTCATCTTCTCGAGCCATCCGTCGGGCAATGGATCGGGCTTCGAATAGTCGTCGATGTATACGTCGAGCCCGTCCATCACGTTGAAGCGTGGATCCTGGAAGAGCGTCTTGAGCGCCTGCCCGCGGACCCCGGGATCGACGCCGGAATGCATGAAGGGCGTGAAATCGGACTCCGGCGTAAGCGACTCGAGGGGCGGCAGCGCAGGCGCTGCGGCCGCCGGGTGCTCCGCGGCAACCGGCGCGTCCCCGGGGGCGGTGGCAGCGATCGGCATGGCCGGCGGCGGCGCGGCCCCAGGCTCGGGCTCCCCGCGACGCTCCGCGAGCTTGCGGCGCGACCAGCGGGAGAGGAAGTTGTCTTCGCTCATTGGTCACCCTCGGGGCGCAGGACGCCTTCCTTGCCCGCGAACGAGCGGGGCTTGCGCCGCTTGCGCGGCTCGGGGCGATAGTTCAGCTCGACGAACTGGCCCATCCATGCGGCCAGCTCCAGCCACGCCGGCACACGCTCCACGCGCTCGCCGCCATCCATCCAGCGCGCCGCCTCGTTGTAGGAGAGCGTCGTCTGGTAGGGATAGGGATCTCCCGTGGCCTCGTCGGTGCGCAGCCCCACGAACACACTCGGCTCCTCGGTGGAGACATTGAGGAAATATCCCTCGGCCTCGTCGGGATAGAGGAAGACGTCGAACCCGGGGTAGAGCATCTGCAGGAGCGAATCCGACTGCACGATCGGACGCCTCTCGCCTCCGACGTCCGGCAGGACTCCGTGCACGGACCAGCGATGGCTCTCCCAGCGGCTGGAAACGGCTTGCCGTTGCAGCACGACGGAGAGCTTGCGGCAGGGGTGATCGGGCATGGGGACACTATACAATTCAAAGCATGGCCCGGACCGTGATCGCATTGAAGCCGCAACGCAGCGCCTTGCCCATTCCGGCGCCCTCCCCCAAGGGCGCGGCAGGGTCGCTCGCGGATGCGCGCGGCCGCGCCCTCCGCGACCTGCGCATCTCGGTGACCGACCGGTGCAACTTCCGCTGCGTGTACTGCATGCCGAAGGACGTCTTCGACGCCGACTACCCGTTCCTTCCCCAGGCGGAGGTCCTGAGCTTCGAGGAAATCGTCCGCACCGCGCGCATCTTCCACGCGCTCGGCACCGAGAAGATCCGCCTCACCGGTGGCGAGCCCCTCATGCGCCGTGGGATCGATCGCCTGGTGGCCATGCTTCGCGAGGCGCTGCCGGAAGTCGACCTCACCCTCACCACCAACGGCTCGGCGCTGAAGGCACAGGCGCGTGCGCTCGCCGCAGCGGGGCTCGATCGCATCACCGTAAGCCTGGATTCGCTCGACGACACCACTTTCCGTCGCATGAACGACATGGACTTCCCCGTCGCCCGCGTGCTGGAGGGGATCGATGCGGCGGCGGCCGCCGGCCTTTCGCCCATCAAGGTGAACATGGTGGTGAAGCGCGGCGTGAACGATGCGCAGGTCGTGGACATGGCGCGCCATTTCCGTGGCAGCGGGCACGTGGTGCGCTACATCGAGTTCATGGACGTGGGCTCCACCAACGGCTGGCGCATGGACGACGTGATCCCCTCCGCCGAGGTCATCAGGCGCATCGCGGCGCATTTCCCGCTCGAGCCCGTGGAAGCGCAATACCGCGGCGAGGTCGCCGAACGCTGGCGTTACCTCGACGGGCAGGGCGAGATCGGCGTCATCTCCTCGGTCACCGAGGCGTTTTGCGCCACCTGCACGCGCGCGCGGCTTTCCACCGACGGGCATCTCTATACGTGCCTTTTCGCGCAACAGGGTTACGACGTGAAGTCGTTGCTGCGGGGCGGCAGCGACGATGCCGCCATCGCCGACGCGGTCCGCGGCATCTGGCAGCGCCGCGAGGATCGCTACTCCGAGATCCGCACCGCCGAGACCGCCCGCGCCCGCAAGGTCGAGATGTCGTTCATCGGCGGTTGACCGACGCCGATGGGTTACCGCCCCGTCCTCACGCGCAGCGCGCGCCCGGCCACCTACACGGTCCCCGCGCGCGATGAGACCGGCAATGTGGTCTCGACCCCCATCGCGGGGGAGCACCCCCTCACGCTCTACGTCGACAAGAAGGAGCTGGTGACGCTGATGACGCTCGGCGCCGCTCCGGAGGCGCTCGCCATCGGCTTCCTGCGCAACCAGCGCCTGGTGCAATCCATCGAGGAGATCGCGGCGGTGCAGGTCGACTGGGAAGTCAACGCGGTCGCCGTGACCACGCACGGCGGGCTGCGCGACCTGGAGAAGAAGACCGAGAAGCGCACCGCCACGACGGGATGCGGGCAAGGCACCGTGTTCGGCGACCTCATGGCGGACATCGACCGGATACGGCTGGAAGACTCGATGCGCTTCGATGAGGACACGCTCTTCGGGCTGCTCAATGCGGTGCGGCTGCACGAATCGATCTACAAGCAGGCCGGCGCCGTGCACGGGTGCGCGCTGGCGAAAGGGGCCGAAATCCTCACCTTCGTCGAGGACGTGGGCCGCCACAACGCCGTGGATGCGATCGCAGGCTGGATGTGGCTCGAAGGCATCGACGGCCGCGACAAGATCTTCTATACCACCGGCCGGCTCACGTCCGAAATGGTCATCAAGGCGGCCCAGATGCAGGTGCCGGTGCTGGTGTCGCGCTCGGGGCTCACTAAGATGGGCCACGAGGTGGCGACGCAAGTCGGCATCACCATGATCGGTCGGGCGGTGAACAAGCATTACCTGCTGTTCACCGGGGAGCACCGGCTGGTGGGCCCGGCGCAAGCGGCCACGGGAGCCGCCTCGCGCGCGAGCCCTTGACGCCGAGTGGCGACGGCGGGTAAACCGGCATTTCAACCGTCGCTGGAGCCGAGATGGCCAAGACCCTTTTCTACCTGTGTGCCTGCGCATTGCTGGGGACGGCATGCGCGTTTCCCGTCATCGACACCGACATGTCGCCAGGCCTGCGCAAGGCGCAGCGCCCCACCGGCAGCAACATCGCCCGCATGACGCGCGATCCCGACCTCGAGGGCTGGCGCCAGGGTTTCGATCGCGATGCCATGCGGCAGATCCAGGCCGCGCGCCCGCTCACCATGGAAGGTGGCGGCAATCCCGTGGGCGGCAAGGCCAACTGGTACAAGTAGCCCACGCCCGCCTTCCCGTCGCAGCGATGGCATGAGCGTCACCGGCGTGGTGCTCGCCGGCGGCCAGGGCAGCCGCATGGGGGGCGTGGACAAGGGGCTGCAGGCTTTCCGCGGGCGCCCCATGGTCGCGCACGTGATCGAGCGGCTCGCCCCGCAGGTGGACGAGATCCTGGTCAACGCCAACCGCAATGCCGAGGCGTATGCGGGATTCGGCCACCGTGTCATCGCCGACGAGATCGCGGGATTCGCGGGACCGCTCGCGGGCTTCGAACGCGGGCTCCATCACGCTTCGCATCCCCTGGTGGTCACGGTGCCCTGCGATTCCCCCTTGCTTCCCGGCGATCTCGTGCCAAGGCTGCGGGCGGCGCTCGAGGAAGCGAATGCCCAGCTCGCCGTGGCCAGGACGGGCGAGCAGGCGCACCCGGTCTTCAGCCTCATGCGCCGCGACGTGCACGAGTCGCTCCGCGGCTTCCTCGCCTCGGGCCAGCGCAAGATCGACAAGTGGTATGCGGCCCTCGTGGTCGTGGAAGTCGCCTTCGACGACGCCGCCGAGGCGTTCCTCAACATCAATACCCGCGAGGAGCTCTCGAGCCTGGAAGGCCGGCGGGCCTAGGTGGCTCGGGCGCGAACGCCGTCCCGGCCGCCGCTGCCGCGCTTCGCGGTCGCGTGGTTCCCCGCCTTCCGCGGCATCGATCGCATCGAGGCCTTCCGCGCGCGCCACGATCCCATGGCCGCCCTCGTGCAGGCGCACCTCACTTTCGTCTTTCCGTTCCCCACGGCGCTCACGGCGCTGCAGCTGCAAACGCACGTGCAGCGCGTTGTCTCGCGCTGGCCACCCATCCCCGTCACCTTCCGGCGTGTACGCACCGAGGCGAACGAGTTCCTGTTCCTCATGGCCTCGCGCGGCGCGGCTTCCATCAAGGGATTGCATGACAAGCTCTACACGCGCTCGCTCGCGCCACACTTGCGCCGCGACCTGCCTTACGAGCCGCACATAACCATCGGGCGCCACGCGGACTATGACCAGTTGCAGCGGGCCCTCGCCGAGGCCGAGGAGCAATTCGGCGGCGAGATGGGCGACGTGATCCGCGAGGTCGACCTCCTCGCCGTGGGGCGCACCGGTAAAATCTCGGTGGTGAAGCGGTTCGCCCTGAACTCCGCCTGAAAGCCCCCGATGTCCAGCCTCTCGATCGCGCAGGCCTCCTGCGCAGACGACTACGATCCCAACTCCATGCCCGTGGACAAGGCGCGCGCCTTCATCCACCGCTTCCTCGAACCTGTCCGTGGAACCTTGCGGGTGCCGGTGCGCTCCTCGCTCGGGCGCGTGCTGGCCGAGAATGTCGTCTCTCCCGTGAACGTGCCGGCGCATCGCAACTCGGCCATGGATGGCTGGGCGCTGCGCGGTGCGGACCTGGCAGCCGCGGGCGAGACCACGCTCGAGGAGATCGGCGTGTCGTTCGCAGGCAAGCCGTTCACGGGCAAGGTGCAGGCCGGCCAGTGCGTGCGCATCATGACCGGCGGCGTTGTGCCCGAGGGCGCCGACACGGTCGTCATGCAGGAGCGCGCGAAGGCGAATGGCAAGTCGGTCAGCTTCGCCGCGGGGCAGAAGCCCGGCCAGAACGTGCGCCAAGCCGGCGAGGACCTGCAGGCAGGCTCGGTCGCGCTGCGGCGCGGGCGAATCGTGCGCCCGGCGGAGCTGGGGCTCATCGCATCGCTGGGCATCGGCGAGGTAGCGGTGTACCGGCCGCTGCGCGTCGCCTACTTTTCCACCGGCGACGAGCTGAAGGGCGTCGGCACCCCGCTGGGTGAAGGCGAAATCTACGATTCCAACCGTTACACGCTGCACGGAATGCTGCAGCGCCTCGGCTGCGAGGCGCTCGACATGGGCGTGGTGCGCGACGACCCCGAGTCGCTCGAGCGGGCCTTCGCCGAGGCGGCCGCGAATGCCGACGTGGTCATCACGAGCGGCGGTGTTTCCGTGGGCGAGGCCGATTTCGTGAAGGGCATGTTGGGCAAGCTGGGCGAGGTCGTCTTCTGGAAGATCGCCATGAAGCCCGGCCGTCCACTCGCCTACGGCAAGATCGGCGGCGCCCACTTTTTCGGGCTGCCCGGCAACCCCGTGTCGGTGATGGTGACCTTCTACCAGTTCGTGCGCGACGCCCTTCTCGTGCTATCGGGCGCCGATCCGGTCCAGCCGGTTCCGACCTTCCACGCCACGTGCACCGCGAAGCTCAAGAAGGCGCCCGGGCGCACCGAGTTCCAGCGCGGCATCCTCACGCGCGGCCCGGAGGGCCAATTGCAGGTGCGCCCAACCGGCGAGCAGGGCTCGGGGATCCTCAAGTCGATGAGCGATGCCAACTGCTTCATCATCCTCGGCGATTCGACCGGCAACGTGGAGCCCGGCACGACGGTCGAGGTGCAGCTCCTCGAAGGCATCGTCTGAAGCAACTGCCGAAACCCGGGACGGACCTGGAATTCACGTTTTTCTCGAATTCCAGGTCCGTCCCGGGTTTCCAAGTTCATCGTCCCAAGGTGAAGGCGAGCCACAGGGCCGCGATCGCGGCCACGTAGATCCACACCGCGCGCACAGCGCGCAAGGGCGCGAGGCGCCGATCGATCTCGGCGACTTCATCGCGACTGTGCCCGGAAAGGAAGACCACGTAGGCGAGATACGCGATCGCCAGTCCCGCGACGACGTCCACGAAGTAGTGTTGCTTCGTGTACAGCGTGGACACGGCGATGAGGCCCGCCCAGGCCTGCGCCGCGATGCCCACCCCGCGGTGGACGCGGTAGCAGGCGAGCGCCGCGACGAAGGCCCATGCCACGTGCAGCGACGGGAAACAGTTGAGCGGCGGGTCGAGGTCGTAGTTGAGCTGCAGCGCCCAGGCGAAGAAGCCGCCCTGCGCGATCTCCGGCCGTGGCAGGACCGTCGGATAGACCAGGAAGCCCACGTAGGCCGCGGCTACCACCGCGATGAAGGCGTGCAGGGCACGACGCGATAACCGCGCGCCGCGCACCACCAAGACCGGCAGGAAGGCGAAGAACCAGATCGAGCCGTAGGCGATCATCCACGCGGGCTCGGGTCCGATCGCTCGATCGAGCGCCAGCTCCGGCGTGCCGAGCGGGCGCTCCCGGTTGATCGCCGCGATGACGTGATAGCCGGGAATCATCAGCGCCAGCGTGAGCGCGGGCACGGTATTCGGATAAGGCGCGCGGCTCGCCTGTCGCGCCGCCTTGAAGCCGAAAATGCCCAGGCAGAGGATCGCCGGGATCCATTCCCACGAGGCTTGAGGACGCGCGAAAGCCAGCGCCGCGCATGCCAGGAACGACACCACGGCGAGGAAGACCCACAGCCGGCGCAGTGCGCTCGCTTCCTGTCCGGCTTCCGGTGCCAGCGGTGTGTCCACGGCCGCATTCTCGGCAACCTCCCGGCCCGCGTCCACAGGCGTTGACAAATGACTCGTGGTCATTTAACCTCGCGGCCTTACTGACCCACGGTCATTTCAAGCATGCGAACCCGGCAACGCGCCGTCGCCCTGGAGGACAAGGCCGAGCGCCGCAACGCGATCCTCGACGCCGCCGAGAAGCTTTTCCTCAAGCATCCCGAGCGCATGGCGAGCGTTTCGGAGGTGGCAGCGCTGGCCAGCCTCGCCAAGGGCACCGTGTACCTCTACTTTCCCAGCAAGGAAGAGATGCTGCTCGCGCTGCACGAGCGCCACGTCGCCCACTTCTTCACCGCGCTCATGCAGAGGCTGGCCGCGCGCGGCCGGCTCGACTTCGACGACATCTTCCCCGTGACCCGGGAGCACCTCATCCGGCGCGCGGGCTACCTCGAGCTCACCAGCCGCTGCTTCGGCCTCATGGATCGCGAGATCCCCAAGGACACCGCCCTCGCCTTCAAGGCGCGCGTGGCGGCCACGTTGCAGGCCGCAGGCGTGCACCTCGAGCGGCACTTCCGTTTGCCGGCGGGCGACGGGGTGACGCTGCTCCTGCACAGCTATGGCCTCATCGTGGGCCTCTGGCAGCTTCTGCATCCCAACGAGCGCCTGGGCCGCGCGATGAAGCGCCCGGAGCTGCGCGCGCTGGATCGCGACTACGAGCGCGAGATCGAAGCTGCCCTGCGCGCCTTGTGGAGCGGACACATGGCCGGCGTGGCCAAAGGAACGAAACGATGAAAACGTTCTGGCTCGCCGCCGCGGCGCTCGTCCTCGCCGCCTGCGGCAACGGCAAGACCGTCCAGGAAGCCCCCCGCCCGGTGCTCACCCAGACGATCGTGCCCGGCGCCGCCGCCACGCGCGAGGTTTATCCGGGCGAGATCCGCGCGCGCCACGAGATCGACGTCGCCTTCCGCGTGGGCGGCAAGGTGGTGGCGAGGCCGGTCGATGCAGGCTCGCGCGTAAAGCGTGGCCAGGTGCTCGCACGGCTCGATCCCGAGGACGCGCGCCTGGGGGCGGCCGCCGCCCGCGCCCAGCTCGCAGCCGCGGAAGGCGACCTTGCCCTGGCCCGCGCCGAGCTCGAGCGACATGCCGAGCTGCTGGCGAAGAAGTTCATCAGCCAGTCGGCCTTCGACGCGCGCCAGAACTCGTTCAACGCAGCGCGCGCGCGCGCCGAGCAGGCGAAGTCGCAGGCGGCGATGAGCGCCAACCAAGCGGAGTACACGACCCTGGTGGCCGACGCCGACGGCGTCGTCGTGACCGTCCTCGCCGAGCCGGGACAGGTCGTCGCGGCCGGGCAGCCGGTGCTGCGCCTCGCCCAGGATGGCGAGAAGGAGGTCGTGGTGAGCGCCCCGGAAAGCCAGCTCGCGCGCTTGCGTCCCGGCCAGGCCGCGGCGATCTCGCTCTGGGCCGATCCTTCCACCGTCTTCCCCGGACGCGTTCGGGAGATCGCGGGCGGCGCCGATCCCGTCACCCGCACCTACGCGGTGCGCGTGAGCGCGCCGAATGCCCCGGCAAGCGCGCAGCTCGGGATGACGGCGAACGTGGTCTTCAACTCGGCCATCGACCCGTCGCTCGTGGTGCTGCCGCTTTCCGCGCTGGCCAACCGCGGCAACGAGCCTGCGGTCTGGATCGTCGAGCCGGGGACCCACAAGGTCAAGCTGCGCAGCGTCGCCATCGGCCAATACCGCGAGGACGGCGTCACCGTGACTGGCGGCCTGCACCCCGGGGATGTCGTGGTCACGGCAGGAGTGCACAAGCTGCGCCCCGACCAGGTCGTGCGTCTGGCCGACTCGGCGGCGGCGCCCCCGGCCGCTTCGATGCAACGCTGATCGATGCGGCGCTTCAACCTTTCCGAATGGGCGCTGGCGCACCAGGCGTTGGTGCTCTACTTCATGGTGGTGCTCGCCGTCGTCGGCATCGGCTCCTACCTGCGCCTGGGCCAGGCCGAGGACCCGGACTTCACCTTCAAGGTGATGATCGTGCGCACCGCATGGCCGGGCGCCTCCGCGGAGGAGGTCGAGCGACAGCTCACCGACCGCATCGAGAAGAAGCTGCAGGAGACGCCACGCCTGGATTTCCTCCGGAGCTATTCGAAGCCGGGCGAGTCGGTGGTGTTCGTGATCGTGAAGGACTCCTCCACGGCGGCGGAGATCCGCGACACGTGGTACCAGGTGAGGAAGAAGGTGGGCGACATTCGCGCAACGCTGCCCGCGGGCATCGTGGGCCCGTTCTTCAACGACGAGTTCGGCGATACGTTCGGCAACATCTACGCCCTCACCGGCGACGGCTATACCTACGCGCAGATGAAGGAAGTCGCCGACGACATCCGCAACCGCCTGCTGCGCGTGAAGGACGTGGCCAAGGTCGAGCTGGTGGGCGAGCAGGACGAGAAGATCTACGTCGAGCTCGCCAACGCGAAGCTCGCCACCTTCGGCGTCGCGCCCGCCACGGTGTTCGCCGCGCTGCAGCAGCAGAATGCGGTGGCGGCAAGCGGCACCTTCGAGACGCCGACCGACCGCATCCACATCCGCGCCACCGGAGCGCTCGATTCCCTCGAGAGCGTGAGCGCGATCGCCATCCGCGCCAACGGGCGCCTCTTCCGCCTGGGCGACGTGGCGAGGGTATACCGGGGCTTCGCCGACCCGCCACAGCCCCGGATGCGCTTCATGGGACGCGAGGCGCTCGGCATCGCGGTCTCGATGGTGCCGCGCGGCGACATCATTGCGCTGGGACGCGCGCTCGATGTCGAGATCGCCGCCATCGAGCGCGGGCTTCCCGTGGGGCTCGAGCTCGCGCGCGTGAACGACCAGCCGGCCACCGTCGAGCGCTCGGTGTCGGAGTTCACGCGCTCGCTCGCCGAGGCGGTGGCGATCGTGCTGCTGGTGAGCTTCCTCTCCCTCGGCCTTCGCACCGGGCTCATCGTGGCGCTGTCGATCCCGCTCACGCTCTTCGTCACGTTCTTCTTCATGCTGCAGGCGGGCGTGGACCTGCACAAGATCTCGCTGGGCGCCCTCATCATCGCGCTCGGGCTCCTGGTCGACGACGCCATCATCTCGGTGGAGATGATGGTGGTGAAGATGGAGCAGGGCTGGGAGCGCGCGAAGGCCGCGAGCTTCGCCTATACCTCCACCGCGATGCCGATGCTCACCGGCACGCTCGTGACCGCGGCGGGCTTCCTCCCCATCGGCCTCGCGCGCTCCTCCACCGGCGAATACACCTTTTCCATCTTCGCCGTGACGACCATAGCCCTCCTCGTGTCATGGGTGGTGTCGGTGGTCTTCGTGCCCTACCTCGGCTACAAGCTCTTGCCCGACTTCAAGGTGAAATCCCCCTCCCCCTCGCGGGACGGCTGGGGAGAGGGTCACATATACGACCGCCCCTTCTACCGTCGCTTCCGCCGCCTCGTGGCCTGGTGCGTGGCGCATCGCTGGCTGGTGGTAGGTGCCACGGCCGCCGCGTTCCTCGTGGCGATGTTCGCCTTCCGGTTCGTGCAGCAGCAGTTCTTCCCCGCCGCGAGCCGGCCGGAGCTCATCGTGGACCTGCGGCTCGCCGAGGGCTCGTCGCTGCACGCGACCGAAGCCCAGGTGAAGAAGCTCGAGCGCCTGCTCGCCACCGACCCCACGCTGCGCGACGGCCTCGAAAACTTCGTGAGCTACGTGGGCAGCGGCAGCCCGCGCTTCTACCTGCCTTTCGACCAGCAGCTGGTCAACGCCAACTTCGCGCAGTTCATCCTCAACACCCGCGACAACGAGGCTCGCGAGCGCGTTCGCGCGCGCCTCATCGATCTCTTCGAGCGCGACTTTCCGGAAGTGCGCGGCCGCGTGAACCGGCTCGAGAACGGGCCCCCCGTGGGCTTTCCGGTGCAGTTCCGCGTGGTGGGCGAGGACAAGCAGGTGATTCGCAGGATCGCCCACGAGGTCGCCGCGGAAATGCGCGCCAATCCGTGGTCACGCGACGTGCAGTTCGACTGGGAGGAGCCTTCCAAGGTGATCCGCCTCGTGATCGACCAGAACCGCGCGCGCGTGCTCGGCATCAGCACCCAGGAGCTGTCGCAGTTCGTGCACACCGTGCTTTCGGGATTGCCGGTAACCACCTATCGCGAGGGCGACAAGCAGGTGGACGTCGTCGTGCGCGGCGCAAGCGAGGAGCGCGCGCACCTGAGCTTGCTCAAGGATCTCGCGGTGCCGGTCGGTGGCGGGCGCACCGTGCCGCTCGCGCAGGTGGCGGAGATCAACTACGGCTTCGAGCAGGGCATCTTCTGGCGGCGCGACCGGCTGCCGGCCATCACGGTGCGCACCGACCTGCGCGATGGCGTTCAGGCGCCCGTGGTGAGCAAGCAGATCGAAAAGCGCATCGAGGGCCTGCGTGAGCGTTTGCCTGCGGGTTATCGCATCGAGACCGGCGGCGCCATCGAGGACGCCGCGAAGGGCCAGCGCTCGATCGCGGTGGTGGCGCCGGTCATGGTGCTGGTGATGGTCACCGCGCTCATGCTGCAGCTGCAGAGCTTCTCGCGCCTCGCGCTCGTCCTGCTCACCGCCCCCCTCGGGCTGATCGGCGTAGCGGCCGCACTGCTCGTGTTCAACGTGCCGTTCGGTTTCGTCGCCATGCTGGGCACGATCGCGCTCGCCGGCATGATCATGCGCAATTCCGTGATCCTCGTGGACCAGATCGACCACGACATCCGCAACGGCAGCGATCCGTCCGAAGCCATCGTGGACGCGACCGTGCGCCGCTTCCGCCCGATCATGCTGACGGCCGCCGCGGCGGTGCTGGCCATGATCCCGCTTGCGCGCAGCGCCTTCTACGGGCCCATGGCGGTCTCGATCATGGGCGGCCTCGTGGTCGCCACGGCGCTCACATTGCTTTTCCTGCCGGCGCTCTACGCAGCGTGGTTCAAGGTGGGTTATGGTTCCAGCCATGAAGCGACGTGATTTCGTGCGCGCCTGCGCTGCCGCGGCCGGCGGCGCCGCGCTGCCGGATGCCTCCCAGGCCGCCCTCCTCTCCGCGCGCATGTATCGCCGCGCGAAGCTCGTCGACGAACGCAACCAGCCGATTCGCCCCGACGCCCTTGCCGCTGGAACGAATTACGTTTTCGACTACCCGTACTCTTCCACCCCCTGCTTCCTGCTGCGGCTGGACAAGCCCGTGACCGCCATCGAGCTCAAGACCGAATCGGGCCAGCCGTACCGCTGGGAAGGCGGAGTCGGCAAGCAGAAGGCGGTGGTCGCCTATTCGGCCATCTGCGCCCACAAGCTCACCTATCCCACGAAGCAGGTGACCTTCATCGGCTACCGCAGCGAGCCCAGTCCCGTGGCGCCGTCAGGCAAGGTCATCACCTGCTGCTCGGACCGCAGCGTCTACGACCCCGCGGCCGGCGCCAGGGTTGTGTCGGGCCCCGCGCCGCAGCCACTCGCCACGATCCTCCTCGAGCACGATGCGAAAACCGACGAGCTCTGGGCGGTCGGCACCTTCGGTGGCGAGATGTTCGCGGAATTCTTCCGCCGCTTCGAGTTCCGCCTGCAGCTGGAGATGGGCGGGCGGGTGCGCGAGCAGGTTTCCGGCACCACGGTAGTGAAGCCGCTGGAGAGCTTCAGCACGCAGTGGGCGAAGTGCTAGGGGACGCACCCCGAGTTTCCGGGCGACGCTCAGCCCGGGAAACGGGGTATGTCCCCGGTTTCATATCGAGAAGCTTTCCCCCTTGTTCCGTTCCATCTGCTTCACGTCCTCGACACGGAAATTCGGCGCGACCAGGCCGATGAAGGCCACGGTAAATCCCCGCAGGTAAGCGCCGCGCCGGTAGGCAAGCCGCGTCGTCTGCGCGGGAAACAGGTGCGAGCAGTCGAGCGCCACCAGCCCGTCCTCCTTGCCCTCGCGATAGGCGCGCGACGAGATGATCCCCACGCCGAGCCCCAGCGCGACATAGGACTTGATCACGTCGGAGTCAAGCGCCGAGAGCGCCACCTCGGGCGCCAAGCCCCGCGCGGCGAAGGCGCGGTCGATGGCGCTGCGGCCGGCGAAGGTGGGGTCGTAGGTCACGATGGGGTGAGCCGCGATCGCCTCCAGCGTGAGGGGACGCGCGCGGGCGAGGGGATGATCCGCGGGCACCACCACGCAATGGCGCCAGGAGTAGCAGGGCAACGCCACGAGCTCGTCGTACTCGTCGAGAGCCTCGGTCGCGATCGCCAGGTCCGCCTCGCCATCGATCACCATGCGCGCGAGCTGGTGCGGATTGCCCTGCAGCAGCTTGAGCTTCACCTCCGGGTAGCGCTTCTTGAACGCCGTGATCACGCTGGGCAAGGCATAACGCGCTTGCGTGTGCGTGACGGCCACCGACAGGTGCCCGCGCTCGCGCCCGGCGAACTCCTCGCCGACGGCGCGCAGGTTCCCGAGCTCGCCCAGGATGCGGTCGATCACCGCGACGACCTCCCGGCCGGCTTCGGTGATCGCGGTGAAGCGCCGGCCCTGCCGCACGAAGATCGGCACGCCCAGCTCGTCTTCCAATGCGCGGATCTGTTTCGAGACCCCGGGCTGCGACGTGTGCAGCGCGAAAGCGGCCTCCGAAACATTGAGGCCACGTTTCGCGACCTCGCTCACGTAGCGGAACTGCTGGAGATTCATGGGCTCGGCAGGCTTGATTCCCTATTGTTATCAACTTATCACAACTAAGTATTTTTCAGGAATATGGTGACAACCGTAGCATCAAGGCCATGTACCGATATGACCGTCTCGACCAGACCCTCGTCGAAGAGCGCGTGGCCCAGTTCCGGGACCAGACGCGGCGTTTTCTCGCGGGCGAGCTGACCGAGGACGAGTTCCGGCCGCTGCGGCTGCAGAACGGGCTCTACATCCAGCGCCATGCGCCGATGCTGCGCATCGCGGTCCCCTACGGGCTGCTCTCGTCGCGCCAGCTGCGCACCCTCGCCGCGCTCGCACGCCGCTACGACCGTGGCTACGGGCACTTCACGACCCGGCAGAACCTGCAGCTCAATTGGCCGAAGCTGGAAGACGTGCCCGAAATCCTCGCCGAGCTGGCCTCTGTGGAGATGCACGCGATCCAGACGAGCGGCAACTGCATCCGCAACATCACCAGTGACCACTTCGCGGGGATCGCACCCGACGAGATCGTCGATCCACGCGTCCTGGCCGAAATCCTGCGACAGTGGTCCACGCTGCACCCCGAGTTCGCCTACCTGCCGCGCAAGTTCAAGATCGCCATCAACGGCTCGGTGGAAGACCGCACCGCCGTGCTGCTGCACGACATCGGGTTGCACGTCGTGCGCGACGCGGCAGGCGAGCTCGGCCTGCGCGTGGTCGTGGGCGGAGGCATGGGCCGAACGCCGATGATCGGCCACGTGATCCGCGAGTTCCTGCCGTGGCGGGAGATGCTCACCTACCTCGAGGCGATCCTGCGCGTCTACAACCGCCACGGCCGCCGCGACAACCTCTACAAGGCGCGGATCAAGATCCTGGTGAAGGGGCTCGGCGTAGAGGAGTTCGCGCGCCAGGTCGAGTCCGAGTGGGAGACGGGACGTACCTCGCAGGGCTTGCTCACCGCCGATGAGCTCGAGCGCGTGGCGGCCCACTTCCCGGATCCGCCGTACGAGGCCCTTGCGGGCGACGATGCCCACTATCTTGCGCGGCGCGGCAGCGATCGCGCATTCGACCGCTGGGCCCAACGCAACGTGCACCCGCACAAGCGGCACGGCTACGCGGCGGTCACGCTCTCCCTGAAGAAAACCGGCGTGGCGCCGGGAGACGCGACGGCGGAGCAGATGGAATTCGTGGCGGACCTGGCCGAGCGCTACAGCTTCGCCGAGCTGCGCGTCTCCCACGAGCAGAACCTCATCCTCGCCGACGTGCGGCAGGCAGACCTGCATGCCGTCTGGCAGGAGGCGACGAGCGCGGGGCTCGCCACGCCCAACGTGGGCCTGCTCACCAACATCGTCTGCTGCCCCGGCGGGGACTTCTGCTCGCTCGCCAACGCCAAGTCCATCCCGGTGGCGGAAGCGATCCAGCAGCGCTTCGAGGACCTCGACTACCTGCACGACATCGGCGCGCTCGACCTCAACATGTCGGGTTGCATGAACTCCTGCGGCCACCACCACATCGGCCACATCGGAATCCTCGGCGTCGACAAGAACGGCGCCGAGTGGTACCAGGTATCCATCGGCGGACGGCAGGGCCGGGACGCGGCGCTGGGCCAGGTCATCGGCCCTTCCTTCGCGGCCGCGCAGATGCCGGAGGTGGTGGCGCGACTGCTCGATGCCTACGTGGGGCTTCGCCACGAGGACGAGCTCTTCGTGGACACGGTGCATCGCCTCGGCGTGGCGCCGTTCAAGGAACGGGTCTATGCCGGCCGGGAGCTTGCCGTTGCTGCCTGAGCGCTTCATCCGGCTCACCCCCTCGGGCGCGAGGGTCGAAAGGGATGCATGGACCTTCGTGGGCCTGCAGGGCCCGCCAGACCTCGGCGCAACGGGAAGGCTCGTGGTGCCCCTGGCCAACTTGCGCGAAGCGCGTGAACGGCAAGGTGCGGACGCGACGATCGGCGTGTGGCTGGCCCCTGGAGACGATCCCGCGAGGCTCGCGGGCGATCTCGACCACGTCGGGGTGATCGCCATCCACTTTCCGAAGCTCACCGACGGCCGCGGCTACTCCACCGCCGCGTCGTTGCGCCGCCGCTACGGTTACCGAGGGGAGCTGCGAGCCTTCGGCGACATCGGGCGCGACCAGCTCTATTACCTGCGCCGCTGCGGCTTCTGTGCGTTTTCGCTCGCGCCGCATCACGACCCCGAGGCAGCCCTGCCTTCGCTGGACACCTTCACGGTCCGCTACCAGGCCGCCATCGACGAGCCGCTGCCGCTTTTCCGGCGTCGCGCCGAGATGCGCGCATGAGCCCAGGCAAGGTGTATCTCGTGGGGGCCGGCCCGGGGGCGCCCGACCTGCTCACCTTGCGTGCGGCGCGACTGCTCGAGTCGGCCGACGTGGTCCTGCATGACGCGCTGGTGCATCGCGACACCCTTGCGCTCGCGCGCAAGGCGCGCCGCGTCGATGTCGGCAAGCGATGTGGCAAGGTCTCGACGGAGCAGCGCTTCATCCATCGCGCGCTCGTGGAAGCGGCGCGCAGCCATCGCGTCGTCGTCCGCCTCAAGGGAGGCGACCCGATGCTCTTCGGCCGCGCGCAGGAAGAGATCGCCGCGCTGCGCGCCGCCGGAATCGAGTGCGAGGTGGTGCCGGGCGTCACGGCGGCGCTCGCCGCGGCCGCGACGCTGCAGGCTTCGCTCACGCGCCGCGCCGTCTCGCGCAACGTGGCCTTCCTCACCCCGCGCGCAGGCAAGGGCGAGGCGAACGCCGACTGGCTGCCCACGGCGCTTTGCGCGGATTGCGTGGTCATGTACATGGCGGCCGGGGCTTCGCAGACGATCGCGGCCGAGTTGATCGCCGCCGGCAAGCCCGCCGCCACGCCGATCGCGCTGGTCGAGAGCGCGTCGCTGGAAGAGCGCCGCATCGGCGGCACCCTCGCGGACCTCGCGCGCGCGCCCCTGGCCGGATTCGACGGCCCCGTCGTGCTGGCCATCGGGACCCCCTTCGGCGAGGCCCTTGTCGATGGAACCCTCACCCCCATCTACTTGAGTGAAGCCCTCTGATCTCCCATCGCTCATCCCCCATC
>Ga0196977_1000159_pt1 | contig 43585 bp, 30 predicted proteins | sample S3v_1013CmetaG_FD_148634 | JGI IMG/M metagenome (GOLD analysis project Ga0196977, IMG submission 148634) | Soil microbial communities from Anza Borrego desert, Southern California, United States - S3+v_10-13C | ecosystem: Environmental > Terrestrial > Soil > Desert | place: USA: California... | reverse complement strand
AGAAAAGGAGATATCCCCCATGCGTCAGTCCGGTACAGTCAAGTGGTTCAACGATGCGAAGGGCTTCGGTTTCATCACCACCGAAGGCGGAGAGGACGTGTTCGTCCACTTCAGCGCCATCCAGGCCGGCGGTTTCCGCTCGCTGCAGGAAGGTGCTCAGGTCGAGTTCGAAGTCACCCAGGGCCCGAAGGGCCTGCAGGCCCAGAACGTCACGCCCGTCTAATACGAGCAACGTTCTCACGAAGAAAAGGCGGGCGATGGTCGCCCGCCTTTTTGTTTTGAAGTGAGCTCTACTTCTTGCGCGTGTACGCAATCTCCATGTTCTTGTACATCGCGCCGTCCGGTCCCGCGACCCACATCTCCATCGTGTGGTGATCGGCGTCCGTGACCGTGATCTTTTCCTTCGCGGTGGAGTCCTTACCAGTCATCGGATCGGTCATCGTGGCGGTGAAGTCCCACGTCTTTCCATCCGCGGATGCGGTGCCGGTCGAGGTCATCATCGACGTCGACATGTTGTCCATCCACGTGCCCCAGTACTGCTTCTTCACGTTGTCGTAGCCGGAGTAGCCGATACCCTCGAACGGCATGCCGGCGAAGTCGCCCTTGAAGCGCTGCTCGAGATAGCGACCGCCCATCACCCACGCGTTCGTCGACGTTCCCGTGCTGCTCATCGGCGGCACGCCGGGCATCATCCACAGCGTGATCTTCGTATCCCATGTGCCGACCATGCCGTCGAGCTTCTTGTGCGCGTCGCCCGGGATGCCGGCCTTCATCATCGCTTCCATCATGGCCGGGTCCATGGCCGGCGCCGCGGCCGGCTTGGGCGCACCGTGATCATGCTGGGCCACCGCGGTCAATGCGAACGTACAGAGCAGGATCCCTGCGAGAGAGAGTTTGAGCTTCATCGATTTTCTCCTTTTGATTTTGAGAGCGGATCGTACTACTGATGAGCTCTATTCGTCCTCACTCCACGGGCGGGAGATGACGCACGAGTTGATCCCGCCGACGCCCATGCTCAATTTGCCGCTATAGCCGCGCGGGACGCTGCGTCCTTCGCGATCGACGAAGTTTGCGCTGTGGATCTTCACGTCGGCGTGCAGCTCGCCTTCGGTGAGCGGCATCGGAAAGAGATGACCGCGCGCCATGCCCAGGTGCTGGGCGGTGAGCTCCCACCCGCCGCCGACGGACATGCCGTGGCCGAAGGTCCCCTTGCGAGCGGTGAAGATCACGTCGGGATGGAGCATCTCCAGCGAATTTTCGATCTCGGTCGCGTCGCCCGGAGTCGCGGTCGCGTGCATGTCCCAGGTCGTGACTTCCGACGCCTGCACTTCCTGCAGCGCGGCCTTCATCGCCAGCTGCGGTCCGCCCTTCGACGGCGTGATGATGTGATGTGCGTCGGATGAAGTCCCGATGCCCACCAGCTCCATCCCCAGTGGAGTGAAGCCCTGCGCCTTCATCGCGTCCGCGTCGCCCACGATCCAGACGCACGACCCGCCGGCGATGTGTGTTCCCTTGAGACCCGTGAGCGGACGAGAGACGTCTGCATCCGCCGAAAGTACGTTGGCGTTGTAGAACGCAGAGACGACGAGCTCATTGGGCGGAGGATCGGTCATGCCGATCACCACCGCTTTCGCTTCGCCGCGCTGGATCGCGTCATAGGCGAGCTTCGCCGCGAGACCGAACGACGCACACGCCGCCACCGGCGCGAACGCGGGACCGACGATCTTGCCCAGCATCGACACCTGTGCCGCGGGGATGTTCGCGATGTTCCACAACAAGTTCGGCGACACCGCCGCCCACGGCTCCTCGGGGCATCCATATTTTTTGTTGAGCGCGCGGACTTTGTTCAGCTTCTGGCGGATCGAGGAGAGCTTTGCCGCACCCGACGAAGGCGGTACCGGCTCGCTGTGCACCGTGCGCGCTTCGGCGAGGTACTCGCTCAACGCGTCGCTCTTCGCCGCCCAATACTCCTCCCACGCATACTTCGCCTCGATCCACTCCTCGGTACCCGGCGCATGTTCGACCGGATCGCTCGGCGCGTTCGCGTCACGTTCGCCGTGGAGATGGCGCTTGAGCGGCGCGCAACGTTCGGGATTCGCCCAGAACTCGTTCCAGCGTCGCAGCGTGCGCTCGTAAGTCAGCGCTTGTTGCTGCGTGACCGTGATGTCGCCGATGCCGGTGCCGATGTAGACGTGGCATTGCGTGCCGAGGGATTGGAGATATTGCTCGACGCCGGGGTTCTGGGTGAGGGACTGGATGAACGCGCCGATGGCGTACTGCACCATCGGCCCCATCTTGTCCTTCAGTTGCGCAAATTTCGCGGGCGGAAAACGTTCGTCGAACCACGGGCGGTAGGAGTCGAAATCGAACTCCGGATAGCCGACCAGGAAGTTCGATTGACCGTAGCCGGTAAAGGGCGAAAGCCACGTGTCGGCGTGCTCGAGGTTCCGCTCGAAAGTATTGATGTCAGGCGATTTCGGGGCGACCACACCCCAACCGAAAATGCCGACCCTCTTCCGGTTCGCCATGGGCGGTGCATTGTAATTGCAAGTGCGGTCGGGTCGGTACGAATCTGTCCGGCGGAGAGAGGTCTTGGTGAAGAGAGCAATCGTTTCCATCGTGGTCCTCGTGCTGGCGCTCGCCCTCGCGCTCGGCGGTTGTAGGAATTCCGAGCAGAAAGCGGGCGATGAGGCGACGCAGACGATCGCGCCGGCGAAGCCGCAGCCCGACCTCACGGGCAGCGACGCGATGACGCAGACGGTGGACGTGGAAAAGGGACGGGCGGAGAACGAAGGGCACGGAACCGAAGCCGCCGGGACGGCGACGACGGCCACTACGACGACGTCGGGAACTGTCGCACCGACGACTTCGACCTGAGTTGTGACTGCAGCGCTGTACGGGCCTCTCATCGAACGCGATCTGGACGCGATTCCGGCGGCAGCGCGTGCGTACGCGGCCGAACACTCGGAAGAAGAGGTGTGGATCGCCGTGGCGCGCTTCGCGGTGCTCGCGTACGCGCCGTCGCAACATGCGAAGCGCGCGGTGATGGCCTGTCGCGCCGCGCATGACCTACGCGAGGAGCTCGGCGATCGATGGCTGGACATGATCGTCGCGTGCGCGCGTTACGCGGCGGAGAGCCGGCAGCCGTGGAGCGAGCCGCCGATCCTCGATCCTCCAACGCCGTCCGAGCGCGCGGATGTCGATGAACTGCGTGAGGCGATTGCGGCCAATGATCGTCATCGCGCCGAGCGCTGGCTGGCGGCGCGACTCGATGATGCGCATGAGGATTTGCGCTCGGTAGCGAAAGGCGACGCGGTGTTGATGCTCGACACCGCGATCGCGCTTGAGGCGCTTCTTGGGGTGAAAGGGCGTTACGCGTTATTGCGCATCGTGATCATGGAGTTGCTCATTGAACAAGACGCAGTGAACGAACCGCTCGAAGCGTTGATCGATCGCGCGATCGAATCGAGGGGATCGATCGAGACAGTGCGCGATGTGTTCATCGCCTCGGCCATCCGGAGCGACGGGCTCTCAGCCCGTCGAACCCCTCGAGATCTCCGACGGGCTGAGGGCCCGTCGCTCCAGATTTACCATCTCGCCCGCGATTACGCGCAAACACTCATCGCCCATGCAATCGCGCATAAACTCCCCGAGCGTGCGGAGGAGTTTCTCGCCGCCGTGCATCACAACCTCGAGCATGGGGAGAGCTTCGCTGAATGGAGCTTCGCGTAAAACTCGCAATTTTGTTGCTGCTCGCTGCGTGCGCAACGACACCGCCGCCTGCAGCGCCGACACTCGCGGCGACGATCGACGCCGCCATCGACCAACCGCCGTTCCATCACGCGTTCTGGTCGATTCTTGTCGAAGAGGAAGACGGTCGAGTGCTTTACGCGCACAACGCGGACAAGCTCACCATCCCGGCCTCGAACCGCAAGCTGTTCGTCTCCGCCACCGCCGCCGAATGCCTCGGTCTCGACGGGCAACTCGTCACGGAGATCTGGCGCGACGGCGAAGATCTCATCCTGCGCGGCGATGGCGATCCGTCACTCGGCTCGTGGCGCTATGAGCGCAGCGGCGACTTCGAGGCGCTCGCGCGGACGCTGCGCGCGCGCGGCATCACGCGCGTTCGGAACGTCGTCGCCGATGTCTCATCGTTCGACCGCAACCTCCTCCCCGGCACCTGGAAGCTGGGCAACCTCGGCAGCGACTACGCGGCACCCGTCGACTCGCTCACGTGGGGCGAGAACGAGATTCCGGCCGATCGCGCGGTGGCCGATCCCGGCCTGCACGCGGCAGTCGCGTTGCGCGATGCACTCGACATGCACGGCATCGAGGTCACCGGCATCGCGCGCGTGAACACGGAGCCGCGCACCTGGAGCGAGCGCGTGGCCACGCTGCCGTCGCCGTTCATCGGCCAATTGCTGATGACAGTGCTCAAGAACAGCCACAATCTCTACGCGGAGATGCTGCTGAAGCGCGTCGGCGGCGGCACGTACGCGGGCGGACTCGACGTCGAACGAGCGTTCCTCACCGGTGCGCCGAAGATCGACGGCGATTCCTTCAGCTTCGCGGACGGCTCGGGCTTGTCGCCGGAAGATCTCGTTACTCCGGAAGCGACGATTCGCATGCTGCGCTGGATGAACGATCCCGTGCGCCGCGCGTTCTGGTGGGCAACGCTTGCTCAGCCGAACAACGAAGGGACGCTGCGGCGGCGGCTGGTCGCGCTCGAGCATCGCATGCGCGGCAAGACCGGCACGATCAACGGCGTGGCCGCGCTCAGCGGCATCCTGCTGATGCCTGACGGCCGCTATCGTTATTTCGCCATCGCCGCGAACCACCACCCGGGCAATGGCTCCGGCGCGGTGAGGATCATCGATGAAGTGGTGAGCGCGATCGCCGACTGAATCTGCTCCAGATTTACTTCTTTCTCGTGAAGCGTTCGCCGAAGAAGGTCAATGTCTTGACTTCACGTTCGGGATTCAGCGTGAAGGTCACGTGTTCGTCGACGTCGTCGTACTCCGATACCGCGCTGAAGATGTCGTAGTGGAAGTGGGTGAGCGGAATGTTCATCCGGCTCCACTGCAACATGAGCGCTCCGTTGACCACAGATACTTTGGCTGTGCCGTACGCGGGGCTCTCGTATTCGCCCGCGTAATCTTCGAGCGGGCGTGAGGGAGTCGTGTCGGGAACGCGTTTCGCGTCGCGTGCGGCCTTGTCGGCGGCGCTTTTCTCATCCGCGCGCCGGTCGATCATCAGGTAGTACGCGTTCCAGTCGCGGCCCGGTTTATTGGAGAGCAGATCGGCGAGCGAGTTGCGCATGGAGATGAGCGCCAGACCGCGTCCGACGTTGATCATGAGCACGAAGCCGGAGTTGCGGCGCGGCAGCAGGTCGACATGCGTGCGGAAGCCGTTCAACGCTCCAGCGTGCGAGACGAGCGCTTCGCCGCGGTAATCCTGCACCACCCAACCCATCGCGTACGACATCACGTTCGTCTCCGTGTTCGCCTCGCGCGTGAGGCCTTCCATCCGGATGACCGTGTTCGGCGTCTTGGTCTCCTCGATCAGGCCTGGGTCGGTGATCTGCGTGAGGTTGAACGCGCCGTTCGAGAGCTGAAAGCGCAGCCAGTTGCCCATGTCTGCCGCGCTCGACTTGATCGCGCCGCCTGCGCCGATGGTGGTCGTGTCGATCGGCCGCTGCGGCGAGATGCGGCCGGTTTTCCAGTCGTATTGGTAGCCGGTGGCGCGATCGGTCGAGGCGTTCCAGTCGGCGTCGGAGGTCACGGTGCGCAGCATGCCGAGCGGCTGGAAGATGCGAGTTTTTACGAAGTCGTCCCACGGCATGCCGGACGCTTTCGCCACGACCTCGCCCGCGGCGATGTACATGATGTTCTGGTACTGATATCCGCTGCGGAACGGCTTGGTCAGTTCGACGCGTCCGATGCGGCGCACGACGTCTTCGCGTGTGAACGGCGAGTTGTCCCAAAGCTCGTCGTGGCGTTTGAGGCCTGTGCGATGCGAAAGGATGTCGCGGATCGTCACCTGCGAATCGGCGCACATGTCCGCGAGATGAAAGTAGTCAAGATGTTTACGAACGGGATCGTCGAACGACAGTTTGCCGTCCGAAGCCAGCATCGCCAGCGCCGTGCTCGTGAACGCTTTCGAGGTCGACGCGATCTGGAACAGCGTGTCGTTCGTGACCGGATCGGTCCCGCCGAGCTCTTTCGTTCCGTAGCCACGCACGTACACGACGCGATCGTTCCTGACGACGGCCACGGCCGCGCCAGGAATCTGCCACGCCTTCATCGCCGACGTGACGATCTTGTCGACCGCCTTGGTGTCGAACGGCTGCTGTGCAGCGGCCGCGATGGAAAGAAATACCGTGATGAGTGCTGCGAGGAAGCGCATGGGCGCGATTGTACTTGGGGCCGCTGCGCCACTTCGCGGCGGGCGAGTCTCAGAGTCGCAGAGTCTCAGAGTCTCAAAGGGTCGTTTGCACGCACGAATGAGCCTCACGACTCTCTGAGACTCTGCGACTCTGAGACTCTGCGCCTACATGCGTACGATCTGATTGATCGCCGCAACCACGCGCAGCGACCGCGCGGAGCGGCCCACCGTCACATCCGAGAGGCCGTTCGAGAGCAGCGCCTTTTGGCCGTGCTTCTGCCACCAGCGGCCGACGAAGACCAGGCGGCCGATGCGCCCGATCACGAGCTCACCGGTGGAGGCGCGGCCGCGCGGGCGGATCTCGACGACGAGCAGGTCGCCGTCCTCGATGCCCTGGTCGCGCATGCTATCGCCACGCGCGCGGAAAACGATCTCGCCCTTCTCCACGATCGACTTCGGCAGCGCCACCTTCTCCTTGACCTTCTCGTCGACCGCTTCGCCGTGGCGGATCTCACCCGACGTTTCTACGTCCACCCAGTCGGGACGCTCACGCAGCACGTCGCCAGTGGCGGCGCGCGGCGGCTCGATGCGGCGGACGGGGAGTCGCGGGAACTTGAGCTCGACGGGACCGTTGGACGAACCGCCGTCCGATGCGAGCAGCGTCTCGGCGCGCGCGAGAAACGCCTGCGCACGTTCGGCTTCTGCGCGCGCTTCGCGGATCGTGTCGGTGAGCAGCGGCATGTTCACGGCGTGATCGCTCCGGGCCGCGCGCAGCGAAAGGTCGCCGAGGTTGATTTCGGTGAGGTCGAGGACGGTGGCGACGCGCTGGAGGATGTTGATGGAGACGTTCGCCCCCTTCTCGAGGGCGGCCAGATGGCGCCGGCTGACGCCGGCAAGCTTGGCCAGCCGGGCCTGGGTGAGGCCTTTGCGGATGCGTGCTTCGCGAACTGTCTCACCGAGCATAAGACACTTTTAGGTTACCTATCGAATGGGTAATACGCAACACACGTCACTGCCGTCAATCTGGAGGGGCGGGCTCTCAGCCCGCCGATTGGCCCGACGGGCTAAGTGTCACTCGCTCCAGTGCAGCACTCACAACGCGGTCACTCTCGCACACGGTGTGACGCCAGCGCACTTTTCCACCCCACGTGGATGCAGGTTGCTGCAAGGCGGATAGGAGGAGAGGGGGATTGCCACAACTCGTAGCAGGGACTGGAGTTGCGCAGTATTTTGCCTTCTGGTGCGTCCAGCTGACATCTCCGGATTGACATCTATCCTGCTCGCGGCTAGTATGCAACATACTGCACATGCCGATCACGCGCCTGGAATCATTCATCAAGAGCAGGGGCATCAAGCCGGCGCATCTGGCTCGCGAATCGGGCTACAGCCGGCAGCACCTGCTGCGGATCCGAACGGGACGGATGGAGCCGACGCGACGGTGCATCGCGGCCATTGCGGCAGCGTGTCGGCGTCTTTCGGGAGAGGCAGTCCGGGCGTCGGAGCTCTTCGACCTGGACGAGGAGGATCAGTAGGATCCATTGCAGCCCGCCAAGCATAGTCCTGAGCTCGAGATGTTCACAACTCGACGGGTCGTGGTGGTGGACTCCGACCGTCAGGCTGCGGAAATGCTGCACACGTTCTTTCGCCTGATGGAGCTCGATTGCTCTCTCGTGACGCCGGAAACCGACGTCGTTCCTACCGTTCGTAGGCAGTGCCCCGACATTCTGATCCTCGAGCTCGATCTCCCCGGTCTACGTGCACTGGAAATCGCACACGAAATCCGCCGCAGCGCGCGCACGCTCCCGATCATCTTTCTGACCGAAGACGACCCGCCGCTGCTGCCGATCGAAGGCCCGGTGCTGCGCAAGCCGCGCGATCGGTTTGAGGAGTTGCTCAGGTTGTTCGAGGTGGTGTTGGCGCTCGAGTAACTTTCCGGGCGCGCGTTTTGTGGCGCTGAGTCTCAGAGTCTCAGAGTCTCAGAGTCGCAGAGGGTCGGGTTCCCCGGCGCTGGGCAATCGACGCTTTGCGGTGCCGGCGCTCACTCGGTCCCGCGACGAACGCCGCCGGAGAACGGGGCCGCACAACCTGCGATAATCCGCGCGCCATGAACCGCAAGCTCCTCGTCGCCTTCGCCGCCGTCTTCGCGTTCGCCTGCACCTCCTCGAAGCCGCCCGCCGCGGCGCCGCCTCCGAAGCCCAAGCCGCTCCTCGGCGACCATGGCTTCGCACTCTCGCAGGTCGACCGCACCGTTTCGCCGTGCGATGACTTCTATCAATACGCGGTCGGCGGCTGGCGCAAGGCCAATCCGTTGCCGCCGATCTATGCGCGCTATGGCCGCTTCGAAGAAGTCGCCGAACGCAATCGCGCGATGCTGCGGCAGATCCTCGAAAGCTCCGCCGCGGACACGAACGCATCGCCCGGCAGCGGCACGCAGAAGGTCGGCGCGTTCTGGGCCGCGTGCATGAATGAATCAGCGATCGAGGCGGCCGGCGTCGGCCCGATCCGCGAAGACCTCGCACGCATCGACGCCATCGGCACTCGCGCAGACGTCATCGCGGAACTGCACCGCCAGCAGGTGCGCGGCGGCAATCCCGTCTTCCGCTTCTCCGCGCAGAACGACATCAAGAGCTCGAAGAACGTCATCGCCGCGGTGTCGCAAGCCGGACTGGGGCTGCCCGACCGCGAGTACTACATCCGCGACGATGAGAAGTTCCGCAACACGCGCAGGGAGTACGTCGCGCACCTCACGAAGATGTTCGAGCTGGCCGGCGTCGCCGCCGCGAAAGCAGCAACGGACGCAGAACGCGTCATGGCACTCGAAACCGCGCTCGCACGCGCATCGATGGCGCGCGCCGATCAACGCAAGCCCGAGAACACGTACCACATCACTCCGGTCAGCGAGCTGCAGTCGACCGCGCCGCAATTCCGATGGCCGGAGCTCTTTCAGGCCCTCGGCCTCGGCAACCTCGTATCGCTCAACGTCGCGCAGCCCGAGTACATCAGGGAAGCGAACCGCCTCCTCGATGAGATGCCGGTCGAGACATGGAAGGCATACCTCCGCTGGAATGTCCTCGACGCCGCGGCGCCGCAACTCTCGTCCGCATTCGTCGATCAGGATTTCGCGTTCCGCCAGACCGCGCTCTCCGGCACGAAGGAGAACGCGCCGCGCTGGCAGCGTTGCGTCAGAGCCGCCGACGCCAACATCGGCGAGATTCTCGGCCAGGAGTACGTCAAGCGCGCGTTCACGCCCGAAGCAAAAGACAAGATGAACGAGCTGATCGACAACCTCGTGGCCGCGTTGCGCGAGGACATCCCGACGCTCGCCTGGATGGGACCGGAGACGAAGCAGACCGCGCTCGCGAAGCTGGAGGCGTTCCGCCGCCGTATCGGCTATCCCGACAAGTGGATCGACTACTCGACGCTCGACGTGTCGCGCGATTCGTACGCCGCGAACGTCGCCGCCGCGCGCGCGTTCAACGTCCGCCGCGCCGCGAGTCGTGTCGGCAAGCCGGACGATCCGAACGAGTGGGGCAACTTCACGCCATCCACCGTGAACGCGAGTTACAACGCGACGCGCAACAACATCACGTTCCCGGCCGGCATCCTCCAGCCGCCGTTCTACGATCCCAATGCGGACGACGCCTACAACTACGGCGGCATCGGCATGGTCATCGGACACGAGATGACGCACGGCTTCGACGACCAGGGCGCGAAGTTCGATCCGGAAGGGAACCTGCGCAACTGGTGGACCGAGAAAGATCTCGAGGCGTTCCACAACAGCGCGGACTGCATCATCAAGCAGTACAGCGCGTGGAACGTGGAGGAGGGGTTGAACCTCAACGGCGAGCTCGTCACGGGCGAAGCGATCGCCGATCTCGGCGGCCTCACGCTCGCATTGCGCGCGTATCGCAAGTCGCTGGTCGGCAAGCCGCGTCTCACCGTCGACGGCTACTCTCCGGAGCAACGCTTCTTCCTCGGCTTCGCACAGGTCTGGGGACAGAACATGGCGCCCGAAGAAGCACGCCGCCGCGCGCTCACCGATCCGCACGCGCCCGGCCCGGCGCGCGTGAATCTCACGGTCAGCAACATGCCGGAGTTTCAGGACACGTGGAACTGCACGGCCGGCTCGAAGATGGTGCGCGCGGAAGGGGAGCGTTGCCGGATCTGGTGACGTATCCACTCGAGCCCGACGCGCAGGAAATGCATCGTCTCGTCGATGAGGCGATGCGGCGCATCGTCGAGCACATCGAGTCGTTGCCTTCGCAGCCGGCGATGAACGTGGACGGCGCGACCGAGTACGCGCGCACCCTCATCGAGCCGCTGCCGCAGCGGGGCGAGTCGTACGAATCGCTGCTCGAGTTTCTGTTTCGCGATGCGATCCCGCGTTCGTTCACCGCGGCCGGGCCGGGCTATCTCGCGTACGTCCCTGGCGGCGGTCTCTTTCATTCTGCAGTGGCCGATCTGATCGCGAACGCGGTCAATCGCTACGTCGGGGTTTGTGCAGCCGCACCGGCGCTGGTGCAGCTCGAGGCGAACGTCATCCGCTGGTTCTGCGAGATCGTGGGCCTGCCACAGGGCGCGGGCGGAGTGCTGACGCCGGGCGGGTCGCTCGCGAACTTCACGGCCATCGTCACCGCACGCAAGGCGATGTTGCCGGACGACTTTCTGCGCGGCACGTTGTACTGCTCGAATCAGATTCATCACTCGTTTCAGAAGGCCGCGAACCTCGCAGGTTTTCCGTACGCGAACATCCGCGAGCTGCCGGTCGACGAGCACTTCCGCATCCGCATCGACGCCTTGCACGAAGCGATCGCGCGCGATCGTGCCGACGGATGGACGCCGTTCCTCGTGGCGGGAAGCGCGGGGACGACACCTACCGGTGCCGTCGATGATCTCGCGGCGATGGCGCAGGTCGCGGGCGAAGAGAAGTTATGGTTTCACGTGGACGGCGCGTACGGCGCGCTGTTCATGCTCACCGAGCGCGGACGGAGCGCGCTGCGCGGACTCGAAGAAGCGGACTCGATGATCCTCGATCCGCACAAGACGCTCTTCCTGCCGTTCGGCACCGGCGCGGTGCTCGTGCGCGACGCACGCGCGTTGCGTCGCGCGCATTCGTCGCACGCCGATTACCTGCCGGACATGCAGCAGGAGGACGAGCTGGTCGACTTCTGCGAGATCTCGCCCGAGCTCTCACGCGACTTCCGCGGTCTGCGCGTCTGGCTGCCGCTGAAGATGTTCGGCATCGCGCCGTTCCGCGACCAGCTCGACGAGAAACTCGATCTCATCGACTACGCGTTGCGCGAGTTGCAGAAGATCGATGGCATCGAGATCGTCGCTGAGCCGCAACTGACCATCCTCGCGTTCCGACTCGTGCGGGAGAGCTTGTCGGACGCAGAGCTCGACGCGCTCAATCGCACGCTGCTCGAGCGCATCACTGCACGCAGGCGGGTGATGCTTACACCAGCCATCCTCGACGGCCGCTTCGTCATCCGCATCGCCATCGTCTCGCACCGCACGCATCGCGATCGCGTGGACCTGGCGCTGGAAGACATCCGCGCCGCGATCGCGGAGGTGTGATGGATGACGTCACCGCCATCGAGACCATCACGCGCGACTGCTACCGCAGCTTAGCCGGCTTTCCGAACGCGATCGTGATCGACGACGACTCGATGTACGCCGTGATCTCGCACATCCCCATTCCGTTCTTCAACGGCGTGGCGCGCACGAGTCTCGACGCGGATGATGTCGAGTCGCGCTTCGAATTTCTGCGGGCGCAGCAGTGTCCGTTCCGCTGGTGGGTGACGCCCTCGACGCGCCCGGAAGGATTGGGGCGTCGCCTCATCGAGCTCGGGCTCGTGCACGCCTACGACTCGCCGGGGATGATTGCCGATCTCACACGCGTACCGCTCGCCGCCGCCGCGCCTGACCGTGTGACGATCAAACGTCTGGAGCATGCGGCCGAGATGGAAGACTGGCTGAACGTGTTCATGGCGGCGTTCGCCTTGCCGGAGGAGCGGCGCGCGATCTTTCGCAATACGTACACGCGGATCGGTTTCGGCGATGCCGTAGCCTGGCAGCACTTCGTTGCGTTCGACGATGATGTACCGGTCGCGACGTCGTCGGTGCACATCGACGGCGATCTCGCTGGCGTTTATTTCGTGGCCACGCTTGCCGAAGCGCGCGGCCGCGGGATCGGCGCCGCGGTTACGCGCGAGTCGATGCGGTTCGCGGGCGACTCGGGGGCGACGCGCGCGGCGCTGCAATCCTCCGACATCGGTTTCAACGTCTACCGCTCCCTCGGATTCGAGCACCGCTGCGACGTCGGCGCGTACGAATGGCGCCGGCCTATGTAACCTTCTCCGCGCCGCAGCGGGGAGAGGCTAGATCGCGCATCTACAGTCCTGAGGGTAATCGCGGCGATGACAGCAGCTCCGCGAAGACCTGCCAGCGCTTCCGCGCGTCGCTGCCGCTGCGCTGCTCGACGTGCTGTTTTACGAGGTCCTTGCCGAGGTTGTAGTTGATGACGTAGCTGCGGTATTGGTCGAAAAACTTGATGCGTTGCCGCGCCCGCGCCGGTTCCATCAGCGCGTACGTCGTGAGCCAGTCCGCGGCATCGTCCGCGGACATGCGGCCGTCGAGATACTGCCGCGCCGCTTCGTTGCCCGCATAACCCGTTCGCGACACCAGATCGTAGACACGGTAATACTGCGCTGCGCGCGTGGCGTCGAGCCCGGCGATGGGGAAGAGCGTCTCCTGCTCCATCACCACGCGCTCCTGCGCGGGAAACGCGACGTCGATGCCGTAGTTCGCACTCCCTTCGGCGATCAGAGATTGCGCGGAGAAGAGCGCGTAGACCGAGAACTCGACCCAGCCGCGCTCGCGCACGAGCGTCCGTTCGAGCAGCGCGTTGTAGACGTGATGACCGGGATAGCCTTCGTGACAGGCGAGGTCGATGGCGCGATCGATGTAGATCGGCAGGTCGGTGTTGACCTGGATCAGGCTCTGGAAGCCGCCCTGATACCAGTTGTAGCCGCTCCACGATTTTCCATTCACGTATTCGACCGTGAACGATTCGCCTTCCGGCAGCGGCATGTGCTGCATGGTCTTCGTGCGGCAGATGTCGATGGCCGCACTGAAAACCGCATCGAGCTTGTCCCGCGCGATGATGAAGTGCGAGCGAAACGCTTCCACTCTCGAGGCGAGCGATCCGCTGCCCGGCACTTCCTGATCGATGGCCTCGTTGAGCTCGCGAAAGTACTCCTCGCCATGCGTCGGCGCGACCGCGTCGTAGAGCGCTTTCGATTCTTCGTCGAAGGTGAACCGCCGCCCTTCGAGCATCTCCACCCGTGCGATGAGCGCGTCGGTCTGGCGGCGAAGGTAGTCGAGGCGCAGCGATGCAATCATTTCGGCGGGACGCGGGATCGCGGCCAGCTGTTCGCGTAACGCAAGCGCGTGTTCTTGGATCTGCGGCAGCGAGAGTTTCGCGTCGCGGACGGCGTCGCGCCACTCGGGTGGGCCGTAGTACGCGTCGACATAGTCGCCATCGTGCTCGCCCATGGCGAGCACGAGGCGGACATATTGTTCGGCGGAATCGTTCATTTCCTGCGGACGTGCAGCGTGTTCCCCTCGATCGTCCAGGCCAATCCGTTCGCGTCGAGCAGATCGGCCAGTGCTTTATCCCACGGCACGCCCGAGACGTCGAGCGTGACCTTGCCCTGAACGTCCGGCGCAATGTCTATCTTCAGGCCGGTGAGGTCGCCGAAGGTGCCGAGGAGATCGCGGATGTCGGCATCCCTTACGGTGATCGAGACCGGCTCGCCTTCGTAGGTTTTCTGGTCCTTCGTGTAGAGCGTCCGTTGGAGCATTTTTCCGTTGTCTGTGACTTCGAGGAGAATCGCGGCACTCGGTTTCATGCCGTCGATGATGCGAATCGAGTACTCGGGGCCGTTCGTGCTGCTCGTGGTCGAGAGCACGTCGTCCCCCTGCGTGACCAGGCGCGGCGAGACGACCACCTTGCCGGTGGCGACATCGACGACCTCGATGTCGTACCGCATCTGATTGCCCATGTTCGTCACGTTGAACTTGAGCGAATACGGCAGCGCCTTCGAATTCACCGGCGTCGCCGCGATCGTCGACAGCGCGATGAGCAGCACTCCCGCGGCCACGATCGCGCGATGCGACCACGCTCTCCGTTTGATGGTTTCGTAGCTCATGAGGTGTTTCAGCCTTTCTTTCAGTTTCGCGCTGGCCATGCACGACGCGCCTGCAGTGCGCGGCGCGATGAAGGCGCGGCAGATTTTCGTGAGTGCGTCGACGTACGCGCCGGTGTCGCGCATCGCGTCCGCAACCGACTCGTCGCACGCTTCCTCGCGCGCGACCGTGATCCGGTTCGACGCGAGCCAGACCAGCGGGTGAAAAAAGAGCAGCGATGTCGCAAGCGCCTGGATCAGCGACAAGAAGTTGTCGTGCCGCGCGACGTGCGCGCATTCGTGCAGCACGATCGATCGCAACTCATCGTCGGTGAGCTCGTCGCAGCCGTGCGCGGGCAGCACGATCACCGGCCGAATGATGCGCAGCACCGCCGGTGCTTCGCAGATCGGCGAGCGGATCACGTCGATCGCCGTGCGGATGTTCATCGTCAGGCGTGCCTCGCGTACCGCTTCGAGCTCGCGTGCGGACGCGGGAGCAGGGGAGCGCAGCGCCGCCGACACCGTACGCGCGCGCAGTACAACCCAGTGCACGAAAATGAGTGCCGCGATCGCGGCCCAGGCGATGGCAATCCAGTTGATCGTGCGCGCGGCGACGAACGGTGCGATCGCCGCTGCAGCTCCGCCGCCGAATGTGCGCAACTGCACCGGCACCACTTCGATCGGAACGAACCGGAACACGGCCGTCGGCACCGCGAACTTCGCGATGCCGAAAAGCAGCAGCGCGTAGCGCGTCCGCGCAGTGAGCGGCAGCAGGGGTGCGGCCATCATCACCAGCACCAGCAGGGCGGTGGAGACCAGGAGATGTTCGGTCATTTGCGGCTTCCCTTTTTGCGGCGTGCGGTCTCGTGCTGTTCGAGCGCCTTCAGATCTTCGAGCGTGAGCTTTCCGCTCTCCAGCAACTGTGCGACGACGGGCTGCGCGGAGCCGCCAAAGAGCTCGAGCAACTGGTCGAGCACCCGGCGATACGCGGAGCGGCGCGTAACCGCCGGTGCGAACATCAGCGCGTTGCCGATCTTGCGCGTGCGGCGGACGGCGCCTTTCTGTTCGAGGCGCTGCACGATGGTCTGCACGGTGGTGTAGGCGGGGCGTTTCTTATCCGCCAGGGCGTCGCAGACTTCGCGTACCGAGGCTTCCTCGAGGCGCCAGAGGATGTCCATGATTTCGAGCTCGAAGCGGGTCAGGTTCATTACTAACTCTGTGGTTGATGCTACGACAGCGGTAGTAGGAACATCAAGCATTAAAATTCGCGCATGCACGAACTGCTGGAGCTCCTGCTGGCGAATTACGATCGAGCGTATGGGAAAGACGGGTGGCACGGGACCAGTCTGCGCCGCGCGGTCCGCAGCTTGCGCGCGAGCGACGTCAGCTGGCGTCCGGCGGCGGGCAGGCACAACATCTGGGAGCTGACCGCACACGCTGCGTATTGGAAGTACACGGTGCGGCGGAGGTTGACCGGAGCAAAGCGCGGTGCGTTCGCGATGAAGGGGAGCAACTGGATCGCGTCGCCGGAGTCGGTCGACGACGATTCGTGGCGCGAGCTCATCGCGCTGCTGGAGGACGAGCACCGGCAGTTGCGCGAGGTGATCGCGTCGCTGAGCGCGGCGGATCTGCGCGACAAAAAGAAGCAGCGGATGATCTACGGCGTGGCCGCGCACGACGTGTATCACACGGGGCAGATTCAACTGTTGAAGCGGCTGCGCGGATGAGGCACGTTTTTCGCGACGCATCGCGGCATGAGTGTTTGTGCAAAGTGCGGCGCGCCGCTCGCGCCTGACGCGCAGTTCTGTTCGAAGTGCGGCACGCCGGTCGTTCCTGCTCCGCCGGAGCCGCCGCTCGTCACTCCGGCGCCGGTCATGCCCGTATCAGCGGTGCCGGTCGCGCCCGCGCGGCGCAGCACATGGTGGATCGTGCCGCTGGTGATCGTCGGGCTGGTCCTGGTCGCATGGCTGTTGCTCGCGGGACTGCCGTTCGGTCGCGACAAGCAGGTCGTGGCCACGGCAACGACCGAGACGATCGCCGAAGGCACCGCCCCTGCGCAGCCGGCGCAGACCGGCACGATCGTCGAGGTCGGCGACACGATAGAGCCGCCCTTGGCGACCGAGACCGCGCCGCCGCCGCCGATCACGACACAGACCGTTCCGCCTGTCGTGACGCAAACGCAGCCACTGCCCGCACCGGTGATTGTCGAAGACCGCCCCATCCCTCGTCCCGCGCCAGTCACCCCACTGCCGCAGCCACGTCCAACCCCTCCCCCCGAGGAACCCCGAGGAACTCCGAGGAACCCCGAGGAACCGGTTGGTGGCGAGATCAGCGAGGGGGAGGCGTCCGGCGTGCTGCGCGGACACCTCGCTTCGAACAATCCTTACGACGTCGCGGCCAACTGCCTGCAGGTCCGCAGCGGCGGCTATCGCAATGTTGGATACACGTTCTCGGTGTGGGACACCTGCGTGAGCGGGGGAGGCTCGCGGATGCTCGGCCGCTGGCGTGTTGATTCGAAGACGCGGGAGGTCTTCCGCCAGCGCGACGACGGTCGCTTTTTACGGCCGTGATTCGGTGCGTCGAGGCAATAAGTGGGAGGGGTGAGACGTTCCTCCGACCCGTGGTTGACACGACGGCATCGCGTCCGTATGGTGACCACCTTCCGCGAGCGAGCGCTCGCAGTTCGTTGAAGCGCCGGGCCCGTAGCTCAGTGGTAGAGCAGTTGGCTTTTAACCAATTGGTCGTAGGTTCGATCCCTACCGGGCTCACCAGCCCATCGCGCAGACTGCATCAGTCCGTCCCTATCGTCTAGAGGCCTAGGACACCGCCCTTTCACGGCGGCGACACGGGTTCGAATCCCGTTAGGGACGCCACCGGCGTGATCACCGAGGCCGAAGTCGCGCGCTGCATCGCCGAACGGGAAAGAAGAAAAACCAGCTCGAAGAAGCCGGTCGTCGTTACGGCCACCGCGCTGCCGGCCATTACGCCCGCTCTGATCTTCGTCCCACATTCCGAGCGTTCGCGTCTTGCGGCTTCAGCGCGGCTGCGCACGATACACGCGAGCGATGTTTTCGCGTATCCCGACCCGCTTGCTCGTCGCTGCAAGGGACGACTTCCGCGACCGCCAACGCGTTCTCGCCGAAGCTCGTGGCGCTTTTCGAGAAGGTACGCAACGCGGTAGCCGCGCTGCAGCCGACACGCCTTCGGCCTGTCTTATCGCCTCAGGACGGGATGTCACGCGCACCGGTCATGAACGCATTCCTGCTGGACGTAGTCCTCCGCTGCCTCATCAACCGCGACAGACCTGCCATCAACCCTCGGCCACCTGAATGGGCGGCCACTCTGGGTTACCGCGGAGGCCGCAATCGATGCCTAGGGCAGGCCGAACGTTGCCGTACTCGGGGACTACGTCGCGCGTCAAAGCTCAGAAAGTGCCAGCCGCAACGCGCGCGCCGTCGCTCGCGAAAAGGCGACAAAGCGAAGTTGAGCCAAAACAGCGAAGCTGTCGCCGTGGACGAATGTCTCGCGTTCACTTTATTCAGAGCAGATCACTTCAAACCGACGTCCACGCTTGCGGAGTTGGTCGCGAGCTCGGAGGCGATCGTAGCCGGTACCGTCGTCGCGCAGCGGCAGGGCGTCCTGTACGACCAGCCTGGAACGCTGTTGCAGCTCGATGCGCAATATCTCAAAGGATCCGGCGCGGCGAAAGCGTATATGTTTTACCCATACGCGGACATCAAAACCGCGGACGGCGTGCTTTGCTCACGACCAGGGATCGCGAAACCGCGAACGGCAGGTTGACTCTTCCCGTCGCGTTTAGCTCTTCGAGCGAGTCGCCGATCACTCTCAACGGCATCAGTGCGCGTGTGCGGAGCGCGGCCAAGCGGCGCGCCTCGGCCCCGGACGCAGCGTGAGCCGAAACGGGCCGCGTCGAGCAAACGCCTGCACGCGTGAGAAACCGGCTCGCGGCTAGGCTGGCGGCGGCGCGCCTTCATTACGTCGGACGCGCCGCCGGTCCCTACACGACGCGCACGGTAATGGCGTTCCACGGGTAAGGTGGCCATGACGCGGTGCTGGCCGTCATGGCGCCGCCGCCCTCGATGTCGATGCGCGGCCCCCACCACGTTCCGCTTCCGGGGCCGTACGGATCGGTCCACTGAAAGACGCTCTGCAGGTATGGTCCGGCGCCGTCCCGATCGAGGACGTATCCGAGTTGGGCATGCTGCGGCGGGTCATCGCCTTGTGGGCGGGAATGGGTGATGTCGAGAAGCCACGAGGGATTGCCGGAGAACGGCGCCGCGACGTTCTGGTTCCAGTTCGTTGAGGTCACGAACGCGCCGTCCAGGAACGCAGTGAAGTTGAGCGCCACCTGTCCATTCGCGATAGGGAGGATGGCGCCGTTCAGATCCGGCGACTTGACGTAAGCACCGGCGGAGGTGAGTGCCGAAAGTTGTTCGACAGTCAGTCCCTCGATCGCGTTTTGCGCTGCGCTTGCACTACTGATCACGTTCTCGAGGATTTGCAACTGGTGCGGAATCGCATACGCATTGTTGCCGATCAGCCGCGTGGCGGTGTTCATCAGGTATGCGAGCTGGGCGTACTCGGCGGAGAGCGTCGTCACCACATCCGAGTCTACGCTCAGCGTGAGTGCTCCCGTCTGTCCGATGTCGCCCAGGATGGTGTTCACATCGGACAGCGTGTCCCACGAATAGCCGATGGCGACCAACGGCGCGCCTCCGCCGCTGATGGCCGAGGTGAACTGCGCGAACTCATTGCCGATGTCGGCGGGTGAGGGGCCGGTGTAGTTCGCCATGGAACTGCCCGAGGTTGTCGGCGGAGTGAGGAGAGCGCCGACGCTGTCCACCGAAGCCTGGATGCTGTAGTGAGATGAGAAGGTGCTCAAGCCCGTGGTCAACGTCTCACTGAACGACGCGCTGGAAAGGCCCTCGTTCATGGCCGCGGAGACCGAGACCTGCAACTGGGTCTGCGTGGACTGGCTTTGCGTCTGGATCTGTACCGTTCCGAGGAAGTAGCCGCCGTACCGGTATCCGGCCACGTAGTGTGTGCCGTACTTCGCCTGAAACGCGGCCGGACCGTTTGCGCGCAGATAAGCCGCGGCCTCCGTGGTGAGTGAAAACCCCGATGGATCGGGCGTGTCCGATTTCGTCCGTACCGTGCTGCCCAGAATGAACGTGAGGCTGGTCTGATCCATCGCCACCTGCTGCAGATATGCAACGCTGCCCGACGCGGAGAAACAGATGCCCGATCCCTGCGCAGACGTGACGCTGCTCAAAAGACTGGCGAAGCTCCGCTGGTCGACCACAGTCGTCGAGTGCATGGTCTGGCTGGGATCCGCCTCACTGGTGGGATTTACGTTCTGGACGGCGTCGAGCGTCGGCGTACCGGTGATGAGATCGATGCCCCGTCCCTTGATGGCGTTCTCGTTGTAAGAAAAGTCGTGGTACCGGTATACGGATACAGGCATGCGCAGCCCCCTCTTCTCTCTCTCTCTGGCTTGATCACACGCATTGTCGCGTGAAGTGCATCGGCGCGCCAAACGCGTCTCGCGCCATGCCTTCGACGGATGAATCTCGACCGGCGTGTAAATCTCCGGCAGCAGGAGCCAGTGATTGCCACATTGCCGTCTCCTCGTTGTTCGAAGTGATTCGGTTCAGCGGGGCGTTTTCGAGCGGAAGCGTGATCGGGCGGAGGCGACGTTCGCGTTATCGTGACAGACGAATTCGGGAACGCGCTTTTCGACCACTCTGCGGGATCGAAAGCGCGGAGGCGATCAGTTGCTTGCGTGCTGTCGTTCGCGATCCATTCCGCAGACGCAGCGAGCGGAACATACGGTGTCCTACGCGGCGTTCCGGATCTGAATCGATGACGAGACCGGTGACTGGCCGCTCGTCAAGTGCCGCTGGCGCGTGAATGATTTGTATCATGCGCGAAATCATGAGCGCGGAGAAGTGGGACGTCGAAGTCGGCGGCGTGAAACATCGCGTTGTCGTGGAGACCGACGCGACGACGCAACGAACGTCGATTCGGGTCGACGGCCGAATGGCGGGACGGCCATTGGCCGCTACGGAAGAAGACCGGCAATTTCTCGTAGGTCCTCAGCCCTATCTCCTGCGGCGGATGCCGGACGGTACGTTCGACCTCGACATCGCCCCCGGCGAACCTGCGCAACCTTCCGCTGCGGCGACGCAAGCGCCGCAGAAGAGTGCGGCGGCGGGCAACTCGCGGACGGTCCTCGCCGCCGTGTTGCTCGTCGTGGTGGTCGCACTCGGGTGGTGGACCTGGGACAGCACGACGTACCTCCGCGTTCCCTGGAAAAAGTTCCAGGCGCCTGGCGGCGAGGTGACGATCGATTTCCCCGGCGACCCTGCCGACGAGTCACGTGACGAGGAGGTCGACGGAGAAACTGTCCGCGTCGCCCGGTTTACCGCCCGCTACGGCGATCACGACTACGTTCTCGAACAAGAAGACATGGGCGAACCGATCATGGAGAACTTCGCACCGAAGATCCTCGCAGAGGAGGTCCGGTCAGCATGGGGGAGTGCGGTGAAGGAGACGAGCGATACGGTGAGGTCCGGACGAGACGCGGTCGCCTACGTCGCTGACTTCCCCCCGACCGGCGAAGATCGTGCCGTCACCATGCGCGGCATCGTGATGGTTCATCAGAGCCGCCTCTACACGGCCTGGGTCGAAGTGCCGCTGGGCGAAGAGGAGACCGCTGACGTTACTCGCTTCCTGCGATCGATCAAGCTCCCGAAGGAGTACGCCTTCCACCGCCGTGGCGCGCGCCGCAACTATGAAGAGCGCTTAGCTGAACACCAGAACCGTTCCGAGGAAAACAAGAAAATCGGCAGACCTTTCCGGATGATCGGCGTAATAGCCCGATTGTTTGTGACGATCGTGGCGTTCGTCATCTGGGTGTTCCTCTGGCGATCGCGGCTGAGATAGCGCGGGCCAGGTTGCCAACGCGCCTGCCCAAGGACATCGAGCGTGCGCCCGGCGGCGGATCCAGGAGGGGCTGCGCTTCCCGATGTAGCGATCGCGCCGCGCGAGTTGCCGGAGACCGCGGTCACTGTCCGGCGATACCCCCCTTTCGAGGGTTGTCCGCGATTGCGCCGATGTGCAAGATGTTGTCCGTGTGCGCAGCACGGCTGAACAAGAGCGGCTTTACCGTCGCGGAACTGATCACGGTGGTGGCGATCATCGGCATCCTCGCCTCGGTCGCGCTTCCGGTCGCCCGCATCGGCACGCGGAGACAGAAGGAGATCGAGTTGCGGACGACGCTGCGCCGGATCACCGAAGCGATCGACCACTATCACGAGCTGCGCGTCGCCGGCGCGATCCAGACGCCTCCGTATATCGGGCAGGGCGAGTACCCGCGGTCTCTCGACGAACTGGTCGAAGGGGTGGAGCTCACGCCGATGTACGGAAAGCGAATTCGTTTCCTGCGCCAACGCGACCTGATCGACCCCATGACCGGACGGAGCGAGTGGCGCACTCTGTCCGATACCGATGACGCCGGCACGCTGATGACGGACGGCAACAATGTCTACGCGGTGCATTCCACGTCGAGCAGTCTCTCGCTGGACGGCAAAACGCATTACAGCGAGTGGTAGCGTATGCACCTCGAGCATCCATCGGACAGCCGCTCGCAAGTGCGTTCGACCCCACTGCTATACTCGGCGCACCTCTCTGAGTGCCACGAAAGAACGAGCGAGACTACCGTGCCGAGCGGCCGCATACGACTGGTGATCGTCGACGACCATTCCGTGATTCGTCACGGCGTTCGGGCCATCTTCGAACGTCATCGCGACATCGAGATCACCGGTGAAGCGGCAAGCGAGGAGGAGGCAGCCGCGCTCTGCAGCGCCTCCGCTTGCGACGTCGCACTGGTGGATCTGCGGCTCGGAGCGGGCTCCGGCGTGAATGTGGTCGGCATGTTGCGCGAGTTCGTGCCGACCTGCCGCGCGGTGATGCTGACGGGATACGGCACCGAACGTGAGGTGTGCGAGGCCGTCCAGGCGGGTGCCTTCGGCTGCATCCTGAAAACTGCCGATGCCGCCGAGATCGTGGCCGCTGTGCGCGCGGCGCATGCGGGCCACCGCTATTTCTCCGCCGCTGTCGCCGAACTGCTCGCGGAGTGGCGATTCACCGTACCCCTCACGACCCGCGAGCAGCAGGTTCTCGAGTTGCTGGTCCCTGGGAACCGCAATCGGAGCATCGCGGACGCCCTCGGCCTGACCGAGGAAACGATCAAAGGTCACGTCAAGCGAATCTTTGGCAAGCTGGGTGTCCGGGATCGTACGGAAGCGGTTACGAAGGCCATCCGTCAGGGGCTTGTGCGCGTCGATTGAGGCCCTTCGTGTACCGCGTGGAGCGAGGCGTGCGTCATCACCGGTTCTGGCCCGTCGCGCTGTTCAGTCTTGCCTTCGCGGCTGCTGCCTTTGCGATCGACCCGTCACGTGCGATGACGCAATACGTGCATCGCGCGTGGACCGTGCAGAACGGCCTCCCGCAGAACACCGTCCAGGCGCTCGCTCAGACGCCCGACGGTTACCTGTGGTTCGGCACCGAAGAGGGCGTCGTCCGTTTCGACGGTTTGCGGTTCACGACGTTCAATCCTTCGAACTCGCCGAAACTCCTGTCGGAAAATATCGGCGCGCTCGTCGTCGATGACGGAGGCGGCCTGTGGGTTGGCGGCCGGCGCGGAGTGAACATCTATCGCGACGGAGTGTTTCACGACGTACCTGGCACCGCTGGCTTGACGCATGTCTTCGGTATCGCCAGGGTCCGCGAGACCGGCACGACGTGGTTTGCTTCCTCGTGGAAAGGTTTGCAGTCGTATCGCGACGGAACGATGCGCCGCGATCCTGTCGTCCCGGACCGGGCCACTTCCATTTGCGCCTGTCGCGACGTGGTGTGGACCGGCGCAGATGATGGTCTCTACCGGCACCAGGCCGGAAAGACGACCCGAGTGCCAGGGCTCGACGGGCAGGTCGCCGCCGTCGCCTGCGATCGCGATGGCCGAGGCGTTTGGGTCGGCGGCGCGGGTCTGTTGCACTATGACGGCGCGCGTTTTACCCGGCCGATTCCGGGCCTCGAGAAGGAGTCGGTCTGGGCGATTCTGGTCGATCGACGTGGCACCGTGTGGTTCGGCGCGCGCCTTGGGCTCTGGCGCTGGAGCGGCGGTGTGTTGTCGCGCATGGGGGCTGAAGACGGGCTCTCCTCGACCTACGTTGCGGCGCTCTTCGAAGATCTGGAGGGGACGCTCTGGATCGGAACGCACTTCGGCGGATTGAACCAGTTGCGGGATGGAGTGTTCCTGCCGTTTACACCGCGCGAGGGCTTGACCGATGCGGCAGTGTGGACGGTGGCGCAGGATCGAAGTGGCGCCATCCTCGCCGGCACCGAGCAGGGCCTGAATCGATTCGCGAACGGTCGTTGGAGCCGCGTCGCAGGCGGCCCTTCCGGTCATTCGCAAATCTCTGCCGTCTGGCCGGACGACGATGGAAGTGTGTGGATCGCAAGCGATGGAAACGGACTTCGTCATCTACGGAAGGACGGGACCGTTCGCGCTTACACGAAACGGGACGGGTTACCGTCCGACCAGCTTCTGGCGCTGTTGCGGGCGCGTGACGGCACGCTCTGGATCGGCACATCGGCGGGGCCGGTCCGTTTTGCCGGCGGCCGGTTCGAAGTCTTCGGGAAGGACGATGGGCTCGGCGGCCAATTCGTCATCTGGATGCATGAAGATCGTCGCGGCCGCGTGTGGGTTTCCACGGGCGACGGAGGCGGGCCTGCCTATTTTGACGGGACGCGGTTTCAGCAGGTGAAACTCTCCGCGAGCGACCCTCCCTACATCGCAAGCTGCATTTATGACGACTCGCGCGGCGATTACTGGTTCGGTTCGCGCGGCGGATTGCACCGTCTGCACGACGGCCGGGTATTCACCTACACCGCGGCGCACGGCCTGGTGCCCGGCATGATCACCTACGTCTTCGAAGATGAGGTCGGAACTCTATGGCTTTCCGGCCCGACGGGCTTGGCGCGCGTTCCGCGTAAGTCGCTCGACGACGTGCTCGCGGGCCGGGCCTCGAAGGTCGTTCCGGTCGTGTACGGGATGGGCGACGGATTGCCCGGATCCAGCGTCATGCCGTTTGCCGCGCCGCGCGCATGGCGGGCAGCCGACGGAAAGATATGGATGGCGACAGGGCGGGGCATCGGTGTGCTCGATCCACGCGCGAACTTCCCCGTTCTTCGCGCGCGTCCGCTGGTCGAGGAAGTGCAGATCGATGGAACCGCGGTCGCACCGACGGCGGGTGTCGTGATGATGCGGCCGGGCGATGACCGCGTCCAGTTCCGCTACACGGCACCGTCGATGACCATCGCGGATCGCGTGCGCTTTCGTTATCGTCTGGACGAATACGACACCGGTTGGATCGATGCCGGCGAGCGGCGTGTGGCGGAGTATACGAACCTTCCACCGGGCCGTTATCGGTTTGTCGTGGAGGCGTCGCCGGGAGGCGAGTCGTGGATGTCGGCGATGACGCCGGTAGCGATACGACGGTTGCCGGCGATTCATCAGACTCCGTGGTTCGTGCTGGCGTGTGCGATGGCGCTGGCGGGCATCGTGTGGGTCGTTCATTGGCGGCGGATGCACGCGCTGCGCATGCAGCACGCGGCGGTGCAGAGCGAACGCCGTCGGATTGCGCTCGAGTTTCACGACACGCTGGCCACCGGCCTCACGGGCGCAATCCTGCACATCCAGACCGCGATGGACCGGGAGGATGATCCCGCCGGCGCCGCAGCACGCCTGGACGCGGTCAAGAGTCTTCTTCGCTCGACGCTGGACGACGCGCGGCGAACGCTCGTCAATCTTCGCGCGCCGAACGCCGTCACGCGCAGCCTCGCAGACAGGTTGACGACGATCGTGTCGACGATGACCAGCGGCCTCTCCGTTCGCGGCAGCGTCGAAGTGCATGGAACTCCACGCGCATTGACCGATCCCGATGTCCAGCACCATCTGGTCCGGATCGCCCAAGAAGCGCTCACCAATGCACTGCGACATTCAGGCGCGCGCAATATCACCGTGATCGTCGACTTCAAACGGAACAGCCTCGTCGTGACGATCCGGGACGACGGCCGCGGGTCGGGTGAGTTCTCTGTCGAGCAGTTGTCCGAGACGACCTACGGTTTGCGCGGTATGCGCGAGCGCGCGGACGCGATCGGAGCGAAACTCACCGCGCGCACGCTCGCGCGGGGCTTCGAAGTGACCGTCGAAGTGCCCGACTGACCGGCGGTCCTTGCACGACGGGCAGTATTCGCCGCGGCAGCGTGCCGCCAGTTCGCGCTCGGTGCGGCTGTGCGCGCGCTCGAGCTCGCGGTGCGGACGTCAATCGCGCTGAGCCGCCTTTTGCCGGCTCTGCCGCGCGCCTCGCACTGGGGACATCGTACGATGCGGCGATCGACCGCCGGTTGCCTTGAGCCGATGAATCGTAAGAACTTGGCGAGTTCCAGGCCCCCACCGCGGTGGGAGCCAAGACATTCGACACGAGAAACTTTGAGATCCGGTGAGTCACTCTAGTCGTGCATTGCGCTACCGAATCGGGGATTGATAAAATTTCGGCCCGATCATAAAGGGTTGGCGAGAGCGACCGAAGACGGCGTAATGAAGGGCCGCCGCACCGAACACGCCTCCGAATTGAGATCTCAGATGGTCCACCATGATCTGGAGCTCCAGCCTCGTCGGAAATCGTTCCTCTTGCCGTTTGTGTGCGTCCATGTCCGCCATGTATTGATGAAAATCGAATTCTCTATGTGGGTAATTTCCGTTACGGCGAAATTTTGTGTATGGCTGGAGATCGTAGATCGACCAACGATGGGGCGGTGAGTGGGCATCCATGATCGTATGCATACCTTCACCAAACGCGTAGTATGCGCGCAGATCTCGCAAGTCTCTTGCGGCGTAAGACCTGGCTTTCGCCATTTGATTGATGATCCATTGGCTGGCCATCTCCTGAGCGATGCTCCGCGCTGCCTCGAAACTTCGCTTCTGGCGCACAAGGTACCCAGGGGTCATGCCATGCTTGTGCGCTTCTGTTTCGAGAACGGTTTCAGGAAAGTCCGTCGCGAAGCTGCCCGCTTGCATTGCGCGGAGCGCTCGATAGTCCAGATGAGGAAATGCCTGATTCAAAATGTAGTCATGCACCCACGTCGGCCAATGGCCTGTGGGATCAGTCATGGTCAGCGGGTTATTGCGGACATATGTGTAGCGGTGGAGCCGTTCTTCGGGTGCCGTGTCGGGGGACAACCAACGGCCGGTGAGGGGGTTGTAGATGCGCGCTCCGTAATCATAAAAGCCGGTCGCGTCCCTTTCCTTGAAATTGAACTGCAGCTTCGGCGCGAAGGCCGGTACAACGATGCCGCCCGGGCGCTCGAAAAAAGGTTGGACGCCGCGATCTTGCCCCCAGGGTAAATACGAGGCGCGACGGATCGGCTTGCCGAACTGGTCGGTCATCACCGTGGTGTTGCCGAGGGGATCGGGATGGTAAAAGCGCAACTGGCGGTCCCCGGGCTGCTCGAACCGTTCCGCATATGCACCGTAGTACTTGCGGGCCATTCCGTTTTCCACGCGCATCGACGGAAGGTAGTAAGTGGTCACTCCCTGTTCCACTTTCTTCCAGACCGCTTCGCCGAGAAACGACTTTTCGGTCACGACCGATCCTGCGGTGACGCGCCTGGACATATTCTCGGCATTCCACTCGAGCGTCGTGGCCGTGCCGATGGTGATGACGTTGCCGTTCGCGTCGTAGCCGTAGGGGATTCCACCGGAGTCCTTCAGGGCGGCCGGGCGGCCTTCGACGCCGTAGGATTGCACGAGCGTTCCCTTCTGAGTCAGGTTGCCGATGGCATCGTATGCATACGACTCGAGCACACTTCCGAACGCATTCACGATCGCCGTGAGCTGATCGAGCGGGTCGTACGTATATGTACTTGACTGGCCGGGGACGACACCATCGACGATTCCTTTGACGTTGAGGTTTGCGTCATAGGAGTAGCCGTATTCCTGTATTTTTTCTCCTGCGCCGTTTAGGGTGGTGGTGAGGATCAGGGCGTGGTTTCCGGGACGGGTGGGATCATTTGGGACCGGGACGTCGTCGTAGGCACGGGTGGTGACGGTCCCGTTTCCCAGTTCGATCCGGATCACCTGACCGCGCGCGTTCTTCCTTACGTCTCGAACGACATCTTCCACGATGGATCCCAGCGCGCTGCGCACTACCACCTGCACGCCGCCGGCGTCATACATGTACGTCACGCGCTCGCCGTCCGGAAGCGTCTGACTGATCATCACCGTGCCTGGTCCGGAGGTGGTTTCGGGGTTCTGCGCGTAGCCAAACTCGGTCCTGAAGATCCGCACGTGTTCATCCTGTTCGTGCTGTGTGGCCACGATGCGGCCCTGAAGGTCGTACTCGTTGAACGTGCGTGTTTGCATGTTCCCGACTGACGTCAACCGGCCGATCTGGTTGGCGCTGATGTCGACCGCGGCAGCGTGTACGGCAACGCAAGTCAGCACGAGCGACGCGAGAACCAGACTGCGCACGATCGAGTGGCGCGGATGAGTGCTTCCGGATTCGCTATTGCGTCGCATGCGCGTTCTCCTCGCCGTCTGTTCATCGCCGGAAGCAGGCGATGTCCTGGCGCTCATGGGTCGGTCGAAGCCATTGAAAGTCGACGGTCCACAGCTGCTGACGGTGGGTCCGTCCAACACGTCCACATCCATTACTCTGCCAGAAAAGCTCGCCTTGCTTCGGGTCATGCTTGATTGCCCCATCCCGCGAGTCATTGAGCGGGCCGGAAGTATTGGAAGTCGACCGGTCCATAGCTGTTGCCGGTACTCCCGCCGGCGCCCCAACTCTGACCGCCGTTGATTCCATGAACGCCGTGCTTGACCGTCGCTACCGACGTCGTGCTCAAAACCGTATTCGGCCAGTCGTGGAAATGGTCTCCGGCTTCCCTGCTCACGATGATGTAGTCCGTGTCGGCGGCGAGGGTCACCTGTTTCGCCAGAGGTCCATATCTGAACTGCCCACCCAGGCAACCACTCATCGGCACGGCTACCGACGCCAGGATGACGTTGTCGCTGGCCCGGATCAATCTGAGCTCATTCGTCAGCGTGTTGCCTGGAGCGCAAAAGCGCCCGAGTGACTCGACGGTGATCGGCCGCGCGCCGACACTGATCTTCAATCCGAGCAAGGTCCCCGGCTCGGCGCGCAGCGCTCCGAGCGACTGACCGGTGACCAGCGATTGTTTCGGCTCGACGACGTATCGGAGATCCACCGGTACGTACGTGTTGCCGGCCCCGCCGGCCACTCCCCATGTCCGTCCGCCATCCACGGTATAGATTCCGTGCTTCACTACGGCCACATTGGTGGTCGACACGAACGTGTCGGTCCAGTCGTGGAATCGATCATCACCGACCTCGTTGCTGACCACCAGATAGTCCGTGTTTGCGGCCAAGGTAACGGTTACAGGCAGTACTGCGTACTTGAAGTGGCCCACCGTACAGCCGCTCATCGCGACCGTGGTCGCCCCCACGGTCAGGTTGTCGCTCGAGCGGATCAGTTTCAAGTCGTGGGTGAGCTTGTTTCCCGTGATGCAGAGCCGGCCCAACGCGTCGACTCGAACCGGCCGTGCCCCAACGGTCATCTTCATCCCCGTCAGTCCGGGAGAATCTGCGCGTACCGCGCCGAGGCTGCGACCGGTCACGAACGCCTCCGTCGGCTCCGTGAAGTACTGGAAATCGACCGGGACGTACGAGTTGCCCGTGCCGCCCGCCGTTCCCCACGTGTTACCGTTGTCGGTCGTGTAAATGCCGTGTTTGATTGTGGCCACTCCCGTGGTCGACAGGACCGTTCCGATCCAGTTGTGGAACCGGTCACCGCCCATTTCGTTGCTCACAATCAGATACTCGGCGTTCGCCGCCAGCGCCAGCGGGACGGCTAGCGACGCGTACTTGAACTGCCCTGCAGCGCACCCACTCATCGGCACGCTGGTCGTGGCCAGTGTTGCGTTGTCACTGACCCGGACCACTCTCATTTCATGCGCGAGGGAATTTCCGGCGACGCAGAGACGGCCCAGTGAGCTGATCCTCACCGGACGAGGACCGACGACGATCTTCAACCCGGTCAGTCCGGGTCCGTCCCCGCGTGTCGAACCGAGCGTGATCGAGTTGACGAAGGAGCGCAGCGGTCCGGAAGGAACACCCTCCTGGGCCATCGCGGTGATGGTCTGTGCGGAGAGGGCGGTGTCGTGGATTCGCACATCGTCCAGTTCCCCGTCGTAATAGCCGTAGACCATTCCGCCGATGTCCGCCGGCACGACGTGGACGTTGGCGCGCGGACTCCGCAGTCCCACAGCCGCCAGGTTTCCGTTCACATAGAGCGTCGGTTGTTTGTCCTGATACACGACCGCGATGTGCGTCCAGCCACTGATCGGTGCCGAATGCACCAGCAGTGCGGGCATGTAATTGGCGGCGTGTTCGTAGACGCTGATGCCGTTGGTCCCCACGGAGACGCCCATGCCGGAGTCGCCGTTCGCTTCGAATCGGGGGCCGATGGCGTATCTCTGTCCGGAGACACCGGCGCCGCCACTCGTGCCGGCCGTGTCGACTTGATGGGTGGCGTAGGGCTGCGCCCAGAAGGAGATCGTGAAGTTGTTGGTCAATGACACGAGCCTGGCCGAAGGCGGAACGGCCACGGTCTGACCGGCGGCGCTCGCGAACTTCAGCGCTGTCCCGAGATGTCCCTGGATCCACGAGGGAGAATTCTTCAATGTACCGGTCTGGCCGTTCCCGGTGATGTCGGCCGTGGTCGAGCCGCCGTCCTCGTCGAACTTCCACGCTGCGACCGCACCGGCCGGCGTCGAGGAAACCACCGTGATATCCGTGCGCGGGGTGAGATCGCCGAACCACTCCACGCCGTCCTGGACCATGCGCCACTGGAAGGCATGGGTTCCCGGCGTCGCCGGAGCCGTCACCGAAAACGCAACCGTACTTTGCGCACCCGCCTCCACTGGGCCCGCAAGCGATGCCCGCGCACTCCCCCAGGTCGTGTTGTCCTGCGGTCCCTGGGAACCGAGGTTGTACCTGGCGCTCGGCGTCCAGGTCGCGGTGCCCTTGTTCTTCATGGTCACCGAGACCGGATACACCCGCCCGGCGACCATCGCCGTGGGAACGGTCTGGCTGACGAAAGACGCGGCATTCTTCGCGCGCACGCTGAATGTCACCGCCGGCGATTCGCCTGCGGCCGTATGTGCATTCACGACCCTGGCCTTCACCGAATAGTCGCCGGCGGGAACGTTCGTCCACTCGAAAGGGTACGTCGGTCCCGTCGAGCTCGAGCCGATCAGTGCGGTGCCGTCGTAATACTGCACGGTGGCGCTGCCGCTGCCGCCTGTGACGCTCGCTCGCAACGAAACGGTGGCCGGCGCACTGTAGATCGAGCCGGCCGCCGGCTGCGTCACCGATACCGACAAGGGGCTGGTGACGACGATATTCAATGGGGCGCTCGCCTGACCGAACCACTCCACGTTGTCCCGAACCATCTGCCACTGGAAGTTGTAGCTGCCCGGGGTCGCCGGTGCCGTAACATTGAATTGGAAGGTGCTCTGTCCGTCAGGACCGATCGAAGCAGTGGACAGGAGCGGCTCGCGGCTGCGGCCCCATGTCATGTTGTTCTGTGGCGCTGCAGAGCCCAGCTCGTATTTGCCGGCCGCCGTCCACGTGGCGGCGCCGGTGTTCTCGACGACGATCGTCACGGGGTGCGTCGTCCCAGCGGTCATCGTCGCGGGCACCGACTGTGAGATGAAAGCGGCGGCGTGCCGGGGGCGAATCCTGATCGCCGCCGGTGACGATTCAGCATCGTCGCCGTTCGCGTCCACCACCTCCGCCTTCACCGCATAGTCGCCGGTGGTCACGTCCATCCAATCGAAGGCATACGACGGTCCGGTCGAGCTCGAACCGATCGGCGTCGTGCCGTTGTAGTAGTGCACTGTTGCTGTGCCGGTGCCGCCGGTCACGCTTGCGCGTAATGGAACCGCCGCCGTCGACGCAAAGACCTGACCGTTCGATGGACTGGTGAGGCTCACCGCCGGCGGGGTCGTCAGCGTGCCCACGGACACCTGCACTTCGGCCAGCGAGAGGTGGTTGGCAGCAGCGCCGGAGAGTTGAACGCGGAAGTAACGACCCGTGCGGTTCACCCGTATCGTAGCCTTTTGCCCGGCCGGGCCAGGATGGTAATACGCCGATACGCCAGCCTGATTCAGTGTCGAGGAGAGACTCGTCGAGGTGAATGGCGCGTCCGACACGAAAAGATAGAAATCGGCCAGTCGCTCTGTACAGCAGTCCGTGCGGTTCCATAAGTCGACCTGCACGATTGGACTCGACGCACCCAGCTCGGCCTGCCACCACGGCTGCACTTCGAGGTTCGTGGTGCTGAGCGATCCTCCTGAGTAAGCGCCATTGGTGTTGCCGTCCGCCGCGCGGAACGCGTCACCCGGCGGTTGCCCGGCGACATACGTGCTCGACTGCCTCGGATTTCCGAGCGCGGCAGTCCGAACGTTCCACACCTGCACTTCTGCGAGAGAGAGCACGCCCTGACCTGCCAATTGCACGCGCACGTGTCTTGCCGTCACGCCCGGCACCGGAATGGTGACATGCGCCGAGGCAGGTCCTGAGAAGTAGTGACTCCAGACGTTGCTCTGCTTTGCTACGACCGCAGGATCGTTCGACTGCGGATAGTCATTGGCGACGAAAACGTAGAAGTTCGCAAGGCGTTCCGGGCAGCAGTCGGTACGGTTCCAGAGATCGATCTGGTTGATCACGCTCGGTGCCGCCAGCGAAACCTCCCACCATGGCTGATTCGACAGTGGCGTCTCTGCTACAGAGCCCGCCGCATAATTGCCGTCCGTGTTGCCGTCGAGGGCGCGTCGCGCGAGTGCTCCGTTGTCCTGCGACAGTGGTCCCGTTTGCCCGCCCAGCCGACCGCGCGCGTAATTCATTGGAACGGCCGCGTCGGCCGCACTGACGACGGTGATCGTCACGCTGGACGTCGGAGTTCCGAACCAGCCGACGCCGTCCTGCACCATCTGCCACTGGAATGTGTAGGAGCCGGGAATGGCCGGAGCAGTGACGGTGAACCGGAACGTCGTCTCTGCACCGGGGGCAACGGAGCCGGAGACGTCGACCCGGCTCAGGCCCCACGTCCTGTTGTCCTGAGGCGACTGAGAACCGAGACGGAAGTTCCCTCCCGCAGTCCACGTCGAGGTGCCTTGGTTCCGCATCGTCACCGCTGCGTTGAACGTAGCGCCCGCGGTCATCTGCGCCGGCAGGCTCGTCTGTCCCCTGTACTCCGCCGCGTTCAAGAAATCCGACTGCACGGTAATGTCTAGTCCGACCGACGTCGTCGACACGCCCTTTGCGTCCGTCGCCACAGCCGTCAATCGATAGCTCCCGACCGGAACATTCGACCAGTCAAACTGAAACGGCACTGTCGAACCGCTCGCCAGGAACGACCCGTTCTGATAGAGATCAATCCGGGTAATGCCGTCCATGTCCGAAGCAAACGCGCGGATCGGCACCAGCGCCGGAGCCGTGTAGATGGTGCCGTATGCGGGCGAGTGAAGGCTGACCTGCGGGGGCTCGGTGATCGTAATCGGGACTGCGGCGCTGGTGGAGCTCACTCCGTTGGTGTCCGTCGCCCGCGCGGTGAGCTGGAACGTGCCTTCAGGTGTGTTCGTCCAGACGAGGCTCCACGGAGCTGCCGTAACCTGGCCGATCAGCAGGCCATCGCGCAGGAACTCGACCCTGGTCACGCCGGCCGAACTGCTCACCGTTGCAGTCAAGGTGACGTTTGCAGGCCGCCTGAACACCGTTCCGCTCGCGGGTGCCGTGAGGGTCACTCCCGGCGGCGTGTTGACGGTGAACGACGTCTCCGCCGACGCTCCTCCGCCCGGCGCCGGATTGATCACTTTCACTGCGTACGAGCCGCCCATCTGGACATCCGAAGCAGGAATGGCGGCCCTCAGCATCGACGCGCTGACGAATGTGGTCTGGCGCCCCTGACCATTGAACAGGACCAGGGAGTCCGCGACGAAATTGCTGCCGCTGACCGTAAGTACGAACGCAGCATTGCCGACAGGAACGCCGGCCGGAGCGAGTGAGCTGATCGTCGGGACGGGGTTTGAGACGACGAGCGACGCGACGGACGATACCGCACCGTCCGAATTCACGACGGTGATCGAATATGACCCGGCGGTCTGCAGATCCGAAGCGAGAATAGCAGTGGTCAACTGCTGTGCGCTGACGAAGGTGGTCTGCCGGTCCTCGTTATTGAATTGCACGACCGATCCGGCGACGAAGTTTGTGCCGTTGACCGTCAACGTAAACGCCGCGCTGCCTGCGTCACGAAGTGTGGGCGCGATGCTGGCGATCGTCGGCGCAGGACGCGGACCGACGGTGAACGCTGCGCCAGCGGAGGTTCCTCCACCTGGAGGCGGACTCACCACGGTGATATTGAACGTGCCAGGCGTTTGTACGTCGGTGGCGAGCATCGCCGCCTGCAGTTGCTGAGCGCTTACGAACGTCGTCGCCCGGCTGGTGCCATTGAAATGAACCACCGAGGCGGTGACGAAGTTGCTGCCATGGACGTTCAGGGTGAAGGCGCCGGTGTCGATTTCACGAGTGGAGGGTGCGATGCTCGCGATCGATGGCGTACCGTTCGTGACCTCGCGCGGCTTGGGGCCGTCGCCGTCGTAGAAGTAAGTGACGTCCTCCGTGCTCGGGCCTGCCGGTGGCACATCCTTCAGAGTCAGTCGATTCAGTTTGTCGTAGTTGAACGTCAGCACCTGGCCTTTGGCGTCCGTGCGACTCGAAAGGTTGCCGTTGTCGTCATACTCGTACGACCAGTGACCCATGTTGGGGTCGGTCATCGTCAGTTGCCGTCCCAGGTCGTCGTAGGTGTAGTGGATGGTATTCTCCACTGGATCCGTGAGCGTGAGCATGCGCCCGGCGACGTCATACGTCGACGTGATCGAGCAGAAACCTCCGCAGAGTGGAGACTCCACGTCGACTTGTACGGCTTGATCCAGAAGATTACTGAATGTCTTCGACGTAAACTGCCGGGGATTGATCGACGTCTTGAGCCATCGATCCTTTTCGTGACCGTAGGTATGCGTCGACCGGCGGTTCCCTGGCGCAGTGATGACGTGCTCGCGGCCGGCGGCGTCGTATGTGGTATGGATTGCTGCTGACCCACAGTGTGATGTGATCCGGTCGCTCGCTGGGGCATAGCACGGCGTGAAGGTGGCCGCTACGCGAGCCATGCCGTCGTAAGCCGTCGTCGAAACGATCTCGGCGAAACCGGTTCTGGCCGGATCAACTTCCGTCCGAGTTTGAACGGTGCGTCCGAGGCCGTCGATGAACGTCTTTGTGTACAGGCCGTCGGGAGAGCCGTCGCGTGTACGAGTGACGACGCGCTGCTGTCCGGCCAGACCGAACGAGAGGTATTCGGACCAGGTCGAGACCAGGGCCTGACCGGGCCGTGTACCGGCCCCTGTCGGCGCGCCTGGAGCGCGCGTGAAAGCATGCGCTCCGGTCTGCGGCAGCGCGGTCAGGACGTCTCCCGGTTCAGCCGTCTCCACGGGCCGGGCCAGAAAGTCGAACTGCGTATATCGACCTTGTCCGTTCGCCGTGATCACTGCGAGAACGGCGGTGGAGGCGCAATCGGTGACAGTCGTAGCGGTATGCTCGAGCGCGTTGGTCATGGACGACCGCAGCGTCGATCCTCGGCTGCAAAGCGAGAAATCCGGCACGTGAGTCGTCGTACCGCCCCTGGGGTCGGTGACCGACTCGACCGCTCCCGTGTCGAAGTAACGGGTCGTGGAAGAGATGTTCTTCGTACCACTGACGCGTTGCGTGGACGTGGTCACATTGCCCCGCCGCGCGCCAGCGGTCCGGCTCAGAGTAGGATCGAGCGCACCGGTCGGTCGTCCTGAGGCGGTGACCGGAAACTCGTCGTATTTGACGGACGACTCTGTCACCGGACTCGAACCGGTCGGACCGTAGAGGCGTTTCGCAACCGGCAGAGCTAATAGGTTGCGCCCGCTGAACGTTCCGTCGGAAAGATTCGTGTACGTCGTCTCTGTCCGCGTCAGGGGTGTAGTCGGCCCCGAACAGCCGTTGTCGTTCACGACGCCCGCAAACGTGCAGGTAGAAGTGACCGCGAGCTTGCGCTGCTCCACGCCCGCTCCCGGATCGATGTCGAAAGAATGGCCAAAGACGAAGTTCGTGGTCGTGGTCAAACCGTCGCGAAATGTACGCGCTCGGGTGAGCCGCACGCCGGCAGGAATGGCGAGTGGCGAAGCTACGACTTTGACGAAGTCGGATTCATACCAGAGCTCTCCGGTGTCCATGTCTCCGTTGTACGTCGCGGTGATCAGCTTCGTGCCGGACCATTTCTCCTGGCCGATCGACCGTCCATGTGGGTGACGTGAAGCGCTTGGCGGAATGATGAATCTGTCGTCCTTCGGTAACTCAGTCATTACAGGGAGCGCTCGGGTAACCGATCCTGTCTTCGTCACCGAAAGATCGGGTTCTGTTGCCTCCATCCAGACCTGAGAACATCCGTCCGGCCCAGCTGATGCAGCGCCGATCTGGTCGAATGCGCAGGCCGGCAACGCCATCTTCCGTTGAACGAATTTGTAGTGTTTCGTGAATGCTTCTCCATCGGGTCCGTCGGGCCACACGCTCTCGCGTAAGATCCCGCGAGCCTGCATCTTCACGGTTTGGTCCGAGAATAGCGGTCCACATAGATCCGAGGTCTGGATGGGACTCACGAGCGGAACCACGGCGCGGGCGTAATCGAGGTTGGTGTGATCGCCATAGTCGTATTCCCGCACCACTCCGCCCGGCTCGGAGACGCGCTTCAGATTTCCCCACGGTCCATATTCGAAGGCATAGCGGCGGCCATCGGGAACTGTGACCGAATCGACCAGGTCCACAAAGATCGGCGTCGTGCATCCCCGTTGAGTCCCGTTCTCGGGCGTGCAGATGACGTCAGGCCATATCTGGTCGAAACGAATTTCCAGCGTGCGCCACTCAACCGTGTAGTGAAGCGGCGGTGCGTTTCCGATGGACGGCAGGTCGACTGATCGAAGTCGAGGCATTCCTTGCGCATCGACGTCCGAAGTGAGGACGGTCTCTCGGCCCTCAGGGTCGGTCATCGTCTGAACGGACATGCCGGCCGTGTTAATGGAGAATCGAAAAGTGGTGATGTTTCCATTTCGGTCGATTTGCCGCAGATCCGCTGAGGCGGCCGTCGCCGAGCACGCGGGTTCGAAAGGCTCCGCGATAGGGAACGTCCCTCCTTCCCCGAAGGACGACAGCTCCGTCGTCGCGGCGTGAAACTCTTCTGTGGATCCATCCGCCCACCGGATGATCGGCTTGCATTTCGACGACGTGTCGAGGGAGGCGTTCTGTTCACTCGACCAGTAGAAGGAGGGCTCCGTCTCGGGGACTGATACCGGCCCACATTCGGGCGTGAACTTCGAAAGGATGGGAACTTCGTGCGGGCGCTGATAGAAGGCGATGACCTTGCCGTCAGGTGCATGATAGTAGTAGCGGTAGACGTATCGTGCCTTCAAGCGGCCGCAATTGTCAGGGCTTTCATCGACGAACGTCCGAACCGCCACCCGCGTGAGAGACCCCTTCATCCAGGCGCTCTTGTAGATGCCTCCGCCGTCGCCCTCGATCATGCGATTGGGCTCTGGAATGAAATCGGTCATCCACCCGGAATGCGCATAAAGCCAGTTGAATGCACCGTCGCAAGACGTCGTGGTGTTCCCCACGCTGTCTTCGAAGGTCTTGACGCGCTTTCCTTCGATCATCTCAACGATTGCACCGCGGAAGTGCAGCACCGCCGGTCCCATTCTGACGGTGAACGGCGCTTGATTTCCGAGGTTGTAGCGCGCTTTCATGCTGGGCCGGACGGTGGTGCCGGGGGCCCGCGCCGGCTGGAGGGAAATGAACGTGCTGTCGTCACGGCCGGCGACTGATACGTCGAAACCGTTGCGAAGGAACCAGTCGCGATTCTCCCGATCCCAGGCGTCTTGTTTTCTGGCCACCTCTTCCTGCGCCCGTCGGATCCCCTCGGCCACACAAGGCAAACACATGGGTGGTGGACTCTGTGGAATGGTGAAGATCGGGATCTGATCCGGAAACGTCGCCGGAGTAACGAAGTCCGGGGCTTGCGCATGTAATGGAATTGTGAGCCAGCCGATTGCGATCAGGACCAGGATGCTATTTGCCAGCAGCCGACGCGCATTGCTCATGGAACCGCTCTCCTTACTTTGTTCGCCATGACCGGGGCGCGGCAATGGTCGTCGGGTTCGGATGTGATTAGTTGTTACGGTGGAGTCCCTAGAGAACCACGAAATGGAAATGCCGGCGACCCTCGAAAGAGGGTGTCGGCGCAGATTTCGGGAGTGACGTGGTCGGTGCGGGTCGTCGGGGAAGACACTGTCGATGACGTTGCGCAGCGCTTCCAGAATGCCGCTGATCATTTCGAGCGACACGTTTTGCCTGTCGATGATCTCTCCGTCGGTTCTGTCGGCCGCTGCGCGAGCCGTTCGCGGCGGTCCCTCGCAGCTCATCGCGGGAACTCCCTCTCTCTCTGTGTTTACTCACTCGTGTCACAGCGGCGAATTTTCCCTAGCCGGCAACGAGAGCGATGTCCGGAACGTCGGCACCTCGTTGGCACGCGCTTCCCGAACTCCGTACGACGGATCCGCGTCGCCTCGCGTTGGTCCCGCAGTCTTGACACCTCTCGCCGGCCCGAGGACCATACCGGCCGTCCGTGCTCCACGCATTTCGCAGGATCGCTCTCGGCATCGCCGTCGTCGCCGCCGCGTCGATCATTCTGTTGCTTTCCGACCTTGGGCATCGCGAGCGCGCCGCGCGCAAGGCGCCGGCGAAGAAGCGCACGTGGACGATCTACTTCGTGCAGTACAACGCGTTGGCCGGAGCATCGGCGTGCATCGAGCATCGGACGCGTGTTTCAGAATCCGTTCAGCGGCACCGCGCCGTCGCTGACGATGGCCGAGAATCTGGCGCTGGCCGCGCGACGCGGTCTCTCCCGCGGACTGAGCCGGTTGCTTCCGGCGCGGATTCACAATGAGCTGCGCGATCGCGTGGCCACGCTCGACATGGGGCTGGAGACGCGCATGCACAATCCCATCGGCACTCTTTCCGGCGGTCAGCGGCAGGCGCTCACGCTGCTGATGGCAACCTGGCGGCGGCCCGATCTGCTGCTCCTCGACGAGCACACCGCCGCACTCGACCCGAAGAGCGCCGATCAGATCGTGCGGCTCACTGAGCGAATCGTGTCGCAGCACCGGTTGACGACCCTGATGGTCACGCACTCGATGCAACAGGCCGCGATCCTCGGCGACCGTATCGTGATGATGAATCAGGGAAGCGTGCACGCCGACTACGCCGGCGCCCATCGCCCACCACGTGCGAGCCGAAGATCTCATCCGCGGTTTCGATGAGATCCGTCGCGACGAACGCCTCGACGTTTCCGCGGCCGAGCTGCTGCGCGACGCGTACGTGTGATGCTGCGCCGCCAATAACGCCGCGCTTCATCCGTCCGTGTGTGTATCGCCGGATCAATCGAAACGACGTTCGTCCCGTCGCCCCGGCCAAGGAGAGAGACCGTGAAACGTATCACTGCGTCAGGCGCGTATGCAGCCGTTGTTGCTCTTGCAGTCATCGCGATGTTCGTTCCTTTCAGACTCAAAGCGCAACCTCAATCCGGACAAGTGATCGCGGACTCGCCCAGTGTCGGTGATGTTGCCGTGAAGCTGGGCGCGGCCACCTCGGCAGAAGAGTTCGTGGTCTTCGACTCCGCGAACCTGCCCCTGATGCGTGTACGGGGCGATGGTCTGGTGGGCATCGGCACTGGGCATCCGCAGGACAAGCTGCACATCCAGGACGGCCGGTTGTCGCTGACCAGCGGCGCGACCTTCGGCCTCTCCTTCGTGGCCGCGGGCTCTTCGACTCGCGGAGGATTGATCCAGACGAAGGCGGCCAGTGACTTCAATACCGCCATGGCCATCTTCGACACCGGCATCGGCATTGGCACGCCCACGCCCGCCTTCAAGTTGCACGTGCGGCCTGCGCACAATACCAACATCGGCTTCCATGCGCCCGGGAGCACAATCGGCGGCATCACCTTCGGCAACGACGGCAACACGATCCCCATCGAAGGCCGCCTCTCCGCGTCGCCACTCACCGTGTACACGAACGGCCTGGAACGCTTTCGTGTCAACGGCAGCGGTCACGTCGGCATCGGCACGACCGCGCCGAACGTCTCCTCGTTCACGGCGTCGAACGTCGTGACGATCAGCACCGCGACCGGCGCCGCGGGCCGCGGTGTGCTGGAAGTGGGCAGCGATCTCGATACGGCGAACCACGTGACCGGCATGGTCTCGTTCTTCAACCGGAGCGCCAATGCCGGACGGACGGAGAGCGCGGCGATCTGGGCACGCGCGGACGCCACCGGAACCGCACTCGATCGCGGCTACTCGCTGGTGTTCCTCACCAAGTCCGATGCCGGCGTCGCCGCTGAGAAAGTGCGGATCAGTTCCGCCGGCAGAGTGGGGATCGGTACGGCCACTCCGGCCGTGGCGCTGGACGTCGTGGGCGACGCGCGCTTCAGCGGGACCGTGACCGGCAACAACATCCAGGCGCACTACCAGGACCTCGCCGAATGGGTTCCCTCTGCGGAGAATCTCGAGCCGGGCAATGTGGTCGTGCTCGATCCGACCGTTTCCAATCAGGTCATGGCTTCGACGGCCCCGTACGACACGTCCGTGGCCGGCGTCGTCTCGGTGCAGCCCGGGATCATTCTCGGAGTGGGTGGTGAAGCGAAGGAGCAGATCGCGACGACCGGCAGAGTGAAAGTGCTCGTGGATGCGACGGCCGGGCCGATTCGCATCGGCGACCTGTTGGTCACGAGCGGGAAGCGCGGCATGGCCATGCGCTCGTCCGCCATCGATGTCGGCGGCGTCGCCATGCACCGCCCTGGCACCGTGATCGGCAAGGCTCTCGAGCCGCTTGCCGGCGGCGAAGGCGAGATTCTGGTGCTGCTGTCGCTGCAGTAGGGAAGGCCCCGAATGAGAGCCAACCCGATACTGCGGCTTCTGATCGCATTGCTTCTCATCGCCGCTCCGGCCTCCGCCGGAGTCTTCAGGCCTGCTTCGAAGAACGGCATTCCCGACGTGTACATGGTCGTGCTCGAAGACGGCGTCGTCGCGAAGCCCGGACGGCCCGCCGGCGGTCTTCCGACCGTCGCCGCAGTCGCGCGCGACCTCGGCGGCGCGCACGGTGGAACGGTGCAGGAGGTGTGGGAGTACGTCTCGGCCTTCGGCGTGCGGATGCCGGAGGCGCGCGCCCGCAGGCTGGCCAAAGATCCACGCGTCAAAGCAGTCGAGCAGGAGTTGTTGCTTTCGGCCCCGGTCACGGACTGCTATCTCGCAACCGGCGGATGGATCGATGAGCGTCCGTTGAAGTCACCGGCCGCGCCGGGGTCGCACACTCTCGAGTGCGACCAAGCCGACCCTCTTGAGGACGATCCATTGAGCGACGATCCTCCACTGTGTCGCGACAACTGGGGTCTCGATCGGATCGATCAGATCGATCGCGAGCGCGACGAGGTGTACTCGTTCCCGAACAATGGCACTCAGGTGCACGTCTATGTGCTCGACAGCGGCGTGAACTGGCACCACCGCGAATTTCTCGACGCGGAGGGCAACACGCGAGTGTCGGGTGGGATCGACATCACGACGACATTCACTCCGATTCCCGGCACGGCGGAAAACACTCAGGACTGTACCGGCCACGGCACGCATGTCGCCGCGACGATCGCCGGGAGGACATTCGGCGTGGCCAAGGCCGCGCTCATTCATCCGGTTTACATCGGCGGCTGTGGCGACCGCGTGGGCACGGCCGAAGGCCGGCTCGTGCGCGGTCTCAACTGGATTGCTGGAAACGCGCAGCGTCCGGCGGTCGTGAATTGGAGCGGAGGCAATACCGAGAGTGTTGTCGGGCACGAGACCCTCCGCAATGCCGTACGCGCGGTGCTCGCGCAGGGCATCACAGTGGTGCAGGCGGCGGGCAATCAATCGAGAGTCGGAGGATTGAAGGATGCCTGTGAGCTCTCCATGGGCGGCGTCATTCCGGAAGTCGTCGTCGTCGCCGGAATGGACTACAACGAGGGCCGGTGGTCGCGGCGACCGGAGGAGGACGAACGCGAGAAGTTCTGGTGTACGCAGACGAAAAGCGACTGCGGCTCCAACGTCGGCTCGTGCGTCGATATCTGGGCCCCGTCCGCACACATCCTGGCGGCGAATTACCGAGGGAACGATCTCACCTGCCAGCTCAGCGGCACGTCGATGGCCGCCCCTCACGTCACCGGTGTCGTGGCCTTGTATCTCCAGAACCATCCGACGGCGACGCCGGCGCAGGTCGAGCAGGCACTGCGCAGTCTTGGCACCTGGGGGAAGCTGCAGAGCATCGAGTCCAACCCGAACTACATCGGCCGCGACTCGGACAACGTCCTCGTCTTCGCCGACACCCTCGGCACTGGTAATCCGGCACCGACGGCATCATTCACTCGCTCCTGTCCCGGACGCCAGTGCAAGTTCGACGCAACAGCTTCGACCGACCCGGGCGGCGCGATCACGGAGTATTTCTGGCGTTTTTCGGATGGCCACGAGGAGACCGGGTCGTCGGTCGTCCGCGTCTTTCCCGCCAACAGCAGCAACAGCGTGGTGCTGCGTGTGAAGGACAACTCCAGCCCCATCGCCAGGACGGACCACCTTCAGGAGAAATTCACCGTCAATGCGAATGCGCCGCCCATTGCGGCGTTCGACGGCGAGTGCGATGGACTGGTTTGCACCTTCGACTCGACATCGTCGACCGATGCGGGAGGAAGCATCGCCACGCGCACATGGAAGTTCGGCGACAATGACGAAGGGTCGGGCGTCATCGTCACTCACACGTACGATGCCCCGGGGACGTACACGGTCGAACTGACCGTCACCGACAATGTCGGGCAGACCGACGACACGTCGGAAGCTTTCAACGTCGTTGCGAACCTCGCCGCGCCGGCGAACGTGATTGCCACTGCCAGCGGCTCGCTGGTGACGATCAGTTGGACGCTGACGTCCGGCGCCACTGAATATGACATCGATCGCATGCGATCGACGCAGGTGTGGGAACGCGCGAAGACCGTCTCCGGCGCCTCAGCGTCGACAACGACCGATACTCCGCCGTCATCGTCCAATGGCGTCGTGCTCTATCGCGTGGTTGCTCGCGCGGGGGCGAACAGCTCGGTGCCGAGCAACGCCGATGCTGCCTTCGTCGGCACCTTCACTGACGGGTCCATCGCGGGAGCGCCGGTGCGCACGGTCCTGAAAGCCGTACACATCACGGAGATGCGGACGGCGGTGAATGGATTGCGCGCGCTGAATGGCGATCCCGCTCTCTACACCGGACCGGCCCTGGACCCCGCACCGCTCCGCGACAAAGAGTTCATCGAGGACACGGAGTGGTTGACGCTGATGCAAAACCTGAACGCCGCGCGGGGTGCCCTATCGCTGCCGGCGATCCCATGGCGGACGACGCCGGGCGACGGTCTCTTCCTGCGAACGCAGATCGAAGATCTGCGGCTGGGCGTGCAGTAGATCGGAATTCACCCGGGCAGTGCGTGGCCGCGCCGCGCACTGCCCGCAACGCGCGCGTAGAAACTCACTCGCGCGCGATCGCTCCGTCGACCACCATCACGCCGCTCACCTGATCCACCACCGACACCGTCATCGCCGATCCGTCGCGTGCGATGCCGAACGATTCGCTCGGATCGTCGCGATCGAAGCCGCTG
>Ga0196977_1000158_pt1 | contig 43652 bp, 38 predicted proteins | sample S3v_1013CmetaG_FD_148634 | JGI IMG/M metagenome (GOLD analysis project Ga0196977, IMG submission 148634) | Soil microbial communities from Anza Borrego desert, Southern California, United States - S3+v_10-13C | ecosystem: Environmental > Terrestrial > Soil > Desert | place: USA: California... | reverse complement strand
GGCCATTGTCAAAGAACGAAACGAGTTACAGATCAGAGTCGAGTGGCAGTTCTCGATCACGCAAGCGCGGGAGAAGTTGAGTCGCCACTACGAGAATGCGAAGTCTAAGAACTAGCGTTACAGAGCACTACCCTCCCGCATGTTTGAGAGGCAAGAGGAAAAGAGCCGCCCGCGATGTTTAACACCGCGGGCGGCTCTAGCGTTCAGCGCAGAACTTTATTTAGCTCCCTGTCAGGGGGGCTCACTCCTCAAAGGGATTTGATTTGTCCCATGGCGGGGATTTGATTCTTCCCGATTTTCAGTATTTCGGGGGATTTGAATCGTGCCATCAATGTTGAAGCGCCTCTAAGTTATTGATTTTCCGTCCGAGATTTCCCTCACTCACAAATTAAAGTTGTGAACTGAGGCCAAGCCAGAGGGCTGAGGTGGCGAAGTTTTAGACAATAAAGTTGTGAACTGAAGTATCTTCAGTATCAAGTACCCAAACCAATAATAACATTGTTTTACTGATCTGTGAATACATTTTGACTCGGAAATGAATTCAACAGAGAAATGTGATTGACAAGTACTCTCATGCCGAATAAGGTTTTGCACGTACTGCGTGCCCTATTTTCGCTCCTGAGAGCCTTACTCTTGAGAGCCTCACAAATCATCTGACCTAACTTATCCCACGGCCTAGAGTTTGATGTTGCATTAGCCGATCATGCTGACACTTCAAATCAGTATCAGGTGGTGTCATGCTCGAACGTAAAAACATCAGTCCACACATTCGCTTCAAAGGGGCTATTAACATTGATAGCCTGTCCGATCAGCAGATCGGACCGACGTGCGGTTTCGAGGCGCTCGAAAATATTATTGAGTTGTGCCAGCCCGCCTATAGAGGCCGAGACCTAGTTAGGGCAGATTTGATCGGAAGAGCACATGGTTATAACGCGGTGGATCGTGCTGGCGCACTGATGGTACAGTGCTACCAGCGCATACTTTACGATTATCAAATCGTTGCCTATTGGTATCCTTTCGACCATCAACAAGTACTACTCCCGGCCCTCTCAAATAACCAAGGCGTGCTCGTTATTGGCGACGCGCATTACCTCAACCCAGAAGCCTACCGAATCAATCCGTCCCTACATGCCTTCGTCTTAACTAACTACTACACAGATGGCACAGGGCAAGTGATCCAAGGCTACACTGGCGTAGACTCAAATTTCTCCTTCCAGCAACGGCCGGAGCAGTTTGTCCAAGGCCAGAACTATTGGACTAGCGAAGCCATCGCGCAGGCGGCACAGGCCACCGCGCCCCTCTACAGGGGGTTGTCTGTATTAGTGACAGCGGGCCGGATTGGCTGGCCCCTCACCGCACGTTTCTACCGACGTATAGGGGACGGAGTCTTACAGCCTGTCCTCTAGTGACTATGTAGAATTGAGGTGATTTCGGACGATTAGTTGTCGCTCGGATGCAATACCTACCTATCAAAACGAGGAACGGAGTATGGAATTTAGCAAGCTCATAGATCCTTTCAAGCTCATCGAGTCAGGCCTGAACGGTATTATCAATTTTTTTAAGGCATGGCGTGGCTTCAAGCTAGTAATCTTCGGCACGACGCGCACCGGTAAAAGCACCCTCTGGCAGTACCTCCAAACGGAAAAGATGGTCGACCCGTCCGCCGTAGACAAGACGTTTGAGGTGACACCGCTTGAGAAGTTCAGGCTCAAGACTATCCGATTGAGCTTTATGAAGGTGGGAGTTCTCGCGACCGACGTGCCTGGCGATAAGCAGTTTAGGGCCACTTGGGCCGATGTCCTCCAGCAAGTTAAGCCACATGGAATTATATTCCTAATGGACAACGTGGATGACACGTCCAACATACCACCCGCCGGTTACGATGAGAAGCGCCTAGCCGAGCACCTAGAAGCCTTCCAATACCTAACGGAGCTGATCATGAGTGAGCCGGAGGTGTATAAAAACCTTCAGGCCATCGCTATAGTCGTCAACAAGTCAGATACATTCCCAAAGCAACTAGGGTACGGGAAGATTCTAGAGAGATCGGGTGTCTCTCAGACCTTCAGACAATACAACGAGCTAGAGAAGTGCCGCTCGACAGCATTCAGTTGCAGCGCCCTTTACGGCACGAACGTGACTAACATGATTCGTTGGATGGTGCAGAGCATGAGCAGCGGTGGCAGCGAGTGACAGTTGCCGAGTTTGGCCAAATTCGGCCGCACATGACGACAGGGTGTTAGAAGAGGAGGCATAAGTGGCAAGTCCAGTGGAGCATAACGTGCTTTACTCTCAACCGCAGGACGTCTGCTACGGCGTGCTCAGAGATGAGGTGATACCTTCCCTTAACTTAACCGTAAAAGCCGGGTATCTCGGCCTGAAAGTACCGATCAGTACACTAGGACTCTCTGTAGTCGAAGATGACTGGCGGGCTTACAAGTTGATCGCCAAGATGCGGGCGAACTACTGGCTGAGCTCAACGAAGGGTATAACATGGGGTCCACACATTAAAATATATTCGCGCGGGATGGGGCCGGACACGACGATGGTAGAAGTGGTGGCCGACGCAGCATCGTTCTATGATGGGCAGATCCTGAACCTTTGGATGGACGTGACGTACAAAAAAATACCTGGGTATTCTTGGTTCCTGCGTAAGATGATTCCCAACTATTATTTCGATGAGACGCCTGTCATTGATAGCAAAAGGCTCGAAGATGAGTCCTTCCGTGAGGGCATGGGCCGAACCGGGCTGAAGTACATCTTCAAAATGATTCACCAAATGTTCGAGGAGAGGCTGAAGGAGCGTGGCGTTAGTATTGCCTAGAGTCCCCGTCCTCGTCGTCCCCACTTCAGTTGACTCAGTAGGGTGGCTGCTAATCATCTGTGGGAAAAAGCGATGGGCCAGAAGTGAACATCCATCCGCATCTGAAGGAACTCTTTGATGTTGACTCTACTTGGTTGGTATCGCGTACAGGTTGCCCATAAGCGACCACAGGCAGGCTGACAGAAAAGGACTACTCCAGAGCATGAACGGTGAGAATGTGTGCTGAACAACAGGGGAGTGTCTAAATCATAGCCGCTGATGATAAGCTCGGTGGATGATTCAATGCCCTCATTGCTCATCACCCGAGCGGCAGACTAAATCCGGCCATACTCGCACGGGGAGCCAGCGTTATCGGTGCAAGGAGTGTCAGCGCATCTACACGCCGGAGCCGAAGCCGCTCGGCTACCCGGAGGAGACCAGGCGTGAAGCGGTCAGGCTGTACCTCGAAGGCACCAACTTCCGCCGCATCGGCCGTGTCTTAGGCGTCAACCATCAGTCCGTGGTCAACTGGGTCAACGCTTACCACGCCGGCCTGCCCGCCGCCGAGCCGCCCGTCGCCGGCCCCGAGACACTGGAGATGGACGAGCTGTTCACCTTCGTCGGCTCAAAAAAACGCAGGCGTACATCGTGACTTTGGTGGATCGCGCCACGCGCTGCGTCGTGGCGTGGGCGGTCTGTCAGGAGCGCACGCCCGAGTTGATGCAGTCGGTGGTTGACTCGGCGCCCCACGCCCGAAGCTACTTCAGCGACGCCTTCAATACGTACCGCGAGTTGTGCTGGTGGGGCCATCACACCTCGATGTACGACAAGTCGCAGACCTACTCGGTCGAAGGCACGAACGCCGACCTGCGCCACTACCTGGCGCGGCTGGCACGTCGCTCACGTTGCTTCTCGCGTTGCCTCCGCGCTCTCACGAGAGCCGTTGACCTCTTCGTGCGCTGCTACAACGCACGCCAGCTACGTAAACGCAAGTACCCAAAGTACCCCGCGCCGCTTACGGCTATGATTTAGACACTCCCAACAACAGGAGGTCATTGTGGAAAGGACCGTCATTAAAATATACTTATGAGTTTTGCTTCGCTGCTTCTTCAAAGCGCTGGTTTAGCACAGGGGGTAATCATTCGCGGGCGTGTCGTCGAAAGTGGCACGGATCAGCCGGTAGTGTCCGCAAAAGTTCGTCTGCGAAGCAATTCTGGTGCCCTGCTATCAACATCAACCGAGCCCGTTAGTCTCAACGGAAGTTTCGAAATAAGACTGGAGTCTTTTAACGAAGGGGCTCTCCGTTGTGAAATCTCGGCCCCGTCATTTGAACCTCGCAGATTAACTCTACCAGTCACCAATGGAGTGGCTGATGCTGGACTCGTCAGGATGTCTCGCACGCGTACCCTCAAGTTGGCAGGTCTCTTACACGCGGTGTCGGCCGACGGCCAGCAGCAATACCTCGATGTGTTCGCTGTAAATGAGGCATCTACCCCGGTGGAGGTGCGGTCTGTGCGACTGCTCGGCTCCGCGAAAAGAGGGACTGGGTGTGCCGATCCAGCACCAGGCATCATTTTTGCGATTAAGGACATCGGCGAAGGTCGCCGCGCCGCACCAGCCGCCGACGTCAGTGTCCCGAATAACGCTTTCCGCGACAGTATCTCGATCGCAGGGCAGTTGTCATTCCTGCCGTGCGACCAAATTCGCATGGACTTCAACATCCCATGGCTTTTTTCCATGTCTGCGAATGAGAGGATAAAACTCCGTGTGTCAATACCGCGGCAGGTAAAGCGGGATGGCAACGCCGAGAGAAAAAGCCTTGCGCTTGAAAACTGGGACACGGTTGTGCTGCGCGTCAGGCTCAGTGATGGTCGCGAAATCGATGCTGGTACAGTGAGAGAGTAGGCCATAAACTTTTCCATCGTTGAAACTATGTCCGTCGTCTCGCTGCCACTCATCGGCGACTTCCTGAACCGTCGGGCCAAGACCAAGAAATCCGGCCAGACATGGCTAGATGTTGGCAAAGTCGCTATTCCAGCAATGGTCGGTGGGGCGCTCACTGTAACGGACGCGCTGTTGAAGTTGTTGGCGCCGTTGCCCGGTGTCGCTTTGCTATTACAGGCGGCCGTGCCGTTAATCCTCTTGATTGTTTGTTTGTACGCTGTGGCTTCGCGCGTGGATGAGCAAGAGCCGGGGGATTTCCCCTCTAGCCCTCGTCAAGTTCTCCGCTACCGCTTCACCGAGCCGTTGAGGAACGCGGCTAAAATCGCGTCGCTCCCGATGGCTCTACTTGCTGGGTATTACGCTTGGGGCGTCATACCGAATGGTCTCGCTGGGAGGGATCATGTCGCCGGATTTATCTGTCGCGCCTCCGACCAGAAGGGGGTGACGGACGGGACGATTGAAGTGCTTGATCTCGCGGGCGAGGTGGTTTCAAAAGAACCGTTGACGGTTGATGACCTCGGTTTCTTTTATAGCGAGCTGAAATGGTGGGGTGCCAGCCCACATTCACTACGCCTTTCGAGCCCGACGTGCGGGACGAACCAGATTTTACTTCGCGACGCTTCCCATGTCGGGCTTTCCTGCCCGCAGGATCAAGAGGCGGCCGTCGACAAACCCGAAAAATACAAACTCTGGATACTGACATGCCGCTGATGAGACGTTCAACAAGCATCGTCCGCAGAGTGAGCGCCCTCACACTCATCACGATTTCGATCTTGTTCTCACACGCGCCTGCACATCCGGAGGCGAGAGGGACAGACATCTCGCTCCTGAAGCAGAGTGGTAGAGAGACGGCGCAAGACGCGCCCCGTAGGGTGCTCGCGGAGGCCGAGCAACTTGTCCAGAGTGGTGACACTGAGGGGGCGATCCGCGTCCTTAAAACGCTGGCCGAATCAGGCAAGGCGCCAGTAGAGGTTTTCGCAAAGCTGGGAGAGTTATACGGTGGAAAAAGGGATTACGAGGCGGCCGCCGACGCCTACCGCGAGGCGATAAAGTTGGCTGGGGGGGAGGAACCATTCCGTTAATCTAAGAATGCAACTCGGTGCCGCTTTATTTCTGCTCCAGCATTTCAAAGAAGCGATCCCCGAAATCGAAGCCGGTCTTAGGCACCAGAGTCGCACCCCCGACGACTTCCTGCCATACAAGATGTTGGCCTTAGCCTACGAGCGCACAGGCGCGAAGGCTGAAGCTCGACAATCCAACAAAGCCGTTCTTGCGGCCTATCCGGCTTCTCCTGAAGCTTGGGCTGCTCTCGCGCGCTTAGGGGCGCCGTCCGCTGAAGAGCAACCTCCGCGGATCGGCGTGCCGTCGCCTCCAGCCCTCAGCGAGTTTACAGAAGTCTTCGCCCTCGGCGATCCGTTAAAGTGGTCGCTCGGTGATTTAGAGAAGGGACTTCAAGCTTACACACGGTACGCTGAGGCGCTGGAAAAGATGGCCCGCATCCTATCCGCCGGGAACGTACGTCGCATCGCTGCTATGATGGCCGTCAAGGTAATAGACGAGAGCTTAAAAGATAATCGGCCAGAGGACGCCGTCCGCGCCTTCTCGCTGATTGAGCAAGTACGGCCGCTCGACAGGCTTCCTATCACGCTTCAGCGGCAGGCTTTATTCGATCTCGTTGTCGCGCACAGCCAGTTAGGTCAGTACCTGCATGGGATCGCTGCCGCCGAGCGTTTGTTGGCTCTCCCCGCTTCGTCAGAGGAAAGAGACGCAGACATACAGTTAATCGTGCGCTTCCTGACTGAGGTCTTCGATTCCGTTTCATGGGACAAGTCGAAACAACTCCGCACAAACGATGCGGATGATTTTTCGGACCTGAATAATCTACGCACTGCTGACCAAAGGCGGAGAGATGGCAGTGGCCGACGTTCTAGTGCGACGCAAAATGTCATCCCCGGAACGCAGATGCCGTATGGCATGGTGAGCCCTGATGAAGACTCCGCAATCATCGCACAGAATCTGCCAACAAAAGCATTCGCTGATCTTATTGCGCTCAGGATTAGGCAGGGTAACTTTGAATTGCCAGTAAAGAGCCTGCTGTCTCAAATCATCGAGCCATATAAATTTCGCGTGGTCGCGGGAGCTGGCGGTCTTAACGAACTGGGAGTTAAGGGCGTATCTCTTGAGCAACTCGAAGCCTCACAGTTGAACACCATCTCCGGACAGTTCCTGAAGGATCTTGATGAGGCCATCCTGAAAGCCGACCCCGAGAAAATCGCTGAGACAACCCTTGACGCGTACACCGTAGCGAGGAGGGCATTGCTGCTACTCAAAAGTCAGTATAAATAGTGACCGTCTCAAGACGTACAGCTCTGGGGGCTTGACTCAAAAGGTGAGCGCGTTGGATCTATACAATCCGCGTGAGCTCTAGTCTACCTCATAAGCTAACAGAATAAAGGCTAGGGGGCTTCTGCGTGCAGTACTGAGCTGTCCAGACTTTTACTGCTAGCAATTATTACGTTCAGGCCCACTGAAGCAGTAGGACTTATTTGCTGCCGCTCCCAAGCTAACCCTGCTTACCCAATCGATATCAAATATAGGTGCTGACATGCGACTACTTATTAAGTATCCAATTCGGGTGCTATTTGTGATGGTTGCAGCCCAAGCTGCTTGGCCAGCTTTTGCATATGCGCAGGAGTTGAAATCGGCGAGCCCCCCTCCTAAACCAACTCCCGTGCAACATCAGCCTTTGGATGTAAGAGAGCCTTACCCGTTGCGTAACCGTGGTGATATAGGCGCAGCTATTAATCTTGTTAAGCCCCTTGCTGAGGCAGAAAAAGCTGACATTAGCACTCTCGTTTTCCTATGTTCTCTATATGAAGAAGCTCAGGATTTTAAGTCCGCAGTGGAGTGGTATCGACGAGCCATCACTAAAGCAGGGAAAGAGGTGGATAGGCTCCCCTGGAACTTACACGGCCTACTTGGGACTGCGTTGCTGATGGACGATCGAGACCATGAAGCCATACCCGAACTCGAGCTCGGATTGCGACACTATAGCTACTCTCAAGACGATCCTGCCATTTATAGGATGCTGGCAGTAGCCTATCAAAGCACGGGGGCTGTCCGCGAAGCCAAGCAAGCATATTTATCAACCCTGTCCGTGCGACCTTCTATTGACATTGTCTGGACTCTGCTGGAAAACCTGAATTCTAAAACTCCGGACAATGAAGGAAACTCGCCCTTACGTCCGGGCGTGCCGCGCCCCCCCACAACGCAGAGCTTCTCCGATCTGATTGCTCTTGGTAACCCTTCGGATTGGTCAATCGAAACACTACGCAACGGCATATCTATATATGCGCAATACGCTGAGTATCTGGACCAGCAGGGTCGGCGGCAGGCCTCAGGGATCGTCAGAAGAGCAGCCACCCGTGCGGCCGTAAGGCTCGGGGCTGCTAGTTATGAAAGCAATGAGTATGAGGACTGCATACGAGCGTTCGCAATGATAGAAGGAGTCGAGCCTATTGCTGCATTGGATCCGGAACTTCAACAGGCGATTTATAAACGTCTTCTTGTAGCGTATGGAGAATTAGAACAGTACGTACATAGTATAGCTATGGCCGAACAGTATCTTAGCTTGCTCGAAACCGACGAAGAAAGAAGAAAGGCAACTATTTTGCTTGGCCTTACAGAAATCTATCGTTCTGTGTCTTGGGAGAAAACAGGCATACTTCGTGAAAACGACCCGGATGATTTTGTCGGCCCTCCTGTGCGCTTGGATACAGTCGTAGCGACTAAGAGAAAAGAGAATCTGAAGCAGGAAGAGCCGCGTCGTCATTCAGCTGTACCTAACAAAGGCAATGGCTTGCCAAAAGGCTTGTTAGTGCCTTACGGGATGGTGAGCCCTAGCGAGGATTCTGTAACTCTGTCCACTTCTGCCCTTGCTGAGGAGGCTGGGGAGAAGATTGAGGACATGGCACTTAGGGATCTTGCGATGTTAAGGATAAGACAGCAGAACTTCGAATTTCCTGTGAAGTACTTTTTGTTCAATCTTGAAGGTGCACAATATAGTTATGAACATGGGGAGGACATAAACATTGATGAGCAGTTTGCTAAGACTCTGGAAGAGGCCATTCTAAAAGCTGATTCAAGTAAAATACGTCCCTCTACGTTAGAAGCATTCGCGGCAGCAAAGCGTATTATGAATCTTTTGAAACGCTTCGCAAAAACTGCTGAAGACCGTACAAAGAAGTAATAAAAACTATTCAAAGGCTCGGTAGGGGCGCGCTCTGTATTTTCTTGGCGAGAGCTATCTGGGGTTTTTGCACCTAGGCTGCGTTAGGATATTGCTCAGGTGCAATTTATGAGACTGTTTCTAGCAAAAGCGAGAGCATCTTCACCTCTCTTATTTGAGAGCAACATTCGGTATTTGCTGTGGGAGCCAAGGCCGTTCAAAGGATCTGTACTTAAAATCTGCGGATATGCAACAAGCCACGATGTCGCTATAGACGCAATAGTCTCTCTAGCGAGTTTTATTAATTTATCAAATGCATCGCTATCAAACTCCGGGGTAGCACCACCCAGCCATGCACTGTTAGTAGGAGATTTGTCCGTTTTGGCGAAAGGGCGTCCATGGGTAAAATTACATAAATATTTGAAATGATTATAAGTCTCAACAACTACGTCACAGTTGTATTCTCGATTGAATAATTCGATAGACTGATGTCGTCTCATAAGTACTGTAGTCTCTCCCCAGCTAGGCGTGTCACGGTTTCCACAATCCCAAGCGGCAAAGAACTTTCTGTACCCATCACCTTCCGTGTCAAGATTCGCTCTAATTTGGAAGTACAGGGCGGCCATAGCTAAATCCAAAGCATTACGCAGGCAGGATGCTGCCGTTTTATAGAATCCGCACGAGATATTCCATGTCGCTGCGTTAAGATCGTCTGACACATCTACGAATGTCCAATTAATTATTTCATCATCAGTATCAAGCGCTTCATCCTCGATAAAAGTATAGCCATATATAAAGTCGAGCAGCATACTTGTCTGCCGGCTTATGTTATCTATTGTTTGTAGACGCTGAGGATCGGAAATAGTCGTTTGATAGGCAGCAAGAGCGAGCTTGCGGGCGATGATAGCCTTGTCTCGCAGGCTAAGGCCTGACATGCTAACCTCCCGTTATCTTCTGCGAAATTAAAAGTTACTGCCACAGGTGGTGCGGTCTCGTAAGGTGGTATTGAACCACTTACTCGCCCTTCAATCACCGGCATCCTCCGGCGCGACAGCATAATCCTCGGCACATCGCGCATCAACCCCTTCAATGATCCGGAAAACGTCGCATGTATTCTAAATGGATGCGCTCATCTCCTGTCATACTTTAATTCCTTCTAACTCGCCGCACTGTCCACTCATAGCCTTGCTTGTCGGGTATTTCGCTAGGCATATCGAATTCATCATCTACCAGTGCTTCCATGGGAATACCTGCAACCCGTGCGTACTGCAGTATGACCAAAAGCGGTGGCTCCCTCTTCCCCTGTTCAAAATCTGAGATTTGTGATGCGTAAAGCGGGGATTTTTTGTAGTTCAGCCGTTCGAGCATTTGCTCTTGAGTTAGGCCTAGCTGTGTGCGGATGTACAAAAGCTTGGCAGCCAGTCGGGCAGGTTTCGGGCGGCGCGAACGTCCCATCAGGGCCGACCTCCCTGAGGAACGACTTTTTCCGCTTCAATCAGACTACTAATTAGTAGTATACTGTTGCGGAACGGTTTTTTCGCCGTGAATTCCTGCGGGAATTTCACGACGGCACTCATCACCCGTTGGTCTGCCTAGTCGCCGCGACGTACATACCCAGAACCCGGCTTTTCAAAGATGCGAGCGGGATTGTTATATCAAAGCTGCCGGTGCCAGTCACCACATAACTCGACTAGAGACGAGGCGATTTGATTAATGTTCCCGGCTCAGGAGAAAAGTAATGGATCTAATGAAAGCCATTAAAATCTGCCTTCTATCTACTTCGTTACTGATTATTAGTGCCTGCCAGACCGTGGCGAGTCAGGGCAAGCCGACCAATCTGGAACTACCCCAGCCCGCTGAAAGGCAGTGGCGGGAACTCGCGGATTCAGCCGGAGACTTTTCGCTCCGATTTCCCCACGAACCTAATCATCAATCTGTTAACCGGGACGACAGGCAGGTGGAAGAGTATACGCTCGCCTACGACGGCTGCCTCTTTTCATTTGAGTATTTCAAAGTGGAGGAGGAGAAAACCGAAGACGGCTACCGCCGGATGAGAAACTACCTGCAGGATCAAACAATCAAAGCAAATATCCGGGATGGCTGGCGGCTGCTGCGGCAGAAGTTACTACCGGGTAACGGCTACGAAACGGATTGGGCCGTCCCCTCTAACGGGACGATGGCATATATGCGGCGGCAAGAATTCTTCCGCAGCTCCCGAGCTTACGCCATTGCGTTTTACTCTTACGACTACGAGGATTTAGAGGGCAGGCTGGCGAACAGTTTCTTCTCATCCCTTGCATTCAAGAAGTCAACCACAAGCGTGCAAGATAAGCCGGAAGAGTGACTCCTCATCAAGGCCTCTTGGTTTAATCCCCATTAATCCACCCCCAGTATTACTGCTCAGCAGCGGGATTTCATCCCCGATGAGTTCCTCTCGTAATTATTCAGATGCTGAATACAGAGTTGTCGAGACGGCTCGCCGGATGATGGGGGCTAATCTCTCGGACTTCCTGCTTTCCGGTTTAGGCGAGCCCTCCCACCCCAGCAGTCGCTCTTTCAAAGCAGAACGTACTGAGGGCGGGGAAGAAGTCACATACCTGTTGAAAATAGTAAGTGACAGCGATCTCGGCCTCCCAGCGGGTAAAGACCCGCTCGTGATGGCAGCTGTACTGTCTCTTATTTCAGAGAGGAATGACTATGGCGACGATCTCGCCTTAAATACTGGTTCCATGACGGAAGCTCTTGCCTGGCCTGCCTCACAAACTTCGCGGCTCACTGTTGAGCAGGCGGTTGAGCGATACTGCTCGGCCGCTTACTACATGGCAATGGGGGCCGGCCACGAGCCGGTGTCGCCCGGAGGTGAATACCCTCATTACAGCCGACTTCTGGCGGGGTACGATATTGAGCGTGAAGAATCGGCCGGCTTGCCAACAGTAGAAAGCAGCTCAATAACCGTGAAGTTCATCCCGGGCTTCTTACGAGGCATCTCAACTGAACGGAAGTTCTTCCTCGGGGTGGACTTCGAGCGCTTAAAAAAAATCCGGTGAAGCGGAAGGGGCTGTGAATCTAAAATGTGCCGATCAGAGACCCCACCACCCGCGTTCATCGAGCTGCATGGCCTTCTCTGCGAAAGTACGAACGTGAACATTAGCGTCGTTACAGCGCCTCTCACGCACTAGCTCCTGTGCATCTTCTCCGCTTGCGAAGCCGTAAGCCCACAGGGCTGATTGGCGGACCCCTGCGTCCGGATCGTTCATAGCAGCAAGTCGAAGCTGCTCGTTACCGTCGTCCGACCAGAGGAAGGCGAGACAAGCGATAGCGGCCAACCGTATTTCGAAGCTCTTCGCTTCCAGTCCCGGAAAGATGAAACGGTGGTCCCTGAGCAATCCGAGCTCGTTAGCGGCCAGTGTCGCTTGGAGAGCGCACTCGGGGCCGCCCCACTGTTTGGCGATATGTAAGAGTGCATCCGTTCGGTCGTGCAGGAATTCGGTAGCTACGCGTGTGTCTTTAGCGAAGCGCGACTCATACAGGGGATTGGGGAATCGGCGGATGTGTATGGAAAGGGGGATGATTACCCTCACCGCATCCGTCATCATTTGCGCCCGCGGGTAAAGCGGCTTGACGATGTCATGAAGTTCTTCAGCTGTTAACCCGATCATTTCGGTAGACACCTCGGCAGGGGTGCATGAATCATCAGCGACGCATGAGGAGAGCCAGTGGCTCGCCGATTCTCTCAACTGGCTGATCCTACTTCGAAGGGCCCCAGCCTCTCTTTGCGTCGCTCCGCTTATCCCTGCGCTGCCAGTAATTCCGTCCAACTCTCGATCAAAAATATTCAACTCCTTAAGAAGCAGCATGGCCCTCCCTTTGGTGACTTCTGTGATAGCCACGGCGTCAAGCGCAGTTAGCTGCTCTTCAGCTCGCACATCTGCTAACCGCCCTTCCAACTGACGTAATGCTATGAAAGTGTGTGCCTCAGGCGTATCGTTGGTGCAGTAGTAGGTATCTCCACCAATTCTCCCAACGTTAAACAGCCGGCGTGTTACACGCACTTGCCGCCCCTTACCAGAGGCGGCGGCAATCTTCTTTTTGCGACTTCAGTAAGAATGCGGAAAAGAGAGGACGAGCCGGCCGGACTGAGTGAGGGATCTCTTTCTATTTCGTCGTTAACGTCGCGCACGTTAACTGGTCTACCGAGCCGCATTTCCGCGCGTCGCACGGCCTCGCCGACGCGCTCAGCGTCACTCGCATATGCATCGGCTAAATCTACGCCCTCGTCCTCTACACCGACAGGTACCCAGAGGATCGCCTTTTCACCGGGACGTTTGATCTTACGGAGAAGTGGGCTATGACACTCGGCAAGAGTCTTTACGGCTTCAACGATAAATTGCGACTCCCTCTTCCATTTCGGCGTCGAGAAGGTACGTGAAGAGACCATCTTTGCTCTTATTTCACCTGTCGTAAGCGGCTTTGGACACGCGCCCCGGACTGCCGCCTCCTCCTGATGTTCAATCCAGAGAGTTTCAATCGTGCGCGCGATCTCGTCCAACCTCGTCAAAGGTTGTTTAGGCTTGTACTGGCTGGCGTCCATGTCCGCAGGTATGTATAACTTCTGCCCTTCGCTATTTCCGTAAACTGTGCCAACCACACATAAATCCCCAGTCCTTTCGAGGTTGAGCATGTCGCGCGTAACCTCAGTCTGGTTGAGGCTGCTTGCTTGTTCATTTGGAGTTGCGTGTTGCAGCACATCTCCGCACCGGACCGCGCGACCGAGGTTGATAACGGCGGCACGAACTAGGTCCAACACCAGCCGCCTGCGAGACTGCGTTGAAGGTATTGTGTGCTCACCTGGGCTCAGCAGGCTATAGGCACCGTAATAGCGGCGGCCGGCAGCATCCTTGTTATCCGGTGAAAACACGAAGCCGCGCGTGCACAAATGGTTCAATATCTTAGAGAGGCTGGTGCTCAAGTCATTACTGTACGTTTTCTCCAGCCTGTCCTTGTCCTTCTCGGAAAGAGAGCTTGCTACTTCTCCTACATTCACTACCCTCCCGTGAGATCTATTGGCATCTTCGAGCGCACCAAGGATTATGATGTGCTCAAGTTTCAGTTTGAGCACCGAGCCGGAATAGGTGTCAGTCTCACCGACCGGCAATTGGCCGTGGTCACCCGGTTGTTGCCGGTCCCATTGCGGGGGCACAGGATTAGATCGCGACGTCATAACTACCCTCCTCCCTTCTGAAAGTCGGGCGATACGGCCTCCCTCCTTAGGAAATTTTTACCGGCTCGGCTTACCACGGTAGTTAGCCAGTGAGTGCTTGATTGAGCTTTCCTTATCTCTAGCGGTGAGCAGATGCGTTGCGCGCAGGAACCTAAGCTCGATCTTCCCGCGAAACTCCTGTGAGCGGTATTCCATTCTGTGGATGAAGGGAATCAACTGACCAGGAAACCCACCATAAGTTTCGTGAAGAAACTCGACTTGCGCTCGGTGATCTTCGTTGTTTCTGTCCAGTCCGGCGAAGTGGGGGTGGAGCTCCGCAAGAAGATTCCACGTCTCGTTAAGGGAATACTGTTCGAAATAACACCACTCGTAAGTGCGCCCGTCGATCTGCTTCAGTTTCCCAATCTTTTGCGGCAAGTCATCCATGCTGATGAAGACGAGGGTGAGCGTCCATCCGTTACTCTCAGCCACATCGCGGACGAGCACCATCCCGCGGATTGCGTCCAGGGACAAGCACCCCGCCTCATCAACGAAGATGAGCTGTATGTTTCTCTTTCGCAATTCATGAACGAGGCGAAGCGCGATAGCTTCAGGAGGATCCTTAATGTAAGTGCTTTCATCCAAGGGGAAGCCAAGGGCTGCGAAGTACAGGCTCTTGATACCCTTCTTCATCTCGTTCCCCGACCACAGGGCTATCTCGCCGACTTCGTAGTACTTGGCGCGAAATGCCCGCGGATTGTTCTCGTCGTATTCTTCGAGGATCTTTTCTGCGACGTACCGCGCGGTCGTGGTCTTACCGATCCTCGACTCCCCGTACCAGATAACCAGCGCGCACAGTGTGTGAACTGAGAGGGTTCGGTTGATGATCTGGCGCATCATCTTCGTCAAGATCACCTTCCTCTGCTTGGGTTCAGGAAAATTAATGATCGGCATCGTTCTCCTCCTGACCACCTTCGTGGCCGTTGTTCTGACCGCTGTCTTGAAGGTTGAATTGGGTCAGCAGTTCTTCGACTAACAGGTCGTCGAGATTCTCACTGCCGGCAGTTGCGACGGATGGTGCCGCTCTCTCCTCCTCGGCGTCCCGGCGTGCGTCATCCCACTCGGCCTGCCGGGCACGACGCCGGTCGTCCCGCTCGATTTCCTCAGCGTAATCTTTCATTCTTTCTTGGAGATCCCGCCGGAACTCGCTGCGGGCACGTTTGACATCTTCGACGCCGTAGCGAGAAGCTTGCTCGCCCATCAGCCATGCCTCGCAGATGTACCTGTTAGTGGCGGCGTCGTAGACGAGAATGCTTTCGCGGTCGTCAGGGTTATACCTGAGGCGAACTGTCTCTCCGACGTGATAGGTAAGTTCAGGTGCCCAGTACAGCCGCTGCTCCTCTTCACCCTTCTTCCCGAATGTGAAGGGGATGCCGGTGTTAAACACCTTTCGTTCTTTGTCGCTTTTTAGCAGCATCAGGTGTAGAGCGTCTTCGCTCTCGGGCAAGCGCAGGCGTACCGTCTCTTCCCAAAGCTCAACTGGCTTACGCTCGGTTTCTGAGTGCGTTTGCTGGTGGTAATCACTGACTATCCAGCGCTCAATTTCTTTACGCAGTTGTGGGATCGTCAAAAGTACGTTTACATGCTTCTCGGCCGCCTCCCGTGTTCGGCCGATCGCGTCCATGTGTCCGGGGAGTATGCGCAGACATCCGCGATCGAGCGTTAGAAACCAACGCTCTATCTTGCCCTTTCGGTTTGGGTAATACGGAGGATCCGGGTCTAGCGCGACCCCTAAGTAGGCTAGAGATGATGCGATAGCGTGGGCAAGAAACACTTTAGCGCGGTCTGGCTGGAGAGTGGACGGGAGCCCTTTATTTCGCCATTCAGGATTCTCTTTCGGTGCTACAGCTTTCATGATGAGGAGCGCGGTTGTCCATGCGTCCGGGTCTCTGGCCGACAGGATGAAGCCCGGTATGCTGCGCGAGTGGGCACAAATGCAGGCACATAAATGTGCCTGTACTGGTACCCAGCGGTCTCCCTCCCTCACGCGAACCCAGATATCCAGTCTGGTATTATCAATCTGCCATCTTTCGTTCGAATACGTGGTGAGGTTGAACCGGACGACAGGGCAGAAAGATCTTTCCCACTCATGGATGCCAATCTTACCTTGCCGAAAGAGCTTGTACGCTTCAGGTAGCGCCTTCAGGTACTTCTTAACCGCGTCGTAGCCTGGGGGCTGAACCTCGTTCTCTTCACACTCCTTAACTATTTCCTTCCAGACCGCGCGAGGGCCGGCTGCGGGGCGGGAAAACCACCAAGGAGCCTGCTGACCGTGTGGCTGCCGTAGCGGTTCTCCGTCATCGCGCCGCACTTCTAGCACGGCGGAAGATGGGTAGCAACTAAAGTCTTGCACTAAAGTGCATAGTTTTGACTAGCGTGCTGGAACAATAAAAAGTAAGTAATGTATGTTGTTAAATTTCACGGTTGATGCGATGGCGTGGGCAGGGCCCTTATGGGCATATAACAATACCTTCTAACTGATAAACATGATTAATGGGCACGATGGTGATCACTCTATATGCTTGCTGAATATCCTCTACTGGGAGGTTAGAGCTTCACGGAAATAACTATAGAAGTCTTGTGTAGTAGAAAAAGCCCGCAATTTGCGGGCTTTTTCTACGGGAAAAATCAAATCCCTACGAGACAATCATATATTCCGCGCCGGACAATTCATTCCTGACTGTTATAGATCTCTTTGGGACAATCATAGTTTCCGCACTTCTAAAATTTCTCATGAAGTGGCAAGACCTAAACAGAGAGGGATAAACGCTATGGGCGTTTATGCTGCTGTAACTATGAGGGCGTCGCAGCTACAGAGTTGGTGGCAAGCAACGTGCCGAAGTGTGGAAATGAAGAAATTGGGAATTTGAAGAGAGTTCTTTTATATGGCTGGCAGATTTCCTGCCAATCACCAGCCTCTCTGCAGTTTAAGATGGCAGCTTTTTAGCCACGGGTTTCGCAGGATGAATATAGGCGATTAATAGGGCAGAGACCATCAGCCGCTATAGACTATCCTTGCTACATAAGACTATCTGAGTATCTATACCTGCCACCAGAAATCCCCGTCTGCTTCAAGACATTTGAAAGCAAAATCGCGGACGCAAACGTCCGTGTCTTTCTGGACTATGCTACTGAGCAACTCAGGAGCATAGTCGCCCCTGGAGAAGCCATAGGCCCAGAGTGCTGATTGTCGTACGCCCGGATCAGGGTCAGTAGTCGCGAGCTCTCGCAGACGCTCCCTCCCTTCGTCTGACCAGAGAAAGGCGAGGCAGGATACTGCGGCTAACCTCTCATTAAAATTCTTCGAGTTTAGTATGGGAAGTATGAAGCGGGAATCTCTCAGCCATCCCAACTCGTTACGTGCGAAGTGGGCTTGGAGGCGGCACTCATATCCTCTCCCTGAACTCGCCACATAAATAAGGGCATCAGCTCGATCATACAGATATTCGGCAGCCAAGAGTGGGTCTTGATTGAAGCGGCTGTTGAACTTGGGATTCGGGACTCGTCTGATGTCTTCGTCCTTGCTCAATAATCTGACGATCTCATTTGGCACCCTTACTCTCCGCGCACGCGGATACACGGGCAGTAGATAAGGCAGTAACTCTTCAGCAGTCCAGCCAGGAACCTCAGTTGCTACTTCTTGAGGGAGATTATAGTCACTCACATCCTGAGTGGAGAGCCATTGCTCCGCATCTTTGGAGATTCTACTGACGAGGTCGCGTAGCTTGACGGCCTCTTTTCGGGTAAAAGCGTCCATTGTTTGGTTTTCAAATAGTTGCTCAACCGCTTCCATTATTCTGCGCGTGTCTGCAAGAATTAACATCGCTCGCCCTACGGCAACAGCCCTGAGCGAACAAGTCTTCAGTGAATTCAGGTTATCCTCTGAGCGCGTCATTTCCCACGCCGATTCGGTCTGCCGTAGCCGAACATAAGCCAGCGCCTGCGGGAGCTTTTTTGAGTCGTGAAAATAATAGGCGTCGCCGTTTATCCGTCCGACTTTGAAAATGTGACGGGTAACACGCCTACGCCGAGCTTGATTTTCCCAGCCGACTGTTACTCTTGATGAATCAGTTAGGACACAGGCAAGCCTTGACGTACCCGCCAAACGAAGAAACGGATCTTCATCTATTTCCCTTCGAACTTCCCGTGCATTAACAGGATGGCCTATCCTTTTAACAGCACGACGGAGCGCCTCAGCAACTCTCTCGGTGTCCTTGGCATATGTATCACCTAAATCGAGATGCTCATCTGGAACATCTATTGGTGCCCAGAAGACCATCTTGCGCCCTTTTAAGACGACCTTTCTGAGACGGGCATCGCTAGTTTGTACAAGCTGTTGGAGGGCGCTGATCAACAATATCGGCTCATTCAGGTTAGAAGGGGGCTCAGGCGATGAGGCGAGCCGGTTACGCACCTCCCCTGTGGAGACCGGCCTTATTCTGCCACCCTCAGTGCTCGCTGTGATTCTGCGCTCTTCCAAGAGGTCGAGCGCTGTCTTCTCGACCAGCCCTAACCAAGTCAACGGCTCCTTAGGCAGGTACTCATCCGGGTTAAGCTCAACAGGAAGATAAAGATTTCCACCCTTCACATCGCCCCGCACGGTGCTGATAGAATTGATCTCGTGGGTTTCAAGGAGGCTGAATACAGAGCGCGTAATCATGTCTGGGGCGAGGTCTATCATCCCGTGCTTTTTAGCGAAATCTACCACGTCGCCTATCCGAACAGCGCGGCCATATTCCTGTACCGATGCCTTGAGCAGCCGCAGCACACGTTGGCGTCGCGACTGAAAGTTGGGAAGCGGAGACAGTTCTGGGTCAAGAACTTTAACCGATCCATAGTAGCGTCGGGTACCAATAACCCCAGGCGAGAAGACGGCACCACGCTTCATCAGAAGACTCAAAATAACTGAAACCACTTCGGATAATGGCTTGACGAAGGCACCCTCTATTTTTCCAATCTCTCTCTTGGTAAGTGCTTTGATTACCTCTTGGGTACTGGATACGCGTCCTAATGCGGTGTTGGCAATTTCGAGAGCATGAAGCACGACAACGTGTTCAAATTTCATTCCCCGTTGCTTGTGGTTAGACTCGGTGTTCTGCTGCTGCTGTTGCCGTAAAGATATATTCTCATGCGATAGGTCAGAGCTTCCTACAGATATGCCCGTATCCTTTATAATCTTCATGTCAACTCCTTTTATAATCGCATCTCCATAGAGGAAATTGCCTTAACGAGAACGCCCCCTATGTTTCTTGGAACTGGTTGCGCCCCTCGATTCCGCAAGAGCCATATCTTCTCCATGAATCATCATGTAATGCACCGTGCGAAGGTATTGTTCATTTACTGCCGGCCTTTTAACTCGAAGAAGGCAGTCCAGTTCATTGATAATCGGCATCAACAGACCTGGATAGCCGCCGTAAGTTTCGTAAAGAAACCTAACTTGGGCTTGATGATCCTCATCAGATTCGTCTAAGGTCGCAAAGTAAGGATGGAGTTTCTTCAGCAGCTTCCAGGTTTCCTCAAATGTGTATGCCTCGAAATAACACCAGTGGTGTACGCGCCGACGGATTTGTGGCAACCGCTTGAGCTTGTGCGGCAGATCATCCATGCCAATGAAGATGAGCGAGACTATCCATCCTTCGTTCTCAGCAATGTCACGCGCCAGCACCATCCCACGTATTGCACCTTGGCTCAGGCATCCTGCCTCATCAATGAAGACGATTTTGTACCTTAGTCTGCGCCACCCATAGACTAGATCGGCGGCTATCTGTTCTGGCGGCAAGCGACGATAGTCTCCTTCATCTATCGGTCCTAAGGTCGCGTTGTACAGGCACTTTAGCCCTTGCTTTTGCTCGTTGCCATAGCCCGACTCAATCTCTCCCACCTGAAAGTATTTAGCTAAAAAGGCGTGCCGGTTCATTGGATTCAGCTTAAAACCCTCATTGATCTTCTGAGTCAATAGCCGTGCGGTAGTAGTCTTACCAATGCCGGCGCGACCGTACCATAAGCTCATACCGCCGCCGGGTTGATTGGCAATGGTGCTGCCCATAATCTCTTTCATCATATCGGTTTCAACTAGGGTAATAGGGCGCTCCTCAGGGAAGGTAACCTTGAAATCAGTTGTCACTGTGCTCATCATTCTCCTCCTTTGCGTCAGCCTCGTTCGAGAGCGCGTTTAATTCGCCGCGCCGTTGAGCTTTGAAGCTCTGTAGCAGGACAGGGTCGTAATCAATGACGGTGGCTGTATTTGAACTGCCAGGTTCGTTCGTACCAGCCTCTGCTTTGCGAGCCTCATCTTCGCGAATCAGCTTGAACATCTCTCTTGCTTTCAGTGGCCGATCTTCATCTTCTATCTGGACAAAGTGATTTTTTAGACGTTCCACAAGTCCCATACGGAACTGGCTCCGGTGACGCTTTATATCAGCAATCGTGTAACGTGGATCGTCAGAACGCATATCCCACGCCTCACAAATAAACTCCCCGCTCGTGGCGCAGTAAACGAGCGCGCTCTCCATATCATCAGGGTTAAATCTGAGGCGAACCTTTCTCTTCCAGAACGGCATGAGTTCAGGTCCCCAGTAAGTGTGCCTGACACCGTCATAAGCGAATTCAATGCCGACGTTACGCACAGTGCGAGGCTCTTCCGTGTGGAGAAGCAACAGGTTCAAAGCCTCTTCGTTCTCCGGCATCCTCAGTCGTACAGTCTCCTCCCACAACTCGGCAGGCTTACGCCCAGTTTCTGAGTGGACGGTTTGGTGATACTCGTTAACGATCCAGCCTTCAATTTCCTTACGGATCTGAGGTACGGGAAGGAACTCCATTACGCGTTTTTCAGCGGCCTCGTATGTAGTACCGATAACTTCCATGTGGCCAGGGAGCCTTTTAAGACACCCCTCATTGATAGTTCGATGGAATCGCTCTTCTTTGCCATTTGAGTTTGGATATTTGGGAGTACTGAGCTCGGGCACGATGCCAAGAAGGGCAGCAGCCGCTGGAAGCTCACTGGAAGTGAAGTTTTTGTGATTATCTGTTTGGAAAAATGAAGGTACTCCTCTATTCCCCCAATTGGGGTTTGACTTCGGTAGGATAGCCTTCCTGAGGAGCAGTTTTGCTGCCCATGCGTCGGGGTTTCGTGAGGATACAATACAGCCGGGAATTGATCTTGATTCGCAGTCAATGCTGCCGGTATAAAAGACGTAACACGGTTTCCAGACATCACTCTCCTTACGGCGTCCCCATATTGGAAGATGGCAATCGTCGATCTGCCAACGCTCATTAGAATATGTAGTATTTTCATAACGGATGACGGGGCGGCCCTCCTTATCCCACTGCCGGAGCCCTCGCTTACCTTTTCGCGTGACTTTGAGCGGCTCAGGCAGTGAGGCAATGTACTGTTTGACTGAACTGTAGCTTGGTTCATCAAAGCGACGTTCCCTGCATTCTTTGCAAACTTCTTTCCAGATCGCCCTAGGCCCGGCAGCCGGCATTTCCAGTAGGAAAAAGTCGACAATCCTTTTCACTTCAGTTGTCATGACCCGAGCTTTTGTGACGCGCTCCCATCGCCTATCAATCAAAGCGGAAGGCCCGTGCCTTTGGTACGCTCGAAAGAGTTTTTGCGCCCAGCTAATAGATCGTGGTTCCCGCATCTGAATGCAGGCTAGGGCCTCATTAGCACTCATCCCACTCCTCATGTAAGCTACCAATTGCGATTTCTCAGCGATCTCATCCATGTGCTTCGCTTTAAGCTCATCAGCCCTAGATCGTTTAGGTCGTCTGAGTCCTCGGATTGAGTCGGTAGGTTTTTTAGGCCTGGTTTTTAATCGGGAAGTAACTAGATCAAGATCACCTCGATCGCGGGCAGTTTTTCTTACTTTCAGTGTGCTAGCCTTTTTCATTTTCCTTACACCTCTCTGCTAAGGGGAGAAGCGACTTGTGATTCAAAGGGCGGAGGCGTGGACAGGGTTGGATTCGCTCCCGCCATGACTGCGCGTTGATTTTTTGTTGAAGCAGGCGAGAGAGGTGTGTACAATGCAAATAGGGTTTCACACACCAAGACCCTCTCGCCGTATAAGCGAGTAACCGAATTGGCCTGAAGCGATCCAGGTTGGCGCCTTTCGCTTCAGGCCTTTCTCTTTACGTTAGATTCGTCCGCTAAATACTTCTTACCTAATTATTAGTTTGGTCCTCCTTAACAGAAGCGGACTTTACTTAAATACATAACTGTTGTCAATAAAACTGTCCTACTACATCCGGGCGACTCCCCACGCGTCAGTTATACTGACGGGCGATGTTTGTTAAAATGTCGTGTTGAAGATGAATAGCTGGGATGTGGTAATTTATAGGTTTGTTATGACTGACGAGGAACTCTACAAGTTTATCGGCCTGCGGGTAAAGACCGAGCGCGAAGATCTTGAGATGTCCCAGGCGACATTGGCTGGGCATCTCGGATTGACCCGCACGTCAGTCAGCAACATTGAAAACGGCCAGCAGAAGGTTCAGCTACATACCTTGTTCCAGATAGCCAAGGTGTTCGGAATACCTGTTCTTGACCTACTTCCCACATCCAGCCACCAAGCAGCAGTCAAGGAAAAGCATTTGAAAAGACTGTCTCCGGGAGAGCGTGAGTGGGTGAAAGGTTTCCTTGCTACAGTGTCGGTTGAAGCTAAATCACGCGAGCAGGTTAAGAGGAAGCTTGTCCTTGAGGATGATCCTGAACAGCTTTTACAAAAGGCCGGGATACTCGCCCCGCCGGTGCCGGTTGATAAGATAGCTCAGTGGTGCGGGATCAAGATTCAGTACGCCCCGTATGAGGGTGAGATGGCCGGACTCGTATTTCAAGATAGCAATAAGGCAATCATAGGTGTGAACTCTTTACATTCGAAGATGAGGCAAAGATTTGCCATCGCCCACGAGCTTGGCCACTTGGCACTACACGGAGCAAAAGAACTCCACCTCGACCGCAACTTCAGTGCCTTTAGAGGACACGGAATCTCGTCCAAGATTGATCCGATAGAAAGTGAGGCGAACAAGTTCGCTGCAAGGTTATTGATGCCGGCTTACATACTCAGTAATGATTTGAAAGGGAAACAAATAGATTTTTCGAGCGGTGAATTTATTGGCACATTAGCCAATCGGTACAAGGTCGGGGTAGAACTGATGGCTCATCGACTGACGACGCTTGACGCTGCCTCTGGGTGAGTAACAGCATCCTCTTGAAGGAAGGTTGAATTACGCCATTTATGTAAATACGCGGCTACGGAGTCGCATTTCTGGGGCTCGTGTAGAGAGAGTGGAAGCCGAATCAAAGTTCTCGCCGCGCTGGCGGTACGTTTCGGGTTCCTAGCGAGCCTTTTCTTGGAGTGTTGCCAGCATCTCAGCCGAGAGCGTTGTCCGCACGGCGGCCTTCGCCGCGAGCATAATCCGGGCCGCTTTCCTCAGCCCGCTACAGGAACTGTCATCGCACGCCGCCTTTATCGTTATCGAGTTTACCGTCGGAAATCGCAACGCGAATCGCTCCTCCTCCGCTATCCTCGCCCACTGTCTCGACACGATTGAGCAGATGATCTCTCCTGTGGCTTCCACCCACGGAAGAACGTGCATGTCTGTGATCGTCAGTGTCAAATCAGCCCGGAAGCGGACTTCGACATTAGTCTCGTCGTCCGCGGAGAGTAATATGGCCGCTATGACCCGCTCCTGGCCTTGGGCCGTGTTATTTACGAGCGTAGCCGTGAGATCGTAGGCGCTGGCGCTAATACTCTTTTCTACGAAGTTAAACCAGCGCCCCAACGAATCATCAAATGACGGGTACTTAGAAGCAGCCTCCCGCCATCTCGACAGCGGCACTGATGCGTACTGATTGTTCGCGACGAGATGAACGAGGGCCGCGAAGAGCAGACGCTTTAACTCGTATGAATCCGAGAAGTCGGTGTTGAGTTCTGCCACCTTCGCGGCGGTTTTCCTCACGACGGAGGCATATTCCGCGAATTCGGGAACCAAGTCTTCCAGCCGCATATTTCTCAGCAGATGCAGCAGCCGTAAGGCCCTGTACCCAAAGTATGGCGGCCCCTCCCCCTCCCCGCCGACCACATCCTCCAGACGCCTGAATACTTCGTCACCAGTGTTCAATCTGTATTCGAGTCTGGCGAGTAAGTACCAGACGTTTTCCTTCGGCGGGAGCGGCTCGGCCGTGGCGGCTTCGATTACCTCCGGGTTACTGAAAAAGGCGGGCGTAGGCTCTGCAAACCGCTCGTCCGAGCCTGTGTCATGCGCAAACCAGCCTACTCCGTAAGCCACTCGTCTGTAGAGCATTTGAGACTTTATATCGTTCCGGGGATCCGGTAGCCGCTCGACAGCACTCAGAATTTCGTAGAAGAGTTTGACCGCCCCCGCCTGATCGCCGAGCTTCCACCGGGCGTAAGCAAAATCTGCTCTGAAACCTGTGGCGATGACCTCGGCATGCGGAAAGACGGGCATATCGAAGCTGTCCGGAACTACCACGGAGAGCATTTTGCGCGCGGCCGCCTCTCCGCCGAGCGCGAACTCCGCAGCTTTCGCCCAATCGCCCGTTCTGATGGCGCAGATCTCGGCGTCCCGGTAGGAGTAAACTTGGGTAGGGTCTACTTCCGAATCGGGTTTCGGAAGAATCTCATCCCAAACTCTCAAGGCATCCGAGTAATTCTCTTCGATAAGGGAAATCTTGGCCTTATAGTCTTCCAGAAGTAACTGAGGGCCGCCGGTGCGCGCCTCAGCCTCGGCAATAGTGGCTAACGCCGAACCAGCCTCTTTCAAATATTCTTCTTGGACTATGGCCTTGCCGCGGTAGGCGGCCACGGCTAAGTGGACGGCATCCCTTTTGAACCCTAGCTCGATGATCCCTTCCATCGTCTGTATGCAGCGCGCCCAATCCGGCGCCGGCGAGTTGCTTTCTTCGATCCAGACGCCGTCAACGAGCATCATGCACAGGTAGCCGTCCTGCCTGAATACCTCCCACAGTTCGTCGGCCGCGTCCCCGTTTGGGGATTCTTGGGCGGTGCCGGACGCCAGATCGTCGAGCGCGGCTAGAAACTCGACGGCATTGTTTCCGGTCCGGCACCTTGCGACAGCAGCACTAACATAATTCTTGACGGTAGCGACGGCCATCAACATAGAGTCCGCGGCCGCACCCTCACCCGGGAATTCGGGGAGGAGAGTGGCCGGATCCCGCAACAACGTGGCGATTCTGGCGAGGTAAGAGACCAAGGCCCTCATGGGGAAGGGCACGCGCATTTCAAAAAGCACGTCGTTCAGGAAGGTGAAGCGCATCCCGGGCTGTGTCGCGGGGTGTAAACCTTCGCCGTGATAATCCTCGATCTCCCGCTCCCAAATGGCCGCGATGCTTAGGGCACGGGTTTGATCGACTTCGGCGACGATTTTGAATTGGATCCTGCGGAGCAGGGAATTAAGGAAGTCGTCCTGAGAGAAAAGCCTCTTCCCGTGTTCGAGACAGAAATGCCCGAACCAGTCGAGAACACGGCTGAATTCAGGCCAATGTTCCTCACCGATTTGGGTTGAGCCTCCTACCGCGGCTGCTATGAGTGGTCGCTTTGCCTCGCCGAGCATCCCGTGTAATAGAATGGCGCTGTAATCCAGCGGGTCGATGCTCTCCTGTGAGAGGTAAGATTCGGCGACCGCTCCGTGAAGCTCCTTAATTTCCTCCTCCGTAAATACGTCCTTCGCCGTGTCGCCTAAAAGCTGTGAGAGCCGGAAGTGTTGATCGCCCACACGCTCGACCCACGGCCCGACGAGCCAGTCGAATGCCTCCCCGGGGGCGGACAGTCCCGGCGGGTACTGGCCTATCCGGAGCGCGTTGGCGCGCCTGAAGCGTTGGCTGAAAATGCTGAGGCGGTACGCTAACCGGCGTGCCTCCTCCGAGGGAATCGTGTCCCGCAGACGATTCCGCGCCTCGGCTTTAACTTCCTGTAAGTCCTCGGTCCCTACTAAATCTTCGAAGGTGTGCGCGGGCCAGCCTTTAGCCTCTTGGCTCCGAGCCAGTGCGTCAGCCAACTGCGGATGCCCACCTGATTTAACGTAAATGATGCGGCCCCAACCCTTCAGCCCTTCAGGGGGGCAGCCGTAGATGGTCGCCAGTTCTTTGACCTCATCTTCGGTCAACGCCGGGACATCGACCACAGACGCGGGCGGCACGTCGAACAGGTTGACGATGCGTGTTGGCACGACTCCCTGCGTGGTGATTACGACCCTGCCGTTTCGGAGCCGGACGGCGTAGATAAATTTCGCGAGCGCATTCTCGTACGCTGAGGTCTGACTGCCGAAGTTTAGGTCATCGAGGACACAATCAACGCCGCCCGGATAGTCCTCCACGACCTGCATCACATAGAGTAAGAGGTCGGAAATGTGCTCGGGCGAGCGACCCCGCAGGTCAAGCACCCTCCACGAGGCCCCGTCGGCACCCGCGAGGGCGTTCGCAAGCGTCGATTTGCCCATGCCCGTGGAGCCCCGTAGAGCCAGAAGGCCGTTCGCGTTTAGTCGCGATAGGAGGTCGGCCACGAGTTCACGTCGTGGCACCAGACGATCTGTATAAGGCGGGACGACCGCCCCGAAGAGGGCTGAGGGAAGCCCCCTCGCTGTGGCGCCACTCAGGCTTGGAGGAGCCGCGCCGCTGCCTGCTTGTGATGCAAGCAGAGCCATGCGCCGCAGGCGATCTAACTCATGCCTGCTAACGCGTTCGGTCGTAGTCTCCTCGAAGACCCGCATGAAATCCGAGTAACCAAGTCTGCGATTGTCTTGCCGTGTAACCACCTCCCATACATGATGTAAAAGCCGCGGGACGATTTTGACGGAGTTGGAGGGTGGGAGGCCGTAGACCCTGTCGCCGTAAGCCTCAACCCGACGGTTTACAAGCTCTTCGATGGACGATTGTGGTTTACTGCCGGTGTCCCACTCGATAGGCTTGACCAGCCGCTCGCGTAGTTGATCGTCAGTAGCCGAGGCGATGAAGTCGCCCAAGTCTTGGGGGAGCGACGTCTGCGAAAGAAGAAATGACTTCAGGGGCCCGAGGTCGAAGCTTGGGTATTTACATGAATCCCAATAGTCGAGACCCCGACGGTCGCCGAAAGGATTCGGCTGCTCTAACCCCCGTTCCGCCGTTGTAAGAAACCTGAAGGTGATGAGCAGGCTTGGGTTCTGCCGCTGGTGCTCCCAAAAATGGGCGATGGCCGAGAGGACGTCTTGGGAGCGCAGGGTCACGGTCCCTGACGCTTTAGTATCTTTTACCTGGACGGTCTCCGCCCGGCCTGGCCCGAGCACGTCAATGTCTTCGGCCCCTTCCAAGAGCAGGGCTTCATCCTCTTGAAGCGTGAGCCAGCGGTAAACGCTGTGCCATATTTGGTAGGAAAACCCCCTCAGCGTGGGTACGGCTTGGCGCTTAGAATTGCTTTGTAGAGGTGAAGGGTCGCCGTTCATTTCGATGACAAATGTACCGCATAAAAAGTCGTATATATAATCCCCCAAGGCGGCGGTGACGTCATGACCCGTGGGGTGTTGCCCGAGGTAACTAGGGCAGATAGTTTGTACCCGCCTCAGCCCGCTACTCCGTGATGGACGGAGACCCGTTGCCCCGCGACCAAGGGTGCCCCGGAAAGATATGTCCGAGGTAGTTGACGGCTGTAGGAAAATATCTTGATGCGTCCGGCCCTCTTGCGGCTTGGTCTCTAATGATAAAAGAAGACGTCAAGGTAATCGTAGTGAGCAAATCACGGCGCGCCCCGCGCCCACTCTCGCGGCTCTCGGCTTTACGTAGGCGTGCCGCCGGCGGCCAGCGCGCGCAGCGTGAAGAGTTCGAGAGCATCATGGAGATCGCTCGCATAATTGCCAGAAAGGATCCCCAATCCCTCCCCGCGCTGATAAAGCTGATCGGGCGGTCGTCCCAGGCGCGCGTCATGAACAAAGTCCTGCGCTACGAACAAGACGCCGAAGATTGTGAGTACGAGGAGCGAAATGCCCTGTTCGACCCGTTCGCGCCCATAACCCCGGACGGTCGCCGCCTCGACGATCTCAAACGCAAGGTTCCCGCCCCGCGGCCGCTAAAGCTCGGCGTCGATCTGGTATTCCCGTGGCCATGGGAGCGTGGGCGGATCATCAACAGCCTGTGCGAATTGAGGCCGGGCGGGGCGGGCGGCGAGTGGCGGCAGGACCGGAATCACGGCATCATCCTGTGGTTGCCGCTCGGAGTCGGTTGGGTGTGCGGCGGCAACCACTCGATCACCGCCGGCATTATACACGCGCGGGGGGAGGTTATGCCCGAAGAAACTTACGACATTTCAAGGGTCTACAAGCACGTCGTTTGTGATGGAGTGGAGTATAAGCGCGTTCACGACGGAACGAGGATCGGGCCGGTCCCCGACTTGGAAATGGCAGCAATTTTTGAGATCGGCAGACTCATTAAGAAACACAGGGTGGGATATTAGGCTGTGCGAATCAGGGAAATCAGGAATGCCCAAGTTTTCCAAGACTTCTGCCAACAAATCCTAGCGGCCGAATTCGAGGACTTTCAATCACTAGATGACAGCCGCGGAGACAGTGGTAGCGACGGATACGTGCCCTCAAAACGCCGGCTGTTCGCTATCTACTGCCCCGAAAGTCACCCCACGCCTGAAAGATATTATAAGGATAAAATCCGCTCGGACCTCGGAAAAGCTGTTAGGCTTCGCGACGAACTCGGCTACGAAATCGACGACTGGATGTTTTTAACCCCTGCCCCTTTGCCGGAGGGATTGCACAGGTTCATCTCTGAAAAGGCCAAAGAGGCGGGCTTCAACCGAGGGATTAGCTGGTCCGAGAAAAACATTCTCCCCCTACTCCTGAAACATCCACATCTCAAACTTCTCTACCCAGAGTTATTCATCGTCGATTTGCAGGGGGAAGTGCGCGCGGGATTTGCCGACATACGCGCGCTTCAGGCGGAGGAGATTGAGGTGGCGCGGGAGACACGTGCCGGCGTTGCCACAATAATTACAAAACTGGATGCGGCCGACGACTTACAGCAAAAGTACACGGACAGGGTGTCGGCGGAGTACGAGCGGCGGTTCAAAGAAGGCAAAGAGCACTTTGATCGCGGGCGATTTATCCGGGCAAAAGAGGTCTACGAACAGATCTTACGTGACTTAAAGCTGGATGAGGGTCACCCGGACCGCTCCTTCTTCTACCGCGCGTGTACCAACGTCGCCCTGTGCGAGTGGCACCTGCGCGATTCGCAATCGGCCGCCCGCTGGTTCGAGGAAGCGCACACCTACAAGCCTGAAGACAAGAAGAGTATCGCCAATTTCGCCACGGCGCAGATGCTGCGCGGGCAGCACGATGCCGCGCTGGAGACGGTCGAACGCGCGCTGGAAACAGACCCGGACGACGAAGACAGCATCACGGTCAAAGCCAACATCCTGTCAGTTTGGGGTCGTCCCGCAGAGGCGGTAGCTTTCCTCGAAGGTAAAGGCAAGACAAAACTCGCCTCGTTCTTCCGGGCTAATCTACTAAGCAGTGAAGGGCGCTACGAGGAAGCAGCCGACGTGTTCCGCGACCTGCTGCGGGACGACCCCGAAGACGTTGATTACATGGATCATTTTGCGGCGGACGTCATCCACGCTAACCAGCGCGTGTTGCTGCGCGATTGGGTCTTCCCGTGGAAACTGCCGGCTCGGATAAGGGAGGCTTTCGCCGAAGCCGAGCAGGTTCTCACCCGGGCCGTCGAACTCCTAAAAACCCGGGAGGAACCGCGAAAACTCTATGGCATTTACACTAATCGCGCGGTCACGAGGCTAATGTTGGGGCGCGCCGGAGACGCGCTGCAAGACTGCAACGAGGCTATAAAAATCGATCCGACCGAGCCCGTAGCGTTCCTGAACAAGAGTAAGGTGGAGGTCAATCTGGATGACTTCCCGGCGGCAATCGAGAGTTTGGAAGAGTACGCGAGGCTGTCCGGGGGGATCGGCGACCGCGCCAGAGACCTCGTCTACTTCTACTACATGGCCGGGCGGATAGATAAGGCCGCCGAGTTGGTGTCGTCGGCGTTTGGCGAGGACTTCTCTGAAAGCGATTTACCCTACGTCGGTCTCGCCGTAAGTATCCACGATTTCAATCAGGATTTTGAGGCCGCCGACCAACTCGTAGAAAGGATTGCTGAACGCTTCCCGAATCACTCGCAAGCTCTCATCACGCGCGCGCGCCATTTACAGCACACGGGCAGGCAGGGTGCCGAGGATTTACTCAGGAAAGCCTTGGAGGGGGCGGACGAGCGACAGGCCGATTTCGCCCGCTTCGAGCTGGCTAACTACCTGTTCCAGTCGGGCAACTTCTTAGAGGCCCTGCAACATTATGAAGTCTTGCTGGGCGGTAGTGAGATCACGCCGCTGCACTACCGGTATCTGTACTGCCTCTTCACGGCTGGCAGATATAGCGAGTGTCTCCGCGTCGCCGCGCAGTTGCGTGAGAATAAAATCGCCGAGTTCGACGCTCAGGTTATCGAAGCTGCGGCTTACAAAGAACTGGGGTGGTTGCCTGAAGCCGCGGCCCGGTTTCTGGCTCTTTACCAGCGGTCGCCCGATCGCATTGATTGTCTCGTCGAGTACGGCATCTGTTCGTTCCGCCTAGACGAGCGAGAGCGTGCGTTGAAGGCGTTCGACCAAGCGCGAAACCGTATTAAGAAAACCAAAGATTTTATCGCTCTGGCCGACGGCTACGCGGCGTTGGCGCAGTACCAAACAGCGATTGAACTCAGTTACCACGCGCTTCAGCAAAGTCCGCATGACCCGCTGGCTCATTTCACTTATTTCAAATGCTTCATCGTCGCGGAGCAGGCCGGCGAAGTGTTAGAAGAGCGGTACTTGAAAGCCGCCCAAGAAGTTTCGGCCCATTTCGCCGAGAGATTCCCGGGGGACAGCAATCTGGCGGCGATTGATCTCGGCAGGAACTTCAGTAACCTGTCAGAGATGCTTGACCAGAGCCGCGCCTCTTTAGAACAACTACTCGATCTGTATAAACGTGGCGAGCTTTCCATATACTCGGTCGCCACCGGATGCGGGCGCGACCTGTTCACCGTATGGGCCGGCCTATCTGCCGCCAACAATTTAGGAATACGCATCACTGTCGGCGACGAAGAAGAACAACGTAAGGAAAGTGAGGAAGCGGCTACAAGTAAGCAGGTGGTGACCGACCTGCTCGCTTTGTTCACCTTGCAGCGTGCCGGCCAGTTGCACTTACTCAAAAAGGTTTTCGACCGAGTATTAGTTCATCAGACCGTGCTCGATGAACTCATCTCCATAACCTTAGAAGAGCGCCGAGTCGCAGAAAAAGGGCGCACAATCCTTATCAAGGCGGGGAATACTCTGGCTCCCTTGGAAACCCCGCCCGAGGAGGTGCGAAGAAACATAGAGTTTCTTAACGGTATCAAGGAGTTTGTCAAAGCCGAGTGTGAAGTAAAGGGGCTGCGCGAGGAGCCAAGTTCCGAGGACAGGGGGCTGTTCAAGTTGTTTAGCCCTTCGGCAATTTATTCCGCTGTACTCGCGCAGCAGGAACAGGCGTCACTCCTGTCTGACGACGCCTTGCTGCGCAAGTGGGCGAGGATAGATCGCGGCAGAGTCGGCTTCTCCTCCGAGTTACTCTTCAAATTGGCAGTCGAGCGGAAGTCCCTGTCGAAGACAAGGTCCCACGACCTCCGCCTGTTACTTCTCAGGTGTAACTACCACTACGTGACGATTGACGCCGAGTGCCTCCTGCACGCGGCCGTGAAGAGTGGCTACCGCTCGGGGCGAGATTTTAACTTAGCCTTACAAGAACTCGCGCACGCTGATACGACTAACGAATCTCTGGCCGGCGTGATCGCCCGTTTCCTGCTCGCCACGTGGGGCGGCACCACTCCCCCGTTACTGAAGTGGTTCGTGCTGCGAAGACTCCTCAAAGCAATAACAAATACCCACGATCCGGCCGGAATCCTGCGTGCGCTGCTAGACCGCTTGTTCCTTCTAACCCGCGGCGGAGGCGGCGATTACGAGGTTATCCTCGGTCACGTCAAAAGCTGGTCGGATGAGAGATACCCCGGCTTGAGCCTGATGAATGGGGCGCGCGGTGACGGGGCCGGGGCAGGGCATGCCGATATGCGTACGCCGGTCGCGTATTCCGAAATACTCGGGTCTGCCCCTACCGACTATCAGTTAAAGGCGCTGACACGTTCTTTCAAGAAGGAACCTGCGTTTTTCATGCTGGCGTTCCTCAACTTGATGCTCTCGCTATTCGGCATGGCCGGGGAAAAGGGGCGCTCCTTACAGGGGCTTCTGATTCATAATCTCATAAGAGAAGATCTCCGAAAAAAGGTGCTCGGGGCGGCCGCCCTCTATTCTGATAGGCCGCGGCCGGTCTTCAACCGCTGGCACCTTTTGGCGTTGATGAAGCTGGTCTTGCTCGAATCTACAGACGAGGGTGAATACGACCCGAGGGGAGATAAAGAAGCTAGGTATCGGATAGGCGACGCTTGCTTGATGTTGAGCGACTTACTCTTTTCGGAAGAGCAACTCGCGAGATTGGAGGACAAAGGCGGCGCCGAAGAGCGAGAGCGGGTGCATGACGAGTTCGCGGCGCAGTTGCTCTTTCCGTTCGAACTCGCTAACACGCCGGACATTTATCAGGCCATCGCGCGTTACGACGAATACGTCGCTATTTTCGAGCGCCGGTATGCCCAACTTAAATTCTCCGGAGAGCAGAGTTTAGGGCAGCGGTTTTCCGCCCTTACGGGGCTGGATTTACACCAGTATTTGCAGCTATATCTCGGGGTTCACACCGTACTCTCCGACCTGATGAACTTGACCCCCAACGACTTGAACGAAGATCCGGCTAAGGTAAATTTCGGTAAACATAAGATATTTTCCCTACTCCGTGTCAGGCCGCAGGAGCGCGACGCCTTCTTCGCGAGAATAGTAAAAACGCCGGCGGAGTTGGCCGAAGGCGTTAAGGCCGACGCTGCCGCAGGTCGAATGTGGCAGTTCGACTTCACCACCTTCCATGACTACCCACTCGTCTACATCGCGAGTGTCGCGCCGGGCTTCACGTGCCTCGACTTTAGGTTTTTGGTGGACAAACTCACCTCCGGCATGTACCACACCATCTTTAATTCGTGGCAGAAGGACGACCCTGACCGGGATGTGTTCCAAAGTCATTGGGGGAAGGTTTTCGAGATTTATGTGAATGACCGGTTAGGCGAAGAGTTTCTGGAAGGTACCGAAGGGGGCGTTTTTTACGCCAACCCCGAATTCCACAAGAGACAGTCCGGTTCCGTGGTCGAAGTGGCGGACGGGGTGCTGGCTTCGGGGGACTCTTTAGTCCTCATGGAGCACAAGGGCGGCTACCTGAGCCTCGACGAGAAGTACAGCGGCGACGCGGGCAAACTGCTGACCGGCCTTGCGAATAAGTTCGGTTTAGGTAAGGCGGTAAAGCAGCTATCGCGGGGCGTCAGTAGACTGTTTGACGAAGACGCTAAGAAACGGGACGTTTTTTCAGTATTTGACGAGGCCCGCCGACCACTCCGGACGTTCGGTAGCGATGAAGTGGCGCAGATCCGTAAAGTCTACCCCGTGCTGGTTGTTCAGGACTTCTCAATGACCATCGGATTCATGAATCGCCGTCTGAAATTGCAGTTTGCAGAGAAGATGCGAGAGTCTAGCATTGACTCTCGCGTTGAAGTTCGTCCCCTGTCTCTGCTCTCCGTAGAGGATTTGGAAGATATTCTTGAGCACCGTGAGGAAGTAAGCCTAACAGAGATTTTGGACGAGTATGGTAGGGAAGAGCACGAACCGCTTTCTACATTTAATGGCATCTTCGGCAGGTATCTTCGAGAGAAAGGCATTAACCGCCGTCGCTACAAGTGGTCGGTAAGGCGCGTTGTAAAAATTATTGAAGCCGTCAAGGGACAATTCGGTGGTTCACAAGAGCCCCCGACTGAAATTTAACTCTTTCTCGCCTAGTAGAAAGCGTTAGTTCGAGTCTGTTACCAACGAGTTCCCGCCTCAGTCATTTGCTCCGTGTAAATCGGAGAAATACCGTCCTGCAACGCTAATCTTATCTGCTCATATCGGCAGAAGTTGATTGCTACTTGCCGCCGCTGCTTTTCTCGCGACCTTTTAACGGCATTCTTGATTGAAAGCTTGAGACAGGAGGAGTGGTAAGACCGAGTTCAACCCCGCATCTGCTCGATGACCTGTGAGTGATAGCTCACGTTGCGGCAATCATCAGTCTCGTGCTCATACTCTACCGGCGGCTGTGCTGTCGTAGTATACATATGTAGGTCTTACGCCGATGAGCAAGAAACCCGGAAAAGGAAAAAATAAGAAAACGAGTAAGCCGCGGCGCAGTAAGCCCCTCTCGTTCGAAGCGGCCATCTTCACTTTCGCCATGCTCAAATGGGCCGCCAACCCGGCGGCCATTGAGCACGGGGTTAAGCTGGCCCTGCGGGACACAGAACTCAGGGACTCGTTGCAGTCTTGGCTACCTTCACAGGCCGAGAATATCAGCAATTTGATGGATGGAGAGCCCACCGCCCAACCCTCCAAGGAAGAGGTCAAGGCGTTCGTCGAGCCGTTCCTGCGTATGGGAGCCGAAACTGCCGCGTACGCTCAGATCGCCGACCTTTACCTGTTTCGCAAGGAACGGACGCCGGAGAACCTTGTGTACGCCTTCTACAACGGCGCTCGACTCTTCATCGCCCGGGAGCGCGAGCCCAATGATGAGGAGAAAAAGCGTATTTGGGAGATCGCCCTTCGTCTCGCACGGACTTCGAAACTCGGCGCCCCTCTGGAAGGAGTTGGAGGACAAAGGTTCGGTCTATCTCAAAGACTGGATCGACGCGCGCAAAGAGGTCGCGCGAAAAAGGTACGAGACGTTCCTTAATCAAGTAAAGAGGGCCTCGGCCACCACCGACGAGGCATTCAAGGTCCTGATGTCTGAGCTATTCGGCGACGACCCTGAACCCCCTCAAATGCCTCAAACCTCTGACCCGGAATAACTTCCTGCCGGAAGAATTTGCGCCCGAAATCTTCCTGTCTATTCGACAGCGGTGTGAGTAAAGTGTGCGACCGAGGTGGAGGACGCGGGTGCAATCGAACCTTCGACACTCGGAGAGAAAAAAGTGAGGTGTTTTGTATGAACGGACAGGGATCGCGGATGAATTGTAAGAATTGCTCGGGGACAACTTCTTTGGCTTCGGCGGGCTATTACGCCGACGGCTCTCAGGCGCTGCTGTGCTCGTGTTGTGGGAAGGACGGGGGCGTGCTGCACCGCTGCCCACACTCTGCCCCCCACGCGCCGCCGAGTTGGCTGCCGCTTCTACTCGCGGGGATTAAGATCGTCTGCCCCGAATGCCGGGCGGCTTACGACTTGGGCGTGAAAATCGAGCCGCAGTATCCGGAGGCGGGCGAGGCCCTCAAAGCAGTCGGGCTAGTCGCGGGCATCGTCGTCCTGCTTGGCGTTGTCGGCGAAATCCTGCAAAGCGGGAAAGGCAAAAGGAGGCGCCGCCACTAAAGCAGGTAGCACGCTCGTCAAGACTGGCAGTTAGGTTTGGAAGGCCGGAAGCCCGGTCGGCGCGCAAGTGTCTCTCAAGGGCGTGCTATACAATATCGCCGCGGTGATGGCCTATATGAAGGGGCAGAGGACCTAGCACATGATCGACGTCTCCTCCGCCGCGGGCCATGGATTCTAGCCGACCGGCGCAGTGTGCGTGGCAACCAGGTATGCGTTGCTGGCAATGCCGAAACGCTTGCTATGGAATTTTATTGAATAAGCTCTCGAACATCTCATAGTTGAACAAGTAGATGATCTTATCAAATAGCTCGGCCGCGACCACCTCGTTCATAGTGCGCAAAGTGTTGTATTGCCCTAATGCTGCGTTCCAGTTGTTCTTCGCAATGTATGCCAGCCCGAGCTTAAGGTGTGTGTTGGTGTCATCAGGCCTTAACTGAATTGCACGATCGTAGGCGGCTATCGCTTCGTCCAACCGGCCCATCTCCATATAAACGTCACCCAGAAGAAAGTAGGCCTCGAAATACTCAGGTAAGATCTGGACCGCTTGTCCGAGCCAGACGGCCGCTGTGCCCCAGGCGCGCGTTTTGATGAACCGTGTGGCCATCCTTAGGGCATGCAAAGCCGCCCGGCGCTCCAGATCACCAGTGGTATGGGTATCGCCCTTCTTCAACGGTGTCGCGTTTGCTGAAGGAGAGGACATTTGCTTTTTCCTGACACTAAAGAATGCTTCATCTGCCAGTTTCCAGCTTGCGTCGCGGCCGTCTGACGAACAGGTAAATTAACGCACCGATCCAGTTACCGGTGAAGAGAATCAAGAGCCAAGTGGCTTTTGTATGTCCTTCACTTGGTTCGAGCACCGCACATTCGATTAGCATCCACAGCCAGAACCCGATTAGCAAAACGCCGGCAAGGCCTAAAATGATGAGGCCAAAGTCGGCACGGGACATAACAATCATTGCCAACTCCCTCCTATGTTTGCCGGTAAACCGGTGGATGGAAAACCTGCCCTTTTGCTATTCTGAAAGGGCATTATCTTTGACAATTAACAGGCGACCGATTTGAAAAAAATCTGTCCGGCAAACTGACGGGTGATGAGGACCACCCGAGGCTCAAACTTGAGAACTCGGGCGGCATGCAGAACCCTGCTACCTGCGCTCCCCGTAGGGAGCAACGATAGCACATATCAGCTTTACCATAAAAGCGCGGCGCGAGAATCCGATCCCGAAGGAGGGCTACTCTGATGGGATCCTCGCGCCCCTTTACTGCCGGCCTCGCGGAAAAGCTCTTCCAGATTCGAAATAGCCTCGGACTGACACAGGCACAGATGGTCGAGTTGTTGAAAAGTCAGAGGCTCCCTGGGCCGCTGAGGGTTTATGCCGGGAATATATCCAGATTTGAACAGGGGCAGCGTGAGCCTTCGCTCTTAGCATTACTGGCTTACGCTAGGGCAGTAGGCATTACAGTAGAGGTGTTGATTGATGCTGAGCTGAAGCTTCCGGATAAACTTGTGCCATACTCAGCTAATGAAGCAAAACGACAAGGCCTTGCAGCTGTTGACTCGAAAAGACGGAATCAAAAGAGTGAAGGCGGTAAGAAGGTTAAGACCTAAAATCGTCGGCCGGTGAATCCTTCCGCCTACCGGTTGCTGGGGTGAGGACAGTGGCCGGAATCGGACGGGGATGCCGCCCCAAAGGCTGGCACCCCCTTTCACTTTTTACGACTGCTAAAACCGGTCTTGTGGAAGGGCCTCTGATGGCTGGCGATTTAACATGCCCCAAATGCGGCGGCTCAGTCCCCTCGGAAAGCCTCATCTGCTCGGGCTGCAGGATAGAGATCCAGCCCATCAAAATCTACGACACTATAAACATAAGTGGTGCGGTCAAGAGCGCGACGGCCGACTTTGGGGCTGAGGTGAGTGGGGCGGCCCGCAAAACACTCTACTCAGTTAAAGAGCCCGCGTTGGTGGAGATGGCTGTGTCATCCTCACTCAGGCCTTTGAACGACATATTCAATCGTTTGGGGATTGACGCCAGTAACTGCTGGATCGCCACAAATGTTCCGACGCCAAGATTGATAGAGAATGATCTGGTGCGAAAGCTCCTTGGGAAGGTCGGCGGAGACTCCCCCAAGATGGCCGGTGACATTGACCTGATCGTAGGCGACCTCAAGGAAAACGACTTTTCTTTCGAACGCCTGACTGCCTTCCAGGTGAAAATAAGAAAGATGGATGCGGCCGAGAAACTCAGCCACTTCAGTTCCGGCGAGGGGACGAGGCAGGCGTACTTCACGGCCCTGATGGGGTTCGACAGGACGGTGCTGTTGCATGTCTTCGTCAGGGAGCCGAAGCCGGTGTCCGAAGGTTTTGCCCCTAGCTGGAACCCGATTAACAACTCTCAATTTGCACGCATGATGCGAGCCTCCTACGGGGTTATTAAAAACAGGTTCGAGCGGGAGTCGTACGGTTACGGCTGGTTGGGCTGGGGACAAGCATTAGGGAGGGAGCCTGACGAGTGTGGCGGCATTGCGTCCGACATCATCGTCGCCCCGCCGTTCAGACCACAGATAGACGACACGGACGTCCGCGCAGCGCGAGAGAAGGTGGCAGAGTCTTTAGTAGGGCTACTGAGCAGTGAATTGAAGCGAAGAGACGGACTCCTAAATCATCCATTCGTGCTTAACTGGCCAACCTAGTGAAGCCTAAGTTTCGACACCCATTAAAGAGGAGCCAAAGAGTCCGATACCGGCAATTACGTCAGAAGCAAGGGCGGGCCTCTGCGTGGGCTTGCCCTTTTTCCTTTCCGGCCTAGGCCGCGCGCGCGGATGGCGCAGGCTGAGGGCTTCAGCATTGAGACGGCCCGCGGCATACCCGGGTTCAGCACGGGGCGGATACGCGCGCAGTCTCCCTTGCCGACACGGCCCGGAGGGGAAAGATACGCGCGTGCCCGGCGGGGCATGGCGGGATCCCGCTCGACACGACGCTCACCTACGTGCGCAGCCAGACGGCTCGCCGCTCGAACCCTACTTCCCCACGAACTTCGACGCGCCCAAGTTCACCGGCGACTAGGCCAAATAAGAAGCCAACGCAGACGGACAAAAGGGCGGCCGCGTTCACGACGAGCGCGGCCGCCCGCTTTTTCTCCGCTGACAATTATTTCTCTTCCCACGCGGATGGAAAGTGTTTAGAATGCACGCCCCTTCCGGGTTGTTGATGTTGAGTCTTATTTAATTGTAACTACTACCTTCCCTCGTGGGTTCTGCTGTTCGAAGTAATCGAAAGCCTCTTTTACCTGGTTCAAAGTAAAAACCTTATCTACTTGTGGTTTCACTTCTCCGCTATTAACCAACTGTGCCAATCTGGTTAGTTGCTCAGCCGAAACTTGGGTCATTTGAGGGATGGCAACAACTCCATATTCTTTCGTTAATGCTTCATCAGCCGCGCCCACCATAGAAACCAAGACGCCACCTTTCTTCAATACTTTTACAGAGTCATTTAGGGTTGGTTGAGCAGTAGCGAATACTGCGTCAAAGTCTTTGATGATCGTAGTAAAGTCTTGTGTTTTATAATCAATTACCTCGTCTGCGCCTAATGATTTGGCAAATTCAATGTCATCTGTCGCGACCGTAGTAGCTACGTATGCGCCGCGAAGTTTGGCTATTTGTATTGCCAAGGAGCCGATGCCGCCTGCTCCGCCGTGAATAAGGATTTTTTGTCCGCTTTGAATGTTGGCGTGCTCCTCAACTCCTTGAATGGCGCTCGCTCCTACAAGCGGGAGAGAAGCTGATTGAATCATATCTATGGAAGTAGGCTTTTTAGCTACCTTGCCGTTTGATGTGGCTGTATATTCAGCAAGAGATCCTGTACCGCCCATTAGTGCGCCCGCCTGACCATACACTTCGTCACCAACATTTAGACCCGTTACACCTTCGCCGATTTCTGTAACAACGCCTGCAAAATCACCGCCTAAAGTTGCTGGAAAGTTTAACGGCATCATTTGGGCCATGAAGCCCGAACGAATAATCGTATCAATACGATTAAGGCCTGCCGCGTGGACTTCTACCACCACTTGACCAGGCTGGGCGGCAGGGTTCGTAACGTCCTGAGTGATCTCAATCACTTCTGTTCCGCCATATTGCTTAATTTGAGTTGCTTTCATTTTATTTACCTCCCTTACTTGCTGTTACTTTGGTTGATTTATTCCATAAACCTTTCCATCCTATCTTTGATGGTCGGAAAGTTATATTTGCTGGACGGGAGAGCGCAAACGCCCCACCGGGCGGGCGCCGGCTTTGCGAGCTGGCGCCCATACGTAAGCGATCCGAACGGACTACTGCGTGAAAACCATCTGCTCCGCTGCAGTGCCGCCCGACTTGTCGACCGAGATCACCATTTTCCCCTCGGCCGTGCGCTCAAGGCGGCAGCTCCAGCCGGGCTCCGCGCCGACCAGCGCCTTCATCGCGTCGTTCCGATTGCTGATGCTCGCCGTTGGTGCGCCGCTCACGGCAGGCTTTGCCGTCCCGGGCTTGAGCAGGTTCACTAGGATGTACTCCTCGGAGATCGCCCCGTCCCGCCACTTCGCGACGGTAACCATCTTCGTGTTCGCCGGTGGGCCAGAGGTGCCGACCACGCATGTCCATTCACCTTCGGCGATAATCGGCGCATGGTTGGTGAGCTGCGACCCGGGTTGCCACATCGGCTGCAGCGCCTGCACGTGCGCGTCGATGCCCTCGGTCTTAGCCCCGCCGAACTCCACCTTGACGTCGGCGGTGTGAAGACGCCGGAACATGTCGATGTCGCGATTGTTCTACGCCACGAAGTCGAGCAGGTGGAAGTTCGTCGCGTTCGTGATTGCCACATCAGCCGGCGCAGGTGTTGCGGACGCACGTGGGGCGGTCGAAGTGGGGTTCGCAGCCGGGCTGTCGCCCGGTGACGAACAGGCTGTCGCCCCGAGCGACAACGCGAACACGCACACCGCAAGACAGCGGATCACTCTGCCATTGGCGAAGCTAGTTTCTGTTCCGCCGTATTGTTTAATTTTAGCTGCTTTCAATTTATTTACCTTCCTTGAAATTTACATCAAATCTTTCAAAGCAGAAAGATTACTGAATGTAGATTCCTGCCCTTTCTGCAATCCTCTTGACTTGGTTAGTCTCATTTTCCGGAAACAAGTCCAAGCGTGCGGAGCGTGTGCGGGGCCCTGCCCGTCGCCGTGCGCGCCCGCGACGCTGGTCAGCATACTCGCTGGCAAAGCTCTCATGTGTCTCCAACTGTCGCTGCGATTGCGTTGGCGTTAGCGCCGGGGGGCTGCCCGGCGCTAACGCGTCGTTTTATGCGCGCTTAGACGTGTCCAGCCGCCAGCACCATTGTTGCGTACAACGAGCCGTCATCGCGCGCCGAGACCTTGAGCACGTCTTCCATTCCCGAAACGCCGGTCTGACGCCGCACGACATCGTTCTCGTTGGTGTATACCGACACGCCGCGTCCCTTGTAGGCGCTGTGGGTCGACTGGATGTGGTTGACCAGCGATTGCGGAAAGTACAGCTGGGTCGTGATCATCTCGCTCTTGCTCAGGAAGGCGCGGACGTGGATATGCGCGGCGCGCGGTGAGTACCAGCCTGGAACGATGGTGCGGAACTTGACCTTCCCGTTGGAGTCAGTGGTCTGGGCGCCACGCAGCCAGCGCTCGTTGTCCTTCTCCTGCACATGGCCGACCTCGTTGACCGAGCGCATGTCGGGCAACTGGTTGGGGTCATTGAAGAGGTAGCCGCTATACTCGCCCTCTGCATTACAGTGCCAGATGGAAACAACCACGCCCTTGAGCGGCTGGCAACTGGCATTCGCATTCACGATCTGCAGTTCCAGCTCGAGCGGTACGCCTGGCTGTTTCTCCCGAATGTCCGAGCGCAGGATGCGCTGGTCAATGTAGTAGGGCCCTTCCAAAGCGGCAGTGGCCAAGCGGCACATATTCGGAATGCTGTCGAGTAGATCGCCGATCTCCGCAGCTTGTTTCACGTTGCTTTGAGCAAACGCCGGTGATAGCAAGCCGCTCAGTGGCGTCAGCGCCACTCCCATCAGTCCGGTCAAGATCGTACGTCGTTTGATCAGAATTTCGTTCGGCGATTCTTCGTGTTGTTCCGGCGCGGCGCCGATGCTGGTGTTGTTCATGGTGCACTCTCTCCGTGGTTGGTCAAAATCCGGCCGGGTCCGGCGCCGAAGGCTGCCGCCCTGCGCAAGCGCGTGGCCATTGGTCCCGAGGAGTTCGGCATTGCTGCCTGAACTAGGGGAATTCTTCATACTGCCGCTGCGGCTGCCTGCCGCCTGCCATCATCGTCGAGGCCGTAGTAGTGCATAAACAGGTCGACCGCCAGCGTGACAGCCGCATCAATGGCTGCTTCGCCAGGCGGGCCTTCGGCCCCATACAGCCGGCGTTCGAGCAAGCTTCATCCTCTGGAGAGAAGTTTAAGCGTGCGGTCGCGACGGCCGTACGCGATGACCACCATCACGACGAGCAGAACGATCGGCACGACGGGGCTACCGCCGACGATGAACAGGTGAGTAAGGATGGCGCCGACCATCGTCGGGATCAGAAGGAGCGCACCCACCCCGGCAAAGCGCGGAATCAGTAAAAGGATCGCCGACGCCACTTCGATTACGCCCGTCAGATAGCGGAACCATTGACCGACGCCGATCGCCTCAAACATCCCCACCATTTGTTCGTTGCCGGCCAGCTTGTTCCCGCCCGCCATTAAAAACATCGCGGCGCCGAGAATCTGAAGTACCCACAAAACGACATTCACCGCTTTACCCGGCCGCGCCGTCCCCATGCTGTTTTGTATTGTCGCATTCGCCATTTGTCTTTCTCCTGATTTCGCCGCGGTGTAATTCCAGCGGCCGTCTAAGCCCACGGGTACCGGGGCGGGTGAGGTCCCCGTCTCGCCGCCTTGCCTTAATTCCCCACTTGCGGGGCCTGCTTGAGCGCGTCGGCCACGGCTGCCGAGAGCGGCGTCGTTGGCCGCCCCGTCAGCTTCGAAAGTTGGCGGCCGTCGTCGAACAGCGCGCCCCGGGACGCGCCCACGTCCCAGCCGGCGATCATCCGGGCGAACCCTTCGGGCACACCGAAGCCTGCGAGGGCGGCGGCGTACTCCTCCTCAGGTAGATTCTTATAGGGTATCCCCCTGCCACTCTGAAGGGAGATTTCCGCGGCCAGGTCGGCGAGCGTCCAAGCTTCGTCGCCGGCGAGCTCGTACGTCTTGCCCTCGTGCCCTTCGGTCGTCAGCGCGGCGACCGCCGCGTCCGCGAAGTCGGCGCGTGTCGCCGAGGAAATCCTGCCCTCGCCGGCGCTGCCGACGAACGCTCCGGCGGCGAGCGCGCTGGGGATCGAGGCGGTGTAGTTTTCCGTGTACCAGCCGTTGCGCAGGATGGTGTACGGGACGCCGGACGCCTTCAGCTCTGACTCAGTCGTGCGGTGCTCGTCCGCCAAGCTTAGCGGTGAGGTGCCGGCGTGGAGCAGGCTCGTGTAGACGATGCGCTTCACGCCCGCTGCCTTCGCCGCACCGATGACGGCGCGGTGCTGCGCGGCCCGCTTACCCACCTCGCTCGAGGAGATCAGCAGCAGCGTGTTCACCCCTTCGAGCGCGGGGCCGAGCGTCTCGGGCCTGTCGTAGTCAGTCTGGCGCGACGCGACCCCTAGGTCCGCCGCCTTGGCGGTCGAACGCACGAGCGCGACGATGTCGGAGGCGGGCACCTTGTCCTTGAGCTTCTCGACGACGAGGCGGCCAAGCTGCCCCGTGGCCCCGGTGATTGCAATCATCTCTTTTGTCCTTCCTTGCCAGTTGTATGGCTTCAAGCGTCGGCCGACGGCCGCTCAGTC
>Ga0196977_1000156_pt1 | contig 44056 bp, 31 predicted proteins | sample S3v_1013CmetaG_FD_148634 | JGI IMG/M metagenome (GOLD analysis project Ga0196977, IMG submission 148634) | Soil microbial communities from Anza Borrego desert, Southern California, United States - S3+v_10-13C | ecosystem: Environmental > Terrestrial > Soil > Desert | place: USA: California... | reverse complement strand
GCCGGTGCGCGGACCGCCGACGCCGCCGAAGCTGCTGAACTTTCCGATGCCGCCGGCGAGCGTGTTGAATGTTCCGTCGGTCGGATCGAGCGCGAGCGCGCCGATCGAAAGAGAGCTGAACGCGTCTCCCATCGCCGTCCAGGTCGGGCTGGCGCTCGTCGCGTTGGTGGTCTTCCAGATGCCGCCGTTGACGGAGCCGATCCAGAGTGTGTCGGCGTTCGACGGATGCGGAACAAGCGTTTGAATCGCGCCGATGACGGGACCGTTGGTGATGCCTTCAGTCTGCCCGCCGTGCGTCGGCGCAGGGCCGTGCGAGACCCATGTGCCGCTGGTGACAGGCAGTGATGCTTCGGCTGCCACCGCAAGCGTCATGGCGATGAGCGCGCGTGAGAGGTGAGCGTTCATGTTCGTTCTCATGGCGCGTTACCGGACGGGAGGAACGGGTCCTCTGTATTCGAGATGACGGACGGTGCGATCCCACACCGGCACGCCGCGAGAGAGCCGCAACGCGCGAATCTTCAGTGGCTCATCGACCCAGACTTCACCGATGCGATAGCCGTAAGGCCGCGATTCGAAAACCACGCTGTCCTTCCAGACCACGAACGGCGCGGCCGAGACGTCACGGCGCATTTCGCCGATGCGCTCTCCGGTCTCGAGGGAGAAGATGGACCACCGATATTCGGGATCGTCCGGCCCGCCTTCGCCAACGCGCTCGCTCGCGAGCAGGTATTTCTCTTCGGCCGAAGGCAGCGCCACCACTGCTTTCTGGACGAGCACGCGATCAGCGAGGGCTGCGCTCGTGCTCGCGTCCCATCGCTTGAGCGTGAGTGGACCTCCACGTCCGCCCTGAATCATCGCCAGGACGTTCCCGGCTCGCCACGGCGTCTGCGCGAGCGTGTACAACGCGCGTACGCGCTCGGCCGTGGCTTCCGTGCGCGGTTTCGCGGGACGCGTTGCCGCGGCGAGCACCGCGCCGGTCGCGATGTTGATGCGCGCGGCGCCGGAGACCGTCCGCGTCGGCAGTGGTTCATCGGGCGCGCGCCAGATGCCCTGCACGACGCGCTCGGTGTAGGTCCAGGAGATGACGAACGAATCGCCTTCGCGCTCCGCCGTGGCGCGGAAGGAGCGTTCGAAGTCGTCGACGATGAGCGCGTGGACGTCGTCCGGCAGCGGGATGACGGCATCGACGACTTTCTTGCCGCCGGCCTGCAGATCGAGCACCGCGATCGGCAACCGCCCCTTGCGCATTTCCTCGCCCTGCGCAACGAGGAGCGAGCCGTCGACCGTGAGCGGAAGCGCGGCATCGGGGAACGTCCACAAAACGCGACCGGCGGAGAGATCGACCGCTTCGATCTCACCATCCGTCTGCGGGAGGTAAACGGCGCCTCGTGCGCCGTCGACGATGACGCCGCGGCGAAGCTCGAACGGCGCGTCGATCGATTGCGCGAAAAGCGCGCTGGCGGCGAGAGACAAAAACGAGAGCAGGACCGCTCGCGACGTGCGGATGTGCATGGACCTTCCTTTGTGGGACGGGGGACCGAATGAATGAATGGGCCCATGGTGCCACGAAAGGACAGCCGGCGTCACCGCGTTCGTAACAGCAATCGTGGTCACTTTGCCGGGAACGGTGTCCTACCAATGGCGTGCGTCAGCGGATCCGCTTCCCTATGCTGCCGCTCCTGCCATCCAACAGGAGATGTGCGATGACCGTTTTTGCGACCAGGAGATCCAGTCGTCTGGCTTCCGTTACCATCCTGTCGCTCCTCGTGCCGCTACCGGCGTTCGCAGTCTGTGAGGAAGGGATTTCCAAACCTACGGTCGGAATCTCCTACGCCGGTCCGGACGTGTTTGGCGATGGCACGGTCACGACCACCTACAACTTCCGAACGAACTCGTACCTGCAGCGACATATCAGTTTTACCGCGACGGCGTTTTGTAGAACGGGAAATACGTGCTCGATACGGACGGCCCCTCGTGGTCCTTTCCGCATAACGTCGCGTGCCTGGCAACGGGTGCGCACAGCCTGAAGGCCGTGGCCCGGGCATGCGACCGATACTATGCCGAAGCGGAAATCAGCGTGTCGGTGAATACGACGCCGACCGTATCGGTATCGACTTCCGGTCTTGGTACGAACGGAAGTACCACCGTATCCGTCGACTACAGCTTTCCGAATACCAAGTCGCACCTCGACCGGCGAATCGACGTCTATCGAGACGGCGTATTCTGGAACGGCGCGTACCAGGTTGCGCCGACAGGGCCGCCGTTTACATTCCCTGCGGCCGAGACATGTTCAACGACGTGGCGCGCCATTGCCACCGCGTGTGGCAGATTTGGCGATCCACTGTTCAGAGACGAATCCGTTTATGCGGCTCCTGAGAAAAAGCCGAAGATCGTGTCGCTTGCGCTGCTCAAGGTGTTCATGGCAACCTGACCTCTGTCACCGATCCGAATGGAAACACCGGTGTACAGCACTCCCGCTGGTGAGGAGAGTTACAACATCTTCAGGTGGTACCGAAGCGGGTGGGCGCGGTATACGCAGGCGGATCCGATTGGTTACTTCGTTCGTGAGAATACGTTTGGATACGCGCGCGGTAACAGTCTTCGGTTCACCGATCGTTTAGGTTTGTTCTCGATTGATGAATCGTGCAAGAACTGCACGCCTGGGTTCTCACCCTCTCAGTATCAGCAAGAGGTCACGGGGTGGTGCGCGAACATCGATAAAGAAGTCAATGATGTAGCGTTGGCCGATTGCATAAAGACAAAGTGTCAGACCGGCGTCACGCGCCATCTAAAGGTGGCATGCCGACCGGCACCGCCGGAGCGCAGATCATTCACGAGTTTGCGCACAACTGTAACGGGAGGCATGGACAGCAGAAAGAGAACCGCCCGTGCCAGGACGGTACATTCGGGTGTATTCCTGGTGATTTGTATCCGAAGAACGATGCTGGGTGGGATTACTGATAGTGAGACAACAACTCTGGGTTTTGGTCGGTTGTTTTTTGTCACGGACGAGTTTTCGGAAGCATATCAACCATGGCTCAGGGTCGATGCCGTCGACGTGACGCCGCCTGCCTCTATTGAGGAGACCGTGTGGAAGGATTTAGTTTCTCGGTATGCGTTGATCAATCGAGAGGCTGTGAAGATCCCGGCTCATATCAGCCGTCGCGGAGAGACAGCAGCACCATTTATGGTTTCGCTCAGCCGTCCTGCGTTTTCGACAGATCGATCCCTTGCACTGCTCACGTATGCCACCTCGTGGCAAGGTCACGGGACGGTAGCAGCAATGGTGTTGCGTTGGACACCGGAGGGCTGGAAGCACGTTGCGACAGTTGCGCTAATCGGCGCTTAAGCTTCAGCTGCTCTCTACTTCGCGGCGCCGCGGAGAAACGTGTCGATGGTGCGGAGCAGAGTGGCCTGCTGTTGGGGGCGGAGCTCATCGATCTTCTCGAGGCGGCGCAGAGTCTTCCGGCTGGGCTTTGAGCCATTCGGCTGGGCCTTCTTGATACCCAGCAGCTCGTCGGCGGTCATCTCCAACGCCGCGGCGATGCGCACGACCATCTCGGCGGTGACGCGAAGCCTGTCGCGCTCGTAGTCGGAGATGAGGAGCTGGATCAGTTGCGGTTCCCCGAACCGCGCAAGCGCGAAAAAGCACATCACGAGCTGAAGCGCAAAACGCCCCGTTGTTGTACGGGACAACGTTAGTGAGGGTTGCCGGTCGTTCCGATTGACGGCCAGCCCGTAGTCGAAGCCGACGACCGCGGCGAGCACACGTCCGCGAAAACAGCTGGGTCTCCAGCGTAAGTCAACTGAGCGCCGGCTTCGCCGGCACTCATCCTGCGCGGTTTTACGCGGCCGTCTTGCGGTACGCCGCGGCGTACCGTTTCGAGGCTTCGACGTTTTCCGTCACGTCCCGGACCTGCTTCTCGAATGACTCGCGCGTGAGTTTGTGCTGCGCGAGCAGGTCGTTTGCGCGCTCGGGCTCGTTCTTGATCAGGCCACCGAGCTCACCGAGTTGTTCGGGAGTGAGCGTCTGCGTCTGTTCGGCGGCGGGTGGCGGCGTCGCCGCGGCGGTCGCGGTCTGCTTCTGCTGACACGCCGCGAGCGACAGCATCATCGCCAGACAGAGAGTTGCGGTCGTGATGCGTGTCATCCCTTCCCCTTTCCTTTGCCGTTGCTGCCTTTGCCTTTGCCGCGACCGTGGCCGCCGCCGTGATCGTCATCGCCACGACCGGCGTTCGCGACTTTATGTTCTTTTTGCTTCTTTTCTTTCTGCTTCTGTTTCACGCCGTCGTTGTCATCCGTGCGGACGATCGTGCGCGTGGCGACGTCCCGCCGATCCGTGCGGTGCACGATCTCGGCGCTGGTCTGGAGGCCCGCGGCCTTCTTCAGTTGGCCCGGGGGGCCGCCCTGCGGATGCGCTTTTACGTTCGCGATGCGGGTGCGCACGAAGGCCGGAACGATCTCGTTGCGTTCGAGCTCGACGATCTGGGGCGCCGTGACGACGTCAAAGTCGACCGTGGCCGGGACTCCGAACGTATGCAGGCGCTGTTCGATGAACGTCACCAGCGCGGGACCGCGCACGCCGGCCTGTTCCTGCGCGCGAATCACTTCGATGAATCGCGGCTGTGTATCGTGCTCGACGACCAGTGCGACCGGCACATACCGCACCACTTCGACGAACTGCGCGGGCGGGACGTCTGCGTCATTGAGCAGCGTCACCACATCGATGAGATCGCTCGCCGGGACGTCCGTGATCTCGGAAACGGCCGCCACTGCCAACGGCATCGCCACCAGCGCGAGCAGGTCGCTGTCGACCTCGAGCGCAGCGGCCGGCTGGACGGGCAGCACGAAAGCGGCCACAAGTGTAAGAAACGCAAGGGTCTTCGCCATGAGAGACCTCCTTTGCGAAGGTTATTTGCACTGACGCTGCCAGAAACGGGCGCGAAGCGGCATCAGCCGTTCGCGCGCGCTTCCTCGAGCAGGTCACACAGCGCCTTGAGCCGCGCCTTCGGCATGTGCGCGAGCGTCCCGCGCACGGCCGCATCCATCTTCTCGTCGAGCGATTCGAGCAGACGCAGACCTTGGTCGCTGATGGAGGCGCGTACGACGCGACGGTCGGTAATTCCGCGCGAGCGCGTGACCAGGCCACGCGTTTCGAGGCGGTCCAGCAGGCGCGTGAGGTCGGGATCGCGGCGCACCATCCGCTCGGAGATCTCACCGCAGGGGAGTCCCTCCGCGTCAGCGCCGCGCAGGATGCGAAGGACGTTGTACTGCGAGAGCGACAACCCCGCCTCCCGGAGCAACTCCGTTATCGGCACGGCGAGCTGGTCCGCGGTGCGCATCATGGAGAGCACGACCTCTTCCTGCACGCTCGCGAACGGCTTCGTCTGTTTGATCTCGCTCTTGAGCTTCCCGGCCATGTCCATTGCTCCCTACAACGAAGGGTAGGAACATAATACTCCTCTGGACATTAGTCGTGATGAGGAATATCCTCTACAGGCGGGTCGTTGTGCCGATCAAGAAGGAGAAACAGATGACCACCAAAACCACATGGCAGATTGATCCGACCCATTCTTCGGTCGACCTCGCAGTCAAGCACATGATGTTCACCACCGTCCGCGGCCGCTTCACCGACGTGAAGGGCACTATCGAAGTCGACGAGCAGCATCCCGACCGTTCCACCGTAAACGTGGAGATCGCCGCGGCCAGCATCGACACCGGCGTGGCCGACCGTGACGCGCACTTGCGCTCGGGCGACTTCCTCGACGTCGAAAACCATCCGACCATCACCTTCCGCAGCAAGCGGGTCGAGGGCGCAATGAAGAACGAAGGCGACCGGTTCAAGGTCATCGGCGATCTCACCATCCGCGGCAAGTCCGTCGAAGTCACCCTCGACACCACCTACCTCGGCTCCGGCAAGGATCCGTGGGGCAACTTCAAGACGGCCGCGGAAGCGACGGCGAAGATCGACCGCCGCGAATTCGGGTTGACGTGGAACCAGGCGCTCGAGACCGGCGGCATCCTGGTCTCGAACGACATCCGCATCGACATTCAGGTCCAGGCTGTGAAAGCGGTTGCCGTCGCAGCCTGAACGTCCGCAGGAGGTGTTTCGTGATCACACTTCGTAAATCGAAGGACCGCGGGGTCGGCCAGCACGGCTGGCTGACCACGCATCACACGTTCTCGTTCGCGAACTATTACGACGAGAAGCAGATGGGCTTCCGCGACCTGCGCGTCATCAATGAAGACACGGTCGCGCCCGGACGCGGTTTCGGCGCGCATCAGCATGCCGACATGGAGATCATCTCGATCGTCATGGAAGGGGCGCTCGCGCACCGCGACAGCACCGGCGGCGAAGGTGTGCTCCGGCGCGGCGAAGTGCAGCGCATGAGCGCGGGCAGTGGCGTCGTGCACTCGGAATTCAACGGTTCGGAGAAAGAGCCGGTGCACTTCTTTCAGATCTGGCTCATGCCCGCGCAGCACGGCATCAAGCCTGGCTACGAGCAGAAGCTGATTCCGGAAGATGAGCGGCGCGGACGCCTGCGCCTGCTGGTTGCGCCGGGCGGAAAAGAGGGCGCGCTCGACATCCATCAGGACGCGCTGCTCTACTCGGCGATTCTCGCGAAGGATCAGGAGGTGGTGCACGAGCTGGCCCCCGGCCGCGGCTCGTGGATTCAGGTCGCGCGCGGTGCGGTCGACGTGAACGGAGTGACGCTGCAGAAAGGCGACGGCGCGGCCATCGAAGACGAAGCGTCGCTGCGCATCACGTCGACCGCCGACGACGAGTCCGAGATCCTGCTGTTCGATCTGAACTGACGTCACTCGGACGTCACGCCGTCGAAGTGCTCTTCGCGAACGTCCGCTTTCGTGACGTGCACGGTGCCGTGTTTGTGCTCCGGGGGGGCGTACAGCGTGTAGACCTTCAGCGGCTCGCTGCCGGTGTTCTTCACGTTGTGCCGAGCTCCCGCGGGCACGATGATCGCGAAGTCGTCCTCGACGTCGGTGGCCTGACCATCGATGTACACCTTGCCGTTACCTTGCTCGACGCGGAAGAACTGATCGCGGTCGTCGTGGACTTCTTCACCGATCTCCTCGCCCGGTTCGAGGGTCATGAGCACGAGCTGCATCTGCGAACCGGTGTAAAGCACGCGGCGGAAGCTCGAGTTTTCCAGCGTCAGTTTCTCGATGTTGTCGACGAAGCCTTTCATCCAAGTCTCCTCATGGCGCGATCATATGCACGCGCATGACCATTCTCATCGGTACGCAGGGCTGGAACTACGACGCGTGGGTCGGTCCGCTGTATCCGGCCGGCACGCGCGCCGCTGAGTTTCTGCCGACGTACGCGAAGGCGTTCTGCGCCGTGGAAGTCGACTCGACGTTCTACGCCGTTCCCGACGCGCGCGCCGTCCGCGCATGGAACGAGCGCACGCCGCGCGACTTCACGTTCGCGTTGAAGATGCCGAGGGAGGTGACGCACGAGTTGCGGCTGCGCAATGCGGAGGGTCTCGTGCGCGACTTTCTCGATCGCGTGCGTGAGCTCGGGTCGAAGCTCGGGCCGATCCTCCTGCAGGTGGGGCCGGACTTTACGGCGGAGGAGATGCCGGCTCTCGAGCAATTCGTGCCGGCGCTGCCGCGCGATCTGCGCTTCGCCATCGAGCTTCGTCAGCGCACCTGGATGCGCCGCGATGTACTGCCGCGCCTCCTCGAGTTGCTCGCGCATCACGGAATCGCGCTTGCGCTCAGCGATGGCCGCTGGATCCGTCGCGAGACGATGCTGGCTTTGGCCGAGCGTCCCACTGCTGACTTTCTGTACGTCCGCTGGATGGGACCGGATCGCGAGATCACCGATTACTCTCGCATCCAATTCGATCGTTCCGAGGAGATCGGGGCGTGGGCGGAGGTGCTGAGGAACGTTGCGAACACGATCGATGTGTTCGGGTTCTTCAACAACCACTTCGCCGGACACAGCCCTGAGAGCGCGCGTGAAATGCAACGGCAGCTCGGGCAGAATCCGGTCGATCCCGAGTCGTTGCGGGGGCAGCGGTCGTTGTTCTAAGGCGCTGCCGATAGAATTGCCTCGTGACCGTCGCACCCGGCACCCGCCTCGGCCCGTACGCGATCGTCGAATCGATTGGCGCCGGCGGAATGGGCGAGGTCTATCGCGCAAGCGACACCCGTCTCGACCGCGCCGTGGCGATCAAGGTGCTGCCTGCGCACATGTCCGCAACTCCCGGCATGCGCGAGCGCTTCGAACGGGAGGCGCGCGCGATCTCGTCGCTTTCCCATCCGAACATCTGCCCTCTCTTTGATGTCGGACGCGACGGCGACGTCGACTATCTGGTGATGGAGCTGCTCGAAGGTCAGACGCTCGCGGAACGCATTGCGCGTGGGCCGCTGCCGATGGAACAGCTTCTTCGATATGGCCGCGAGATCGCGAGTGCGCTGGACAAAGCGCATCGCCAGAAGATCATTCATCGCGATCTGAAGCCGGGAAACATTTTCCTGACTCGGAGTGGCGTGAAGCTGCTCGACTTCGGTCTGGCGAAACTGGTCATGCCCGCAACCGTCCCGCAGGACGCGCCGACCGCGGTTCTGCTGAAAGAGCGGCCACTGACGGCGGAGGGCTCGTTGGTGGGAACGGTTCCGTACATGTCGCCGGAACAGCTCGAAGGAAGAGAGGTCGACCACAGAAGCGACATCTTTTCTCTGGGCGCGATCCTGTACGAGATGGCCACCGGGAAACGGCCCTTCCATGGCAACAGCCAGGCGAGCTTGATCGCTTCGATCCTCGAACATGAGCCGCAGCCGGTCGCGGAGCTCCGGCCTGCCACTCCGCAATCGGCCGACCGTCTGATTCGCGCTTGTCTCGAGAAAGACGCCGACAACCGCGTGCAGACGGCGCATGACGTCATGCTGCAGCTCCAATGGATCAGTGAGAGCAGCGGAACGCAGAGCAGGCCGGCACCTTCGGCACCCGGACGGAGCGGTGTTGTCCGCTATCTGCCCTGGGTCCTCGCGGGCGCCGTCGCGCTCGCGGCGATCGTTTTCGTTTCGATGCGGCCCGCGGTCTCGAGTGCGGCGCCGGTGGAGTTCGCCCTTCGTGCACCCGGCGACGACGGAGAATTCGGCGTGTTTGCCGCGGTCTCTCCCGACGGCTCGACGATCGTTGTCCCGGCCCGCGACGGGAAGGGCCGCTACGCTCTATGGTCTCGCCAGACCGGCAGCACCAGGTGGCGCAAGCTCGAAGGAACGGACGGCAACGACCAGATGAAGCCGTTCTTCTCGCGGGACGGAAAATCGATCGGTTACTTCGCGAATCGTCAGCTCCGCGTCGTCGATCTCGCCGGCGGTGCGCCGCGTGACGTATGTCCGGTTACGTACGGAGTGGGTGGCGCATGGCTGGACGACGGCAGCATCGTTTTCTCGCCCTCGTTCGGTCAGCCGATGCACCGCGTTTCTCCTGCCGCCGGCTCGAAGTCTTCCATCGTTCCCGGCTTTTCGCTGATCGCAAAAGAGGCAAAGCAGGGGTGGCCGGTCGCACTGCCGAAGGGAAGATTTCTGTTCGTGCAGCAGAGCAAACCGGGCGAACCGGCGGTCATCTTCGGCGCGTCTGTCGCGGGCGGCGGTCCGCGCCGCGTGCTGGAGGCGAGCTCGCTCACCGGGTACTCCGAACCGTGGCTGCTGTTCGTCCGCAAGGGAACGCTCTTCGCACAACGATTCGATCCCGAGTCCATGACCGTCGAGGGCGATTCGATTCCGCTCGCGGATCACGTCGCGCACTCGAGCGTCTGGATGCACTCCGGTTCCGCGGTCTCCGGCCGGACCCTCGTCTACCCACCCGCAGCCTCGCGCCGGCGCGAGATCCAATGGGTCGATCGGAGTGGGCAATCGCTCGGGAAGGTGCTCCAGGGTGGAGACATCTTCCTCGCCGCTCTTTCCCCGGACGACAGCAGGATCCTCTACTTCAAGGAAGACATGATCGCGGGCGACACGACGCTCTGGACATACGATCCGAAGCGCGGCATCGAATCGAAACTCACGACGACCCATACGACGAGCGCGTCATGGTCCCCGGACGGGAAGCTCATCGCTCACGATGCGGGATCAGGAGCGACGAGCGGAATTCGCGTGCAGCCGCCGGACGGGTCCGCGCCTGCACGCTATGTTGGAACGACGGGTGGCACCAATGAGTTCGTCGGAAGTTGGCTTTCCGATCGAGAGATTCTCGTCGAACGCTATACCGCCGAGTCGTTCTTCGATCTCTGGAGCCTGCCGCTCCAGGGAGCGAAGCCGGTGCCGGTGATCGCGACGGAGTTCAACGAATACAGTGCCCGCCTGTCGCCGGATGGCGGTTGGCTGGCGTTCCAGTCGAATCGGTTCGGCCGCGGCGAGATCTTTGTTCGCAACATCGCGTCAGGCCACACAGTCCAGATCTCGAACCGAGGTGGAGGAGGGGCGGAGTGGAGCCGCAGCGAGATCTTTTTCGTTGACGACGAAGGAGCCCTGCAGGCCGTTCCCTACACACTGACCGCCACCTCCCTCGAGCCGGGCGCGGCCCGAAGACTCTTCGAGTTACCTCAGCACTCGGCGTATGCCGTGACGCTGGATGGGCAGAAGATCCTGCTCAGTACCGCGGCCGGACAGGCCGGCCAGCGAGAGTTGATCCACGTCATGGTGGGGTGGAGGTCGAGGCTCGAACAGCGGTGAAACCAGGTCACTGGCACAACCTGTGAGCCGCATCCCGCCCATGGATCGCTTCCTCGGAAAATATGAAGAGTTGTTGTACGCACTGTTCCGGTTCATGTTCGGTCTCGCGTTCATCTTCCACGGCACGCAGAAGCTGTTCGCGTGGCCGGGAGACGCGAAGGCAGCCGAGCTGTTTTCGCAACGCGGCCTCGCCGGAGTCATCGAAGTCTTTGGCGGCGCGATGATCGCCCTCGGCTTATGGTCAGCCTGGGCCGCGTTCATCGCCAGCGGCACGATGGCGTTCGCGTACTTCATGCGCCACGCTCCCGACAGCTTCTGGCCGATCGTGAATCGCGGCGAGCTGGCGGTGTTGTATTGCTTCGCCTTCCTCTACATCGCTTCCCGAGGCAGTGGCCGCTACAGCATCGAGCAGGCGTTCTCACGTCGACGATTGCGGTGATCGCTGCCCGATCAAGTCAGATCCTCTGGACTCACTCCCCTTAGCCTCCCGCTTCTTCCTGGATTTCATGTGCCTTTCGCACCGGCATTTGGGAAGAACGGCCGCACGGCCGGGCGCGCCACGCAAAGACGTTCCGCAACCCAGGGAGATGCTCAGGTGTCGAGGTGCGCTCGCTCTGACGCGCTCGAGGTTCTTCTACGAGAACCCTGACATGCAGGCGTCTTCGTTCATTCTGCCGAACGACGTCGTGCCTCGCTGGCACATGATGCTGCCGCCGCGGGCGCGCGATCGCGCTTGGTGGGATGGCCGGACCCGCGGTCGCCCCGGCGCGGGCATGAGGCGCGATGGTCGACACGATGCGCATCACGATCATCGATCGCGGCATGCGTCTGCGCGATGGTCTCCGCGAGCGCCTCCGTCGCGCCGCCGGGTTGGTCTGCGCCGAGCATGGCAACCCGCACGTGGTCCGCTGCGACTGGTGCCATCAGACGCGCACGCTCTTTCGTGACGAGTGCGAGAGCCCGTTCCAGTTGAGCGGTCACGGATGGCGCTGCGACCCGTGCAACACGAACGTCGCCAGCCAGGCGATCCGGTTCTGACTGCTTACCGCGAGTGGCAATCGCCACCGCTTTCAAAAGCGGCAGGGCCGCGGCGTCGCCGCACTCCAAAAGGCTCACGCGAAAATCTCATCGCGCAGCCGCTTGCGCTCGCGATCGATCTGATCGGGCGTGGCGCCGAGATCGCGAAGCACCGTCTCCATCATCGCGAACGCGACTTCACCTTCACCAGCGAAAACCATGCTCGCCCCCGCTGCCTTGAGCGATCGTGACTCCCGCACGTAGCTCGTGCGCGCGAGGATCTGGATTTTCGGGTTGAGCGTGCGCGCGAGCCGGATCAGTTCCTGCGCGTTTTCCAGACTGGACGAGCTGAGGATCAGACTTCCCGCGGTGGCGACGCCCGCCGCGTTGAGTGTGTCCTCCTGCGTCGCGTCGCCGTAGATCGCCGAGATGCCGTGCTCTCGCAGCTCGCGCACCTTGTCGACGTCCATCTCGACGATCGACACCTCCATCTCGCTCTCGATCAGCAGTCGCGAAAGCGTGCGGCCGACGGGACCGTATCCGATAACCACCGCGCGATGCCGCACGCTGTGCGAACGTGATGGATCGACCGCCGGAGCGGTGCCGGTCTCGATGCGCTGCATCGCGCGGCGGTTGAGAAAACGCCACACGCGCGGATGTCGCGTGATCCATGCTTCGAGCGGCTTGATTCCGCGGAACAGCAGCGGGTTGAGCGTAATCGAGACGATCGCCGCGGCGATCACCGCGTTGTTCGCGTCGTCGCTGAGGATGCCCAGCGCGTTTCCGGCGTTCGCGAGGATGAACGAGAACTCTCCGACTTGCGCGAGTGCCGCCGCGACCGCCATCGCCACGCGGAACGGATAGCGCAGCGCAACGACGATGACCAGCGCCGCAATCGGTTTCGCGATCATGATCACGGCGAGCGTCGCCGCGATCAGCGCCGGCTGCTCGATCAATTGCCGCGGGTCGAGCAGCATGCCGACGGCGACGAAGAAGAGCACCGCGAACGCATCGCGCATCGGCAATGCATCAGTGGCCGCGCGCATGGCGAAATCGGACCGGTTCACGACCATGCCGGCCACGAATGCGCCGAGGGCCATCGAGACGTCGAAGATCTTGGCGGAGCCAACGGCGATGCCGAGTGCGATGACCAGGACCGCCAACGTGAAGAGCTCGCGCGAGCCGGTCTTCGCCACTTTCTCGAGCGCGACGGGGATGAGACGGCTTCCTGCCCACAGGACGAACACCATCAGCAGCCCGACCTTCAGGACGGCGATGCCGGCCGCGATGAAGATGCCTGCCGCTCCTCCTTCGGTCTGACCGCCGAGCGCGGGCAGCAGCACGAGAGCGATGACGGTGAAGATGTCCTCGACCACGAGCCAACCGACTGCGATGTGTCCCGTCGGCGTGTGCAGCACCCGGTTGTCGGAAAGAATGCGGATCAGCACGACGGTGCTGGCGACGGAGAGCGCCAGGCCGAACACGATTCCCGACGACCACTCCCAACCGAAAAGGCGGCCGACGAACGCGCCGAGCACGGTCGCCGCGAGACTCTGTCCGACCGCTCCCGGGATCGCGACGTTCTTCACCGCCAGCAACTCGGTGAGATGGAACTGCAACCCCACTCCGAACATCAGCAGGATCACACCCACCTCGGAAAGCTGCTCCGCAAGGGCGCGGTCCGCGACATAGCCCGGCGTCCATGGCCCCACCGCGACGCCGGCAAGCAGGTACCCGACGATCGGCGACAAACCCAGCCGCTGCGTGACATAGCCGAGAAGCAACGCGGCAGAGAGACCGCCGGTGAGGGTGAGGATCAGATCGATGTTGTGCATCGCGGGGCGAGCCTAACGCAAGTGCTGCGAGCGATGCGTCTCGCGTCGGATCGTCGCATGTTCGTTCGTAACGGTTCTGTTGGCGATTCGCGGCGATCCTGTGCAGCGAGGTCATGTTGAAATGCCGCGCCGTGATGATGCATGCTTTCGTACTCTCCGTGGTTGCGCTGTTCGCGAATGAAGTCCATGCGGCCCGCTTGCGCGTAACGCCGCTGTTCACCGTTTCCTATCCGCCGCCGCCGATTGCGCTCTCGGATGACGGCGGGCTGGCGTTCAGCGATCGCTATGTTTTCTTCGGAACGGATGGCGGCGTGTTTCGCGCGCCGCTGCCGATGGGGAAGAGCACGCAGCCGGTCCATCTGGCCTTCGCCTCGACGTCGGTCACCGGGCTGCAGTTCCGTGAGGGAACGCTGTACGCGATTCTCGACGGCATGGGACATTCGCTGCTGAAATCGACCGACGACGGTGTGTCATGGACGCCGATCGATCAGGCCCTGGAAGAGTGTGCGTTCGGACACTGCGAGTTTCTGTCCGCGTCGCAGCTCGAGCTCGTCGGCGACCGCATCTTCGTCAACGCGGGCGGGAACGTGCTGGTGAGTGGCGACGAAGGCGCGTCATGGAACGTGTTGTTCGGCGCGACGTCGAACGGCAAGCCGCAGGCGCAGGCGTGCTACGACCCCGCGTTTGCGATCATCGGCGAGCGGTTGCTCATCGGTGGCGAATGCCCGCTCGACGTGGCGTATCTCCGCACCGGGACGCTGCGGCCGGATCTGCTCGAGTGGGAGCAGGAGCCGGAGCTCGCGGCTACGCCATTTCTGGAGAACCGAAACGTGCAGTTCATCCGCCGGCGCGGCGAGTCGAACGTCGTGTATGCCGGCATCGAAGGGGCGTTGATGCGCAGCGGCGACGCCGGCGCATCGTACGACTTCGTGCTGCATTACGAAGGGCAGGCGCCGAAGTATCCGTACATCACGCACATCCTCCTTCCGTCGCAGCATCGCTCGGCCATTCTCATCGGCGGCTTCGACAAGGCCAACGGCGGGCCATTCCTGTCGATGTCGACCGACAACGGCGCGACGTGGACCGATCAGTCGGATCTGCTGCCCGGCGCAGGCCACTTCGCCTGGTCCGTGACCGCGATGGAGGAGACGCCGAACGGTCAGCTCGTGATCGCCGTCGAAGACGATGAAGCGGGAGCGTTGCATCTCTTCGAGGTGCACGTTCCGGCACGCAGACGCGCAGTTCGGCATTGAACATCCGCCGTTCGTCGCATGGCGGTGTCACGCGCGAGCGGCGGAGGTATCCTCAGGCGCGATGTCCGAATCGGCGACCGCCGCGAGACGGCGCGGCACCATCGCGAAGCCTGTGCGGCGCATTGCCGTCGCGCTGACGATTTCGATCGGCGTTGGCTCCCTGCTCCTGGGTCGTTGGCAGAGTGCTCCATCGTCACTCCTGCTGCGGAGCGTCATCATCGGCCTGTCGGCGACGGCTGCGTTCTCCCTGTTCGAGGTATGGCCGCGGACGCTGCCGCGATGGCTGCAACGGTGGGTGCTTCAAGTCGTCGCAGTCGGCCTTTCCACACCGGTGACGACATTGCTCCTCTACGTGTTGTCCACCCGCGAGGGTGCGCCGCCGTTCTGGCAGGACGACGCCCGCATGACCGGGTGGGTGATGCTCACGTTCGTCGGTATCTTTCTCGCGCCGTGGACGGCGCTCGCGGCCATCATCCGGCAGAAAGAGGCCTTCGCCCGCGATCAGAAGCTTGCGTTTGCGCTCGAGCGCAGTGAGCTCGAGCGGCAGGCGCTCGACGCGCAGTTGCATCTGCTGCAGGCGCAGGTCGCGCCGCATTTCCTCTTCAACACGCTCGCGAACGTGCAGGCGCTCGTCGATGCCGGCTCGCCGCGTGCTGCGACGGTATTGCGGAGTCTCGTTGCGTATCTGCGCGCGGCGGTGCCGCTTCTGAACGAGCCTGCCGCAACGATCGAGCGCGAGCTGCAGCTCGTCCGTCCGTATCTCGAGCTGATGCAGATGCGCATGCCCGACCGCCTGCAGTACGCGATGAACGTCGATCCGGCGGCGCTGAAGGCTCGCTGTCCTCCGACCACGCTGTTGACGCTGGTCGAGAATGCGGTGCGACATGGGATCGACCCCAGTGAAGAAGGCGGTCGGATCGAAATCGACATCGAACGGGTTGGTGAACGCTGCGTGATCCGCGTGACTGACACCGGCGCCGGACTTCATCCATCGGCGAATGGGCTGGGGACGGGATTGGCGACTCTGCGCGGCCGGCTGAAACTGATCTTCGGCGATGCGGCGCAATTGAGCCTGGTCTCCGGCGAGCCGCGCGGCGTCACGGTCGAAGTGGACATGCCTGCACACACCTGAACGCCCGGATTTCCTCCGCCGGCCCTCGGAAATCCGCCGCGCGTCGCAAACCGGATTCAGGTTCTTCGCACCATCGCCGATATTCGTGACCATGATCACCACGCGCCGCCTTTACGCTCTCCGCGCCGCCTATTCCATGATGTTCATCTTTCTGGCGACGCAGATCTGGCCGCAAGTCATCCTGCGCGGCACGCAATATCCGCACATGAGCGGAGTCGCGCGCGCACTCCTCGCGGCGCTCGGTCTACTCGCTCTCCTCGGAATCCGTTATCCGATCAAGATGCTTCCGATCCTGCTGTTCGAGCTTGCGTGGAAAGCGATCTGGGTCTTCGCCGTCGGCCTTCCGCTCCGCGTCGCAGGTCAGTTGGACGCCGGCCAGGCGCAGACACTCATCGACTGCACATTCGGCGTCATCCTCTGTCTGATCGTGCTTCCCTGGCCGTACATCATGGACACGTACTTCCGGGCGACCGGCGACCGCTGGAAGCGCGCGCAGGTCGCTGAATAGAGGATTATCCTCAGCCGCGATGTCCGGACTGGTGACAGCGCTGATTGCCGACGACGAGCCGTTGCTGCGCGATGCGCTGCGGCGCCAGCTCGCGATCGTCTGGCCCGAGCTCGAGATCGTGGCCGAGGCGCGGAACGGGCGGGAGGCGGTGCGGTTGTTCGACGAACGGCATCCCGACATCTGTTTCCTCGACGTCCACATGCCGGGCTTGTCCGGCGTCGACGCCGCGAACCACATCGGCCGTCGCGCGCATCTGGTCTTCGTCACCGCGTACGATCACTACGCGGTGCAGGCCTTCGCGCAGGGCGCGCTCGATTACCTTCTGAAGCCGGTCGAACAGGTGCGGCTCGCGGAAACCGTGAGCCGTCTCAAGGAACGTCTGCAGTCATCGAGACCTGCGATCAACACCGAGCAGCTCCTGCAGCAGCTCAGCGCGCAGCTCGCGAAGCTGCAGGGTGGCGGCGGGAAAGCCGAGCCGCTGCGATGGATTCGCGCTCAGGCGGGGAAAACCGTGCGTCTCATCGCGATCGACGACGTCGACTACCTTCGGTCGGACGCGAAGTACACACTCGTCGCGTGGCACGATGGAGGAAAACCCGCCCAGGCAGTGGTGCGCACTCCGCTCAAGGAGTTGTTCGAGCAGCTCGATCCGGAGCAATTCGCGCAGGTCCATCGCTCGGTCGTCGTGAACCTGCACGCAATCAGTCATGTGAGGCGACACGACAACGAAACTGCGGAGATTCACCTGAGGGGCCGTGACGAGGTGTTGCCGGTGAGCCGCAATTACGTGCACCTGTTCCGGCAGATGTAGGGGCGGTGTTCTCTGTGTCCTCTGTGGTTATTGTTTTTCACCACAGAGAGCACAGAGGACATGAGTAGCCCGAGTCTCCACCGGCCCATGCGCATGTACGTGAGCAGTTGAGCCTCGTGGATCGGTTCGAGGGCAGCCACGGACTTGAGCTGGACGACCAGTTGTGAGCCGACGACGAGGTCGACGCGATAACCGCAGTCCAACTTCACGTCGTGATAGACGACCGGCAGCGGAACCTGGCGCAGGAACGGGAGCCCGCGTGCTGTCAGCTGTGTCGACAGGGAGTAGACACAGAGCCACCGTTCGTCCGCGCGAATCCGCCCTTCGTCGCAATCCAGTTGTTCGAGCGTGCGCGTGCCGCGACGATGTGGCGTATGAAGCAAACGACGATCCTGAGGTAATCCATGCTTTTACCAATCCACATCATCGCGGGCGCACTGGCTGTCGTTTTCGGCTTCACTGCTCTGTTTGTGAAGAAAGGCGGGACGATCCATCGCAAGAGCGGGATGCTGTTCATTTACGCGATGATCGTCATGGGCGTCACCGCCGCGATCCTGGAGTTCGTCCAGGGTGCCGGCGTTGAGAACCTGGTCGCGGCAATCCTCTGTCTCTATTTTCTCGGCACGGCTCTGACGGCCGTGCGGCCGGTGTCGCGATGGACGCGATCGATCAACATCGCGGCGCTCACCGTAGCCCTCGGACTGGCGGTCGCCGCGATCGCGGGCGGCGTCGAGTCCATCAATAGTCCGGGCCTCTCGCCCGGGGGGGTCCCGTTGCGCACGATCGGTGTGATGTCCTTCGTCCTCGCCATTGCACTGCTGCTGGCCGCGGCCGGCGATGTCCGGATCATTCTCTCAGGGCTGCCTCGCGGCGGGCCGCGTCTGGCGCGCCATTTGTGGCGTATGTGCTTTGCCCTGTTCATCGCGGCGGGATCGTTCTTTTCGATCCGCGAGCGCGTGGCGAAAATCCTTCCGGAGCCATTCACGAGCGGGCCAATGCGCGTGCTGCCGATCCTTGTGCTGTTCGGCGCGATGTTCTATTGGCTGTGGCGAGTGCGGCGGCGCACGCCGGCAGTGGTGATCGAATGAACGGAGCGCCCTCCTCGAGCACGATCTCGTCGATGAGCTGCATCTGTTGTTGCATCCGCTCACGCTCGGACGCGGCAAGCGTCTCTGGTCCGGCCACGCGCATACGAAGTTCACCTTGCAATCCGCCACGCCTTATCCGGCGGGCGCAATCAGACTCGACTACATTCGCAGCGCATGAAGACGTTTTTTCGCCTGCTCGCAACCGCGCTGGTCGTGGTCACGACCAACAACTTCGTCTGGTTTGCGCTGATCTTCTGGGCCTTTCTGTCCACGAAGTCGGTGATCTCGACGTCGACCATGGGCGGCATCTTCCTGGTCTTGATGGCGGTCACCGGCGTCTGGTTCGGCTCGATCGTCGACCATCACAAAAAGAAGCACGCCATGCTCGGATCGTCCGTGGCCACGCTGCTCGCGTTCGCGATCGGCCTGCTCTTCCTGCATGTGGCTCCGGCCGGCGCATTTGCGTCGGTCTCGAGTCCGTGGCTGTGGATCCTGGCGATCCTGCTTCTGTGCGGAACGATCGCGGGCACGATCTACAACATCGCCATTCCGACACTCATCGGCCTCACCGTTCCGGAGGAGGGGCGCGACCGGGCGAACGGCATGTTCGGGACCGTGATCGGAATCGCCTTCGGGATCACATCGGTCGCGAGCGGCGTCGCGCTCGCGTATCTCGGGATGAAGTGGGTGATCGGCATCGCCATCGCCGCCACGCTCGTCGCGATCGCGATGCTGGCGCTCACCCCGGTGGAAGAGCGCGAGATCGTGCACATGCAGGAAGGGGGAGCGAAGAAGGTCGACCTCGAGGGCACGATTGCGGCCGTCCGTGCGATTCCCGGCCTGTTCGCACTGATCTTCTACACCACCTTCAACAACTTCCTCGGCGGCGTGTTCATGGCACTCATGGATGCCTATGGACTCACGCTCGTTTCGGTGCAGGTCTGGGGATTTCTGTGGGGCTTCCTGAGCATGGGCTTCATCGTGGGCGGAGTGGTCATCGCGAAGCGCGGGCTGGGATCGAATCCGCTGCGGACGTTCTTCCGCGTGAACTTCGCGGTGTGGACGGTGTGCATCTTCTTCACGATCCAGCCGTCCATCGTGCTGCTCGCGGTGGGGACCTTCATCTGGATGATGCTCTTCCCATTCATCGAAGCGATCGAGCAGACCATCTTCCAGAAGGTCGTGCCGCCGGAGCGGCTGGGACGCGTGATCGGTTTCGCGCATGGCGTCGAGCAGTCGGCGTCGCCGCTCACCGCATTCATCATTGGACCGATCGCGCAGTTCGTGTTCATCCCGTTCATGACCAGCGGTCGCGGCGTGGAGTGGATCGGCGGCTGGTACGGCACGGGGATGGGCCGCGGCATCGCGCTCGTGTTCACGACGGCCGGAATCGTAGGACTGGCCATCGCAATGATCGCGCGACGCTCGCGAGCGTACGGGTTGCTTTCATCGCGCTATGAAGCGGGGGAGGCAGATGCGGGAGCGGGAGACGGGGCGGCGGCGCCGTGACGCGAAGTCCGGACTTGGCGCCGATACCACCCGCAGCTTCACGATCCGCGGTTTATGGCGTTCTACTTGGCGTATGTCGCACGGTGCGTGTTGGCAACATCAGTTTCTTACGGCGCCATGGCGCACTGTTCGAATTCCAGCGCGGCTAAACGACGTCATCGCCCGCGCGTGACTTTGCGCTGACCGCTGGTCGTTGCATCGGTCACGCCGTTCTGCCGCCCTACGCTCGGCACCGGTGGGTCGAACGTGGTCGGTCACGGCAGAATGAGGCCGGTCGGATGGTGCAACTGCCTCGGATATCGCCGCGAGTGAGGTGAATTCCAGGAACGGTCAGCTCGCCTGCGGCGCCGCGACGAACTACATCAGAGGTGTCCTGCAAGGCGGTTCGCGACGTCGTTCGAGGTTTCGTGTAGGTTGCGTCCCATTCAACCGTCACGAACGATGTCGGCTGGCCGGGTGCGGTCTGCGGAAAGGTCGTTTGCGGCAGTCGCCGTCGGTTCCTTTCCGTGACGACGGTAATAAATCGTGCGATGACCCGTTCAGCAGAAGTGCGCTGATCGGACGAGTACATTACGCGCGTCGTCCGAATCCATTCTTCCAGCGAGGTTCTCGTTTGTTTGCGCGCCGGCTGCTACTCGATTCGCCGTTCACATCGGTCTTTGCGACCGCTTTGACACGAGCCGCCGGCCGAGCCGCGGTCGACGGAAGCTGCGCGTCATTGTTCCCGCCCATTGCAGCCTGCCGCGCGCTGCCGGAGACGGCACGACCAACTCCTAACCAATCCACCTCTGCGTCTCTAGCGATCCAAGGACCTCCAATGCTGACTGGCTTGAATCTGTCGTCGTGTGTCGAATCCGCCGCTCTCCGTCCGGCTCCTCGGGCCTCGTGGATGTCATGGTCTTTCGCCGTTAGCCTGGCAATGATCTTTACGGCCGGCGTACAGGCGGCGACTTACACCGTCAATACGGCCAACGGCGGTCCGGCGGCGGTCGATGGCGTCTGCAGTCTGCGAGAAGCCATCAACATCGCCAATCTCAATGCCGGAGTTGCGATTGCCAACGATTGTTTCACCGGCACGACGACCTCTCCTCCGCACACTATTCAATTCAACATCGCTCCGGCTGGACAGCACACCATCACGCTGTCGAGCAATCTCTCGATCACCCAACCGATGCTGATCGATGGCACCACGCAGCCGGGCTACCCGGCGGGGGGATGCGCCAGTTTTGCGGTGCCGCAGATCGTCATCAATGCCCAGAGCATGACTGCCAACAGCAATGGCGTAATCCATCTGGGTTTTCCGCCGGGAGTGAACGACGTCACGGTCCGCGGACTGACGATTCAGAACATGCCTGCGAATACTCCGGCCCTGGCCATTCTGGGGAACGGAAGTACCGGCGGCCTGCGGAATGTCATTGAATGCAATTTCCTCGGCGTCAACTCCGCCGGCACCGCCGCGGCTCCAATTGCGGCGAATCAACGTCTCGGGATCGAGGTCAGGCAAGGTTCGGACAACATCATTCGTAACAATCTGATTTCGGGCTTCTCGGTTCCGGGTTCGGCGTTCGCGATCGAAGTAGCGTCCAGTGCCGGCTCCGTGAGCTCGCGGAACCTGATCAGCGGCAACCGGATCGGCACCGATCTCACGGGAGCGGTCGCCATCGCGAACCGAGGGGGGGTCTCGTTCCGTACCTCGAGCGGGAACCCGCTCGACCGTGGCGACCAAAATCTCGTGATCGGAAACCTGCTGGGCTCGAACTTGAGCGGGATTGTGGTCGGCGGGGCCACCAATACCCGAATTCAGAGCAATAAGATCGGCACGAACCTGGCCGGCACCGCCGCATTGAACAGCGGCGGCGTCGCGGTCCAGGTCGATTCGAGCGGTGCCGCTACGATCATCGGCACCGATGGCAACGGCTTGAATGATGCCGCGGAAGGCAATCTGCTTTCCGGAAATACGACGGGCATTTCTCTCAGCGGTAGTGGCACCAAGGTGTCGGGCAATCTGATTGGTACCGACGCAACCGGCAACGCGGCGCTCGGCAACGCCGCCGGGATCGTCATCTCGAATAACAGCAACGACAATGTCATCGGCACCGATGGCGATGGCCAGGCGGACGCGGTCGAACGGAACGTCATCGTGGCGTCGTCGAACAATGGGAGCCGGGTGGGCGTTGCAGTGCAGGGCCGCCGCACCCGCGTCAGCGGGAATTACATTGGCGTCGGCGCGAACGGCACCGTGGCGTTGCCGAACGACATCGGCGTACGCATCAATTGTCTGTTTGCTGCCCCGCTGGCCGATGGAACGATCGTCGGCACGGACGGCGATGGGATTGCGGACGCCCAGGAACGAAACATCATCTCCGGCAATTCGACCGGGACCGGCGCGGGCGTCGAGCTGGCCGGAACGTCTCCGTGTGTCGGTCAACGCATCGCCGGCAACTACATCGGGTTGAATGCGAATGGCACGGCCGCGCTGCCCAACAAGATCGGCGTTCTCCTGCAAGGCAGCGGCACCAGCAATTACGTGGGGACGAACGGCGACGGCAACGGCGACGCGGCGGAGCGAAACATCATTTCCGGCAATACGACCATTGGTGTGTCGATCGCCGAGACGAGCGGCGACCACACCGGTAATTACGTAGCTGGGAATTGGATCGGTCTCGATGCCACCGGAGGAGCGGTGATCGCGAATGCGTCGGGCGTGATCGTCGCTGATGGCAGCGACGTCGGCGCAACCGACGCCGCAAATGTAATTGGCGACAACGTCATTGTCGGCCAGAGCGCCGTCGGGATCCGGCTCTCACAGTCAGGTGTGCAGGAACAGCTGATCGGGAACAACTATATCGGGACCAACGCCACCTTCAGTCTGTTCTCCCCCAACGCCCGTGGCATCTATGTCGTTGGCGGACAGGCTCGCGTGGCCGGCAATCGGGTCTATCGCAACAACACGGGTATCGAAGTGGCGAGCAACGCGACGTTCACCGCTTCGACCGGCAACTGCATCGCCGGAAATCTCATCGGTGCCAACCATACGTTCAGTCCCGGACCGTCACCCGATTTCACCAACAACTGGTGGGGGGCCGCCAGCGGTCCCAATGAGCCGGTGACCAATCCGGGGGGAACAGGCGACACGGTGATCAAGAGCGTCACGAGCACCGGGATCACCGTCGTTCCCTTTCTCAACGCGCCGCCCAGCTATTGTCATGCGTTGCAGCCGTCGATCGGAAAATCGTTTCTCGATCCCTCGATTGCGCTCAATGCCACGACGACCCTCACTGTAACGATTGGCAATCCCTCCGCCGTCATCGCCACGGGCGTTTCCTTCACCGATACTCTGCCTGCGGGCGTTCAGGTGGCGTCGTCGCCGACCCAGGCGGGGTGCGGCGTGGCTCCGAGCGGTGCGGTCGGCGGTTCTACGTTCGGGTTGAGCGGCGGCACGATCGCCGCCGGCGGTACGTGCACCATTCAGGTCCTGGTCCAGGGCACGAGCGTGGGAACGAAAACGAATCAGATCACCGATTTTGCATCGACTCCGGCGCCGGCGAGTGCCACTTCGAACCAGGCGACGGTCACCGTCGTCGATGGCCTGACCATCAGCAAGTCCTTCACGAACGATCCCGTGGCGGCGGGCAGCAACGTGACGCTGCAGTTTCAGGTATCGAATCTCGCCGCCAACGCGGCTCACGGAATCGGTTTCAGCGACGATCTGGCAGCCGTAATGCCTGGTCTTACCGCGATCGGAGTCCCACTCTCCAACGTTTGCGGCGCCGGGTCGCAGCTCAGCGCAGTCGGCAGCACGCTGGTCCTCACGGACGGTACTTTGCCGGCAGGCGGGACGTGCAGCTTCTCGGTGACCTTGCAGACTCCGGTCTCCGCGACGCCGGGCGGCTATCCGAACACCACCAGCATGGTGACCGGCTCCGTACTGAGCGTCCCCGTCTCGGGAACGCCGGCCACCGACACGCTGGTCATTGGAGCGGCTGTCACAGCCGACCTCTCAATGGACAAGAGCGTGAACAATGCTGCTCCTGTGGCCGGCACGAACGTAGTGTTCACACTTACCGTGTCGAATGCCGGCGCGGATGCCGCCACGGGCGTGACCGTCAGGGACCTGCTTCCAGCCGGTCTGACGCATGTCTCCGATGACGGCGGTGGGTCGTATGTGCCTGGCACGGGGTTTTGGACGATCGGGTCGATCGCCAATGGCGGTTCCGCATCGCTGCAGATCACCGCATTGGTGAGCGGTACCGGCGTCATTACGAATTACGCGCAGGTGACGGCGTCGAACGAGCTCGACCCCGATTCCACGCCAAACGATCATTCCATGGTCGACGACGACGATGACACGCAGTCCATCACCGTTACGCCGGCCGCCGATCTGTCTCTCGACCTCAGCGTAAACAACGCGACCCCGTCTTACACCTCCACGGTCGTCTTTACGATTCTCGTCACGAACAGCGGACCGAACACCGCAACTGGTGTCGTGGTGAAGGACCTGCTGCCACCCGGATTGACTTACATCGCCGACACCGGCTTCGGCGCGTACGTGCCGGGAACCGGCATCTGGACCGTCGGCTCGCTCGCGAGCGGCGCTTCGACCTCACTGAACATTCACGCCAGCGCGAGCGCGACCGGAACGATTTCCAATTATGCGCAGGTCATGGCATCGGGCACGTTCGATCCTGATTCCGTACCGAACGACGATTCGATCACTCAGGATGACGACGACAGCCGGGACATTACAGTTCCGGCCACGGCCGATCTTTCGCTCGGCAAATTCCTCAGCAATAACTCACCTGCGTTCGGGGCCACGGTCGTCTTCACGCTAACGGTCTCCAACACCGGGCCCGATCCGGCGACCGGAGTGACTGTAAAGGACCTGCTCCCGGCCGGCGTCACCTATGTCTCCGACGACAGCGGTGGCTCCTATGCGCCGGGCACCGGCATTTGGACGGTTGGCTCCGCGCCGGTCGGATCTTCCGTTTCCCTGCAGATCACGGTCACGGTCAGCGCCACCGGAGCGATTTCGAACTACGCCGAGGTGAATGGGTCCGACATGGCCGATCCTGATTCCACGCCCGGCAACAGCTCTCTGACGGAAGACGATGACGCACAGCAGGCGATGACCGTTCCGCCGGCCGCCGATCTTTCGCTCAACAAGACAGTCGACAATGCTTCACCGGTGTTCGGCTCGACCGTCACCTTTACGATCGTGGTTTCAAACGCCGGTCCCGATACGGCACCCAGCGTGGTCGTGCAGGATCTCATCACCGGAAGCGGAGGTCTCACTTATGCTTCCGACGACGGGAACGGTGCGTACATACCCGCTTCGGGCAACTGGACGGTCGGCTCCCTTGGCAGCGGCGCGTCTGCGTCGCTGACCATCACCGCCACGGTGACCGGGACCGGGACGATCGGGAACTACACACAGGTAACGTCCGCGGGCGTAGCAGATCCGGATTCCACCCCGAACGATATCTCGACGGATGAGGACGATGACGACCTGGAGTTCATTACGGTTGGTGCGAACGCGGATCTTTTCCTGGATAAGAGCGTGAACAACACCACGCCGGCGCTCGGCGAGAATGTCGTCTTCACACTCACCGTAGCGAACGGCGGACCGGACGCGGCGACCGGCGTCACAGTTCAGGATGTTCTGCCGCCTGGACTGGTCTACGTCTCCCATAACGGAGGGACGTACGCGCCGGGCACCGGCATCTGGACGGTCGGGTCACTCTTGAATGGTACGTCGTCCACTCTGCTGATCACCGCGGCCACGACCGCCACCGGGACGATCACGAATTATGCCCAGGTCGCCGCGTCGGACGTGCCGGACGTCGATTCCACGCCGAACGATAATTCGGTCGCAGACGATGATGACGACACACAGGACGTCATCGTTCCACCGGCCTCGGATCTTTCCCTGGATAAGAGCGTCGACGATGACACCCCGCTGTTGGGCTCGAACGTGGTGTTTACGATTACGGTCACGAATGACGGTCCGGATACCGCCACCGGTATTACGGTCGCGGATCTCCTTCCGGCAGGCTTGATATACGTCTCCGACGACGGTGGCGGTGCCTATGTTCCGGGCACCGGTCTTTGGACGGTAGGCACGATTGCGGGCGGCTCTTCATCCTCGCTGCAAATCACAGCGACCGTGAACGCCCTTGGTACGCTCTCGAACTACGCTCAGGTCGTCGGATCCGCTTTGTACGATCCCGATTCCACTCCGAACGACGACTCCGTCACGCAAGACGACGACGATACTCAGATCCTCACGGTGATCAGCGCCGATCTATCGCTCGGCAAGAGCGTCAATGACGCCACGCCGCCGCTTGGCTCAAATGTGGTCTTTACGATCACGGTCTCTAATGCCGGCCCGGATACCGCTACGGATGTAGTGGTACAGGATCAGTTGCCGGGTGGACTCACATATGTGTCCGACAATGGCGGCGGTGCATACGTGCCGGGAACCGGCCTCTGGGCCGCCGGATCGCTCGCAAGCGGTGCTGCGAAGTCGTTGCAGATTACCGTCAACGCGGCCATGCCCGGGACGCATTCGAATTACGCACAGATCGTGGCGACGAGCGCGTCCGATCCCGACTCCATTCCCGGCAATGGCTCCACGACCGAGGATGATGACGCCGTGCAGGATGTCGTGGTCGTGGCGGCCGATCTCTCTCTCGGCAAGGGCGTCGATGACACGACGCCGGCCTTGGGATCGAACGTGGTCTTCACCCTCACCGTCTCGAACGCCGGGCCTCACATGGCAACGGGCGTCGTCGTGCGCGATCAGCTTCCCGTCGGGCTGACGTACATCGGCGACAACGGAGCGGGATCGTATGTTCCGGCCGGCGGGAACTGGACGGTCGGCTCGCTTGCGAGCGGCGCGTCGGCTTCACTGCAGATCACCGCCATTGTCAGCGGGACGGGGATGATCTCCAACTACGCGCAAATCGCCGCCTCGAGTGCGCCTGACCCCGACTCCACCGTGAACGACGACTCGACCTCGCAGGATGACGATGACCGGCAGGACATCATCGTCGCGGGAACGCCGACCGCCGATGTGGAGATCGCGAAGTTCCTGACCACGGGAGGCGTGTATAGCGTTGGTCAGTCCGTTCATTATGAGCTGGTCGTGACGAACAACGGTCCGGCGACGGCGACCGCCATTCAAATCACGGATGTACCGACGAATCTCACGATCACCAGCGTCAGTGGCGGGGGTTGCAGCGCACTGCCCTGCACGATCGGAATTCTCGGTCTCAATGCCAGCAGCACGATCGACCTCGTCGCCACCATCGATGCCGACGGCTTCTTCGACAACAGCGCGTCCGTCTCCGCCGCCGAGCCCGATCCGGTTCCGGAAAACAACACCGATGATCAAAACAACAGCGGCGTGACGGGAATCCCCGTCGATCTGTACGTGCTCAAAACGCTCGACACGCCCGGTCCGTACGTCGCGGGCCAGACGATCCAATACACCCTGGTCGCAGGTACGCTCGACAATGCCGGAACCAACGTCCAGATCACGGACGTTCCGGCGAACCTGACGATCACTCAAGTGTCATCGTCGGCGTGTCCCGCGCTTCCATGCACGATCGCCAATCTGGCGCCGGGCGTCCCGGTCGGTATCGTCCTACAAGCGAGAATCGACGCGCCCGGCGCTTTCAGTAACGCCGCGGGCGTTTCCGCCGATCAGAACGACCCAAATCCGTCCAACAATACCGACGCCGGAAACGGTGGTACCGCGGACGCCCGTGCCGATCTCACGATGGTCAAGACCTTGACGACCGCCGGCCCGTACACTGCCGGCCAAACGGTCTCTTATACCCTCGTGATATCGAACGGGGGGCCTTCAACGGCGACGTCGCTTCAGGTCACGGACAATCCTCTGAACCTGAGCGGCCCCACGTCGGCCAGCGGCGACTGTCTGGCCATTCCATGTACGATCCCCAGCCTCGCGTCGGGCGCTACCGCGACGATCGATCTCACCTTCACCGTGGCCAATCCCGGCCTGTTCCGGAATACGGCGAGCGTGTTCGCGGCCGAGCCGGACCCCTTCATTACGGACAATACGGCCACGACTGTGGAATCCACACATGCCGGTCCATTGGCAGACATTCACATCGGCAAAACTCTGGATACGCAGGCCCCGTTCCATCCAGGACAAACGATCCAGTACACCCTCGTCGTGACCAACCTCGGGCCGACGATCATCGGCGTGACTCCTACGGCCGCGACCAATGTCCAGATCGTCGATACTCCGACGAACCTCACGATCGTCGAAGTCACTGGAGCTTGTTCGACCCTGCCGTGCACCATTCCCAGCATCCCGCCGCAAACCGCGCTGACGATCGTCGTGCGAGCGACAGTCAACGCCACGGGCGCGTTCGACAACATCGTCACGGTGACGGCGGCGGAGACGGATCCGAATGCCGCCAACAATGCCGATACCACGGGGAATGGAGGTCTGGCGGGTAGTGCCGCCTCCGCCGAAGATATTCCGACCGCCGGCGAGTTTGGTCTGCTGCTGCTGTCGATAACACTGGCACTCGCGGGGATGTACGTCATCCGCGCTCGATGATCATGCGGTACGGCGCCGGCGGTGAGCCGCCGGCGCATCGTCGCCTGTACGCCCACGTGGTCATGGAGAAAAATCGCCCGTGTCACGCGCCTTGGTAATTTTCAGCTCAAAGCTGCGCTCGTAAGAGATGACAGCATCCAGTGCGCTGTGCGCAGCTGAGTAGATCTCTGCCTGAACCGGGTCCGGATCGATCCCGTTCAGAAATCATCGAGCGTCCAAGAGGTCATTCGCGATGTTCAATCACGCGTCGTTCCGATGTGCGGTTCTGGTCGTTTTCTGCTCGTTCCTCTCCGAGACCGCCTCGGCCGAAACGATCATCGTCAATTCAGCCGCTGACAGCGCACCGGCGAACGACGGTTCTTGTACGCTGCGCGAGGCAATCATCGCCGCGAATTTGGACACTACATCAGGCCTCGCCGCCGGCGAGTGTGCCGCCGGCAGCGGGAGCGACGTCATCGAGTTCGACATCAGTCCGGCCGACGTGATGACCATGCACACGATTGCCGTTTCGCCCGCGCTTGGCGCACTGCCGGCACTCATCACTCCCATTTTCATCGACGGTTTTTCGGAGTCCGGGGCGTCTGCGAACACGCTCGCCAGTGGAAATGACGCACAGTATCGAATTCGGCTCAGCGGCTCCGGCGTCGGAACAGTTTCGGGAAACGACCCATGGGGACTGCGCATCGAAGGGACCGGCGGCTCGGAAATCCGCGGTCTGGTCATCACCAGCTTCGACACGGGAGGAATTCGCGTTCGCTCCGCCGACAACGTCATCGCCGGAAACTTCATCGGTCCGACGCAAGACGGCATGACCTCCGCGGGTAATGGACTGAGCGGAGGCCAGGGAGGGGTTCGCATCGAGTCGAACTTCTCGACCACCGACGTCAGCGGCAACGTCGTCGGTGGCGTCAGTCCGGCGGATCGCAATGTCATCTCCGGCAACAACGGCTCGGCGGTCGACGTCAGCGACATCCCCGGTGACGCATCGACGGCAGACAACCTGACGATTGCGGGCAATTACATCGGGACCCGGGCAGACGGCTTAGCGCTGATGCCGATCGACATCGATACCGCCGGCGAAAACGGGCTTGGAATCAACGTCAACGTGGTGAGCAACGTGACCATTGGCGGAACGACGGGAACCATGCCGGGCGGCTCCTGCAGCGGCGCGTGCAACTTGATTGCCGGAACGCTTGCCGCGATTACGGTTGCCGGAAACGGCTCCGGGGCGCCGCCAGACCCGCCGCCGGCACTTTCGACCGACATTCAGATTCTCGGTAACTATATCGGTGTAAACGTCACCGGTACCGCTGCTCTCGGCAACTTCAGTTCCTCGTTCGGTGCCGCCTCGGCTCCTGGAATCGCCGTGTACCCGCATGCGATCACGACGATCGGAGGGAGCTCGCCGGCGGCGCGGAACGTGATCGCCGGGATGTCGGGATCATTCGGCGACGGTATCTTCGTCAACAACGCCTCATCATTCGATCTGATCGCTCCCATCGCCATTCGCGGCAACTACATCGGCGTCAACAGCGCGGGCACGGCCGCGATCCCCAACGGCGGATACGGAATCGACCTCGCGTTTTGTGCCGACGTCACTGTGGGCGGCACGGCAGTCGGCGAGGGCAATGTCGTTTCGGGGAACACACGCGGCGGCATCTTCCTTCGGCCCGAAAACACGGTAACGCAAATCAATCTGGTGAGCGGCAACAGCATCGGTGTGCTCGCGGACGGCGTAACGGCGGGCGGGAACTCCAGTCACGGGATCTTCGTGTTCGACGACTCGGGCAACCTGGCGGACACGTACCGGATCGGAGCCGTTGCCGCCGGGGGCCCCGGCGGAAACATCATCGCCTTCAATCTCGGCTCCGGCGTGGCCGTGGCCGGCTCCGATGCCACGGGCATCTCCATTCTGGCGAACTCGATTCATAGCAATACGGCGCTCGGGATCGATCTCGAGAATGACGACGCCGCCGAGATCCCCGACAACTGCGATCCGGACACCGGTCCGAATCTGCTGCAGAACCAGCCGATGCTCACGTCCGCGACGTCAGGTGGTGGATCGACGAATATCGTCGGGACCTTGAATGGCACCGCTTCGTCGACGTTTACGATCGAGTTCTTTTCGAATGAGACGGGCAGCGACGAAGGACGCACCTCGATCGGCAGCGCGGCCGTAGCGACCGATGGATCGTGTGCCGCCGCGATCGACGTCACGCTTGGCGTGACCGTACCGGCCGGCAATACGATCACGGCGACAGCGACCGATGCGAACATGAATACGTCCGAATTTTCCAATGCCGTCACGATTCCTGAGCCACCATTGCAAGTGGCGAAGAGTTTCAATCCGGCGACGATTCCCGCGGGCGAGACGTCCACTCTGACGATCACCCTTACAACCGCCGCGACTCAGGCAAACGACGTCGCATTCACGGATTTCTACCCCTCAAACCTCGTCAATACGACACCCCTCAACGTTGGAGGAACCTGTGGCGGCGTGGTGACCGCGGCGGCAGGCGGCAATAACGTGAGTCTGACCGGCGGGACGATCCCCGCGGGCTCCTCATGCACCGTGATCGTCGATGTGACGAGCGCCGCGACGGGTGTCTACACGAACACGATCCCCGCCGGTGACGTGTCCAGTTCGACGCACCTCTCGAATGATAGTCCAGCTACTGCTGATTTGACGGTCATGGCCCCGCCGTCCGCTGCCAAGACATTCGACAGTAACGTCATTCAAGCGGGTCAGACATCGGCGCTGCGTATTACGCTCACGAATCCAAATGCAGCCGCGATCACGGGAGCGGCGTTCACCGACTCGTATCCCGGCGGTATCGTCAACGCGACTCCGCTCACCATGACGAACACCTGTTCGGGCACGGTCATCGCGAATGCCGGGGGAACGTTCGTGCAGTTGGCGAATGGAGTGATCGGAGCGGCGAGCTCGTGTTTCGTGGAGATCCTGGTCACCAGCTCTACTCCGGGCGATCACGTGAACACGCTTCCGGCCGGTGCTGTGACTTCGTCGAACGCTGGCGCGACGGTCGCTCCTGCAACCGACACACTCTCGGTTTTCGGACCACTCGCGGTCGAGAAAGCATTCGCAACGGATCCAATTCGTGTCGGCGAATTTACTGTTCTCACCATCACGCTAACGAATCCCAACCAATCGGTCGTGACCGGCGTGGCGTTTTCGGATGTTTACCCGGCGGGGATCATCAATGCCACGCCATCAGGCGCCTCGACGAACTGCGCCGGTGGCTCGCTCATTGCCGCGGACGGCGGCGGTTTCGTCGAGCTCACTTCCGCGACGGTCCCCGCGTCGGGTAACTGTACCGTCACGGTGACCGTGACGGGCACGACGGCTGGAACTCACACGAACACGATTGCGGCGGGCGGTGTGACTTCCGCAAATGCGCCCGCGAACACAGCTGCAGCGTCCGATACGCTGACTGTCGTCGCACCTCCGGCGGTGACGAAAAGCTTTGTTCCCTCTTCGATTGCGGCGGGAGGTACCTCGCAGTTGACGATCGCGCTGACCAACCCCAACGCGCTGGCAGCGACCGGCGCCGGATTCGTCGACCAATATCCGGCCGGACTCGTGAATGCCGCTGCATCGAACGTGACGACGACTTGCGGCGGTGCAGTAACGGCCAATGCGGGCACGGACACCGCGACGCTGAGCGGAGCGACGATTCCCGGAAACGGCTCTTGTACGGTGACAGTGGACGTCACGAGCGCCTTCGCAGGGGACTACACGAACGTGATTGCCGCGGGCGACGTAGTGTCCAGTGTCGGGCCCAACACAGCTCCGGCTCAGGCGACGCTTCAGGTCGCCGCCACGTCCGCGATTACGGCGATGAAAACGTTCAACCCGCCTGCGATTCCTCCAGCCGGTACGTCAGTGCTCACCGTTACATTGACGAATACGAATCCGCTGCCAGTCATCGGAGTGGCATTTACGGATACGTACGCTGCCGGACTGGCGAATCGTGCGGTTCCGAATGCCGCATCCACTTGTGGAGGAGTGGTCTCGGCCGCGCCGAATGGCACCTCGCTGTCGCTGACAGGCGGTACGATTCCCGCGAACGGAAGCTGTTCAGTGAGCGTCGACGTAACCCTCACGGGTGTCGCGAGCGTTGCGAACACCATTCCGGCCGGAGCCATCACCGCTGTGAATGCGCCGGCGAACGAGGCCGCCGTCACGGCCGTGCTCGCAGCTTCCGCGGCGGCGGCGATACCAGCCTTGTCGCTCCAGGCATTACTGGCGCTCATCGCCGTGCTCGGCGTGGCCGGATTCATTGCGACTCGGCGTTGAAGCTGTTACGCGCTCGCTGTTGGATTGCTCGCATCACCGAGCAGCCATAACTGCAGGGTGTGCGCGTCGTAGTTAATATGGAGGCGGTCGTCGTTCGCAACATTGTGGGTTGCGACAGGGTCATTGCCACGGCCACGCGCGCACTCGGCCTGCCGTTCGTTCCCTCTCGCGGAACGGTATTGGGCTATGGTCCGTGCACGGTGGTGGTTGGCGAGATCGCATTCGATTCCGTCAGTCAACGCGTGATCGTCACGGCCGAAGATGATCGGACGCTCGCCGAAATCGAGTCTCCGGCTACGAGAGAAGTCGTCGCTTTGCTCTCAAAGTATGTTGCGGATGGCTGGATCGTGATCCGTGCTTCGAGCGATGCGTAGGTCGCGAATCTCTCGTGCCGCGATGTCTGCGCTTGCCGTCCGCGCGTGACTGTCGAGCAACCACCGTCATGGGAACGTATGGAAATGAGAACGATTCGTCAGGGAATCGAAGCGTCGCCGCGGCTGTGCGCCCGAATGGCCGGGGTGTTTTATTTGATCACGATCGGGATGGGATTGTTTGCCGAAGTCGGCGTGCGCGGCCAGCTTGTGGTCCGCCATGACGCCGCCGCTACAGCGACCAACATCGTCGGACGCGAGTCGTGGTACCGATCCGGCTTGGCAGCCGATCTGATCATGCTGGCAGCGTACATCGTTGTGACGGTGCTCCTGTTCGTCCTGTTCAAGCCCGCCGGGGCGAAGCTCTCGATGCTCGCGGCATTCTTCAGTCTCACGGGGATCGCGGTGCTCGCTGTGAACTGCCTGCTCCACGTCGCCCCTCTGTTGCTGCTGCGCCATGCTCACCACCTGGCCGCATTCGAAACCGCCCAGCTTCACAGCCTTGCTCTCTTCTCGCTCCGCCTCCATGCGCTGGGCTACAAGATCGCGGGCGTCTTCTTTGGCCCGTACTGCATCATGATCGGCTGCCTGATCGTCAGGTCCCGCTTTCTGCCACGATTTATTGGGGTGTTGATGGCGCTCGGAGGGCTGAGCTACCTGGCCGGTAGTTGCGCGCTCTTCCTCTTGCCGAGGACCGCCGCTCATTTGCCGGACCCGACGCTGCTTGGCGGGATCGCGGAGCTCGCATTGACCATCTGGCTGATCGTTTTCGGGGTAAACGCTTCGAAATGGCAGGAGCATGGGGTCGCGCAGGTGGCGCGTTAGCGGCTTCACACGAACTCGCTGACCTGTTGGATGGCGCGTTGCACCTGCGGCTGCTGCTCAGGAGGAGAAACCGAATGGTCGAATCGAAGGGCGCCGGAACGGCATTGGAAGATGTCCGCATCGACGTCAGGATCAGGCTGTCCGCATTGTGGGCAAGTGTCATGTTCTGTTACCTCTATGCGGATTATTTCGGACTGTACGTGCCCGGGGCTCTGCAACGCATGCTGGAGGGACAAATGACGCCTCTGGGGCCGACCACGCAAGGGGTTTTGCTGGGAACGTCCGTGATGATGGTGATCCCCAGCGTCATGGTGTTCCTATCGGTGGCGTTGCGTCCCGACCTGAACCGTCTGCTGAACCTGGTCTTCGGTGTCGTCTACACGGTGATCATCCTGATTACGATGTGGGACTGGGTGTTCTACGTCTTCTACGGAATCATCGAGGTGGTGCTGACGGGTCTCGTCGTCTGGTATTCGTGGACCTGGCCCAGGCGGAAACAAGACGAGCGTTGAGCGTCTGACGATGTGACTGCACGGCGCCTGGGTGACGCGCCTTCGACACCGTCGGCGGGCACGCACTCCTACGGAGTGGGCCGACGCGACGCGGTATCGCGCGCAGGCGGGCCGAGGAAGTAATATTCTTCCGGTTCGGCGTCTGCATTGCGTTCAGCGCCCGTTTCGCCATATCTCGGCACCACGGCTGTTCCGCAGCGGCATGGATCGCAACATCGTAAAAACTGCGCGTCGTTGGGCAGCCAATGGATATCGGGTGACCATTCTTCGATGGCAACGGATCGAAAGCAGCAACTGCTCCGGCTCAACGACCGCCGCCTTGCTCGCTATCTGGAAGCTTCCGACGAAGCCGCTCGCAGCGTCGAACTGTCGAACGTTCTCGCGGACGTACAGGAAAATGTCCGAGGCATCCTCCGAGGCTATATTCGCGCGGGATGGCCGATGCAGTCGGACGATGTCGCGGAACTGGTCAGTGCCGTCACGTTGCGGATTTTGCGGAAGGTAATGGCGGCCGCCGTCTTCGAAGAAGAGAGCGTTCAGAATCTCGATGCCTATGTCACGACGCTTACGAAGAACGCCGCGCGCGACTTCATGCGCAGACGCTGGCCCGAGCGCGCCCGGCTGAAGCAGCGTGTCCGGTACGTATTTCTCAAGGCGCCAAGCCTCACGCTTTCCGTCGTGGACGGAACGACGGTCTGCTCGCTGACCGCCTGGGAGGGTCGCCTCCAGCCCGTCGCCGACGGTGCTGTCCTGACCGGCGCGCTCAGCGGCGTGTCCGGTAACATTTCCGCTGACGAGATCGAGGCCGCGCTCATCAGGATCGGCCAGCCCGTTCGGATGACGGATTTGGTTGGTGCCTTGATCAAGAGCGACTCGCGCGATGTCGTACAGCGCGAGGAATCGGAGGTTTCCTACCCGTTCGACACCGTCGAAGCGAGGCAGTATCTGGAGGTCTTGTGGGAAGAGATTCGGGAGTTGCCGACCGGTCAGCGCGCGGCCCTGCTTTTGAATCTTCGGGAGCCGGTCGGGGGTAACGCAGCGGCACTACTGGTGCTTCTGGGCATCGCGACGATCGAGAAAATCGCCACGATGGTGGGTATGAGCACGGCCCAGTTGGCGTCAATTTGGGATGACCTGCCCCTCGATGACCTGCAGATTGCCGAGCATCTCGGACTGCAGCGCCAGCAGGTGATCAATATGAGAAAATCAGCGCGCGAGCGATTGGCGCGCAGAATGCGCCGGCGCTCGGATGGAAAGTAATACTTCATTCCTCTTGCCGTCGATCATGACATGAGGCATCTCACCACAGCAGAGGTTCAGCGCGCGATGGCGAGTAGCCCGTCAGCAGCCGAGGCGGAATCCATTGGCAGCCATATCGCGCAGTGCTCCGAATGTGCCCTGATGTTCCGGGATGTCCTGTCATTGCCCCATGTCGTCGCGTTCATCGATGCTGCCCTCCCGCCGGGCCACGATGATGCCGACCACCTCGATGACGACGAGATCGCCGATTTCGCGGCGGGTGCGCTCCGGGGCGAAGAGCGGCAACGCGTGCTCGAGCATCTTCATGATTGCGTGGACTGCCGGAACGAAGTGGCCGTGCTTCGCCGCTGGGCCACGCGGCGGAGATTGAGGTCGGCGCTGACGTCATCCGCCTTCCTTGCAATCGCGGCATCGGTCCTGGTCGTCTCGGTCACCACATTCGTTGTTCACGATCGAACATCCGTCCCGGAAGTCCGCCGTACCGTTACAGGAACGCCTCGCGTGTCTGCGGCACGACCACCCGCACCCGCCGCCCCGAGCGCTCTTCCCGAACCGCCGCATGTCGGCAATGCGATGAGTCCGGAGTGGCGTGCGCTCGTCGACCGCGCTCGTCGTACCGGCGAACTTCCATTTCCTCGCGATCTGCGAGATCTTGCAGCGCGGGATTCATTCCGTGGAGGCGCCTCTGAGCCGGGAGCCGACCACGTCTGGCCGCGCAGCACGGCCGTGACCCACGTGAAGCCTCGGTTCGTCTGGCAGGCCGTGGCCGGCGCGGAATACATTGTGACCCTCAATAGCGACCGTGGTGTGACGCGCAGCGAAACTTTGCGCGAGTCGGAATGGCGACCGTCTGTTCCATTGACTCGCGGTACGACCTACAGTTGGCAGGTCGACGTAAAGAAGGGCGACGAAGTGTTCTCGATCCCAGCTCCGCCCGCGCCGCCGGCCATCTTTCGTGTGATCACGTCGCGCGAAGCAGACGAAATCGATCGGGCGGCGCGGCACTTTGCGGACGATCACCTCCTGCTCGGTCTGCTGCACGCGAAAGCCGGACTCGTCGATGAAGCACGGAGGCATCTGAACGCGTGGCGGCGTACGAGCGGCGATCCTGCGGCGGCCCGGCTTCTCGCGCAACTGCCCACTCCCTGACCTCCGGCTTCGCGAAGAGTTCCCGCTCGCGGCTGCCACGGTAGGAATAAGCGGCGAGCCTCGCCGTCGCTTTGTTGCATAGAGCTAACGAAAATTCGTTGGAGTGGAGGAACCATGATTGGCACTCGCAGGGCGTGCGCCGCTTTGCTCCTGTTGACCGTCAGCGCGACCCTGCTGGGGCAGGGCGCTCGCGATCCGAATAACGCGCGCGGATTCGACCCGAGCAAACTCTATTCCTCCTCCGATATCGACGCCGTCAATTTGTTCAACGGCAATCTGATGATTCGATTGCCGATCGGCCAGTCGTATCCGGTGAGCTCGTCGCTCTCCTATCAATTCACGCTCACGTACAACAGCAAGATCTGGGATTACGCATTCATTCACTACGATCCTCAGGACGGCAGCGGCGAATACCACCGGCAGGCCGTCCCCTCGAGGGATTCCAACGCTGGTCTGGGATGGAGTCTTTCTCTCGGCCGCCTTCTGCCCCCGACTCCCGAAACGCCGACGACGGAGAAGGCGCCGTGGACGTACGTGGCGCCGGATGGGGCGCAGCATGTGGTGGGAATCGCAGACGACTACAAGGTTCCGACCACTACGTACACTGATGACGGGTCCTACATCCGCGCTACGCACACGGGCTGTACGGACAATACGCCGGCCGACGGCATCGTCAATCCCATCTGCCGGACCCATATCCTCGAATTCGCGAACGGACATATCCATACTTTCGATCACGAAGGCCGCCTGCTCGAGATCAAGGATCGCTTCAACAACTGGATCCGGATCTCGTACGGCCCGAGTGACGAGGGATCGATCGAGTGGACCATCCGTGACGGCCATACCGACGGCACTGGCGAAAAGATCTATCGAACGCACACGGTGGAGTTCGAGACCGCGGGCGACGATTACTTCAACTACCAGGTCAATCCGAATTTCGCCCACCGCGTGAAGAAGGTGTCGCTCGCCGCATTTCCCAATGCCGGCGAGACGGCGGCAGCAGCACGAGCGGAGTATGAGTTCTCCTATCTCGAGCGCGAGATCAGCAGGGGAAGCTGCGGCGCGTGGCTGCAGGACCTGTCGCCCAAAGTGCGGGTGCCACTATTGTCGAAGATCCTGCTGCCTGACGGCACTTCGTACGTACCGGACTACAACACGAGCGACGTGAACGCCGCGTGCGAATCCGGCACCATCAAGCAACTCACCTTGCCGACGGGCGGCAATATCCAGTGGAAACACGGCGCCTATGAGCTCTCCACGAGCGAATGCATGGATTTCGATCCGAATTCCACGCAGCCCGGCCGGAGTCTCTGGTCGATGAGCAACATCGGGGTGAAGGAGCGTACGTTCGACCCCGGGCAGGGTGCGCTCCCCGGCACGTGGAAATATGATCCGCACTTGGCTCCAGGGGAGGACATCGGGCCGATCCGCTGCGGTGACCATACTTATCACGGCCAGCCCGGCCCCCCGCAGGTCTTTACCAACACCGTTACGACGCCTTCCGGGAACACCGTTCGCTATTACTTTTCGGGTCTGAACGCAGAAAAACGCGTCGGGTCGTATGACGGGCCGAACGAAGCACGAGATTACGGGCTTCCTTTCACCCGTTCGGAATCGAGTGGTGGCTTTTTTCTCTCCTCGGAGACACTCGACGCCGGCGGAACGATTTTGCGCAAGTCGTATGTGCGTTATGAGCGCGAGGAGATGGTGGCGGGACGGCCGCGTTGGGAAAACCGGCCTGCCGGCAAACGAACCGCGTATGTACTGGATCGTCGTTGCGGCTCTGCCGGCAACGAGGAGTGTTACCAGCAGTCCCTGCCGTCTGATTTTGACGGATACGGCAATTATCGGAAAACCATTGCATCGTCGAACTTCGGGCCCACGCGCACGACCGAGACAAATTACAATGTGACCGCCACCGGAGCCTCGCGGCTCATCGTGCCGACCGAGCCGTGGATCCTCAACGTCCACACACGCCAGACGGTAACCGAAACTACTTCCGAAGACGTCGCGCCGTCCGTTGTCGCGGCCGAGGTTTGCATCGATTCCAGCACGGGCGTCGTGAAGGGCCGCCGGACGCTGAAGGATAGTGCGCGGAGCGCCACCGACGTGATCGTCCGTTACACCTACGGTGATGGCAGAGGCAATGCCACGACCGAAGACTGGTACGGTGGCGATCATGCGCCCTTGCAGTCGAACGACTTATGTTCGACGGCCGCTGCGGGACCGAGCGAGTTTCAGGTCATTCGCAGCTTTCAATCGGGCGTGCTGCAACGGTCACGACACCGGGGCATGAGCCATCTCGACGCCGACTATGACGTCGACCTGAACACCGGCTTCGCCAAAGCCAGCCGCGAATACACCGGCGTGACGATCGGCGCCGGCGGCACGGAGGTTTTTTCACCCGGCGTTCAAACCACGTTTGCCTACGACCGGCTTTCGAGGCCTACGGCGATCTTTCCGCCGGGTCAAATGGAGACGACGTATGAGTATCGCCCTGTCACGTCGAATTTCCCGGCGACTGTGTTCATGCGCCACGGCGCCAGCGACGGCAAGGGCAGTAAGACGAGTATCGAGTTCGACGGTCTTGGCAGAATGCGTCGGAAGGGCGAGCTCATGCCGCACCCCGAACATCCGTTGGGCTTGTGGAGCTATCGCTATACGATTTACGACGGCGCAGGTCGGGTGTTTCAGGAGTCGGAGTTCGGACACCCGCCGGAGTCGTCGCTCCTACGGACGACCTACATCTATGATTTCTTTGACAACGTGAAGTCCGTCATTCACCCGGACAACTCCGAAGTGCGCACGGAGTACCACGGATACGGAGTCAGAGAGAAGGCTCGGACCGTTACGAGGAAGCTGCCGGGCGGTCCTCTGGCGGTGGTGACGACGGACCTCTATGACGCGTTCGGCCGTCTCGTGCAGATCCAGGAAAAATCCGGTCCTACCTCGCCGGCGGTTCCAGTGGGCGCGCTTGTGACGACACAATATTCCTATGACGCCGCGGATCGGCTGCGCCTGGTCAAGATGACTGGGAGCGATGGAGCGCAAACGAGAGTCTTCGATTATGACGGCCGGGGTTTCCTGCGTTGGGAAATGCAGCCGGAATCCGGCATGAGCTCCTATACGTACGATTCGCGCGGAAACATGCGGTCGAGATCGGTCAGCGAGGCCGAGTCGCCGTACGACCTGCAATTCCGATACGACCCGGCGGGCCGTCTCCTCGAGGTAGCCGGCCGCAATCCCGCGTACGATGCCTCGAGTCCGATACCGACTCAGGCGCTGCGCTTCCGGCCCGTCAAGACATACGATTATGCGACGTCGAACGACACTCCGGTCCAGGGCCGGCCGACGGATTTCGGTTTTGGGAAACTTCGCACGGCAACGCGGTATAACTATCCCGCCGCAGGAACGTCGCCGGAAATCATCAAGATCGTCGAGAATCTCTATTACTTCCACATCGGCGGCCGCCCGACGGATCGGCAGACGGAAATCTGGTCAAACAAGTTTTCGCAGCTTTCGTTCACGAAACATCGCACGGTAGAGTTCTCGCAGCAATATGACGCCTTCGGCCGCCCATTCACCATCAATTACCCGATTGGCGTAGGCGCTGTCGTGCCGGCGGATTTCCCGAGCGATGCGCCGCGCGCGATCCGCTATGACTATCAGCATGGCCGGCTGACTCGCGTCTCCGGCGCCGATGGCGGCCCCGACTACGCGTCCTCGATCACCTATCACCGCAACGGTCTCCGCGACACCATCACTCATGGCAACGGCATGGCGGATCGCCAGGAACTCGATAATACCGGCATGCCGCGGCCGCGCCGGCTGGTCACCAGTCCTTCCGCGACCATTTGCACGGCGCCAACCATCGGCGTTCAGCCGATCGGAAGGAAGTTGAACACAGCCTCGTCCGTCCGGCTGAGCGTCGCCGCCGGTGGCACGGCGCCTTTGTCATACCAGTGGTATGACGCTACGTCGTCGATGGGGAATGTCATCGCGGGTGAGACGAATTCGTACTACGACGCGACCAAAGCTGGCCGCTATTACGTCGTGGTTTCCAATCCGTGCAAGCGAGTGCAGTCGCAGATCGTCACCGTCACCACCGACTCTTGTACGGCACCGACCGTGTTCGCAAAGCGCGAAATCAACAAGGACGGCTCCGTCACTCTGACCGCGACACCATCCGGTGTGGGCGCAATCACCTGCAGTTGGCGGCGGATGCCATCAGGAGCGCCAATCGGTACCGGCTGCAGCATCGTGGTCTCATCGTCGGTCGGACTGGACCGGGTCGAGGTCCGCGCAACGACCGACTGTGACGGGCTCGTCGGGACTCGTGTGCTCGAGCCGCAGCCGCAACTGAATTACGTAACGTCGCTGGCCGCGGCACTCAGCGCCGACCGCTCTCATATCGCCGTCACCTGGCCAACCGTGCAGAACGCCGCCCGATACCTTCTCAAGCGATATGCAGCCGGCGGAGTAACCGACACCTACCTCGTGACGGGCACGCGTTACGAAGACCGCTCCATCACCGCCGGCGCCGCGTACGCGTATGCGCTGGTGGAAGGCTACACACAGGACTCCGCGCGAGTCGACATTCTGAGTAACGCGGACGTTGCGTCGACACTTGCTTTCACTCCCATCATCAAGGGAAGCACGACCGTAGAGCTCCGGTACTTCAATGAATTGCTCGACGCGGTCAACGCGATTCGAGCGGTCAAAGGCTGGCCGAAACTCGCCTGGAATTCGGTGATGCCGCCATCCGTGCCGGTTCCTGCTCCCGGAGGGCTGGTCTACGCATTCTATCTGACGTCTTTACGACCGCGGATGGATGAGGTGCTGCATGCCCTCGGAGTACCGGTGGCGGGCTATTCCAATCCCGATCCGAAACAGGTGGGCATTACCGCGGAGCACATGACGGAGTTTCAGAGGAGAGCGCAATGAAAACGCCGATCGGTGCGGCCATCCTCTTGATGCTCTGCGTGCAGACGGTGTTTGCCGCGGAGCCTCCGACGAAGCCGAAAGAAGGATTCGGCGTATTTCTGGTGATGTTCCGTGTGTCACCCGGACCGGCGGCCCGGGCGCAGGGTCCCCTGGACGTGACTCAGTACGGCGGCGTAGAGCACGAGCGGCGCGGAGATGTGCTGGTGGTGACCCTTCCGCTGCAGGCGTGGGCCCGCGTCGAAGCACACCCGCAAGTGGCCTATGTGCAGCGCGTCTGGATGGGCGAGCCGCTCGACAAATGGAGCGAAGGCCGCCGCCCCGAGCGTCAGTCTCGAATGACGGCGGAGGTGGAGGCGGACCTGAGCACCGATGCCGAGGTTGCGGTGGCATCGTGGGACAGCGACGTCTATGCGTACGATGGCACAGGCAACATCACGACCATCGGAAACGACCAGTTTTCCTATGACTCCGCAGGCCGGATCATCCAGTCGTCGGTCGACGGCCTTGCCGAACAGTACGGTTACGACTCGTTCGGCAATCTGACGTCGAAGAAGACCGGCACGCGCCCCTCGCCGATTCCGCCTGTGGACCCGGGCAGCAATCGCGTGATCGGGTACCCGTACGACGTGGCTGGCAACGTCACCTCGCTCCCCGGAGCGAGCGGGACGTGGGAGTATCCCTCTTACTACGAGTACGACGCAGTCGGCATGCCGGTGGTCGTTCAAGGTCACACGACGCGGGATGTGCGGCGGATGATCTACACCGCGGACGACGAGCGGATCGCGTTGACGCGAGGGAGCGAGTCGAGGATCTGGATCCGCGGCTTCGATGGAAAAGTGCTGCGGGAGTTTTTCGGCAGCTTCACCAGCGGCTGGTGGGCGTGGTCGCAGGACTATGTGTGGGCGAACGGGAGCCTGCTGGCCGCAGAACGCGAATCGGACAACGGAGGGCGGCTGGCCTTTCATCTGGACCATCTGGGCTCGGTGCGCCTGATCACGAAGCAGGACAAGACCCAGGTCAGCGCACACCGGTTCCTGCCGTTCGGTGTGGAGAGGACGGATTCGACGGCGGAGCTGAAGAATTTCGACTTCGGGAACTCGGAGGAGCGCATCACGCCGTTCCGGATCGAGCCGATGAAGTTCACCGGGCACGAACGCGATTTCAACGGGATTTTGAACGTCGACGGAACGGATTACCTCGACTACATGCACGCGCGGTTCTACGACGCGAACATCGGACGATTCTTGTCGGTCGATCCAGGACGCGATTGGGACGTAAGACAGCCACAGTCGTGGAATCTCTACGCGTATGTCCGGAACAATCCCGCCAACGCGGTTGACCCGACCGGACGGCAACAGGCTGCTCCCAAAAAAGAGAACGACTCGAGTGGAGAGCTCACGCCCGAAGATGTGGAAGCGATCAAGAAAAAGGAACGAGAGTTGGCGAAGGAAGTCCTTCAGTCGACCGAGCTCACTGTCCACATCAAATATTCTTCTGCGTCGCTGACAGGTGTGTATCCACTCGGCACCGAGACGTCAAATGCCCAGAACAAACTCACCCTGACCCTACTTGGCGATGCAGGAGTCACTACAAAATCCACTCAGGGCGTAATCGGCCCGCCAGCAACGTTCGAAATGCTCTTCAATCTCAGACCCTCCGGGAGCTTCTCGGGCGCCCAGACGATTATCAAAGACGTGCTCTTCGGTGGCGCCCTGGCCGGGGCATTTGCCAAACTCGCGCTACCACCAGTGGGGTTCGTAACCATCGACATGCCGGCGGCCGCAACCCATCAGAAATTCAAAGACGCCCATCCGAATGTCTTTCCGAAACCCGCTGCGAAAACCCCAGATTGCGTGAGTCGCAGTATGTGTTGACGCCATCACCCCAGACGTAGGATCTGTAGCAGGTGGGGCATTACGGCGGAGCACATGACGGAGTTTCAGAGGAGGGCGCAATGAAAACGCCGATCCGTGCGGCCATCCTCTTGATGCTCTGCGTGCAGACGGCGTTTGCCGCGGAGCCTCCGACGAAGCCGAAAGAAGGATTCGGCGTATTTCTGGTGATGTTCCGTGTGTCACCCGGACCGGCGGCCCGGGCGCAGGGTGCCCTGGACGTGACTCAGTACGGCGGCGTAGAGCACGAGCGGCGCGGAGATGTGCTGGTGGTGACCCTTCCGCTGCAGGCGTGGGCCCGCGTCGAAGCACACCCGCAAGTGGCCTATGTG
>Ga0196977_1000155_pt1 | contig 44072 bp, 50 predicted proteins | sample S3v_1013CmetaG_FD_148634 | JGI IMG/M metagenome (GOLD analysis project Ga0196977, IMG submission 148634) | Soil microbial communities from Anza Borrego desert, Southern California, United States - S3+v_10-13C | ecosystem: Environmental > Terrestrial > Soil > Desert | place: USA: California... | reverse complement strand
TATGTACGATCCTGCAGATACTGTTCCTGCGTATACGCGGAAGAAGGTAAGGGCTCCCACGAAGGGGTCGGTCTGGAGCTTGAAGGCAAGCGCCGTAAAGGGCTCGTCGTCAGACGGTTTTCGCTCTATCTCTTCACCTGTTTTTGGATTGATGCCTTTAACTGGTGGGAGGTCGAGGGGCGACGGGAGGTAATCGACAACGGCGTCGAGCACGAGCTGCACTCCTTTGTTCTTCAAAGCAGAGCCGGTATAGACCGGGAAGATCTCGTTTGCGATCACGGCCTTGCGGAGCGTTGTCTTAAGCTCTTCAAGCGGCGGTTCTTTCCCTTCAAAGAAGGCATTCAATTGCGCCTCGTCGTGCTCAACGATGCGCTCTACGAACTCGGCGCGGTACTTCTCCATGTCGGCAACATATTTCTCAGGCACTTCTCCCTCAACCACCTCTTCACCCATGTTGCCGGTGAAGGTGTACGCCTTTCGTGAAAGAAGATCAATGACTCCTTCGAAGTCTCCTTCTGCTCCCATGGGGATCTGTGCACGCACCGCCTTTTTGGAAAGACGATCGAGAATGGACTTGTACGAGTCCTCAAAGCTTGCTCCTGTGCGATCGAGCTTGTTGATGAAACAGACGCGCGGGACGTTGGCTTCGTCCGCGTAGCGCCAGTTCGTTTCTGACTGCGGCTCAACGCCTGCAACGCCGTCGAAGACGACGATGGCGCCATCAAGCACGCGCATGGAGCGCTTCACCTCGGCGGTGAAGTCGATGTGTCCCGGCGTGTCGATGATGTTGAAGCGGTACTTCTTCGACATGTCCTTCTTGTCCTTCTCTCCGGTCTTCGACCAGAAGCAGGTGATGGCGGCGGACGTGATGGTGATGCCTCGCTCACGCTCCTGCTCCATCCAGTCGGTCGTGGTCTGGCCCTCGTGGACCTCGCCGATCTTGTGCTGGGAACCGGTATAGAAGAGGACACGCTCGGAGGTGGTCGTTTTGCCCGCGTCGACGTGGGCGACGATGCCGAAGTTGCGCACTTTCTCGAGTGGATAATCGCGATTCATAGATGAAATTAAAATAAAAAGCCCGCCAATGCGTTAGATAGAGAATACGTTTTTAGAAGAGAAAAGGCAAGAAATGCCGTTCAGATCAGTTTTTGGAAATGCTGGTAGTCAGGATAGGGGTCCCTATCGCCAAGCCATTCCCATCCGTGTGATTTAAAGACTTTTACAATCTCACTATCCTTCGTAATAGTTCCAGGAACAAGAGGATCGTACACGGTATGTGCGGGGTATATCTTCCCGTCCTGGCCGAAGAGAGGATTCTGAAGTGGATTTATGTCGACAGCTCTACCGTAAGCATGATTGGAGAGAATCTTTAGTACAGTCGCGGGACGATAGTTAAATGCCGAAGTGTTGTTATCTTCCATAGACGCCTCGTCGTCCCAGCCGTATGCAACTATGGGAACTACTTTCCGTATTGGGAACTTGTACTCAGTGAGTGAGTCAAATATCGCCTGTATGTCTTCAGTAAGATCTTTATGTAGTACAAGCTGTCCGCTATGAACAGAGCCGTCAAATGAAAAATGCCTGACATTAGTGAGTCTTAGGGCTTCACGTATTTCAGAAGGAATCTCAAGTCCCGCAAGTGCTTCTTCAAGAAATGCATAGGGCTCCATGATTTCAGTATAACTACTAAAAGAGAGTTGGCCCGACCACGCAGTTTGCGCAGCCGGGCCAAATTCATGCCGGGTGGTAGTCCGCAAATCGCCTCACGGCCGTCACCGGGCCGTTTCCGTCCCTAGCCTGGTCGGCGATTATTCCCGCAAGCGGTTGGAGTACCCCTCCACGGTAAGGCGCGGCGATGGTCACATGCTGCGCGTTCACCGGGTCGTCCATGATGGCAATGTGCCTTCCTTTGCCATGTGTCCAGAAGACAAGGTCTCCCCGGACGAGGTTCGAGAAGTCGCGCGCAAAGTCGACCGGCTCACCGAGCTCTACCTGCTGGCCGACGTTTCGCGGGCAGTCCCTGCCAGCCGCGATGCAAGCAGCCTGTAAGTGTGCCGAGCAGTCGAGAAGGACCCCGCTACGCGCGCCCCACTTGTACCTTGCGCCGAGAAGCTTCTTCGCTACAGCGACGAAGTCCGGTTCGTAGGTGTCGATGGGACGCATCTCGTCCTCGAAGACCCAGCCGAGACCTTCAAGGCACAGCATATTGCCTTCGGGAGTCTGAAACGTACTTTGCGCATGAACACGAGCGTTCATGGGAAGCGTGAGGGATTCTTCGGACAGGGTCGATTTGAAGGTGCAGCCCGTGTAGAGCGCCACCTGCGGCACGTTCACCAGGTGAGTCGTTGGATGCCGTTCGCATTCAGGAACCAAGTCCTTCATGCGCACGAAGCCAGGGTAGTTGTCGAGCAGTGCGCGTACTTTCGCCCACTCACCGTCGTTTTCGATCACCTCGATCCGCTCACCATGGAGAACTTCGGTCTCCAGAAGGTTTGCCTCATGAAGATCCCAGTCCTTATCGGGCTTGTTATAGAGGCCGGCGTAAGGAACGGCGACCACATAGATTGACTCGTTCATGTCACCACCCCATTCAAGAGTAAGAAGCGCACCAAGGAATCTTGGTCCATTGCAAACAATACAACGTGAAATAGTTAAAGCAAGTACTACTTCGTCAGTGCAAACGTACCAATCACCTCCGCAAGTATTTCCCGATTGAGGGACGTGTACTCAGCAAAGCTCATCAGAAGGCGGTATCGATTACCCCCAGAAACAAAAGAGATAATCGCGCCATTAGGCTCAGTTGAGGTGCCAACCGAAGCAAAGCCCAAGTGCGCAGGAACCTCGCCGAGGGTTATGCGGTGGCCCGTAAGGCAGTTGCCGCAGGTGGGATCGTCATGGAACTCCTCAATGATGGCGACGTACTCGCCCGGATTGTCTACAAGAAACTCCTCCTTCTCAAGAGAGATGGCGGCTCCCTGAGTCACGCGCTTCCCGTCTGTGCCTGCGATCGGCTCTTCGGCAAAGTCCGGCGACTGGACCCGGAGCGTTGTTCCCGGCACAACCTTCCAGTCCGCAGGGATAGCAAAGCTGACTTTTCTAACAGGATCGGCATGTGTCTTGAAAGGAACGCTAGTGCTTGCTACCCGCTCAGGGACAGGAATGGTTGGCCCATTACGAGAAGCCTGCGGGTCGCGTACGGCTGCATATACTCCGAAAACTACGGCGCACACGACGACTATAGATATAACGGCGATGAGTTTCTGCTTCTTCATGTGGGACACCATACCATAAACGAAAAGACCGCCCGAAGGCGGTTTCGTTACCACGCGAAGTGGGCGAAGGCCTTGTTGGCGTCGGCCATGCGGTGCATGTCGTCCTTCTTCTTGATGGCGGAACCCTCGTTGTTGGCTGCGAGGAGGATTTCGTCGGCAAGCTTTTCAGCCATGGGCTTTCCTTTCTTCGCGCGCGCTGCATTGATGAGCCAGCGGTACGCAAGCGATACACGGCGCTGCTGCGGAACCTCGCGGGGAACCTGATAGTTGGCGCCTCCGACGCGGCGTGAGCGGACTTCCATGAGAGGAGAGACGTTGCGGATAGCGGTTTCAAAAGTCTCAATGGGATCTTTTTCTCCTTTCTTGATGATCTCAAGTGCGTCGTACACGACCTTGCGCGCGATGTCCTTCTTGCCGTCCCACATGACGGTGTTGATGAAACGCGTAATAGCTTCCGAGCTGTACTCGGCATCAGGACGGCGCGGGTGCTTGTTCTTGATAGGTCGACGCATATGCTATGCCTTCGGCTTCTTGGCACCGTATCGGGAGCGTCCGCGGCGGCGCTTGTCGATGCCCGCCGTGTCGAGCTTGCCGCGCACGATGGTGTATTGGACTCCAATATCCTTCACGCGGCCTCCGCGCACGAGGACGACGGAGTGTTCCTGAAGGTTGTGGCCTTCGCCCGGGATGTATGCGGTTATTTCCTGCCCGTTGGTGAGACGTACGCGGGCGATCTTACGAATAGCGGAGTTAGGCTTGCGGGGGGTCTTGGTGGTTACCTTCGTGCAGACGCCGCGCTTGAAGGGGGACGCATAGAAAGTGGGGCGGTTCTTGAGAGTATTGAAGCCACGGGTAAGAGCCACGACCTTAGATTTGGTCGGCTTGGATTTGCGTCCCTTCTTGGAAAGCTGATTGATTGTGGCCATTACCTCAAATGAAAACTCCCCCGAGGGAGTACCGAGACTATATAAGAATGAGGGTTTTAATGCAAATTCTGCTCGTGCTGGTCGTCTGAACGTCGGCCCGTAAAGCGGAGTAACTAAAACTCAGATCGCGGCGTTATACTCCTTAATATGAAGTGGAACCCTTTTCTGAATGCGGTCGCTGCGGCTGCCTATATCGGCGCAGTTGCCCTGTTTATGCGCTTTATTGAGTCAATCCGTCACGATACACCGGACACCTACGTTGACGGTATGGGCTTTATTTCACTATTTGTATTTTCTGTAGCGGTTATGGCGTTCCTGTTTTTCTACCAGCCAGCAGTCAGGCTCATAGAGAATAAGAAAGCTGAGGCGGCATCGTATTTTCTAAAGACACTCGGGATATTCGGCGTAATAACGATAGTTCTGCTTACGTTCGTAAGCCTGCAGTAGAGTCTTCACCCTGACAGTCTGGGGTGATGTTGGAACCTTTTATAAAGAATGCTAGGTTCATTCTGGATAGAGACTGAAATGTCTGAGAAGGGGCATGTCATGCAACAGACTTATTACCTCATAACGAACCTCCTCGGAGAAGGTTCGCCTGGTTTTATTCCGAATCTCCGACGACTGACCGACGATCCGCTCCCGGCAGTCGGCGATACCATTACATTCGCCACCGTTAAGCAGGTGAAGGACGTCTCACTCGAAGTTCGCGAGATCGTGGTAATCGGGGAGAAGACGTACATCTGGTTCGTAGCTGACCAGCCTGATGCATTCGCGCTTCGCCACTATGGAGTTGATGCGTGGGAATGGAAGAGGGTCTTTCTTCCAAGCCAGTTTCCGAGGGAGTTACTATCAAAAGCCTACTGAGGAAGACCTTTCCCTCGGCGGGTTTTCCTTATTTATGGCTGGCATCTAGGTTCCGGACCTATTTCACCCAAACCTCTTCCCCATCACTTATAACCGTTACCGTTCCTTCCTCTATCGTAGAAAAGATGAGCGCTCCTGAATCTAGAATGCGCTTCACGACATCAGGAGCAGGGTGGCCGTATGAGTTTCCTCTGCCAGCCGAGACAACTACTATTGAAGGATCAACCGCCTGAAGCCAGATATCGCTTGTTGAAGTCTTTGAGCCGTGATGGCTTGCCTTGAGCACATCGCTCCTTAAGGAGTTGCCACCAAGCAGCACTACATAGTCCTCGATTTTTGAGGGGGCGTCTCCTCCGAGCATGAAGGACGTGTTTCCGTATACCAATCTGAGAATGATCGAACCATCATTGGTTTCGATATTTGAAACGTCACGATCAGGAAAAAATACGTCTGCGTATGCTTCTTCTCCGAGCTTGATGCGCATGCCACGGCGCGCAGTGACTGCAGGTAAAGAAGGTTCGCGTTCAACTGCTTCTTCGAGAGCTTCAACGTATTGCGAGTCATGCTCTACGCCCGACTCCATGAAATGCGTTACCTGATACTTATCGAAAACCGGAGGAAGTCCGGCAATGTGATCCTTATCCGGATGCGTCGCTATGACAACGTCGATCTTTCGATCGAATATCCCGATCTTCTTAGGCAATTGACGCATCACTGACCTATCGGGCCCTCCGTCTATAAGCAGATCGATGCCGCCCGGTACTTCAATAAGGATTGCGTCTCCCTGGCCGATATCCAGAAAGTGCACTTCGAGCATCTCCTCTGGAGGAAGGACAATAAGACGTATAAGCCACCCATTTAAAAGGAGAAGTATGCCTATGAACGGCAAGAGAACGTAGGGTTTGCGCATGTTCATGAGCGTATCACCTGCGGCAGAGCTATACTGTTTCCACTACAACCTAATTCCCATTCATGACCTACACTCCCCGCACGTTCGATCTTCCTGAACTCAAAGGCCTCTCCAAGGAGCAGATCGAGGTCCATCTCTCCTTGTACGAAGGGTACGTAAAGCACACTAATCTTATCCTGGAGAAGATCGCAAAACTCAGAGCAGACGATGCTGAGGGCAATGCTTACATCATCAACGAGCTCCGGCGCAGGTTCAGCTTCGAGTTCGACGGCATGCGCATGCATGAATACTATTTCGAGCAGTTCGAAGAAGGCGCAGAAGAAGCCTCTTCCGAATCCCCGCTTAAAGACGCTGCCGAAGAGAAGTACGGCACTTGGAATGACTTCATTGCGCATATAAAGGAGGTTGCAGGAACGCGCGGCATAGGATGGGTGATTGTGTACTTCGACACCAAAGGCCGCACGCTCCATACGGCATGGGTGGACGACCATCAACTGGGGCAGCTTGCCGGCCTTCCGGTCATTCTTGCGCTTGACCTCTGGGAGCACGCGTACATGGTCGACTACAAACCCAAGGACAAGAATCTGTATGTCGAGGCCTTTCTTGAGAACCTGAACTGGGGGACGATAGAACGGAGGTTTGCGAACGTCGTGGTATAGCTTCATATCTTTTTCTCCAGTCTCCATACCAAGAGTCCGAGGCAGCCATACGCAGCTACGACCAGCCAGAACGGGAACGCGGGAATAACAACGCTTGCAAGCGGGAGGCTTGCTGCAGTTCTCGCGGAGAGAATCACATATGAGAGGAGGGCATATGCAGGAAGCCCGGCAGCCGTAACGAACGCATCCGCAAAAGCAGGAAGAACAAGCGCAACGAAGGACGCGAGCGCTGCGCATCCCATGGCAAGCGGTATGACCGGAAGCACCATGATGTTCACGACAAACGAGACTAAAGAAAGGTTGCCAGTCTGGAACAAAAGTATCGGCAGCACCCCTATCTGCGCTGCAAACGTCAACGCTGCTATTTCACGTACGAAAGTAACCCTCACCCATATAAGGAGTTTCTCCATATGCGGGCATAGAACAATGAGCCCTAATGTCGCGACAAAGGAGAACTGGAAGCCCGGATCATGCATGAGAAGGAGTGGGTTCCAGAGAAGCATCCCAAAGAGAGTGAGGAAAAGCGCATGCATTACTTTATAGATGCGTCCGGTACTACGGGCAATGAGTCCTAGAAGCGCCATTGCGCCGGCTCGGGTTGCAGCCGCTCCGGCGCCAGCTGCAAGAACGAAAAGTCCAATCGTCGAACAGGCAGTAGCAAGGGCAATCTTCCGCGGAAGAAAGCTGAGAGAGCGGAGTACTGCTTCCGCAACAATAGTGACGTTATATCCCGACAAAACGACAATATGTATGAGGCCGGCAACAGTAAAAGCGTCCAAAAGCTCTTCTCCGAGTCCCTGCTTCCCGCCAACGATAAGTCCTGCCGCAAGCGCGCTTTCAGGTTCGGGCATCGTGCGGGCGACAGCGACCATGAACGTATCCCGTCCCGACTGAAGAACGCGGAATACGGCGAGTACTGAACTGGAACTCTTCCCGATAATCTCAACATGCGCAGGACTCATGACCGCAAACACGCCGTCTTTGGCAAGGAACTTGTCGTACGCAAACGTACGCCCTCCGTCAGTCGCAAAAGGCTCGGGTAGCGAGAGCTTTCCGGACACCTGTACCCTGTCGCCGACCCTGTACTTCCTATGCACAGGGGCAGAAGCGATTATGCGCGTTCTTTCCCCCTCCTTTTCTACCTCAATGGTCAAACGACTACTTGTTTCCCGCGCGTCAGGCTGGGCAACTATCGTTCCTTCCAACTCTACGCTCTCCTCAATGAGAGGAGCAAAGACTGGAGGAAGCGCAGTTGGAACTAGCACCGTTCGCACCCCGCCCGCAGAGATTGCGCATGCTGCAAGAATCGCTATGAGATAAACAGCCTTTCTCGTGACAAGAAAACCTATCGCGAAGAATGTGGGGAGTAGTAAAAGAAATGCTAGGACCGGCCATGCGAAGCTGAATATGGATGCGTATGCAATCCCGATCGCGAAGCCCAGGACAACTGCATAGAAGCCGAGAAGGCGCATCGGCTCACTCTAGCTAATGAATGATTGCAGTTATTAAAAGTAAATATGAAATCTTTCTGCAGGAGTTATGAAGAAGTTCTGGAGAGAAGATAAAGTATTCCTGCAAAAGTTATTACTTCCCTCTATCCATCGCCTTATTTGCAAGCTCGTCCGCGTCCTTGTTGAACTCCCTGCGTACGTGCTCGAACGTAACGTTCGGAAAGTGACGGGCAATTAAGTTCTTAATTTCAAGATACCTCGGAATCAGGTTTGGGTGCTTCACTTTGTACTCTCCCTTGAGCTGCTTGGTCACGAGTTCGCTGTCCATGCGGATAGTGAGAGACTTGTGTTTGAAGAAGCCTTCAACGTATTCGTCTTTGAGTTTGGTGAGGCCGCGGAGCACCGCTTCATACTCAGCAACATTATTTGTTGTTTCCCCTATATAGTCTGAAACCTCGACTACCCGCTTTCCCGACATATCAAAGACAACTGCACCTGAACCGGCAGGACCGGGGTTCCCGCGAGCACCTCCGTCTGCGTAGAGAGTGAATTGCATGCTCAAAGTATACAAAAAGAAAACGGACCCCTCGCTGAGGGGCCCGGGAACCGCGTGACCTTGTCATGCGGGGTTGAGTCGTTGCGGAAAGCCCTTCCTCGGAGGCCGTCCCGCTTGCGCATAGACAACGAGCTTGTCGAGCGCCCGCGCCGCAAACGAACGCAGGTTGCTCTCTTGCGAGCCTTTCTGGAAGTGAAGGGCCTCAATGTGAAGCAGCTTTGCGTGTTCTTCTGCGCTCGTGACAAACTCCCCCGGAATCTCGTGGACCTCGAGGAAGAGGTCGGTGACCGCATCCTCTCCACGGCCGGCAGTCTCCACGTAGAGGAGGAGTGCGCTTACGAACCAGTGTTCTTTCTCGAGGACCTCCCAGTCGACAACTGTTCCCTCCCGGCGAAGCTTATCCAGTTCTGTTTTGAGCATTTGGACGTACGCCCGCAGCTTTCTGACGTAATCTGCGCCTCGAGTGCGCCGGATATTGGACAAGGTCTCGCCGACATTGGTTCCTTTAAGGAGCTCGGCGACGATCCAGCTCCTTTCTAGGTCGTCGGACTTCAGAGCGTCTGGGACGCTGCGAAGCACCGTTTGCTTAGCTGTATCGCTCACTTCATCCCCCTTCCAATTTGGAACAGTCTCGAAGATAACACCTTATGGCGAGAGTGCAATAATCCGGAGCCTGACAGGCTGTCCTTTCGAGAATGTATCGCGTTCAAGGTTCCCTAGGACGGAGATTGTGGAACCTTCTTCGAGCTTCGTGCATCGCTCCCCAAGCTCCCGTTTTGCATAAAAAGCTATCGCTTCCATTATCTCATCGGTGAACCCATCCGACCGCATAATCTGGATGCGTAAGTGCTCTTCCCCTTTACCAAACCATGAAACTTTTTGCAGCTTTACATCATGTAGCACATAGGCAGGCTTGGGATTGCCCATGCCGAAGGGTGCAAGACGTTCGACTCGCTTCAAATGCATGCTTGGCTTCTCTGCTGCAAGAAGCTCCGCGTCGGCAAAGACTGAAGCATCTATACCCTCTCTAGGAGGAAGAGAGGCAAGCGCTTCGCACAGCTTCTCTTCAAAAGTGAAAATCGCATCGTCTTTCACGGTGAATCCTCCTGAAGCTGCGTGTCCTCCCGCTTCGTCAAAGACGTCACTTGCCGCCTGCATAAGCGCGACGAGTGAAACGTCCTTTCGCCCCGTACGACAGGAACCTTTTAGGGTTGTTCCCCCTTCCCGTCCCCAAAGGAAGACCGGGCATTCATATTCGTCTGCAATGGAGCTAGCAATGGGTCCGAGAAGCCCGGGACGCCAGCCGGGATCGCCCATGACGATGACGGGCGGGAGTTCTCCCTTTTCTTTCCTCTCCTTAAGACGCTCATGCACGGCACGCGTCACGGCGCCCCCGAGCGCCCTCCTGCTTCTATTGATCTTTTCGAGTTCCTTCGCCAAGATTTCCGCTCTCGACTCGTCCGAAGTTGTGAAAAGCTCGAAAGCGTCCCGGGGATCCCCCATGCGTGATGCCGCATTCACGCGAGGCGCAAGCATGAAAGCAACATCGTCCTCCGTGAGATACCGCTGATTCACCCGCGCAGCCTTGCACAGCTGCTGCAGTCCGGGACGCGGCGACTTGCGCATGACAAGAAGGCCGTACTTAGCGATGACGCGGTTCTCGCCAAGGAGCGGCACCATGTCCGCAATGGTTGAGAGCGCCGCCATATCGAGAAGCCACTTCTCCCATCCTTTCGGTATGTCATCGCGTCCGTTGAAACCAATAGCAAGAACAGCGCACACAAGCTTCCATGCAAGTCCTCCTCCGCAGAAGTCACGGAAGGGATACGTCTCGCCATCCTGTTTGGGATCGACAATCGCATACGCGGGAGGAAGCGTCCCATTAGGAAGATGGTGGTCAGTGATAATGACGTCGATGCCGAGCGTGTTTGCGTATGCAACCTGCTCTACGTCTGCAATGCCGCAGTCGACAGTGACAATGAGCGACACATCGTCCTTCTTAAGCGCATCGATGCCGTTATTGTTCAAACCGAATCCTTCAAGATGCCGGTGTGGAATATAGTTCGTGAAGTTTGCTTTGGCCTTCTTAAGGAAATCGTGCATGAGCGCGCCTCCCGGGATGCCGTCGCAGTCGTAGTCGCTCCACACGGCAATGCGCTCCTGGTCCTCTATGGCCTTTGCGATGCGCACGGCAGCTTTCGGCATGTTAAGGATTTCAAGCGGGTCTCCTATGTGCTTGTCGTACGACGGGGAAAGGAACGCTTCAGCTTCTTCGTGCGTGCGAATACCACGACGAGAAAGCAGGGCGGCCGTCAGATCGTCATGCGCAGCAAGGGCATTCCGTGTTTCTGTATCAAGTGGTTTGTGGAGCGAGAACATGCGTGGGAGCAGTATACTAAATCTGTATGGAAAAGACTGTTTTCACAAAAATCATTGACCGGGAGCTATCTGCTGAGGTTCTTTATGAGGACGACCTCGTTATTGTTTTTTTAAACAGATTCCCCAATATTGAGGGCGAAACTCTCGTAGTAACAAAGGAGCAGGTTCCTTATGCGTTCGACCTCGACCAGGAAACATACCAGCACCTCATGGAGATCTCCAAGAAAATGGCCAAGGGGCTTGACCGAACGTTCAATACGCTTCGTACATGCTTAGTGATTGAAGGCTTTGATGTCCCTCACGTGCATGTTCGGCTGTATCCGGTGACCGAAGGAACCTTGAACCTTTCACACGGGCCTGAGGCAAGCGATGAAGAGCTTAAAAGGGTGGGCGATAAGATTCGACAACACCTCAATATATAGAAGAGAGGGCCACCGCAAGCGATGGCCCCCGAAACTTCAGGGTCAGGCGAGGGGTCAGGAGCTAGAGCAATAAATTCGCGCGCCGGACCCCCAAGAACCAGCCGCGACTCCACATGCGATCGCAGGTGAAAGGACCTGCATCCACATACGGCGGGGTTTCTTTTTTGAGTATCTGTCCCTTGTCGTGAACTTCTCCGCTCCATTTCCCGAGCTGACAATAAAACGTGCGGTGGTCTGGCCCATTATAGAACGTGTAACTGGGCTCGTCGCCAAAGAGAGCAGGCCGATTGTTCAGCGCGATCTGCGCACGAGGATCGGGTTCAAGTTCAAAAGACCTGAACAGAAGCCTCCGCTTGCTTTCGTAGATCGAGCAACTTGCGTAGAAGCCGAGAACCTCGACTTCATCGCCCTCGCCGCGAGGTATCGCCGCGATTGCACCGTCATCGCCACGATGTATCACACGACCGGTTGCTGCAAGCGCCGCACGTACGTCCTGCGTCCGATCGACACGGACAGTGCCGATAACTATGAGGTCACTTACTGACATGAAGACTCTCCTATCGCCTGTCCCGAAAAGGACGTTCTCTTTCAGTATTCCAATGATTTCACTATCTATCAAGAGCCTCAAGTCCCGGCAGTGTTCTTTTGGCCATAAAGTCGAGCATGGCTCCTCCGCCGGTTGATATGAAGGAGAACTTCTCCGAGATGCCTAGTTTTTCAACGGCAGCGACCGTATCCCCTCCTCCAATGACTGAGTATGCGCTTGAGGAAGCAATGACTCGCGCCAATGCCTCGGTTCCTTCCTCAAATCCGTTCTCAAAGTTGCCAAGAGGACCGTTCCAGAGAACGGTGTTTGCTTTTTGTACTAATTCATTCAGCGCTTCGATGGTCTTTGGCCCGTCGTCAAGAATGGCTTCGTTCTTGGGAACATTGGTTGGCATAACCACGTCTCCATCTTCGCGGCTTCCTAAGGGAGCAACAACTTCATCAACCGGGAGCATGAGCTTGGGGTTCCTAAGAAGCGCATGCAGCGCCTCCTTATCTGAGTCTTTTGAAACAAGCGACGTCCCAACGCCGTATCCGCACTCGACCATGAAGTCGTTGGCAAGCGCCCCTCCGACGAAGACGCGGTCATAGCAGACGATAAGTTTTTCAAGGATGGGCTGCTTGGTGGAGAATTTGGCGCCTCCAATTATTGCGAGAGAAGGACGCTTGGGCCGCAGGGCCTTCGTCAGTTCGCGTACTTCCTCCTCTATCTGAAGTCCTGCGTACGGAGCCAGATGCTTCGGAACGCCAACAACAGACGCATGCTTCCTATGACAAACATCGAACGAGTCCTGTACAAAAATGTCGGCAAGCTCGGCAAGCTCAAGGGCGAATTCGCTGCCGTTTTCAACCTCTCCTTTATGCCTCCGCAGGTTCTCAAGCATGAGGACGCCGCCCTGGGGAAGATCGCGTACAGCAGCCCGGGCTTCCGCTCCGACGGTCGACGGACAGAAGCGTAAACCAGGAAGGTACTGCTTCATTGCCTCGTATACGGGCATCAAGGTTTCCGTGCCCTTGTCGCCTATGTGCCCGATGAGAACGACACGGGCTCCTGCACCTTGTAGGTACTTGATCGTGGGAAGCGCCTTTCTTAACCTGAACGTGCTCGTTACCTTTCCGTTCTCGACCGGAACATTCAAAGCAGCACGAACGAGTATGGGAATGTTCTCTACGTGCGGTATGTACCGGATGCTTCTCATTATGAAAGCTCTTTCACGAGCGCGCTGAAGGTCTTTGGGTCAACACTTGCGTGTCCAATCAGGAATCCGTCGACTCCCCCTTCCTTCGCAAGTTCCCTGATGTTGTCCGGCTCCACAGATCCTCCATACACGATCCTTATCTTATTCGCAGTGACTTTAGAAACGTGCTGCGCAAGTATCTTGCGGATATAGAGGACCATCTCTTTGAGGTCAGCTGGAGTGATGGCATCGCGTGCAGACTTACCGATGGCCCAGATAGGTTCGTATGAGATGACGACCTTTGCGCGCTCCTTCGGTGACAGAACATCAAGCACTGCAGCAAGTTCATTGCGGAGTACTTGTACGTACCTTGCGTCTTCATCCCTTTCTCTCTCCCCGATGCAAAGTATCGGTGTAAGACCTGCCGCAAATGCCTGCTTGGTTTTGGCTGCAATTTCTGCATCTGTTTCTCCTAATGCACGACGTTCTGAGTGACCGAGTATGACGTACCCGACTCCGAGTTCACGCAGAAGCGACGCGGGGACTTCTCCGGTAGAAGCTCCACCGGACTTTTCGGAAACATCCTGCGCGGCGAACTGGAAGTTGCGTTTTCCTGCTTTGGGAAAAAGCCCGAGGTGGGGAGAAGAGGGAGCGAGTATAAGTGTGTGCCTGCTCCGACTTGCAAGTCGCTTGGCGTTTGCAGCAAGCTCCTTTGCACGTCTTGCCTGGTCTACGTATGCCTTCCAGTTGGCAATGATCAGCATGAAAAAAGTATACCGTACGGTTCGTAACTTACTCTGTCAGCTATAATTGGCGTGCTAGGCTTTTAGTATGGCTGTTCAAATAAGCTATTTTGTCCACGGGACAACTACTGATAACGAGGGGGATCGCGCCACTGGCTGGTTGCCTGGTGAACTATCAACTCTTGGCATTCAGCAGGCAAAAGAACTCGGGGAACTGGTTAAAAACAAACAATTTGATGCGCTCTTTTGTTCAGACCTTAAGCGGGCAGTCGATTCCGCCGAGCTGGGTTTTGGCGATAAGTACACAGTTATTTCAGATGCAAGACTTCGTGAGTGTAATTATGGTGATTTTAACGGAGCGCCGGTAGGTAGTTTTAAAGAGGGGAGAATGCAGGAGTACGTGGACACTCCTTTCCCGAATGGCGAAAGCTATAAAAACGTAGAAGAACGTATGGCAGACTTCCTTTCTTTCCTAAAACAGGACTACGACGGTAAACATATCGCTATCGTTGCACACGAGGGACCGCAATTGGCCTTGGACGTTTTATTGAATGGGAAGAACTGGCCGCAAGCCATTACTGAGAACTGGCGCAATACAAAAGCTTGGAAACCGGGCTGGGAGTATTCACTTGCCTAAAAAGGTTCCAACATCGTCTCTGACTAACAGCAACTAATAGGTGTAGAATTTGCTCATGGATATCTCGCACGGTGAGCTTACGGCTTTTCTAAGTGCCGCAAATAAAGTTACCTACGCAGATAGAGAAGCTCCTAAGGCAGCCTCTCTTCGTCCAGCGTCAGAAGACTACCACTTTGAAGAGGGTGATCTTGCTTATCACGATACGTACTTTGGCGCACGGGACTTCATAGGAGAGGAAGTTGTTTATAAAGCAGGTACTCCAGTCTGGGGAATGAACTACTATGGGCGCGTTCTCAAAGAAGACGTTTCTACGGCTGACGCATACAAAATTCTACGTCCAGCACTAATGCAGGAATATACAGATATAATTCCTGTCCGAGGCCCGCGTGAGTACACTCTAGAGAACAGTACATACAAAAATGAAGTGGAAGGAGATTTGAGCTATTTCTCAGGCATCGAAGAAATCTATCTAGACGAAGAGTTGGTCTATCGGTGCTGGTATCACGGAGGGACAATTAAGTAGACTCCAACATCGCACCATACAGCTAACTAACTTATCCTTCTTTATTGAATAACCAAAGTTCCATCGATTATGCTCTTGACTATAAAATCCAGCCCGATCAGGTCCCCTTGTTGGTTGAAGCGGTAAGTTCCCACTGCGCCCCGATACTCCGGCAATTGGTACAAGTAGTCACGCACTTTCTGTGTATCTTCTCCGGCTTCTCCTATCGCTTCGGAAAGTAGGTATATAGAGTCGTAAGCAGCGGCAAGGTAAAGCGCGAACGGAGGCTCGCCGTATCGTTCTCGGTACGAAGCGAGAAATACGCGCGCTCTTTCATTTTCCGGATCAAGGTCAGGCACTGTTACGAAAACAGCCCCTTCGGCAGATTCACCAGCAATGCTCAGAACCGTTGGGCCTGATAGGGTGTCGAGTCCGTAGAACTGAGCATCAATGCCTAGTTCGCGAGCCTGCTTCAAGATAAGACCGCCGGAGATTTCTGTTTGTGAATTGACGAACATCGCAGTTGGGCGCGCTTCACGAATCTTCGTGAGCTGCGCCCGAAAATCTTTGGTCTCTGGTGCGTATGTTTCTGACGCAACGATAACTCCCTTTTGCGCGCTAAATTCCTGGGTGAAATGTTTTTCGATATCGAGAGCAAAGCCAGTCGATTCATTTATGATCGCTACTCGTTCGTGTTCGGAGCGGATAAGGTTCACCAACTGTTCTGTAGCTCGGGTAGCTGAAGGATTGGTTTGAAAGATATACTCGCCAGCCTGGCTCACACTTGGTCCTGATGCACCTGGAGCAAGCGCCAAAACCTGTTTCTCCTCTATGAATGCAGCTGCAGTGAGCAGATCCTCGGCACAGGTAAATCCACTAAGCCAGATGATGTGGTCAACAGATACCAGCTTCTGGACAGCCGATAGTGCGTCCTTTCCGTTGCACTTGCTGTCATCGAAGACAAGTTCAACCCTCTTTCCGTTTATTCCCCCAGCTGCGTTGATCTCCTCAGCAGCAAGTTCTGCGGCTTGCTTCATGGGAACGCCATATGTTGCGGCATCGCCAGTCAACGGCGATACATATCCGATGCGGATAACACCTTCAGCGTTCGGACGAGAAACCAAATAGCCTGCTACGACCACTAGAAAGGCGACGGACACAATCACAAATGTCTTCATACGCCAGTACGATGCGCTTCCTTGGTAGGTTGTGTCAACACTTTTATGGTGATACGATTACATATGACAAAATATCAATTAGTTAGAAGTCAAAATAGACACCTATCACGCACCCCATGACACCCATAACTAAGCAGCTTGAGCAGATCGGTCTTACTCCCAATCAGTCACTGATCTACCTCACTCTTTTCCGAATGGGATCAGCTAAGGCGGGAGAGATCATAAAGAAAACCGGGCTCCATCGAAATCTGGTGTACGTGGCGCTCGAGGAGCTTGCTGTTAAGAAGCTGGTGATGGTAACTAGGGTTGGAGGTGTTGCAGTCTATAAAATGCTCTCCCCTTCCCGTCTTCTTGCCGACGCGCAGGAACGCGAGCGGGCTGCCAAGCACGTGGTTGAGAACCTCGCGCTTCTTTCTAAGCAGGCGAACAATCAGGAAGTGCTTGTGTATGAGGGAATTGACGAATTCCGCAGGCACGCACTCCGGTCGTACGGCTTGGCAAAGCCCGGCGGTATCATCCGATACCTCGGCACGTCGCCGCACTGGCATAAGGTAATCGGTCCTGCTTTAGAGGAAGATCTGAATCGAATGCAACAGGAGAAGAAGGTCTTTATGCGGGGTATCAGTAAAACTGCGTTTCCTGAGCTCGTACCTCATCTCAGACGTACAAAGGGCTTTACGGAAGTTCGCATAAATCCTCTGGTCTCGAACGACGCGAATAACGTAGAGATACTAGATGACCGGGTCTGTATTCAGTCCTTCGTTGAACCGTATCTGGTCGTTGAGATCATTAACAAAGAGCTCGCAGACAACTATCGAAACTACTTCGACTTCCTCTGGAGTAAATCTAAGAAGGTTAAAGTGCCGCGCCCGTAAACACCTTCTCAAGCGTTCCCTTGGAAACGAGCTCTTCGGGAGCTCCGTGTGCGACAACTCTCCCTTTATCAAGAATATAGCCGCGCGTCGCTATGGTAAGGAGGGACTTGATATTGTGCTCAACGACCATAACAGCTGTGCCCCGCTTCTCATTGATTTCCTTAACAAAGGCAAATACTTCCTTCACCACTTTAGGAGCAAGACCGAGAGATGGCTCATCGAGAAGAAGCACTTTAGGATCGGTCATAAGGCCGCGAGCTATGGCGAGCATCTGCTGTTGTCCGCCTGACAGTGTTCCTGACTTAGCCTTCCTCTTATCCTTAAGTACTGGAAACATCTCAAAAAGGCTCTGCATGCGTTCTCGGGTGAGTTTGGCATTTCGGTTCACATACCCGCCAATCTCGAGGTTCTCTTCGACGGTTAAGTCGGAGAAAACCCGGCGGCCTTGAGGCACAAAGGCAATACCTCGCGCTACTACCTCGTGAGGTATGGGAACGATCTTCTGTCCTTCCCAAAGAACGTCTCCTGAGGATATAGGGGCCAGCCCAAAGACTGCTTTTAGAATGGAGGATTTCCCGGCGCCGTTAGGACCCATGAGGGCGACGATCTCACCCTCATCGAGAGAGACTGAAACGTCATCAAGCGCGGTGACGCCGCCATATTGAACACTTACGTTATTAAGTTCTAACAGTGTTTCGGGAGACACGTATCTATTGTACTGCTTTACCTCGCCCGAATTATCTTCCCGTCCTGTATCTCGAAGATGTTAAGCGGAAAAGAGGCAAGATGACGGTCATTGAAGGTAATGGTGCCGGAAGTTCCGGTGTACTCACGAATGTCTTCCATTTCTTCAAGTATTTCCGAGCGGGAGCTTGCTGGGCCCGCGATCGACAGCGCAAGAGACATAGCATCGAAGGACTGTCCGGCCGGCAGACTAGGCGCTTGTCCGTATCTTTCCATAAATTCCGTGACGAAGTCTTCCGTGTAGAACTCGGGAGAAATGAATTGGAGACCGTTTGAATAAGGGTTGGTCTCACCTGAGAGGTGCGTGTCTATCTCAATGCTGTATAGGCGACCAGCGTACCCGTACTCCTTGAGCTTCTTCACGAACTGAGTGAATCGATAGTAGGTGCTTACGAATATCGCTTCCGGATTTCCTGCGATAGCTTTACTGGTAGATACGCTGACATCGTCAGAGTCTTGTAGTACTGATTCTTTTGCAGTTACGGTACCACCAAGCTCTATAAAGCGCTTTTCGAACGCAGCAGCTACTTCGGATTCCCAACTATCTACCGTTCCGACAATGGCCATGCTTCGTATTCCCTGTTCGAAGACATAGTCAGCCATTTGGTTTGCCTCAAGCGTAGGGTCGGGCCAGATAACCAGAGGGTTTGCAGTACTTCCACGACGTTCTTGTGGAATGGGAGCGACCGAGAATACTGGGATGTCGCTTTCTTTGACCAATGGGTCGATTGCGGCCATCTCCACCTGAAGCTGCGGTCCGACGATAATGTCGACTTTGTCGAGAGAAACGAGCTTTTGATATGCGGAGAGCGCAGTCTTAGGGTCAGCCTTGGTGTCTTCGAAAATGACTTCTGCCTTCCTGACGTTTCGCGGATCAGCGTTATACCGATCTACCGCTATCTGCATGGCGGCCCTGCTCGATTCGCCGTACTGAGCGAAGTCACCGGAGAGGATAAGTAGCGCTCCTACTTTTAGAGTTTCTCCCATTACGACTTCTGGTTCCTGATAGAACTTCCAGTAGCTTGCTGCGAGGAGTACGAGGACGAGTACGCCGAGAGTCCACCATAATTTCTTATCCATGGCCGGGGATTAGTTTGTATGGATATACGGTAACACTGCCCCAAAGAAAGTCCACTGGGTCAAGCCCACGTGTTTATTACGCCTCCCTTCGTTCCGCGGCATTCCAAAGAACTTCAAATAATGCACGCTGACTTGCTACCGCTGCTTCATTGCGAACTCGCACCGCAAGTATCTCCGGCTCGTAGATATTAAAGGTGACGCTCTCAGGACGTATTGCTACGTTCACAACATGTCCGATGTTGGGAATGATGCGAGACTCGTTCTCGATAATGCTTTCCTCCCAGTTGTGCTTCACATCGTCGATGCCGCCGATATAGCGAAGCTTGATCCTCTTCTCCCGCCGAAGTGATTCGTATTCCTCAAGCCGGTCCTCGAACAAACGGACCCAGTTCATACCGGCACCTCCAACAACGTCGAGGAACCCTCCTTCCTCTGACTCACGCAAAAGAGCGAATTCGCTTTCAATGACGGCATCTCCTCCCCGAATGACTTCGACCACGCCTGCAGGTGAACGATCGTAGAGACGCATAAGGCTCTGCACCCCATCAAGAACGTCAATGCGCCTTTTCTCAACTTCCTGTGAAAGTTTCTCGGGGCTCGCGGCCAGATACTTGATTCGACGTCCAGTACCCGTTTGAGCTACTAAGCCCATGGCTCGTAACTCCTGGAGAGCATCATAGACATACTGCCGGTGGAGCTTGGTCCTCGTAATGATGTTCTTGGGTGCAAGACCAACTCCAGCCTCAAGAAGGGCGACGTAGACGCTTGCAGCTTTCGAGGAAAGGCCTGCTTTTAGGGCGCTTTTAAGATAATCGGAAACCGTGTTAGTCATACTTTTATGACTATATTATCCTAATATTCTTCTATTTCAAGCTCCTACGTCATATTCGCATAAATATAAAGTTCTGACTCACTATTGACGCGCTGGCTCATAAACCAATAAGCTCTGTACATTACTTAAATTTGATTTGTAATTATGAAAACTCTTCCTTGGCTCCTGGGAGCAATAGTTGTGGTTTTAGGCGCCTGGCTTCTTTTAGATGGAGAGCCGAAGGCGTCGCAGGACAATCCTATACGCGTTGGCGCAGTAGTTTCCCTTACGGGAATAGCCGCAAGCTATGGTGAGCCTGCCAGGAACGCCATGCAGCTGGCCGTCGATGAGATAAACGCAAACGGAGGTATCGATGGCCGCGCCGTTGAGCTAGTTGTGGAGGACGATCAGACCAAGCCCGACAAAGCGATATCTGCGTTCCGTAAACTTACGGGTGTTGATGATGTTGACGGAGTCGTAGGCGGTAACTTCGACTTTGCTACCGCTCCCCTCTTCCCGGTTGCTGACGCAGAAGGTGTTGCGTTCATATCTCCAGCCAACATGCGCATACCTGGAGGACTTGAGCCGAGCGGCAATAACTTCGTGCTTATGCCGGACTTCGCGAAAGTTATTCGCGAATTGAAGTCCTACCTAGAAACCCACGAAACCAATAAGCTCGGTGTTGTGCACTTCAAGTCTGTCTTCGGTACGCAGATAGCGACTACGCTTTCGGAGGTCAACAGTGAACTTGGTCGTGGACCCATTGTTGACGAGTCCTACACCACTATTGGCGACAACGACTTCCGAACGACAGTCATCAAGCTCAAGCAGCAGGGCGTGGACACGGTATTCCTCGACATGGTCGACGTGGATCCCGTCAACTTCCTTACCGTCGCTCGTGACCTCGACTATCATCCGACCGTCATCAGTTACTACGGTATTATCGACTCCTTCTCTGCCCCTAACGCTGACAAGAGCCTTCTTGAAGGAGTTGTCGTCCTTGATTGGGAGTCGAGCTCGGAACGCTTCTCAAAGCTCTATCAAGAACGATACGGCATGGCACCGGTACACTCCGCAGAAAAGAGCTACATCAGCATCTATGTAATGGCAGAAGCTATTGCGAAAGCCGGAAGCAAGGAGAACGTAGCGTCATATCTTTCGTCGAATTCCTTCAAGACGCCGAGTGGAACGTTCCGCTTCAACGAAGACCATGCGATCGACTCTACGCCGGTACGCCTAATGATGGTGAGGAACGGAGAGCTTATACCACTCTAAACTAATCGCCCAGGTACGCCTCAATAACGGCTTTATCCGCAAGCACCTCAGACGGCTTCCCTTCAGCAAGTAACTTTCCTGCATCCATAACAATGACGTGATCGCAGAGTTCACGTATGAGAGCCATGTCATGCTCGATGAGCACAATGGTTTTCCCTTGTTCACGCAACTCACGCATGATGCCTGATACAAGCTTTACCATCTCGGGGAAAAGTCCCGCATATGGTTCGTCAAAGAGAATGGTTTCAGCATCAGTAGCAAGTGCCCGTGCGATCTCAAGTAGTTTGCGCTGGCCATAGGAGAGCTCCGCGGCATTCGCTTCCCGTTTTTCCCAAAGACCAACCCGGTTCAGCACAGCTTCTGCTTTGGAAAGGCGTTCTGCAGCATCACGTTCAAAGAGCGAGCCGAATACGTGTCGACTCGTGGTGGCGATGAGCACGTTATCAAGCACAGTTATCTGCTCGAAGAGGCGAACATTCTGGAAGGTGCGGGTAAGGCCGGCTTGGAACACTTCATGTGAGGCTATGCGTTTGCGTTCCCCTCCTTCGCTTATAGAAACAACGCCTCCATCGATACAATGAATCCCTGTAAGGACGTTTGTGAGAGTGGTCTTACCAGAACCGTTAGGGCCGATGACACCAGTGATATTACCTTTCGGTATAGCGATCGAAAGGTCGTTCACGGCCTTCACGCCTCCGAACTCCTTGCTGAGATTTTTTGTTTTGAGTGCGTTCTTCATAGACGGTATTCTCCCGCCACTCCCTGCGGACGATAAAGCATAAGGAAGACCAGAAGGAGTCCGTACACCACTTGGCGCATCTGCGCGGCAATGTCAGGCGTAAAGCCAACGAAGCGGAGCGCCTCAGGCAGAAGAATAAGTATCAGAGCACCAACGAGTGCACCTCGAAGAGAACCTAGTCCTCCGAAGATGATGATCGAAAGCATGAAGACCGATTCAGCAATGCCGAAGGAAGTCGGGTCGATGAATGTTATATACGAGGCGAAAAGCCCGCCTGCTATCGCTGCCATCGCCGCTCCAATAACGAATATTGCGAGCTTGAAGAACGAGGTGCGGTATCCGAACACTGACAGCGCTTCTTCATCTTCACGAATAGCACGGAGAGCTCTTCCGAAAGAGGAAGTCGTAATGAACTCCGAGATGCCATAGACGATAGCGAGGAATACGAGCGCAAGAAGCAGGAACGCAATGTTCTCAGAGAAGGTGAAGCCGAGGAGCTCGGGCCGGTCTATGCCCGGAATGCCTAAGGGTCCCCGCGTCACTTCCTGCCAGTTGAGAAGTATAGAAAAGATAATGACGTTAAAGCCTATGGCTCCCAGAGCATAGTAGTCGTCGCGGAACTTTGAGAGCACTAAGCCGATAAGCGCGGCCGCCACCCCGCTTATCACCGCGCCCACAAGAATCGCAACGAAGAAGTTAAGGCCCGTGTGTTCAAGCAGGAGTGCGAGGGCATATGCGCCTATGCCGTAGAAGGCAGCGTGCGCCACCGACAGAAGTCCTGTGAAGCCGACGATAAGCTGCAGGGATATCGCAAGGATCGCGAAGATGGAGAAGAGTATCGCGAGATGAATGAGGTATTCCATATCAGCGCTTCTTTCCCAAGATACCCTGCGGCCTGAAGAGGAGGAACAGGATGAGTATCGCGAAGGCGATCGCATCCTTCCATTCGCCCGAGATGTACCAGATGCCGAAGTTCTCAGCGAATCCTAAGAGGAATGCTCCCAAGAAACCTCCATACACGCTGCCGATTCCACCTACGATCGCCGCTATCACCCCCTTAAGGAGAAGCGAAAAGCCCATACGCGGCTCAATGCCCGTATCAAGGCCCGCAAGAACACCTGCAAGTCCAGCCACCGCCGAGCCGATGATGAATACCACCGCAATGATTTTGTCGGTATTGATGCCAACGATCTTCGCCACCTCCTCGTCGTCAGAAACGGCGCGCACTGCACGACCGAAAGAAGTGCGCGAGAGAAGCAGCCACGACCCAATTAAGACGAGAACTGCAGCTGCGAGTATTCCAACCTGCACATGCGTCATGACCCCCGTCCCTATGTGAACAATTCCTGTCGTACCTGCTAGAAACGACAGGGTGCGGAACTGGCTCGTGAAGAGAATGGCTATCACTGCCTCAAGGGCAGTGAGTGCGCCAAGTGAAGCAACGAGAAGAACGAGGTTCGAGGCCTTGCGCCGCCGCAACGGACGGAAGACGAGGAACTCAAAACCATAGCCAACGATCGCTGCGACAATAACTCCTCCGAGCATGGCAGCCGGGAGAGACGCGCCAAGCGAGTCCCCTATGAAGAAGGCCGTATAGCCGCCGACTGCCGCAAGGCTTCCGTGTGCAAGGTTGAAGAAGCGAGTTGCGCCGAAGACCAGATTGAAACTCATCGCAACAAGCGCATAGAGAGAACCCGCGATGACACTATTCACTATGAGCTGGGGAACGATGTCCATATTCCCCCAGTATACGGGAACCTCAGCCGTGTTCTCTAGTTCGTTATCGGCACTATCTCCCCGCCTTGGATTTGTTTGAGCACGTATTCACGAACCGCGTCCCCGTTCTCGTCTATCAAGAGCGGGCCGGCCGCTCCTGGTCGGTCACTCACCTTATAAAGAGCGTCCCTCACTCGCTTGGGGTTAGTTCCATGTTCTTCAATGAGATCAGTTAGAAGATGTACGGCATCGTATGTAGATGCGACATATACCGGCGGGGTGTTAGCGTTTATATCGCCGAAGCGCCCTGCAAACTTTTTGAGGAACATACTCGCTTCCGGTGATTCCTTATCGAAGTTCACTTCTGCAAACAAGATGCCTTCGGAAACTCCTGATGTAAGGAATGACTCAGTTGTTACAAGCTCGTTCGAGAACAGGGGTGTAGTGATACCAGACTCCTTAACCTGTGCAAGCAGTACTTCGCCGCTTGCAGGGGTCTGCGGTACCAGATAAATCGCATCAGGGTTTGTTGCTTTAATCTTCGCAAGCTGCGAACGGAAGTCCTTCGCCGAGCTTGGATACCCTTCCGAGATAACGATCGTTCCACCGAGCTCCTTAAAGCGCTCCTCGAATACTTTCCTGAGCGCTTGAGAGTAGTCAGTCTGTTCGCTTATAACAGCAACGTTCTTGTGTCCGCGTTTCCATGTCGTTTCGGCCATCTTGCTGCCTGAGGTAGCGTCGGACGCAAAGACGCGAAATACAAAATCGCCTGCGTTGGTTATATCCGGACTCGAAGAGACTGGTGAGAGGAGCACTACGCCTGCGGCTTCCGCTATTGGGGCTGCGCCAAGCGTCTCGCCGCTGCAGATACCGCCGATGATGAACTCAACCTTATCGACATGTATGAGCTTCTGCGCTGCTGACGCAGAGGCAGGACCAGCACATTTGCCGTCTTCGTAGATGACCTCGTACTGACGACCTCCTTCGGCGTTTACTTCATCAATTGCCATCACGACTGCATTGCGTGTCGATTCACCTATAGAAGCGGCGTCTCCGGTTAAGGGCCCGATAAAGCCTATCTTTATTGGACCCGTGTCCGCAGGCTCTCCTTTAGCGAGATACCAGCCGCCAAGAATAACTACGATCAATACGGCGATTCCAGTCAGTTTTGTGTTTCTGTTCATATAATCCGACAATATGTAAGCGAATATGGCCGTAAAATATGCTCTTCTTGACTAATGTCAATATTTCGTGGGACAATTGTTGGTATCGTTCGACAACATCTCATGAACCCGAAATACAAGGCCCAGCTAAAGGAGATATTCGACAACCTCGGGCTTAACCCTCAAGAGACGGGGACGATGCTGTTTCTCCTTGAGAACTCCGTGGGCCTCCGCGTAACCGAGATCGCTAAGAGAACAGGTGCGAACCGAACTACCCTCTATGGAACCCTCAACTCGCTTGTCGACAAGGGACTCGTCTCAACCTCTGAGGAACGCGGCGTAATGCGCTTTCAGTCCATACAGCCCCATCTGCTCGTAGATTATGTTGAGCGAGCAAAGGATAAGCTCGCCAGTGACTCGAAGCGTTTAAACCAGTTGGTACCTGAGATCGTGCAAGCTCGCAAAGCTCGCGGCGAAGAATACCCGCAAATTCAATTCTTCGGAGGTATCGAAGGAATCAAGCAGGTGTATGAAGACACGCTCCACGACTCGAAAGAAATGTTCGGTTTTATAAACTATGAAGCCGCATTGAATCTCATGGGGCGCGAATGGGCGAACCGCTATATCCAGAAGCGCGTAGCCGCAGGTGTTACCGCGTATACGATCTCATCCGACAGCACGAAGGCGAAAGACATGAAAAGTCAGGACGACCGGCACAAGCGGGTCATAAAGGTGTTCCCCAAGGGATACGAGTTTGATCTTGAGATAATGGCCTACGGTGAGAAGGTTGCCCTCATCTCTTTCGATGCGAAACATCCACTAGCTGTCATCATTAAGGACGGGGAGATCGCAAGGACGGTAAAGACTTTATTCCGTTACATAGACAGCACACTCACTGCCTGACAAAAGAAAATGGCCGCACCTAGATGCGGCCGTTTTCTTTAGACCGAGAGTTATCGTGTGTAAGGCATTACTTGCCCGCCCATAATAACTTCTGGACGATGCCCTGACACCAGATCTCCATCGTCACCAATTGAGACCGAGCCAGCCGCACCCTGCCAGTCGCGCACTTCAGTTCGCAACCATCTGGCGACCATGGGACCATCGTAACCAACCGCAGCAACAGCGTCCCGTACAATATACGGCGCGTCATATACTACCTGCGCATAACCTTGGTATGGAGGCTCCTCACCATATTTTGCCTTATACGCGTTGATCATTCCTACGAACTTTGCATTCGTCTTATCGACGCCGAATTCAGCTGTAAGTGTTCCTTCAAGTGCTGCGGCGTTCCCAGAAACGAGTTTTGGATCTCCCGGGATGATATCGGCCGCCATTAGATTTGGTTTCCACCCGAGTTGATTCAACTGTGTGAGAATTCGCTCTGCCACAGCCGGCGTCTGTACGCTGATGAATAGCGCATCCGGATTTTGATCCTTAAGCTTCGTTAGGATGGAGCGGAAGTCCGTGTTCTCACTCGGGAAAGATTCGTTGGTCGTTGCCCCGCCAAGCTCGCTGAACGTCTCGGAGAAGGCGGTATACACACCAAGCGAGTAGTCAGTCTGCTCTTGGATGAAAGCAACGTTCTTCCAGCCCTTATCCGTAAAGGCGATGTTGGCAAGTACAGAGCCTTGCGCTGAATCGCTTGGGTAATTACGGACGAAGTAATTGCTTATGCCTGTGAGCTTCGGACTCGAAGAACCTGGCGATATCATCGCAACCTTCGCGCTTTCCGCGATCGGTACGACCGAAAGCGATTCGCTTGAACAAAAACCGCCGATGATAATCTCGACCTTGTCGACGTTTATAAGCTTCTGTGCTGCGTTTGCTGCAGCCGCTCCATCGCATTTACCGTCTTCGATTATAAGCTCCATAGGGTTACCGTTCACTCCTCCATTCGCGTTTATTTCTTCAACGGCGATCTCGACGAGGTTTCTGAACGGTTCCCCATACGATGCGGCATCTCCCGTGAGCGGAAGAATGACGCCGACCTTCATAGGGCCATCAACTGGAGCTGGCTTCTCCTTAAGGAGCATCCAACCCCCAACGAGGACCACCAGCACCACTACTACCCACACCCATTTAGGAAGCGTATTCATGAATTGCTATTTGTTAATCCCCTAATACCTGGGGGAAATTATGTACCTCACAGCAGAGCTGTCAAACAGCTATTCCTCCCGCCAGTCAATGAACTGATAGTCGCTTGAGACTATGGGCGTAAAGGGCGGAGGATCGGTCGCAAGCTGGCGGTCGTACGCGTCCGTGCGGCTCTGGTATCCCGCATCGTCTCCCGAACCGCAGCCGTTCACCCATTTGGTGCCCGTCCGCTTGTTCGATACCGTCGTGCCGCGGATGGTGAGCGAGGTGCGGGGCTCATACGAAGAGTGACAGTCGTTGTTGCTGTTGTTGCGGTAGAGGTTCCTGCCAAAGGCTCCCCCTTGCGCTATGAAGACGCCGTTCAGAGTCATGGTCTGCGGAGAGTCCGGCACTACCAGTATGTCGTGCTCGGCGATGACCGTGAGCCCGCTGTCGGTGTTGGCGTAGGTGATGTTGTTCTTGAGGTAGGCGCTTGGAGCTATGCCGGTCTCAGTGACGTTTGCGACAACCACCGTTACTTTCCCTGAGACCGTTCCTTCGATCCACGCCTTATCCTCCACGAAAATAAGACCGCAGTCGGATGAGATGGTATATGTCGCATAGTTGGTCTCGTTGTTAATGAGCGCGCGGTCGGTCGATGGGTCTGCGCTATTGACCGGAACGACGTTCAGCTGCGTTGCATTTGTCACTCTTCTTACCGTCACTGTCCCATCGCTATTGAATATAAGATGGTACCCCTTGTCCCACGCCGCGCTATTGCTTGAACCGGTGCTGTAGCGGGGAAGGTAGCGGCCACTCGCTTGCGCGACCGTCTTCAAGTACGAAAAGTCAGCGGAGATGCCTGCGAAGTCGACCTGCGGCGTGGGATAGGACCAGAGTTCGGAGTTCGGGCCTGCGCCGAAGACCCCTGCGACGGTCTGGCTCGGGGAACAACCGAAAGAAGAAGTGCACGTCCAAGAAGAAAGGGAACTGGTCACGGGAGCGTTCGTCGTACCGTCCATACGTATCCCGCCGTTTGAATGATACGGACCGTTGATGATGCGGTCAGCTCCCGCCCACACGCTGTCGTTGAGAATGTATGAATAGAGAGCGACGGTCGGTTGCGCGTACCGGCCGTGTATTGTGCGCGTTGCGTTCGAGCCGTCGTCGGGAGCTCCTGTTGAAGCGATGTCGATTGCCGAGGGCGCCTGACCGCAATAGCTGTTGCCGGTGATGTCGAGTGTGATGGTGCCAGCCACTCCGCCTTCCGGGTCGTTGTATGGAATCTCGTACGGCCCCTCCTCTCCGGTGCCGTTGGTAAGATCCCCGGGGTTGTGTGCCAGGAACCAGCGGTAGTACTCAAGACCTGCCTCGGCAAGAGCAAGAGCTTTCACCCGGCCAGTCGCAGCGTCCTGCGCCCTGTTTTGTATGAGAGTGACGCTTGAGAGAGCTCCCAAGACCGTCAGGAATATCGACCCGAACACGAGGGCCATCAACATCAGGAATCCGCGGTGCTTTTTCATATTTATTCCGTGATGCGGAGATTCCTGAGCGTCGCCGTCTCCGTGAGAGTAAACACATTCGGCGCACGCGCAGGGTTCAGGTCCACCATGAGCATAATCCTAACCGAAGCAATGCTTGATTCGTCTGTCGCTGTCTCGGACAGTTGCGCGCCGTTCTGGTCGTAATAGGTAAAGAGGGGTGTGGACGTGCTGTTTGTTACATACGTCGCGATGGTCGTCGTACTTACGGGTTGCCCAGCATAGCTTGCGGGAGAGCCGGCGGAGTTTATGACCGCCCGATACAAAGTTCCGCTTATAAGCGAGTAGGTTTCCTTCTCCACTGAATCGTCCTTGTCGAAGTCGCTATAGAAGGTGAGGGTCGAGGTAGCTGCGTACGCGATGGGGTACGAGCCGTCGTCTCCATAGGAGGCCTCGCGTATGGCGACGACGGCTTCCCTCACGCCCCGCCGCGCGCTATCAAGTGCCGCCGTCTGCTCAAGCAGGAAGGCGTTGCTTCGGTAGAAGAACTGGATGGCTCCCGAAAGCGCGACACCTACAAGCGACACGACGGCGATCACCACGAGCATCTCCATCAGCGTCATTCCCCTGTTACTCGAATATGACTTCATAGAAAAGTTGGCCTGACACAGAAATACCTGTGACGATTACATCATCGTACCCCGACGTACTTGCGGTGATCGTGTAGTCGGAGGCTGACACGACCCCTCCGAAGTAGGCAGCGCCGCATTCGCTCACCGGGACAATCTCGCTGAAGCCCGTACGCGAGAGCGTTATGTTCCCGACCTCGATCGGACCGGTAGTCGTGCGGGCTGACACGAGCACTGAATGTGCAGTGGGATCGTCAAGAATGAGCGAGGAATCTATAGAACTATTCGGCGCAAGAGTATATGGAGGCGCATTGCATGCATCGACCACATCGTACGAAGGAATGTCCGCTTCGTACTCGTCCCACTCAAGCGAGAGCTCCCGAACGCCGGAACCGTTGGTCGACTCCGATAGCACGGTCTTGTATATGGGCGCTCCGCCCCCCGTTGACCCTATGGTTTTTCCCCCGGTGAGGGAGAAGGAGACGTTCGGAAGCGGAACAGGCCCCCGCTGGTAGACGATAGTCCAGTCGAGGAGCGAGGGAGTAACGTCAGCTGACGAGGTCTCAAGATACGCGATGAGGGAGAGGGATGTATAGGTTTCTTCGGGAATGGCTGAAAGATCAACGTCCGTTGTGAAGCCAGTGCTGTTCCCTGGAAGAACGGCGTCCGGCAGGAGCGTTCCCCCGCCGTCAGCAACGTGGAAGCGCACATTCGTACCGGGCGGCAGCGACGCTCCTATGCTTGCGCTTGTCCACTCGGCGAGATAGTCGGGCGTAAGAGCGGTTGAACGAAGATTTCCGCTTGAAGAATACATTCCGGATCCCCCCTCAAGGATCACGCTCCCTCCTTCCACTGAAACGTCCGACTCGGACGCTATGTTCCCTGAGTCGCTGAACGTATCACTCCATGTCGTAGTGGCTATGGGTGAGAAGGTGCGCACGGTGAGAGTGGTAAGGAGATCGATGGCAAAGGTGCCTGTCGTAGTCTGGTCTTTCACGACTGTCAGGTATCCGGGCGTTGGGTTTTGGTTGGTAGCGTCCCGCTCATACGTCTCTGCAGTTGAGTATCCGTCCTTGGTGACGGTAACGCGGTAGTCGGTTGAAGTGGCTGCGCCCGGAAGATAGACGATGCCCTGATCGCTTGAGAAGGCGGTCAGGTTCACCGCGGGGTCGGTCGAGGGGTTTTCAATAGTCACGCTTGCGCCCGGCACCCCTTCTCCCACTGCATTTACCACGTTTATACGGAGCGTCCCTCCTCCTGTTGTTGTCTCGAGACCGGGGGGAGCATAATTCGAGATGAGCTCTACGGACCTCTCCATCCCTCCGGCGTTGTACGTCACGCTCACTTTTATTCTCTTGTAGTCCGTAGTGATGCCGTTCTCATCCGCCTCCTCAAGGCCGTCCTTGGGATCGTCCACGTATTCAATATAGGTGCGGGTCACGAACTCAAGTCCGTTGTTCGTTGTGGTCGCGTACTGAGGGATGTCGCCTGCAGGAATGCCTCCCACCGTGCCAACCGCGTCGTACGAAAGGGAGCGCATGTATTCCATCTGGCTCTCTGCAACTGCTGTTGCAACTGCCTTATTCTTCGCAAGAGATGCAATGATAAGCGAGTTTCGGAGGAGTCCGGAGAGCGCGACGAATATGATAAGGAGGAGCGCGGTGCCAATAATGACATCCATGAAGCTCATGCCGCGCAAAGGACGCATATAAAGGTATGATAGCGCACCAATGCTCAGCTTTTTCTTATTGGAGACATTTGGTAACGTGTTGGTTCAGCAGTATGAGGAGGTTCTTTTGATAACGAGACTGCTTGCTCTTTTTGGCGCCTGGGGAATTTTCTTCGTGCTTGAAGCCCTGGCCCTTCAACTGATCGTCCCCGCGGAGTTCACTATCCTCAGCACGGGATACGCTGAGGACACGGTCTTCAGCGACTTCGCTGCAACGATCGCCATCTTCGCAGCCCTGCTCCTGTTCAGCTTCGTTCCGGCCCTCACGCTCGTGCTATGGCTCCGGCTGAAGGAGCGCATCAAGACGGCGTACGTCGTCGGCGACAAGACTGGGTGACGACCGGCCGCCCGCTACCTCGCGCAAGGAAGGCCTCCAGCGCGACCACGCTGGCGGCCTTTTCTTATTTCACTTTCATATTTAAACGTTCAAACCACTTTTTTGAAGTCGGGTTACGGTGAGGACAGCCGGGCCAGCAGCAAGGCCGGCGCTTCCCTTCTTTCAGTTCAGAGATAGCTCGCTTGATATGCTCGCGTCTTGTTTCCGCTTTCTTAACGTGCGTAACCCAGCAGATCCATTCGTTGCGTGCGAGTGGAGTGATGTCGTCCCATAGTGCCTGCGCTTTGGAAGTTGAAGCAATCGCCTTTCGAAGATCCACCGGCAGTTTATGTACTGGTCCTTTCTTGGTCATGACCCTATTCTACATCGGCGGCTAGTCTGCCGCGTATGAGAAAGAAATTTACTTCGCGCGCTTAGTCGCCTTCTTTACGGCCTTCTTCACTGCTATTTTCTTTGGAGCGGGAGCGGGCCTTACGGCAGGCATGTGTTTGCGCACCTCTTTCGTGAGGGCTGTAGCGCGGTTCATTGACTCTACTTCAGTAGCGAGCTTCTCAAGTGTCGCGGTGATGGTATCGAGCTGGCGCTTGAGTCCGTCGATGCGAGGATCTGGAGCTCCTATGCCTGGAGGACGAGATGGGGTGTATTCGCGCTTCTCGAAGCGGGGCTTCTGCCCGCGGTCGTCGTCTTGTTTGAAGCAGTCGCTGCAGTACACGGGCTTACGGCCGTTCGGACGGAACGGGACCTGGCAGCGTTTGTGGCAGCTGTTGCACTCAGCGTCATAGAGCTCACGCTGGCCTTGGGATCGATTATCTCCTCCCCCCTTATGGAAAGGACGGCGGTCTCCTCCACTGAAACGGTTGTTCTTTTTAAATTCGGCCATGTGTATGTCGTGGGGGTTTCGATAAGGCAACTTATTTACGGCCTAGTTGTAAAAATGTCAGCACGGATGCCGAATAAGCCGTAAATAGCCTGCCTCATGGAGAATGACTCAACGATGAATTGATAATACTATATGACAGAGATTGAGTCAATAGCCCGGTAGAGCAACCTTGATTCTACCTGGGGTTTGGAAGGATGTTGGAGCCCTGCTTAGGTCACCACTTCAAGAATTTCTCGAAAGTCGCTGAAGCAGTAGTCGGCTTCGGGCGCCGTGGTCCACATAAGGCCGGCGATGATACCTAGTGACTTGGCCGGCGCGCCTTTAACTGTTAAGAAACTGACGGCCTACAAACTCTCGACCTTTATCGGCATCCCGTTCTTGATTTGTTTCAACACGATCTCGCGCTTGTATACTCCTGTCTCGTCGAACAATCCGGAATTTCTGAGATAGGCTATGGCGCATTCACTATCGTCACCACATGCCATGAGCGTTTGGTTTGCGATCTCTCCCGCCTTCTTCGAAAGCTCGAATGTTGCTCCTTGAGTGCCTTCAACGTCGGCCGGAAAGGAGTAGTAGACACCTTCTGCAAGAGGGCGAGCAGCAGGCAACTCTATCGTGTACTGCGCATACACTGGCGCCTGTATGTCGAATCGTTCGAGCTTTTCCATTCCCCCTGCAAAGAAGAACGTGACGTCTGTTACTACGACCGCGTCGTATTCAAGTCCTCTGAGTTTAATGAGCTCAGTCGCAATATCCGTCTTGTCATCTCTGAACGACAGTTCGCTTACTACCTGTCCGTCAAAGTTGGCCTTGAAGCTTTCAGCTATTGTTTCCGAGAATGCGTTTTGGTAGGACACAAGAACGACCCGCTTCCCTGCGAGGGTACGCGCAAGAAACGCACCATCATTCTCAAGCGAATACTGCACGTTGAAGAATTTGCCACCGCTTTGCGCAAACAGCTTGCTGGATGCCGACGAAGGAACCAGCACGACAGCGTCAGCCTCCCGAAGAAGCGGGACGACGGCTTCCTGTGGCGAGCCACATGCCGGACCGATGATTATGGCTGCCTTGTCGATATTCACGAGCTTCGTGAATGCAGACACTGCCGCGACAGATTCGCATTTCTCATCTTCGAACACCGTTGAAGAAGCCGAGATGCCGGAAGCAAGCACGCCGCGCTGCACGTCCTCTCCATAAAAGGCGAAGATCCCGGTCAGGGGAGCAATAACGCCTACGCGCGCCTCTGTACGGTTGTTTCCATAACTAAGCACGAAGCCAACCACTAGTAGCGTTGCGATCAATCCCCATAGGATGATGTTTTTCATATGCCGCCACCCTACGAGTTTTCAAGCATAAATTATATTGATTTGCCCTCTGCACAGAAGAGCTTGTATTTATTAGATATTTTTGGATACTAAATAACCAAAGTTGGTTATTTTAAGGAAAAAGCCTATGCTTGCGGTATGGACCGCATGAAAGTTGTAGGACCTGCCGAAGAGCATATTCTTCGAATCCTTACGGCCCCCATGCTTCTTTCTGAAGTAGGGCGGATTGCCCATCTCCCGCGCTCCACTACTGAATACAACCTGAAAAAGCTCGTTCGGAAGAAGATGGTTCGCGTTACGGCGCGCGGGAAGCGCCGTTTATACGAGCGGGTATCAACTGGCACTAACTTACCGCCAACCTCGGCGTCCGAGATCCTCACCTTACCTGGAGTAACGATATATAGAGGTAGAGAGGGGGTGAGTCAGGTTTGGAAAGAGATCATTGGGAAGCCCGCTCGCAAAAGACTGATCGGAATCCAGCCGCGTAAGTCATTCCGCAAGGGTATTCAGAAAGAAACAAAAGAAGGAGTCCGACACGTAAGTCAGACATTAAGCGATAAGCAGTTCGTTATAGATGCAATTGTGCATGAAGACTTGGCACATTCTATTTTCGATGAATACCGAAGTGACGCTAAGGAGATAGCCCGGGCTTTCACCGGTCGGCCTGAGGATATGGTCGTTGTGCCGAACGATTTTCTCGACGAGAAGGCGGAGTTCTTCCTGATCGATAACGATCTCTTTCTGGTCGACTGGTTTGACGAATTTGCACTCAAGATCACTAACCGGAATATCGTCAATTTCGTTATTGCCATCTTCTATGCCGTAAAGGCATACGGCAAACGGTACGAGCTAGGCAAGCACGTCGAGTCGCTCATCGAACGTAATTAGATCTGATCCGACAGCGAGTATATCGGTGAGATCATCGAAAGGGCGAAGATGCCCACGAACACTCCGATGAAAAGCATGAGAAACGGTTCGATGATCGTGGAGAGGTCCTTGGTGCGCGCTTCGACGTCCTGCTCGTAGTATTCGGCGATCTGCCCGAGCATGTCGGAAAGCTTTCCGGTCTCCTCACCGACCGCGATCATCTCGGAGACGAAGACTGGATAGAGTTTCGGGTATTCCATAAATGTTGCAGAGAGGGCATCTCCCTTCCTGACCCGTTCTTCTGCAATGCCGAGCACTTTCCCGAATCGGTTCTCACCGACCACCTCTGCGCTGATCCCAATAGCCGTGAGCATCTCGACTCCCGAAGAAAGAAGTGAGGAGAGCGTGCGCGCCGCCCTTGCGCTATACGTCTCCTGGACCAGGAGCTTGATGACTGGGAGACGAAGAGCGACTGCAAGAATGGCACTCTGGCCGGGCTTAGAGCGCGCTCCGAAGAATCCGCCGAGGCCGAGAAGCACCAAGGCTCCGAGCACTATCACGATATTGTTCACCGCGAAGTCCGATGCTCCGATGATCATCCTCGTCGAACGCGGAAGCTCAACGCCAAGCGAGGTGAAGGTGCTTGAAAGCGTGGGGACGACATATATGAGCATGAGAATGCCGATCACGAATATCGCCGCAAGGATGATGGCGGGATATATCATCGCCCCTTTGATCTTCTTGGTGAGTTGATGGGACGTCTCCATCTGCTTCCCCACGACCTTGAGGGTATCTGCAAGCTTTCCTCCTTCCTCGCCCGCCTTGGTCATGGCGATAAAAAGGCGCGAAAAGATCTTTGGGTGCTCGGCAAGCGCCTCGTGAAATGATGCACCTCCTTTGACTGCATTCTCAAGGTCCGTAACTACCTTTTTCAGTACTTTGTTGTCCGACTGGCGCTCCAAGACCGAAAGAGCGCGGGAGAGCGTGAGGCCGGCAGCAAGCATGGCCGAGAGGTTCTTGGTGAACGTTATCTTCTGTTCTGTCTTCACTCCCGAACCGATAGTGAAGTTCGCCCATGCAGGGAGCGCGAACGTTTCTCCCTTTTCTTCAAGAGAAACGACCGTTGACCCTCCTTTCTCTACCTCTTCGTACACGGCAAGGCGGCTTGCCGCTTCGATCGTCTCTTTTGATTCAGTTCCCTCGGAGTTGCGTACGACTACGCTGAATTTCATGCAGAAAGTGTATCACCTGCTTACTCAGAAATAGCGCGGAGCACCTCTTCAAGGGACGTGATGCCCCTCGTCGCCTTGTATATGCCGTCCTCGAGCATGGTGAGCATGCCCTCCTTGCGCGCCTGCGCTTCTATCGCATCCGGAGTGCCGTTGTGGAGGATGATGTCGCGTATCGCAGGAGAGACCGAGAGCACCTCGTGTATACCGATGCGGCTGTGATATCCGTCGTCTCCGTCCGTCCCTGGTTTATAAAATGGAACGTCCCCGATCTTCGTTCCCTTTTCAACCAATTTTTCGTCAATGAGCGCCTTGAGCGCCGCCTCGAAGTGCTCTTCTTTTGCGACCTTCGCCCGCGCAACATCGTCCAAGGTATACGTCGTCTTCGTATCCGTAAGGCGGCGCACGAGGCGCTGTCCGACCACAAGACGCAGGGTCGACACGAGAAGGAACGGCTCCACGCCCATGTCTATGAGCCTTGGGATAGCGCCGGAAGCGGAATTGGTGTGAATGGTGGACAAGACCAGGTGACCGGTGAGCGCCGCATTGATGGCAAGAGCGGCAGTCTCGCCATCGCGGATCTCTCCCACCATGATGATGTTCGGGTCCTGGCGAAGAAGGGCGCGGAGTCCGTTGGCAAACGAGAACCCGATAGCCGGATTCACCTGCGTCTGGTTCACGCGCGGCATCTGGTACTCGATAGGGTCTTCGACGGTGGAGATGTTCACCTGGGGCGTATTCAAAATGTCGAGCACGGTATACAACGTCGTCGTCTTTCCGGAGCCGGTCGGTCCTGAGATGAGGATGATGCCGGTCGTTTGCTTGACCGCTTGGTGAATACGTTCAAGCGGATCACCATGAAAGCCGAGGGCTTCGAGCGTAAAGCCTTCGCCGCTCTCCCGAAGGAGGCGCATGACGACCTTTTCGCCGAAGTACGTGGGAAGGATGGAGACGCGGAAGGATACCTTGTCGCGCTCGGTCTCCATCTTGAAGCGGCCGTCCTGCGGGAGGCGCTTCTCGTCGAGCTTGAGGGATGCGAGGACCTTGATGCGGGCGGTAAGTCCGGGCGCAGCCTGCTTGGGAAGGGTCATGGCGTCGTGGAGTATGCCGTCGATGCGGTAGCGGACCATCACCTCCTTCTCCATGGGCTCTATATGTATGTCGGAAGCGTCCTCGACGATGGCATGGCGCAGAAGCGTATCGACGATGCGGACGATAGGCAGGTCGTCGGCCATCTTCTTCAAGTCCTCCTCGGAGGCTTCGGTGCCTAAGTCTTCCGCAACCAGAGTGAGCTTCCCCGCCTCCGTCGTAATGAGGTCGCCGAATTCCTCCTTGAGGGACTTCTGGTACTGAAGCAGCGCGGCTCGTATGGATTCCTCGTCGGTGAGGCGCGGGAGGATGTTCAGTCGGGTCTTCTTCTTGACCGAGTCGATCGCAGGAAGGTCCTCGGTATCGAGCATGGCCACGCACAGTCCCTTATCGCTCTGCTCGTACGCAATGATGTTGTGCGTTCTTGCAATGGGCTCGGGTATGAGAGAGAGGATCTCAAGAGGTATCTTCAGGTCCTTCAGGTTCACGAAAGGTATGCCGAGCACGTACGCCTTGATGCGGCGGAGAGCGTCCGAGGAGAGCGTCCCTTGCGACACCAATATGTCCCCTATGGACTGCTTTTTCTTTTTCGCTTCAGCTTCGGCATCGTCGACCACGCTATGCGCAACGAGTCCCGAGTCGAGGATGAACGTCTTCAGTTCGCTTTCGGATACCTGCATGCTGCGTAAAGTATAGCGCGCTCTAAACTGATGTATGTAAAAGTGCTCCTGCTGCGAGGAAAGAACGAACCCCCACGCAACAGCAAGCTGTCGCGTGGGGGCCGGGGGCTCGGGGCGGTCGGAGCCGACGGGTCAGGGGCCGGGATCGATGATCCAGGTGCGCGGATCGGCCGGGTCGCCGACGTAGACGTGCGTGCCGGGATGGACGCCGCCGACGGTCACCTGCAGCTGGTCCGTGGTGGACTCGAGCAGGCGCGCCTCGTTCGGCGTGATCCGGTTGCTCGCGGTCTGGATCTGGCCGCGGTAGAGCGGCCGGTCGAACTCGGCGGCGAGCGTGATCGCGGTCTGGTAGTCGGTGTAGTCGACGAAGCCCTCGCCCGGGCCGAGCGTGAACTCGAGGTAGGGCGTCTCGACCGCCGGCTCGTCCTGGGACGGCCAGAAGGCGAAGGCGAGCAGGATCAGCACGAAGATGGTGGCGCCGGCCGCGAGGATCGGGTTGCGCTGGATCCACGAACGGTTGTCGTCGGTGTCGGTCTCCACGTCGTTGGCGACGCGGGGCATGGTCATGTCGGACATGGTATTCCCCTGGTTGAACACGAAAAAGAGCGATATACGCCCTCTCCGTGTTGGCTGAAACGAAGACGCGTATTGAGGCTATAACGATACCAAGAATAGATAGCCTGTCAAGCCCTCCTAACCTCCTCCGTTGACCCTCGTTACCTATATATGGTATGCTCCCCCTATCTGGAAAGTCCGCACCCGCGGGCCTTTATTTTTCAGAAAACCGAATTATTTGCGTGCCGCACAACTAAATACAGGGCATATGTTGGATCTTAAGACCATTCATTCAGTGCTGGGCGAGTTCGAGGATAGGGGCATCTCCAGGGAGACGATGATGGAAGCCATCGAGTCTGCGATGGCAACGGCGTATAAGAAGGAGTACGGGAAGCGGGGACAGATCGTGCGCGCCATGCTCTCCATGGACACCGGCACCGTCACATTCGAGCAGGTGAAGACCATCGTCGACGACACGATGGTGCGCTTCCCTACGCCCGAGGAAGAAGCCGAGGAAATCCCCGAGCACTTCCATCATGAGCACGAGGAGGTGCCTGAAGGAGAACTTCCGAGATACGACGCCGAGAAGCACATCCTTATCGAGGACGCCAAGCGCATCAAGCGCGATGCGGAGCTTGGAGGCGAGATCGTGTTCCCTCTTGAGCCCCAGGACGACTTCGGCCGTATCGCAGCCCAGACCGCAAAGCAGGTGGTCATACAAAAGATCCGCGAGGCCGAGAAGCTCTCCATTCTTGAGGAGTTCGGCCACAAGAAAGGCGAGATCGTATCCGGCATCGTACAGCGCATGGAGCGTGGCGCCATATTCATAGACCTTGGTCGCGCAACCGGCATCATTCCGTACGAGGAGCAGATCCCCGGCGAGCGCTTCCGTCCCGGCGAGCGCATCCGCGCGTATCTTTATAACGTGGACGAAGGATTCCGCGGCGTGTACCTCCGCCTCTCGCGAAGCCATCCCAAGTTCCTCATCAAGCTCTTCGAGTCTGAAGTGCCGGAACTTGCCGCAGGCTCCCTTGAAGTGAAGGGTCTTGCACGCGAAGCAGGAAGCCGCACGAAGATCGCCATCTCCTCCCTTGACCCGCATGTGGACCCGGTCGGTTCCCTCGTCGGACAGAGGGGCGTGCGCGTCTCGACCGTCATGGGCGAGCTCGGAGGCGAGCGCATCGACATCATTGAGTGGAGCGAGGACACGAGTACTTTCATCAAGGAGTCTCTTTCTCCAGCTTCCGTGCTTGAGGTTGAATTGAACGAAGCGGACCACCGCGCAACGGTCACTGTCTCCGAGGACCAGCAGTCCCTTGCCATTGGGCGCGGAGGCCAGAACGTGCGCCTTGCAGCAAAGCTCACTGGCTGGAACATCGACATTGCCTCCGTCGGAGGAGAATCAGTCGCAGGCGCAGACTCCGACGAGCTCTACGCAGGCAAGAAGGACGCACCTGATACGACCATCGAAGTCGAGGGCGACCTTGAAGCTGCAGAAGCAGCAATTGAAGACAGTCCTTCGATCGAAGCAGGCATAGCGCCCAATGAGATGGATTCGATCGTTACGACTGAGGACGACGCAAACACTGACACAGGCGCACTCACGGCCGAGGAAGAACTGACTCTTTCTGACGACGGCGACTCGGTGAATCCGGACGACCGGGATATCACCACCAAGGCTCAGGAACAGAACCAGGCATAACCGTTATACTTTCCCTATGCACTTACTTCACGACATATCCGCAGGTACCAAGGACTCGATGAACGTCATCATCGAGAATCCCCGCGGTTCCAAGAACAAGTACGAGATCGACAAAGAGACCGGCATGATCGCGCTCGATCGCGTTATGCATACCGCACAGGATTTTCCTGTGGATTACGGTTTTGTTCCTCAGACCTTGTGGGACGACGGGGACGCACTCGACGTAATACTCCTGTCCACCTACCCGTTTGATCCGGGCATACTGGTTCGTGCGCGCCCAATCGCTGTAGTGAATATGGTGGACGGCGGCGAGAGCGACTACAAAGTACTCGGCGTTCCGGTAGATGATCCCCGCTTCGCAGACGTGAAAGACCTGAAGGATGTGAACCCTCACACCTTAAAAGAGATCCAGCATTTCTTCGAGACGTACAAAGGACTCCAGGCAAAAGAAGTTGTCATCAACGGCTTTGGAGACCGCAAAGAAGCAGAAGATGCTTTTGAACGGGCGTGTCAGATGTATAAGGATAAGAAGTAGAAGAAAGGCCCTATCGGGGCCTTTCTTCTTTAGGCGCGATCCTCAGGCGACCAGAGAAGAGCCAGTGCGAACGTCGCCATAGTAAGGCCGAAGTCACGCACGCCAGTTTCATTGAAGCCAATCTCGATCGTGATCAGTACAAGATGAAGTGCGAGAAGAAGTGCGACAGGACGTACGAAGAAGCCTGCGACAAGAAGCGCGCCCGCAATGACCTCAAAGGTGCCGTTTACAAGAACGATAAGATTGGGAGTGATTCCAAAAAGCGATGTCCACTCAGGTACCCACCCTATCCAGGCCGCGCTGTCCATAAGCTGCGAGAACCCGAACCATAGGAAGACGGCTGCGAGTCCAAACCGCAGCACATGAAGTCCGACCTTTTCCTTATCGATATTCATATAAGAATTGTACGGCTTCCGTATCTAAACTCCACATACCTGAAATTCTTTCGGAAGCAAAGAGGCGGGGAGAGGGTCTTGACATATGATAGTATATGGTGTAATATATAAGGGCCTGAATGATCAGGTTCCAGGGGAGAACCCACGTGAAGATCAAGTCCTTTGTCAGCTGTGTTGCTGCAATCGCTCTCGTCGTTCCCGGCGCCGTCTGCGCCAAGGAACACCGCATCACGCTTCCGGACGGCAGCATCCGCGTGATCAACACCTTCAAGCAGGGCGGCATCATCACTCCTTCGACGATGGTCGTCACCGTCGACTACTGCCAGCAGAACGACGGCTCGATGAACTGCGAACTCGAACGGCTCGAGATCCTCGAAGGACGCTCTGCCGCCGAGACCGTCATCAATTCGATCGCCAACGCGGTCGGCGGTGTCGCCAGCGCGGCAGTTCTGCGGCCGACGCGCATCGAGGAGACGACGAACGTGAGCAACGGCTCGGCGTCCACGTCGAGCCCGAACATCACGAGCTCGTCGAACGCCAGTCCGACGGTCACGAGCACGCTCCGGAACGACTCCTACACGAGTTCCGATTCCGAATCGTACGCGGAGAACGACGTCGACAACTCGATCGAGGCCGACGTGGAAGCCTACGCGGACAACTACAGTCCGACGACGGTGGCCACCGATGACGCGCTCGTCGACAGCCTGAACGACTACGACTACAGCAACTACAACAGCAACAACACGAACAACAGCTTCAACGAGTCGACGACGTACTCGGGCTCCGGCTTCCCGCCGATCCCGCCTCCGCCGCCTCCGCCGCCGCCTCCGTCCTGGAACGGCAAGGGCTGATCATCGAAGCGACCGCTTCCCCGGACCCGCTCCTGCGTTTTACGCGGGGGCGGGTTTTCCATTACTTTGTAAGTTTCATCAAATCCACACGACATCTATACTAAAGAAAAGGAACTATGGAAGCTGCCAACTCTAACCTATCTCCCCGCCCCAACAACTCCTGGGGCGCCATTATTTCTATCCTCCTCATCCTCGCCATTGTTGTTGCCGGAGCCTACTACGCCTTCACCGACCGCATAGCTCCAGCGCCTGAAGAAGACACGACCGTAAGCTATTAGTCGCCTCCCGGGAGGAAGTCTGCTACCATTCCTCCATTCACTTTTGTATATGAACACTTCACCCCGCTCCGCAATGCTCGTGCCCATGGTCGTCGAAAAGTCGCAGTTCGGCGAGCGCGGATACGACATCTATTCCCGCCTCCTTAAGGACCGCATCATCTTCCTCGGCGGCGGTATCGACGACGACACAGCAAACCTCATCATCGCCCAGCTTCTCTTCCTTGAGTCGGAAGATCCTAAGAAAGAGATATCCCTCTATATCAACTCCCCGGGAGGCTCGGTCACCGCAGGACTCGCCATTCTCGACACCATGAACCATGTGAAGCCTGCAGTCGCGACCGTATGCGTGGGCATGGCAGCAAGCGCGGCGGCAGTCATCCTTGCCGCAGGAGAAAAGGGCAAGCGCTACGCTCTCCCGAACGCCGAAGTGATGATCCACCAGCCTTGGGGAGGCGCGCAGGGCCAGGCAGCCGATATCGAGATCACTGCAAAGCACATCCTTGCGACCCGCGACCGCCTGAACAAGATACTTTCAAAGGCCACCGGGCAGCCGCTCAACAAGATCGAGAAGGACGTTGACCGCGACTACTTCATGATGGCCGAGGATGCCAAGAAGTACGGCATAGTTGACCAGGTGTACAAGCGATAAGGAGCCGGATGAAAAGGGCCGCGCTTCCCGCGCGGCCCTTTTTACAAATCCCCTCCTTTATGACAAGCTGCCCTAGTTATTGAACCCAACCTGCGGCTCCGGCAACGGTACTGCAGACCCGAAACCCGTATGTCCATAAAAATAGTGCTCATACTGCTTGCGCTTTCAGGCCTCGTCGGCATAGCGCTCGGATATATTCTCAGGCTTTTGATAGCGCTTGGACAGCGGGGCTCTCTTGAGATAGAGGTGCGGCAGAAGCTCCTTGAAGCCCGCGAGAAGGCCAATCGCATCATCGAGGAAGCGGAGGAGCAGGCGGAGAGAATGGAGGAGACTGGAAAAGGACCACTCCGCGAGCGCGAGGAGCGCCTTGAACAATTCGCCGCCCGGCTTGGAAAGCGGGAGGAATATCTGGATGAACGCGAGCGCACGCTCGCCGATAAGCTTGAGCAGGCGGAAAGAGATCGGAACGAGGTTGAGAACCTGAAGCGCGAACGCAGGAGCGAGCTCGTGAAGATCGCAAATATCTCCGAGGAAGAAGCGCTCCGCAGGATCACCGAAGATCTCGAGGAGTCTCATACCGAAGCGCTTCTTGCACGCCTCCAGAAACTCGAGACCACTTCAAGGAAGCACATCGATGAGAAGGCTCGCGAACTTCTCGTGACCGCCATACATCGTCTCGGAAACTCCGTGAACGCCGAAGTCATGAGTATGTCGGTGCAGATCCCCTCAGAGGAAATGAAGGGCAAGGTGATCGGGAAGGAAGGCCGGAACATCAAAGCCTTCGAGCGCGCAACCGGCGTTGACGTCATCATCGACGACGCTCCCGACCGCATCACCCTCTCCTCTTTCGACCCTCTTCGCAGATACATAGCCAAGGTCGCTCTTGAGCGGCTGTTTGAGGACGGCCGCATACAACCTGCGAAGATAGAAGAGACCGTTGAGAAAGTGCGGCGCGAGGTAGACCAGATTGTGAAGCAGAAAGGAGAAGAAGCGGCATACGAGGCAGGCGTCGTGGGACTTGATCCGAAGCTCATCTCCCTTCTTGGCCGCCTCCACTTCCGCACCAGCTATGGCCAGAACGTGCTTCAGCACTCAATTGAAATGGCGCATATCGCAGGCATGCTCGCAGAAGAGTTGGGAGCTGACCCGGATATAGCGCGGGCAGGAGCCCTTCTTCACGATATTGGGAAAGCCGTAGACCACGAGGTGCAGGGCACGCACGTCGAGATCGGGCGCCGCATCCTTGAGAAGTTCGGAGTGGATAAGCGGGTGGTACAGGCCATGCAGTCGCATCACGAAGAGTTTCCGTACGAGACTCCCGAATCCATGATCGTGCAGGTGGCTGATGCAGTGTCTGCAGGACGTCCTGGCGCGCGTCGCGACACGGTCGAGCGCTATCTTGAGCGCATGAGCGACCTTGAACGTCTTGCCTCGACGTTCCCCGGAGTCGAAAAGGCATACGCCATCTCAGCAGGACGAGAGATACGCATATTTGTGAACCCCGGAAAAGTCTCCGACATCGCCACCCACCGTCTTGCCGCCTCTATTGCAGAGCGCATTCAGGAAGAGCTTAAGTATCCGGGGGAGATAAAGGTGAACGTTATTAGGGAAAATAGAGTAGTGGAGTTCGCGCGGTAACAGAAAAGGGCGCCCCGCGAGGGACGCCCTTTCTTCGGGGAACAGACGGAGGAGTTGGCGTCAGCCGAACAGGCTATTGAAGGTCTGTGTGGCGATCCGCGCGATGTCGTCGTGGACGCCGAGGACGAAGATGGCGATCACGGCGAGGGCAATTCCGACACCGATGATCTTCCTGCCTCGGCTCTTCCGTTCATCATCACCCGCTTTGTCGAGGTAACTCATGGCCTTGTTTCCTTTCGGGCCGACCAGACTATACTCGGGTTTTCGACTTACCCGCGCGAATTCTGGCTTAGATGCTAGGTTCTGTCAATCAAAATCAGCTATCCCCTCCCCAATTTGCCTGCTATTGCGCAAAATGGCTCATTTCCTATACTTTTCAGCATAGTCCCCGGAAGGTGGATTTAGTACTAAATTGCACGTAGCAAATCCTATGAACAAAGCAGACATCGTATCGAAAGTGCAGGAGGTTCTCGGCGGCACCCGCGCCGATGCTGACCGCGCAGTAGAGACCGTGATCGAGA
>Ga0196977_1000154_pt1 | contig 44238 bp, 49 predicted proteins | sample S3v_1013CmetaG_FD_148634 | JGI IMG/M metagenome (GOLD analysis project Ga0196977, IMG submission 148634) | Soil microbial communities from Anza Borrego desert, Southern California, United States - S3+v_10-13C | ecosystem: Environmental > Terrestrial > Soil > Desert | place: USA: California... | reverse complement strand
GCGAATGCACCAGGTCGAGCAGGCGGATCGCGTCGATCCCGCGGTTGCGATGCAGCACGTCCACCGCGCTCGCCGCCGCCCGGCTGGCCTCCTCGCCGTGCCCGAGCCCGTCGGCCACGAGGAAGGTCGCCCCGTCGCGGTCGGTCACCATGCCCCAGGCATCGCCGCACACGCTCTCCCCCGGCTTGGGCACGACGACCGCCCCGACCTGGTAGTGCTCGTCATCCTCGCCGGGCGGGCGATTCCACACGACGCTGCGCAGGATGGTGCCGCGTCCCTCGCCGGTGCTCACCTCGAACTCGTCGGAGAGCCGGCCGATGGCGCCCAGGCCCGTGCCGGCGGTGCCGCCGGTGGACACGCCATCGCGCGCGCTGGCGGCGAAGTCGGCCATGCCAGGCCCGTTGTCGATCGCCAGCATCTCCACGCCGAGCGAGCCGTTGCGCGCGAGCGTGCGCGCGGCGAAGGTGCCCCCGCCGCCGTGCCGCACCATGTTCGTCACCGCTTCGGTGACCAGCAACGCCACGCGCCCCTCGAGGGTCTCGTCGAAATCGAGCGAGCGTGCGAGCCGCGTGAGGGCGAGCCGGGTGGACGAGACCTGGCTCGCTTCGGCGATCGGAAAGGCGAGCGATTGCATGGTCAGTACGGCTTCCAGCGGACGATCGAGACGCGCGTGCCCTTGCCTACTTGCGAGTCGATACGGAACTCGTCGGCCAGGCGCTTGGCGCCGGGAAGCCCCAGCCCGAGCCCGTTGCCGGTGGTGAAGCCCTCGCGCATGGCCGCCGCGAGGTCGGGAATTCCCGGTCCGGAGTCCTCGAACGTGAGGCGCAGGCCGCGCCGGCTCGCGCTGGCGATGCGCTCGATGCGCGCGACGCCGCCGCCGCCGTAGAGCACGGTGTTGCGGCCGAGCTCGCTCGCCGCCGTCACGATCTTGGTCTGGTCCACCAGGCTGAAGCCCATGGCGACCGCGTGCTCGCGCACCGCCTGGCGCAGGCGCACCACGTCCTCGCCACTGCGCAGCGGGAGCTCCTCGCCCTGCTCGACGCGATGGCCATCGGTTGCCGCGGTGGTCAGGAGAGCGGCTCCTGCAGGAGCGCCATGCCGCGCTCCACGTTGAGCGCCGTGCGAACGCCGGGCAGGTCGAGCCCGAGCTCGACCAGGGTGATCGCCACGGCCGGGCGCATGCCGACGACCACGGTCTGCGCATCCAGGACGCGCGACATGGCCGCGATGTTGGAGATCATCCGTCCGATGAAGGAGTCGACGACGTCGAGGGACGAGATGTCGATCAGCACGCCGCGCGCGCGGTCCTTCACGATGCGCTGCGTGAGGTCGTCCTGCAGGGCGAGGGCGAGCTGGTCGTGCATGTCCACCTGGATCGTGACCAGCAGGAAGCGGCCCATCCGCAGGATCGGGATGCGCTCCATCGCCTAGCCCTTCTGCGCCTGGCGCAGGTGCACCTCGGAGCCGGTGCGCTTGAGTGCCACGAGGAAGGCATCGGCGAGGCTCGCCTTGGTGGTCACCTGCGCCAGGTCCACGCCCAGGTGCACGATGGTCTGCGCGATCTGCGGCCGGATGCCGCTGATGATGCAGTCGGCGCCCATGAGGCGCGCGGCGGCCACGGTTTTCATCAGGTGCTGCGCCACGAGCGTGTCCACTGTGGGCACGCCGGTGATGTCGATGATCGCGATCGAGGCCCCGGACTCGACGATCTTCTCGAGCAGGCTCTCCATCACCACCTGCGTGCGGCCGCTGTCGAGCGTGCCGATGAGGGGCAGTGCCAGGATGCCCTCCCACAGCTCGACCACCGGCGTCGAGAGCTCGAGCAGCTCGCGCTGCTGGCGCTCGATCACCTGCTCGCGCGTCTTTTGATACATCTCGGTCGCGTGCAGGCCGAGGCTGTCCACCACCGTGCTCGCGCGCCACAGCGCGTCCGCGAACTTGCCCGCGTCCTTCACGTCTTCGCGCAGGTGCCGGAAGAGCGGCTGCTTCAGGGCGAAGAGAAGGGTCGCCGTGTCGCTCGCCGAATATCCCTGGTTCGCGCGTCGCGCGGAGAGCTCCGCCAGGATGTCGCGCACCTTCTCCCACGGCGCCCCGGCGATGTCGGCGCCGCCGCCCGCGGCGAGCGCGCCGGCGATGGCGGCCAGCAGCTCGCGCGAGGTCGTGCGCGCCTCGGCGTCCTGCGCGGGGTCGCCCCGCCGCCTCGAGGCGGATTGCTCCCGCAGCCACTCGTCCAGGATCGCGGCTTCGTGCCGTTGCAGCAAAGCCACCAGCGCATCGTTGTCGCGTTCGCTCATGTCAGCCTCGGAAGTTGTGATCGCCCGCGCGGCGGGCAACCTGATTTTATGCCTTCGCCTTGCGCCAGGCGCGCGGGCTCTGGCCGCAGTGGGCGAGGAAAACCGTGGAGAAATGCGAATGCGTCCGGTAGCCCACTTGCCGGGCGATCGCGGCCAGCGGCAGTTCGGTGCGCTCGAGGAGCCGGCGGGCCTCCCGCATGCGCTCCTGCGTCACGTATTCGTGGGGCGTCTGGCCGGTGGCCGCCTTGAACGCGCGCGCGAAGTGAAACGGGCTCAGCCCCAGGGCGCGCGCAAGCTCCTCGACCGTGTGCGGCGCATCGATCTTCCCGCGGACGAGCTCGCGCACTTTCTGCACATCGCGCTCGCGCAAGCGGCTGTGAGCGGCGGGCCGCGCGCCTGCCCCGCGCCGGCGCATCACCGCCTCGATCGCCTCGAGCAGCTGCGGGCCCTGCAGTGGCGGCACCAGGAACGCATCCGCCCCGCTCTTCAGGCCGTCGTCCTCGTCGTCCGCTGTCACGCAGATGGCGGAGACCTGCAGGATGGGCAAATCGCTGCTCCGGCTCGAGGCGCGGATGCGCTGCGCCACGTCGAAGCCGTTGATGTCGGGCAGCTTCACGTCGAGCAGGATGATATCGATGCCCCCCTCGGCCACGCGCTGCAGCGCTTCGCCGCCGGAAGCGGCCTCGACGACCTCATGGCCGCCGTCGCGAAGCATGCGCGACTTCACGTAGAGCGCGATCGGGTCGTCGTCCACGTTCAGGACGCGCAGCCGGTTCATCGTTTGCCGGGCCATTTGGCGCCCGCAGGCTGCAGCTTCCAGGAAAAGGCGCCACCGCCGTCGTAGGTTCGCGTCCACAGCGCGTCGCAGCGGATGCAGGCGAAAGTCGCGTGCCCGTCGGCCGACGCGCTCTCGCTCGGCTCGAGCTTGAGGCTCGCGTGGCCGTCGATGCCCCCCGGATGAGCCGCGCAGGCCTCGCAGAGGTAGGTCTTCGTCTTCTTGTCGTGGAGAAAATCCATGGCGCCCTGGTCGAAGGACGCCTCCCTGGGACGCCCGTGACGCCATATTAGGCAAGGCTCACGGGCGCCGCCGGCGGTCACGCAAGATTATGAAAGTTCCACTTCCCGCTTATTGCGCAGATATCTTGTTGTCCTTCACCACCTTGCTCCAGCGCGTCACCTCGTTCTCGAGGAACTTGCTGAATTCCTGTGGCGAGGAGGTCCGCAGCACCACGCCCTGGGCGGTGAGCTTTTCCTGCACCGCCGGGTTGCGCAGCGCCTCGCTGAACGCCTTGTGCATCTTGGCGATGATGGGCGCCGGCGTCCCGGCGGGCGCGTGCAGTCCCCACCAGGCCTCGGAGTCGAAGTTCGGCACGCCCTGCTCGGCGATGGTCGCCACTTCGGCCATGGGCGGGAAGCGCTTGGGCGAGGTGACGCCGATGGCGCGCAGCCGACCGGCCTTGACGCTCGGGCTCATGAGCGCGGCCGATCCGATGGCGATCGGCACGTGGCCGGCGATCGCGTCCTGCACCAGCGGGCCGCCGCCCTTGTAGGGGATATGCGTCATCTTCGCGCCCACTTCCGTCTGCACCAGCTGCATGGCGAGGTGGCCGAGGCTGCCCGAGCCGATGGTGCCGAAGCTGATGGCGTTGCCATCCTTCTTCGCCGCGGCGAGCACCTCGCTGAAGGTCTTGTAGGGCGTGCTCGGATGGGCGGTGATGAGCATGGGAGAGGTGCCCACCAGCATCACCTGCGTGAGGTCCTTCAGGGTATCGAACGGCAGGTTGGGGATGAGGCTGGGATTCACGCCGTGCGTGTCGAAGGAGAGCAGCCACGTGCTGCCGTCCGGCGGCGCCTTGGCCACCATCGCCGCCCCGATCGAGCCCGATCCGCCGCCGCGGTTCTCCACGACCACGGGTTGTCCCAGGATCTGCGACAGCGGCTGCTGCACATGGCGCGCGATCTGGTCGGTGGTGCCGCCCGGAGGGAACGGCACGAGGATCTTCACCGGCTGCGTGGGCCATTCCTGGGCGTGCGCGGCGAGGGACACCGTGAACGCGAGCGCGGCGAGGCCGCTCGTTACGAGGGACTTCATGAAGGCTCCTTGAAAAGGGATGAGGGATCGGGGATGAAAAACGGGATCGGGAACGGGGGACGGGGATGGAGCCAAAAATATCACTAAACTGCCTGGATGCTACCCGGTGATTTCCCCTGCCCGCACCGCGGGCCGACGCACGCGATCGAGGCCGAGGACCGCGCCTGGTCCTATGCCGAGCTCGACGATCTTTCGAACCGTTTCGGCCACTACTTCGCCTCGGTCCCGCTCGCGCGCGGCGACCGCGCGAGCCTGCTGATGGCGAACGACGCCTGGGTCGTGGGCGCGTATCTGGGCGCTTTCCGCACCGGCATCGTCGCCAACCCGATCAACAATCGCCTCGCGCCCGAGGAGATCGCCTACATCGTGGGGCACGCCGGCAGCCGCTGCCTGGTGGTGTCCGAAGACTTCCTGCCGGTCGTGGAGAAGACGCTGCCGTTGCTCGCGCAACAGCCCACGGTCCTCGTGGCGGGCGATGCGTCCCTCGGTTCGTTTCCGACTACGCGCCCGGCTGTCGAAGTCACGGCGGCGGACGGCGCGCTCCTCATATATACCTCCGGGACGACCGGAAAGCCCAAGGGGGTGCTGCTCACGCAGGCCAACGTCGAGGCGGGCATCGAATACGTGAGCCGCGCCTTCGGCATGAAAGCGGGCGACCGCACGATGTGCGTGATGCCGCTCTTCCATACCAATGGCCTCATGTTCAGCACCTTGCCCTTCCTCTACAAGGGCGCCACGGTGTGCCTGCGCAAGCGGTTCAGCGCGACGAAATTCTGGGAGCATTGCCGCGAGCTGCGCGTGAGCACGTCCAGCGTGTCGCCCACGATCCTCGCGATGCTGCTCGAGCACGCGGAGAACGCGCCGAAGGCCAGCGAGATCCATCTCGACTACATCAAGGTCGCTTCGGCCCCCACGCCGGTGGAGCTCGCCGAGCGGTTCGAGGCACGCTTCGGCAAGGGGCTGCTGCTCGAAACCTACGGGTTGACCGAGACCACGGCGATCAACGTGATGAATCCGGTGGCGGGTCCCCGCAAGCACGGCTCGATCGGGCGGGCGCTCGCGCCCCAGGAGGCGCGCATCGTCGACGACGCGCGCAACCCGCTGCCTCGAGGCGAGGTCGGCGAGATCGAGATCCGGGGCGCCACCGTCATGAAGGAATACTTCCGCGACCCGGAGAACACGCGCAAGGCGCTTTTGCCGGATGGCTGGCTGCGCACCGGCGATGTCGCGCGCATGGACGAGGATGGCTTCATCTTCATCGTCGGCCGCTCCAAGGAGATGATCCTGCGCGGTGGCGAGAACATCTCGCCATTGGAAATCGAGGAGGTGGCCGTCCGCCACCCGGCGGTGCGAGAGGTGGCGGCCGTGGGCGTGCCCGACCGCATCTGGGGCGAGACCGTGGGCCTGTGCGTGGTGAAGCGCTCCGAGGTGAGCGAGCAGGACCTGGTCGAGCATTGCCGCGCGCACCTGTCGGCGTTCAAGGTGCCGCAGCGCGTCGTGTTCGTGGACGAGTTGCCGCGAAACGCCGTGGGCAAGGTGACCCGCAACGCCCTGAGGGGCGCTTTCCAGTGAAGGTCGCGGTCGATTACGGCGAGCGCATGGTCGAGATCGACGTTCCCGACAACGCGACCGTCGTCGAGTATTCGGATCCCCAATTGCCGGACGATCCGGCGGCCGCGCTCGATGCGGCGCTCGCCAGGCCGCTGGGCATGCCGCCGCTCGCGGAGCTGGCGCGCCCCGGCATGCGCGTGGCGATAGGCTTCGACGACGTGACCCGCCCCGCGCTGCCGCCGCGCCTCATCCTGCCGCGCATCGCCGACGAGCTGAACCGGGCCGGCGTGAAGGACCGCGACATCGTCTTCATCAACGGCTGCAGCAACCATCGCAGGAACACGAGGAGCGAGCTCGCCAGCCACCTCGGGCCCGAGCTCTTCAACCGCTTCTGGCCGCTCGGCAACATCCGCAACCACGACTGCGACCTTGCCGAGGGGTTGCGCTTCACCGGCATCACGGAAAGCGGCCGCTACGTCGAGCACAACCGCGACTTCCTCGACGCCGACCTGCAGGTCTACCAGGGCAATGTGTCCGCGCAGGCCTGGAAGGGCTACACCGGCACGGGCGTGGTGATCGGCCTGGCTTCCACCCGCAGCATCGCCTCGCACCACAGCTACAGCACCGTGCCGGTGCCGGAGAAGAAGAAGGAGCACCAGAAGGCGACCGGCACGAAGCTTCCGGGGATGAAGCCCGAGATGACCGCGTTCCTCGAGGCGGCCACCGGCAAGAAGACGTTCTATGTGAACGCGGTGACGGGCATGGGCGGCAAGCCTGCCGGGATCTTCGCGGGGCATGCGAACGACGTGACGCCCCCGGCGTGGGACCTTGCAGGGCGCATGTTCAGCCGCGAGGTGCCGCAGGCCGACGTGCTGGTCGTCGGGCTGGGCGCGAAGTATTCGTATGGCTCCTCGGACAACACGCTCATCGCCGCCGTGGGCGCGACGGTGCCGCCACGTTACAGCCCGGGACTGCCGGTCTTGCGCGAAGGCGGCGTGGTGATCGCGCTTTCGCCCTCGACCGGCTTCATCGACCGCGAGCGTTATCCCTCCTACCAGGACCTGATCGACGTCTTCGCGCGGCATCACTCGGTGCGCGCCCTGGTCGACCACGAGGAAACCTTCCACGGCAATCCCGAATACCTGCAGCGATATCGCCACGGCTTCGGCTACCCGGCGCTGCACGCGTTCTGGATCTTCTACGAGCTCGAATACGCGCTTGCGCGCGCCGGCGCGGTGATCATGGCCGGCACCAGCAACCCGGGTGCTTTCCGTGCGCTGGGGCTGCAGACCGCGCCGGACTTCGATGCCGCGTGGAAAATGGCGCGACGCTACGTGGGAGCCTCGCCGACCACCGTGGTGGCGCCTACGTTCTGGACACGGCCACGAATCAAGTTCCTGGTGAAGTGATGTCGGACCGGAGGCTTGCCCGCATCCACCTCGATCCCGTCGGCGGCATCGCGGGCGACATGTTCGTCGCGGCGATGGCGGCGGCCTTTCCCGCCGCGGTTCCCGGGTTGTGGAAGGAGCTTCGCAGGTTGAAGCCTCCCTCTGCCTTGGGAAAAGGCATCCGCCTCGTGCCCCACCGCGACACCTCCCTCAACGGCCTGCGCTTCCTCGTCGACGCCCCGCCCGGGCCGTCGCATCACACGCCCCATCGGCAGCTGCGCGAGCAGCTCAGCGCGGCCGGCCTCGAGCCCGACGTCCTGCGCCACACGCTGGCGCTATTCCAGACGCTCGCCGAGGCCGAGGGCCGCGTTCATCACATCGCCCCCGAAAACGTGGAATTCCATGAAGTCGGCGCCTGGGATTCCATCGTGGACTTCGTCGCTGCCGGCTACTTCATCGCGACGCTTGCTCCGGAGGAGTGGACCTTGGGCCCCCTTCCCCTCGGCGGCGGGCGCGTCCACACCGCGCACGGCGTGATGCCCGTGCCGGCACCGGCCACGGCGATCCTTCTGCAGGGGCTGCCGGTGATCGACGACGGCGTGATGGGTGAGCGCGTCACGCCGACCGGGGCGGCGATCGTCCGGTACCTGGTGGGGAAAACCGGGGACAGGCACTTTTCTCCACCCACGGGCGCCGAAAGGCCCGCAGCTGGAAAAAAGTGCCTGTCCGCGGTTTTCCCCGCGGCCGCCGGCCACGGCTTCGGCACCCTTACCCTCCCGGGCATTCCCAACATGCTGCGCGTGCTCGCCTTCGAGCATGCCGACAGCGAAGCGCCGCGAGGTGACGAGGAGATCGCGACGCTGCAGTTCGAAGTCGACGACCAGGCCGCGGAAGACTTGGCCACGGCGTTGGAGCGCATCCGCGGCGTGCCCGGAGTGCTCGAGGTCTACCAGCTCGCCGCCTACGGCAAGAAGGGAAGGCTTGCGACGCAGGTGCAGGTGCTCGCGCGGCTCGAGGCCGCCGATGCGGCCGCCGACGCCTGCCTGCAGCAGACCACCACGCTTGGCCTGCGCGTGGCGCGCGTATGGCGCCGCACGCTGTTGCGCGAAACCGTGGAGGTCCGCGTGCCCGAGAAGGTCCGCGTGAAAACGGCCACGCGGCCGTCGGCCGGGGTGACCGCGAAAGCCGAGATGGACGACATCGCGCGCAGCGCGCAAAACCGCGTCGAGCGCGACGACCTTCGCGAGCGCGCCGAGAGCGCGGCCCTCCAACTCCAACCGGAAGACATCGATGCAGCCCATCGCAAGGACGATTGAGTCGATCGGGCGCGAGCTCGAGCGCTACGGCCACGTCGCCATCGCCGTGAGCGGCGGCATCGACAGCCTCACGCTCGCCGCCCTCGCCCATCGGCGCCTCGGCCCGCGCGCGGCCATGTTCCACTCGCTCACGGCATCGGTGCCCGCGGAGGCGACCCGGCGCACGCGCGAGCTGGCTGCCACCTTCGCGTGGGACCTGCGCGTGATCGACGCGCGCGAGCTCGCGCGGGAGGACTACCTCGCCAATCCCGCCAACCGCTGCTTCCACTGCAAGCAATCGCTCTACGCCGAGATCGCGCGCCACACCGATGTGCAGGTGCTCTCCGGAGCCAATGCGGACGACCTCTCCGAATACCGGCCGGGGCTCGATGCCGCCCGCGAGGCGGGCGCCCGCCATCCTTTCGTGGACCTGGGCATCCGCAAGTCGACGATCCGCGCGATCGCCCGCGAGGTCGGCTTGGAAGGCATCGCCGAGATTCCGGCTTCGCCGTGCCTGTCGAGCCGTGTCGAGACGGGCATTCGCATCACGCCGCCGCTGCTCGCGCGAATCGAGGCCGCGGAGCTCGCCGTTCGCAGCCATGTCGAGGCGAAGGCGGTGCGTTGCCGCGTCCGCGCGAAGGGCATCGTGATCGAGATCGAGGAGGCGGTGCTGGCCGTCCTCGACGAGGCCCGGCGCGGCGACATCGCGCAAGCGGTCGCGGAAATATTCGGGCAAGCCCCCACCTTCGCGCCCTACCGCAACGGCAGCGCGTTCCTCGTCGCCGCGCCGACATCGCGCCGATGAAGCAACACGGCATCGTCCTCGACCACGAGCGCGAGGCCCGCCTGGGCTTCGACGAGGCGATCTACTGCGCAGGAAAGAGCGTGCAGCAGGTCGAGGCGATCGTCGCCGACGGCCTCGCCACCTCGGCGCGCCGCCTCTTCACGCGCCTCGATGCGTTCAAGTTCGAAGCGATGGATGCGGCTTCTCGCCAGGCCCTCGACTACGATGCGGTCTCGCGGACGGCCTTCCTGGGCGCGAGACGCGCCGCGCGCCAGGCGGCAAGGGTTGCCATCGTGACTGGCGGCAGCTCGGACCTTCCGGCCAGTCGCGAGGCCGCGCGGACGCTCGAGTACTACGGGCAAGGCAGCCTGCACGTCCCCGACGTCGGCGTGGCCGGCCTGCACCGGCTCCTCGCGCGCATCGACGAGATCCGGCCGATGCGGGTCGTGATCGCCGTCGCGGGCATGGAGGGCGCCTTGCCGAGCGTGCTCGGAGGGCTCGTGCCCGGCGTGGTCATTGCGCTGCCGACTTCGGTCGGCTACGGCGTTTCCGAGGGCGGCCGGGCCGCGCTGCACTCCGCGCTCGCGAGCTGCGCCCCCGGCCTGCTCACCGTGAACATCGACAACGGCTACGGCGCCGCCTGCGCGGCGCTGCGCGTGCTCGCACCCGCTCAGTAGCGGTAGTAGTAGCGCCGCGACTCGTAGCGCAGCGGACGGCAGCGTCCGTAGTCGAGGTCGTCCTGGTACTCGCCCTCGCGCGCAAGCTCGAAGGTGCCCGCGCGCCAGTTCCAGCATTCGTGCGCCACGCCGCGCCAGTCGCGCGCGTCCCAGTAGCGGCGGTTGTCCCAGTAGCGCGCCGGCGGCTCGTCGCGCCAGTGCCAGCGGTTCTCGCCCCAGCCCGAGCCGTTGCGGATGTCGTTCCAGGGATAGGGCCGGTCCTCGAACTGCGCTGCGGCGCCGGTCGCGGCGGCGGCCAGCAACGTGCCCACGGCGATCGCGATCGCTTTCATGGTCGTCTCCAGATTCGCAATGGCGTTGGGACACAAGCCACGCTACGGGCGTTCGGCTGCCGCATGGCCCTGAAGATGCAGGACGCGGCGCACACGCGCGTGGCTGTGCGCGTACGCATATGCGGCACGGCGTTTGCACCTGTAGAGCCGCCGGGAGCGTTGACCCGCTCCTCGAAGGCTCTGCGCGGCAACCGGGGAATCCGTTGCCGCCCGTGTCCAATCCAAGAAAGGAATTCGCACATGAAGCTGCAACAGTTCGCCATCGCCGCATTGGCCTTGTCCGTGTCCGCCGCGTTCGCCGGCGGCGACAAGCACAAGCAATCCGCTTCCGACAGTTCGTCCAATCCCTCCATCCAGAGCACGCAGGCCGGGTCCTCGGGCCAGAGCATGGCGCAGTCGTCCGGCAACGCGTCGTCGAGCGCCTCGGCGCCCGGCTCGTCCTCGGCCTCGGGACAGGGCTCGCTCTCCGCCTCGACCAACCAGGGATCGAGCTCCGGCAACGGCGCGGCCTCCGGCAACGGGTCGACCTCGGGCAGCCTCGCCTCGTCGTCGTCCGGCAACGGGGCATCCGCCTCCGACAGCGCGTCCGCCAGTGGCGCCTCGCAAGGCTCCGAGGACGTTCGCCAGCAGCAGCAGGCCCTGAAGGACAAGGGCTGCGACCCCGGCCCGATCGACGGCATCATGGGTCCGCGCACGCAGGCCGCGATGCAGCAGTGCGGGCAGGCTGGTTCGTCGTCCGCGTCGCTGGGTTCGAGCGCCGGCCAGAGCTCCTCGGCCAGCACCAACCAGGGTTCGGCTTCGGGCAGCACCGCCTCGACCAACCAGGGCTCGGCTTCGGGCAGCATCGCCTCGACCAACCAGGGCTCGGCTTCGGGCAGCACCGCCTCGACCAACCAGGGCTCGGCGTCCAGCAACAGCGCCTCCACCAACCAGGCTTCGACCTCGGCCAGCTCCTCGGCGAACCAGCCCGCCGCCTCCGCGAGCAGCTCGAGCAACCAGCCGTCGTCCTCAGCCAGCAATACGAGCAGCAGCAACAGCACCAGCAGCACCCGCCAGTAAGCACCCGGCGGGTCCCGGCGCCGGCGCGCCTTCGGGCGGCCGGCGCTTTTTCTTTCAGCGCAGCCTTATGCGCGCATCGCGCTCGAAGGTCCCGGCCGGATCCAGCGCCCGCAGCGCAGCCGCTTCCCGCTCCGTTGGCGGGGGCGTCGCCACGGCATCGTCGGCTTCGAAGCCGAAACCCGTCCGCTCACGCACTTCCTCGAGCGAGCTTTCAGGATGCCACGATTGCAGCACGAGCCGTCGATCGCGCTTCACGAATACCGCGATCGGCGTCACCACGCCGTGCATGCCTCCGCTGGCCGTCACGAAATCGAGCTTTTCCACCATGGTTCGCTTCGAATGCTCGGTGCGCCACGTGACGGCGCGCCGAGCGGTCGGCAGCATGACGGCGCCGCCTCCGCCCCCGGGCAGGCGCACCTTGGGATTGTGCCAGTCGCCAATGGCGGAAACGTTCGTGCGCCCCTCGCCATCGACCTGGGCCGCACCGAGGAAGCACAGGTCCATCCCGCCGCGTGTGCACAAATCGTAGAAATCCTCGTTGGCGAAGATGGCGTTCGAGCCTTCGGCCAGCACCGGGTCCGAGCTCGAGATGGGAATCTTCGAGGGCGACGGCTGCACGCCTCCGGCAACGTTGATATAGGTGAAGTCGAAGTCGTACGCGCGCTTGGCGAGCAGGCAGGCGAGCATCGCCGGCGTCGAGTTCACTCCGCTGAACGTGACCTCCCCGGGGCGGATGAAGCGCGCGAGGTTGGTGACGATGTACGAGAAGGGGGACCAGGCGTCAGGCAACTTGCGAGACTCCGATTTCCGGCGCGCGCGCCATGTGCTCGTCGAGCGAGCCTTCGGTGTCCATGTAGCGCTCGACCTCCGGGTAATCCACTTCGTAGGAAGGCCAGCACGATCCCGGCCACGCGCCGCCGGGGACGATCGCCACGGCCTCGACCATGAAGCCCGGAACGAGCGTGAGCTCGGGGCGCGCCTGGAAGGCCTCCACCGCCTCGAGCTTCTCGGCCACGACGAGCACCTTCCTCGCCGCCCGCGTCATGATGCGATCCCAGTTGAAGGTGCCGTACACCCGCGTGTCGCCGTGCACCGTCACCTCGTTGGCGTGGATCACGGCGAAGTCGGGCTTGATCGACGGGATCACCCACACCTCCTCGCCCGAGCCGTAGGGGTCCGCGACCTTGGCCCATTTGTTGAGGGCGGCGAGGTCGGAGCCATGCACGCCGCCCACGGGCTGGAACGGCACGCCGAAGGCCGCTGCGCGCAGCCCTGCCGTGAGCGTCATGCAGGCGTGCTCCTCGAGGACGATCTGCTTCTTCTCCACGGCGCGGCGATACCAGGGCGCGAGGCCGAAGTTGCCTTCCATGGCGACGATGCCGGCCCGCGCCTTCGCCACGCAGCCCGCGCGGCAGAGGATGTCGATGTCGTAGCCGGGGCTCTGCTTGACGATCTCGAGGTTGCGGCGGCCCTGGCGGATCAGCTCACGCACGAAGGCGAACGGGCCTCGATGCAGGAAGCTGCCGCCGAGCGCCACGGATGCGCCGTCGGGCACGAGGGCGGCGAGGTCGTGGAGGGAAACGATTTTCGAGGTTGGCATGGTGGGGTCCTTCTAGCGCGCCTGCAGGTACGCCGCGATACGCATCTTGAGGCCCGGCTCGGCCGCAGAGCGCACGAGCTCGGCCAGCGCTGCGTCGCGGCGGTCGGCCGAGGTGACGCGAAACAGGCGCTCCGCCGCATCCGCCGGAAGCGATTCGGCATCCGCGCTTGCGGCCTCGATGACCGCGGGCCAGTCGTCCTTCGCGGCGACTGCGGTGAGGAAATTCCAATCGAGCGCATCCGCGGCGCCGAAGGTCTCCGAGACCTGCAGCACGCGGCGCGCGCGCTCTGCGCCGACACGCTCGGCGAACAGCGCCGTGCCCAGCACCAGCCCGAAGCGCAGTCCCGGCATGCGGAACGTCGCGTCGGCCGTGGCGACTCGGCGCGCGCAGGCACCGAGGAGGTCCACGCCGGCGCCGAAGTTTCGGCCGTGCGCGAGCCCCAGCGTGTCGAAGGGTGCGTAGCGGATCGCCTGCAGCAGCTGCTCGATCCGCACGAAGCGCAGCAGCAGGTCGCCCTCGGTCTGCGCCTCGTAACCGCCCATGTCGAAGCCGGCGCTGAAATTCTTCCCCTCCCCGCTCAGCACCAGCAGCCGCGTGCCGTCCCCATACGCGGCGTCGACCCTGGCCAGCAGCTCCTCGACCACCTCGGCCGAAAGCGCGTTCATCTTCGCTGCGCGGTCGAGCGTGAGCACCAGCGCCGTGCCGCGCCGCTCCGCGCGCACCTCGCTCACTTTGTTATACCGGGGACAGACCCGCTTGTAACCTCTGTTACGACCGGGTCTGTCCCCGGTGTAACAAAGATTTCGCCGTTGTGCTGGCCCAGGGCCGGCGGGTCGCGGTAGATGTCGAAACCGCGGCCGGAGAAGCGCAGCGGCGAGGCGAAGGTCCTTGTGCGCGCGCCGCCCGGAAGCGTGATCTCGCGCACCCACTCCATGTGCCGCACCTGCTCGTCCTCGAGGGCGCCCGAATAGGTGTTGATCGGCGCGCACGGCACGCCCGCGTCGCGGAAGCGGGCGAGCAGATCGGCAGCTGTGTGCTTCGCGAACTCGGCCTCGAGGATTTCCTTCAGCTCCCTTTGGTGCTTCGCGCGCAGCGTGGTCGAGGTGAAGCGCGCGTCCGCTACGAGCTGTGGCATGCCGATCGCCTCGCAGGCCGATTTCCAGAGCGCGTCGTTGCCCGCGGCCATCGCGAAGTAATCGTCGCTGGCACGGAATGCCTGGTAGGGCGCGTTGCGGGGATGGGCCGAGCCCAGCTTCGCCGGATCGCGCCCGGTGCCGAAGAACTCGCTCGTCTGCAGCGCGGCCACCGCCAGCGAGGCGCCGAGCATGGAGACGTCGATGTGCTCGCCGGCCCCACCCTGTTGCACCCGGCGCAGCACCGAGGCGATGGCGAAGGCGGCATAGAGGCCGGAGCAGAAGTCCGAGAGCGGAACGCCGCACTTGACCGGCGCCCCGCCGGCCTCGCCCGTGACGCTCATGATCCCGCTCATCGCCTGCATCGTGAGGTCGAAGCCGCCCTCCTCCGAGCGCGGGCCTTCCTGCCCGAAGGCCGAGATCGAGCAATAGACGAGCGAGGGCTTCTCGGCCTTGAAGGAGGCATAGCCCAGGCCCAGCCGATCCATCACGCCGGGCCGGTTGTTCTCGATCACCACGTCGGCGCCGAGCGCCAGTTGCCGGGCGCGCGCCTTGTCCTGCGGCTTCTTGAGGTCCAGCGTGACCGAGCGCTTGTTGCGATTGAGCGAGGCGAAGTTCTCGCTGTAGCCGCCGGTGATCGGCGGCCATTGGCGCATGGTGTCGCCGCCCTGCGGATTTTCCACCTTCACCACGTCCGCGCCCATGTCCGCCAGCAGCATGCCGCAGAACGGCCCTGCGGCCACGTTACAGAACTCGACGACGCGAACGCCTTTCAGGGGGAGCATTGCCTTCCTTCGTTCGACCGGGGTCAGACCACTTAGTGTACCGATCGAGCGAAGGATTGGGCCCCCGCCTTCGCGGGACAGACGCGAGCCTGAAGACGTTCCACATGCCTAAGACGCCCGCCGGGTAGCCTTCTGCGGCACGCCGTTCACCTCGAGGTCGCGGCAGGGGCGCACCTCGACCGTGCCCAGCGGGGCCGAAGGCAGGCGCGAGGCCACCTGGATCGCCTCGTTCAGGTCGCGCGCCTCGATGAGGTAGAAGCCGGCGACCATCTCCTTCGTCTCCGCATAGGGACCATCGGTCACGCCCACGCGGCCGTTGCGCACGCGCAGGCACGTGGAGCTCGCCGCCGGGGTCAGCGCCTCGGCCTCGATGAAGTGCCCGGCCTGCACCAGCTCGTCGTTCAGGTCGAGATGGCGCTGGTTGAGCGCGTCCATCTCCTTCTGCGGCATGGCGGCCAGCATCCCCTCGTCGAGGTAGATCAGGCAGAGGTAGCGCATCAGAGGTCCACCAGCACCTTGAAGCCGCCATAGGACATTCGCTTCACGTCGAAGGGCATGTCCTTGCCGTTCATCATGTCGTTCAGGCGCTTGTCCTTCATCACCTTGGCGTTCACGCGGTCGCGGTGCGCGCGCGACTTGAAGACGATGTACGAGAAGAAGACCACCTCGCCCGCCTTGGCCTTCGCGAGCTTGGGGAAGGCCACGCCGAACCTGGTATCGACATCGTCGGCCACGCACTCGCGGTACTCGAGCGCGCCGTGCTCCATCCACACCTTGCCGGCCTTGCGCGCGATGAGCGCGTAAGCGGCCGTGTTCTTCTTCGGCACCGATAGGACGAATCCATCGACGTAGGCCATGCCTTTCTCCTTTTGACGTGTCCTGGGTAGTCGAACGCCGGCCATTCTTTTCGACAGCGCGGCAAAAAAACATTTGAAGCGGTGAATCAGGGACTTAACCCAGCTGCGCGAGGCGCCCCTCGAGAAAGCGCCGTTCCGAGGCCTGTTGGGTGAGCGCGAGAGCCCTGCGGTAGGCCTCGCGCGCTTCCCCGGCCCGGCCCAGCTTGCGGCAGAAGTCGGCGCGGGCGGAATGGGCGAGGTGGTATTGCGCGAGCTCTCCGCGAGCGATGAGGCCCTCGACCAGCGCAAGCCCCGCGGCCGGCCCGTCGCGCATCGAAACAGCCACTGCGCGGTTGAGCTCGATCACCGGGTTCGAATCCATCCGCAGCAGCAGGTCATAGAGGCCCACGATCTCGGCCCAGTCGGTGGCTTCGGTGCTGGGCGATTCGGCATGCACGGCCGCGATCGCCGCCTGCACCGTGTAGGGCCCGAAGCGCCGCGTCGAAAGTGCGCCCTCGACCAGGCGGATCGCATCGGCGATCTGCTCGCGGTTCCAGCGCGTGCGGTCCTGGTCCGACAAAAGGACCAGCTCGCCGGCCGCGTCGGTGCGAGCGGCCCGACGCGCTTCGTGCAGCAGCATGAGCGCGAGCAAGCCCACCGCCTCGGGCTCCGGCAGCAGCTCCACCAGCAGCCTGCCCAGCCGGATCGCTTCCCCGGAAAGATCGTGACGCGTGAGCTGGTCGCCCGACGAGGCGAGGTAGCCCTCGTTGAAGACGAGGTAGATCACGCGCAGCACGCTGTCCAGCCGCTGGGCGAGCTGGCTTCGGCCGGGCACCTCGTAGGGGATCTTCGCGTCGCGAATCTTCGCCTTGGCGCGCACGATGCGCTGCGCAACCGTCGCCGCAGACGCGAGGTGCGCGCGCGCGATTTCCTCGGTGGTGAGGCCGCACACCTCGCGCAACGTGAGCGCCACCTGGGCATCGGCGGCAAGCGCCGGGTGGCAGCAGGTGAAGATGAGCTTGAGGCGATCGTCCTCGACGCTGTCGGTGGCTTCGGTGATGCTCTCGTCGGCGATCGCCTCGACCTGCTCGACCACGTCCTCGAGCGAGACGTCCCACCTGGCGCGACGCCGCAACCGGTCGATCGCCTTGAACTTGCCGGTCGAGACCAGCCAAGCGCGCGGATTTTCGGGGACGCCATCGATGGGCCACTGCTCCACCGCGGCGATGAAGGCCTCGTGCACGGCCTCCTCCGCCACATCGAAATCGCCCAGCAACCGGATGAGCGTGGCGAGCACGCGGCGCGACTCGGCGCGATAGATGCCCTCGACGACGGCGTGGATGTCGGCCATGGCGAACATTTTCCCACGCGCCCGGCAGCCTGTAGACTGCCCCCGATGAACGCAGCCGCCCTCGCTTCCGCCATCGAACAGGCGATCGCCTACCTGGGCTCGGTCGGGGAAACGCAATGGTCGCGGCGCCTTTCGGAGCTTCGCTCCACCGTCGATGCCGATCCCGGCAATGCCGCCCGCGAGCTGATGGACGCGCTCCCCGAGCTGGGCCAGCTCTACCTCACCACGAAGAGCGGGCATGACGTCTCCAGGGCGCAGGAGATGCCCTGCAACATGAAGCTGAGCGCGCTTCGCCAGCAGCTCTACTTCATGGCCGAAAAGCAGCTTGCGGAGCAGCCGGAGCAGGAGAAAGCCCGATGAAGACCCCCGCCCGGAACACCATTTGCCTCTGGTACGACCGCGAGGCCGAGGAGGCCGCGCGCTTCTACGCGAGGACCTTTCCCGATTCCTCCGTGGGCGACGTGTATCGCGCCCCGGGAGATTTCCCTTCGGGCAGGAAGGGCGATGTGCTGACGGTCGACTTCACCGTCCTCGGCGTTCCCTGCCTGGGCCTCAACGGCGGCCCGGCGTTCAAGCACAACGAGGCTTTCTCGTTCCAGGTCGCCACCGCCGACCAGGCGGAAACCGACCGCTACTGGAACGCCATCGTCGGCAACGGCGGGCAGGAGAGCGCGTGTGGTTGGTGCAAGGACAGGTGGGGCGTGTCGTGGCAGATCACGCCCATCGCGCTCACGCAAGCGATCACCGATCCCGACCCCGCAGCCGCGAAGCGCGCCTTCGATGCGATGATGGAGATGCAGAAGATCGACATCGCCACGATCGAGGCCGCGCGCCGCGGCTGAGCATCCCCACGTCATCCACCAACGGAGCCCCGAAATGCCCATGGTCCGCATCGAGCTGTATCCCGGCCGCAGCGCAGAGCAGAAGCTCAACTGCGCGAAAGCAATCATGGAAGTGATGCAGAAGCATTTGAACGCCGCGCCCGAGGCGACGCAGGTCATGTTCGTGGACGTCGAGAAGGCGAACTGGATCGACGGTTCGAAATTGCCGGGGGGCAGTTAGCGTGTAGTGAACGCGCCACGGCATGCGCCATCCGGTGTCTGGAGAACTTTACTGCGCGATGTAGTCTAACTCCCACATCTTCGTTGCAAGGGAGCCGCGTGAACAAGCTCGAACCGCTGGCCGCGGCGCTCATCGACGAGCGGGACGCGATCATGGCGTCCTGGCGCGCCCAGGTGCGCAACCTCGCCTCGGCGAAATCCCTCGACCTTCCGACGCTGAACGACCACATGCCGGTGTGGCTGGCGGAGCTCGCCTCCGCCATGCGCACGCTGGCGGCGGCCAACGAAGCGAACGATGCTTCGATCCCGCTCATCCACGGGCTGCAGCGCTTCGAGGACGGCTTCGACATCGAGGAGGTCGTCGCGGAATACAACATCATGCGCGATTGCGTGCATGACCTGGCCGAGGACCACGGCATGACGCTCGTGGACGGCCCGCGCCGGCTCGTGAACAAGGTCTTCGACGACGCCATCGGCGCGGCGGTGAAGGCCTACACCGAGGGCGAGGCGCGCGAGGTGCAGCGCCGGCGCGTGGAGCACCTGGCCTTCATCGCGCACGACCTGCGCACGCCGCTCAGCGCGATCACGTTCGCCGCGCACATCCTCGAGCAGCGCCTGCCGGGCACGACCGCCGATCCGGAAGTGGGCAAGGTCCTGAAGGCGCTCAAGCGCAACGCGAGGCAGCTCGACGGCCTGGTCTCCAACGTGCTCAAGGAAAACACCCACCTGCTCACCGAGCTCGGGGTGAAAGTGGAGCGCCGCAGCTTCGACCTCTGGCCCATGGTGGAGGAGCTGCTGCAGGACATGCAGCCCGTCGCGGCCAGGGCCGGCGTGCGGCTGCTGAACTACGTCCCCGACGAGCTGGAAATCCGCGCCGACGCCACGCTGCTTCGGCGCATCCTGCAGAACCTGGTGGCCAACGCGATCACTTATACGCCACAGGGCCTCGTCACCGTGGGCGCTAGGGAATGCGATGAGCAGGGCGCGGTGGAATGCTGGGTGAGCGACGATGGCAAGGGCATTTCCCGCGAGCGCATGCACAAGGTGTTCGACGCCCTGGAGAAGGATCCTGCCGGCGATGGGGCCGGGTTGGGGCTCGCCATCGTCAAGACGTTCGTCGAGGCGCATGACGGCCAGGTCACCGTGGAGAGCGCCGAAGGCAAGGGCTCGACCTTCCGCTTCACGTTGCCGCGCTCGACTGCCCTGAAGGCGCCTGCCGAAAAAGTGCCTGGCTGAGCCTAAAGCTCGATCCACACGGGCGCATGGTCGCTCGGCTTTTCGCGGCCCCGGTATTCCCGATCGACCTCGGTCGCCCTCAACCGTGGCACGAGGTCCGGCGACAACAGCAGGAAATCCATGCGGAAGCCGGCATTGCGCTGGAAGGCGTTCGCGTTCACCCAGAACGTGTATACCTTCGCCTTCGGATGCAGGTGGCGCGTGGAATCGGTCCAGCCCTGCGAAAGCAGCGCCTCGTATAGCTTCCGCGTGGCGGGCTGCATCACGGCGTCCTCCCGCCACAGCCATGCGTTGTAGATGTCGGAGTTGGTGGGAACGACGTTGAAATCGCCCGCAAGGACGCACGGCTTCCCGGCCTGCAGCAACTCCCGCGCGTAGTCGTTCAACCGCCGGAACCACGCGAGCTTGTAGTCGAACTTGGGCCCCGGTTGCGGGTTGCCGTTGGGCAGGTAGATCGAGGAGATGGTGAGACCCCCGACCTCGCCCTCGAGATAGCGCGCCTGGGTGTCGGACGCATCGCCCGGAAGTCCCCGGCGCAGCTCCCGCGGCTTCCTGCCCCGGGACAGGATGGCGACCCCGTGATGCGATCGTTGCCCGTGCCAGATCGCGCCGTAGCCTGCGGCCTCGATGGCGGCGGCGGGAAACTTGGTGTCGTCGGTCTTGAGCTCCTGCAGGCAGGCGACATCGGGCCGGGTTTCCTCGAGCCACTCGAGCAGCCGCGGCAGGCGGCCGTTCACGCCGTTCACGTTGTAGGTGGCGATGCGCATTTCCCGGACAACCGATCAGATCTCCCGAATGCCGCCCTTCTCGTACCCGCCGGTGATGGCGCGCCCGCTCCAGAGGAAGCACCGTGCGGCGCCTGCCTGAGCACGGCGAGACGAGCCCCTGGGTACCGCTCCGGATGCATGAGAGCCGCCTTTCCCCGCACCGTTCCGCGCAGGTCCATGAACTCGCCGCGGATATCGGCAGGCAGCAGCATCTGCAGCGCCTTGTCGATCCCGACCTGAATCCACCCGTCGGGCGCATGGCGTCCAAGCACTAGAATCGACAAGACTCGTCCTGGAGTTACGCCATGCGCAGCCCACTTCCTTCGCTCCTCGCCCTCCTCGCCTTCACGGCGTCGCTCGCCCAGGCACAGCCCGTGGCTCCGGGCGAGCCTGTCCCCGGTGGGGACCGCCTCGTCGGTGGCGGCTCGGTCCGGCACGACACGCCAGTGGATGGCGACCTGGTCGGCGTCGGTGGAGACTTCGAGCTCGTCGCGCCGGTGACGGGCAAGGCGATGATCGCGGCGGGCAACGTGTTAGTGCGCGAGCGCGTCGGCGGCGACCTCTTCGCCGGCGGCGGCAATGTCCTCGTCACGGCGATGGTCGGCGGCCACGCCCGCATCGCCGGCGGCAACGTGGAGCTTTCGCCCGCGAGCGGCGTGGGTGGAGACCTCTCGGTAGCCGGCGGGGACGTGGCGATCCGCGGCCCCGTCACCGGCAGCGTGCACGTGGGCGCCGGCAACGTGACCCTCGACACCGCCGTCGGTGGCAACGTGCATGCCGCGACCGGCGAGCTGATCCTCGGGCCGAACGCGCGCATCTCGGGGCGACTCACGCACCGCGGCGCCCATGTCCGACAGGATCCCGCGGCGGTGGTCGCTGGCGGCGTCCAGCGCGCGCGCTCCGAGCGCCATCGCGAGCACGTGTCGACGCGAAAGGACGTGGGCGGCTGGATGTGGACCGCGGGCCTGGTGGCGATGGCCGCGTTGCTGGCGGGGCTGTTCCCCGCGGCGACCCGGCGCGTGGGCGGCGAGATGCGCGCCCATCCCGGCATGGCCTTGGTTTTCGGTTTCGTGGCGCTCGTGTGCGTGCCGGCCGCGGCCCTCATCCTGATGATCACCATCATCGGCCTGCCGGTCGCGCTCGTGGTGCTGCTGCTGTACTTCGTGCTGCTGCTGGTGGGCTATGCCTCGGCGGGCGTGATGATCGGGGACTTCGCGCTTGCGCGCCTGCGCGCCCCCGATGCGGACCGCCTCGCCTGGCGCATCGGCGCCGCGGTGGCCGCGATGTTGCTGCTGGCGGCGGTCGCGAAGGTGCCTTTCCTCGGCGGCCTGGTGGTATTCGCGGCGCTGCTCGCCGGGATCGGCGCCATCGTGCTGGCGCTCACGCATCGACGGCCGGCGGCGGTGCCCCCGGCAACGGCCGCAGCCTGACGGTCAGCGGCGACGCGCGCGCGGGCTGCCGGGCGCGGTCGAGACCTGCCCGTCGTTGGAAGGGCGCGGCGAAACGCTTCGCTCCCGGATCTGGTGCACGCGAACCGAGGCGCGGACGAAGAACACGCAGACGTCCTGCATGCGGACGTTCGGCGACTTCGCCTGGGTGAGCTGTTGCACCAGGTCGCGGTGCCAGCGGTGCAGCTCGTCTTCCTGGCCGATCCGCTCCGGGCGCGAAGCGCGCGGCACCCACGACCAGAAATCGTCGGAGTGCTGCGAGAGGAATTCGTTGACGACCTCCAGCACCGCATCCACGGTCTGCGCCTGCTCGAGGGCCCGGAGCCAGTTCATGTCGCCGCCGCGGTGAAAAAAGGACTGTGGGCGTTCCAGGCCTTGCGGTCTGTCGGAAACGTCCTACGCCGGCGAAATCGAAATTCCTACGCCGCCGCGCTGAAGAGGTCCAGGAGCTTGAGCCTTTGCACTTTCCCCGAGGGCCCGCGGGGCAATTCATCCACGAAGAGGATCGCGCGCGGCGTCTTGTAGCGGCCGAGGTGCTGGTTGCAGAAGGCACGCAGGTCTTCGTCGGTGCAGGCCACGCCCTCGCGGCGGATCACGCAGGCCACGATCTCCTGGCCGTAGTGGCGGTCGGGCACGCCCACGGCGGCGGCATCGAGCACCGCCGGGTGGCGCAGGAGCACCTCGTCGATCTCGCGCGGCGCGATGTTCTCGCCGCCCTTGATGATCAGCTCCTTGATCCGCCCGGTGATGAAGAAATAGCCGTCCGCATCGCGCACGCCGATGTCGCCGGTGCGAAGCCAGCCATCGGCGAAAAACGCCGCGGCCGTGGCCGCCTCGTTCTTGTAGTAGCCCACGGTCACCTGCGGCCCGCGGATGACGATCTCGCCGGCGGTCCCATCCGGCAGCTCGTTGCCCTTTTCGTCCACGACGCGCGCCTCGCAACCGGAGGGACGTCCCACCGACCCCACCTTGCGGCGCCCGGGCTCGTAGGGATTCGAAAAGGCCGGCGCAACCGTCTCGGTAAGGCCCATCGTTTCGATGACGCCGATGCCGAACTTCTCCTGGAACGCGAGGAGGTGCTCCGGCGGCAGCGGAGCCGAGGCCGAGCGGCAGAAGCGGATGCGGCGCGTCTCCTCGCGCGGCGGCGCCGGACCTTCGAGCAGGAAACTCACGATGGTCGGGACCATGTTGATCCAGGTGCACTCGAAGCGCGTCGCCATCTCCCAGAAGCGGCCGGCGGAGAATTTCGGCGGCATGGCGAGCGAGCCGCCGTGCGCCAGGGGCGCGAGCATCGTCACCGCGAACGCATTGATGTGGTACAGCGGCAGGATGGCGCTCACCCGGTCGCCGGATCCCAGGCGGTGCTCCTCGCTGATCGCGTGCGCATTGGCCGCGAGGTTCGACTGCGTGAGCATCACGCCCTTGGGCGTGCCTGTGGTGCCGGAGGTGTACATGAGGAGCGCGAGCGCATCGGGGGACGGGGGACGAGGGACGGGGTGCTCGCCCCGGGTCTCGCCGGGAAGATCGGCCGCGTCCGGGTCCACTTCGATGACCTCGATGGGGCGCGCGATGCCCTTCACGAGTTCACCCACCCTGGCCGACCACTCGGGCGATGCGAACACCAGAGGGCAATCGGAGTGGTCGAGCACGTAGCGCATCTGCTCGGCGCTGGAGAGCAGGTTCACCGGGTTCACGCAGTAGCCCGAGTACATGGCGCCCAGCAGGATGCGAAGCGTGGCGAGCCCATTGGGCATCACCAGCGAAACGTGGGCTCCCGGCTCGAGGCCGCGCGCGGCGAGCAAGGCGCCGAGGCGATGGCAGGAATCGCGCAGCTCGCCATACGAGAGCGAGCGGCCGGTCTCGGTGGCGATGAAGTAGGTGGCTTCGGGACGGGCCTGCGCCTGCAGGTCCACCAGCGAACGGACGGTGCTCATTTCCCCCAGCGCGCGAAGTACGCGCCGAGCAGGTCATCCACGCTCGGCACCTTTTCCGGCAGCGGCCGGGCGATGCGCGTCACGTTCATGTAGTGCCGCACGTTCATGTTCTCGGAGAAGTTGTTGCCGCCCCAGGTGCCGCAACCCATTGACAGCGAGACCGGCAGGCCGTTGGAGAAGCTGCCCCCGTTGGCCACGCAGTGCACCTGGTTCACGATCACGCGCGCCACGGGAAGGTGCAAACCGAGGTCGAGCGCGCGCTCCTCACGCTTGCTGTGCAAAGACACCGAGTGGCCCGCGCCCTGGAAGGCGTAGATGCGCCGCACGATGTCCTTGGCCTCGCCGAAATCGCGGGCGCGGTAGACCGTGAGCACCGGCGAGAGCTTTTCGCCCGAGAAGGGGTGCCCGGGCCCCACGCCCGCCTCCGCCACCAGGAGCACCTTCGCGCCCTTCGCGGCTGGATCCGAGAGCCTGGCGCGCTCGGCGATCACCTGCACCGCCTGGCCGATCACCGCGGAGGAAAGCTTGCCGTCCGGCCACATGCAGGCTTCCAGGCGAGCGCGGTCTTCGTCGCCGAGGAACACGCAGCCGTGGCGGCGCAGGGCCTCGAGCATCGGCTCGGCGATCGCCTCCAGCAGCACCACGCTGTTCTCCGAGGAGCAGCTGGTCGCGTTGTCGAAGGTCTTGGAGGCCACGATCTTCGCGGCCGCGTCGTCCAGGTCCGCCGTCTCGTCGACGATCGAGGCGACGTTGCCCGCGCCCACGCCGAAGGCGGGCGTGCCCGAAGCGTAGGCTGCGCGCACGTTGGATTGCGATCCGGTCGCGACGACGAGGTCGCACTGGCGCATGAGCTCGCCGGTCGATTCCTTGGTGATCGGCGCGGGCAACATCTGCACCAGGTCGCGCGGCGCCCCGATGCGATCGAGCTGCGCGTGGATGAACTCGATCAGCCGCGCGCAGGTGGACGCCCCCTTGGGCGACGGCGCCACGATCACCGCGTTGCGCGCCTTGAGGCTGTTGATGATCTTGTTCGCCGGGGTGGCCGCCGGGTTGGTGGAAGGCGTGACCGCGCACACGACGCCGACGGGCCGGCCGATCTCGGTGATCCCGGTGGAACGGTCTTCCGACATCACGCCCACGGTCTTCATGCCGTGCAGGTCGCGCAGCAGGCCCAGCGTCTTGCGGTGGTTCTTGAGGACCTTGTCCTCGACATCGCCGATGCCGGTGTCGCGCACCGCGAGCCCGGCCAGCTCGCGGTTGCGACCAGGCTCGAGGATGGCCCAGCCGGCGGCGGCGACGAGCTCATCGACTCGAGCCTGGTCGTAGGTATCTGCGATCGCCTGCGCCGCGCGCGCGCGCTGCACCAGCCGCGCGACGGTTTGCGCCACCGGCGATGCGTTCTCAGGGGGCCTGTGTCTGTCCATCGGTCTGGTTCTTCCTGCGGCTTTCGCGCATCGCCCGGATCACCGGCCACAACAGCCCGGCGATCGACAGCGCGAGGATCACCCCGCTCACGGGGCGGGTGAAGAAAACGGTCCAGTCGTTGTTATAGCTGACCATGGTGGTCATGAAGTTGCTCTCGGCGAGCGGGCCCAGGATCGTGCCCAGCACCAGGGGCGCGAGCGGGAAGCGGTAACGCTCGAAAAGGAAGCCGATGAGCCCGAAGGCCGCCATCACGTAGAGGTCGGGCAGGCTGTTCCTCTGCGCGAAGGCGCCCACGAAGCAGAACACCACCACGAAGGCGGAAACCACGGCCTCCGGCGCCTCGAGCACCCTGCACAGCGGCTTGATGGCGAAGTAGCCCAGGATCACCTTGCCTACCGTGGCCACGAAGACCGACGCGAAGATGAGGTAGATGAGCGCCGGGCTGTGGGTGAACACCTGCGGCCCGGGCTGGATGCCGTGCAGCAGGAAGGCGGCCAGGATGATCGCGGTGGCGCCGCTGCCCGGGATGCCCATGGCGAGCAGCGGGATGAAGGCACCGCCCACCGAGGCGGTCGCGGCGGCCTTGGCGGTCACGATCCCTTCGGGCGCCCCCGTGCCGAGCGCCTTGCCGTTCTTGCCGTACTGCGACTCGATGCCGTAGGCCACGAAGGACGAGACCGTGGCACCCGCGCCCGGCACCACGCCCACGAGGAGGCCGGTGAGCGTGCCGCGCAGGAAGGTCGCCTTCATTTTGACCATCTCGGCCCACTTGGGGAACGCGGTGATGAAGCGGCCCTGGGCATCGCGCGTCGCGGGCTGCGCGCCCTGGAAGCCTTCGAGCATGCGCGTGAGCACCTCGCCGATGCCGTAGGCGCCGACCATCACGAGGAGGAACTCGATGCCGTCCTGCAGGAACGGCAGCCCGAAGGCGAACCGTTCCGCGCCGTAGATCGCATCCACGCCGACGGTCGCGATGAGCAGGCCCACGCACAGGCTGATGAGCGAGTTCACCACCGAGGAGCCGGAGAGCGTCACCACGCTCGCGAGGCCGAAGAAGACCACGGCGAAGAATTCCGGCGTGGAGAAACTCAAGGCGATTTTCGCGATGGGCTGCGTAAGCGCGACCATGACGATGGACGAGGCGAGGCCCGCGACCAGCGCGGCCAACAGCGCCCAGCCGAGGGCGAGCGCGGCCTGGCCCTTGCGTGTCATCTCGTAGCCGTCCCAGAGCAACGGCACGTCCATCGGCTCCCCGGGGATGCGGAAGAGGATCGCCGTGATCGCGCCGCCGTAGGTGCCCGAGACATACATCGCGGTGAGCAGCACCAGCGCCGGGCCCACGCCCATCTTGTAGGTGAAGGGCAACGCGAGGATCACGCCCATCACGAGCGTGAGGCCGGGAAGGACGGCGATCAGCATGCCGAGCACCAGCCCGATCGCCATCACCAGCATGTTCGTCGGCGTGAAGACCGCCGCGAAGCCACCCATCAGGTGGCCGAGGATCTCCATCGGCTAGGTCACCCCGATGAGGCGCATGAGGCCGAGCGACACGTCGCGAAACGGGCCGACACCCAGCGGCAGGGAGATGTAGGCCACGCGCATGAAGACGACGATCAGCAGGAAGCCGCCCGCGATGCCGAGCGTGGCCGCGAACACGGGGCGCTTGAATCCGCCGGCCAGCGGAAAGGCCGCGAGGAACAGCACCGTGGAAAGGAAGAACCCCGCGAACGGCACCAGGATCACGTAGAGCGTGATGAGGCCGATCCCGCCTGCCAGCATCCACGGCCTGGAAACCGGGGCAAGACCGCGCTTTTCCTCCTGCTCCGCGACCTCTTCGGCGTCGGGCAGGAACGTGGTCTGTGCCCGGTTCTCGGTGCCGGAGAGGAGGCGCTTCACGATCTCGTACAGGCAGAGCAGCGCCATGAAGACGATGATCGCCTTGGGCCACGCGGCGGGCGTGATGCGCCCGCCGGTGTCCACGTCGATGCGTGTCGCGACCCAGTACAACCAGCCCGATACGGCGAGCATCAGGCCGTAGGGCAGTACGAGCTTCACCTTCGGGGGCATGCGCTCAGGCCTTCTTCGAGCCCGCCTCCATGAGCGAGAGCTGCTCGGCGATGAAGGCGCCCGCCTTGTCCGCGGGGATGTAGCTGTCGGCGAAGGCGAGCTCGTCGGCGAGGTACTTCTTGAAGTCCTCGGAGCGCGCGACGCGATCGAGCGCGGCCGAAAGCACCTTCACGTGCGCCGGGTCGGTGCCCGCGCGCACCACGATCGAGCGGAACTGGCTGATGGCGAAGTTCACGCCGTACTTGCTCGCGAGCGGGATGTTCTCGTGGCCGGTCTGCGGCTTCTCGGCGAAGAAGAGCAGCGGGCGCATCTGGTTGCTGGACAGGAACGTGCGCACGTCGCCCGCCTGCTCGACCAGCACGTCGGCATGCCCGCCGAGGATCGACGAATAACGCTCGCCGGGTTGCGCGAACGGCACCGAGCGGAACTTCGAGCCCTTCTCGTTGAACTTGTTCACGTGCATCTCGTCCGGGCTGCCGAAGCCGGTGATGCCGGCCTTGATCTCCTGCTTCTTCGAGTCCGCCAGCAGGTCGTCGAAGGTCTTCCACTTGGAATCGTTCTTCACGAAGAGGCCGGTCGGCTGGCGGATCATCACGCCCAGCGGGATGAGGTCCGAGAGCTTGTAGCGGCCCTTGCCACCCACGAGGGTGCCGAGCGTGTCGCCGATGAAGAGCGCGATCGAATGACCGTCGGGCGCGGCGGAGAGCAGCTTCGCCATGCCGGTGTTGCCCGTGGCGCCGGGCACGTTGAGGATCGGCATCGACACCTTCAGCTCGGGCTCCATCAGCTTGCTCACGCGGCGAGCGAGCTGGTCGGCGCCGCCGCCGGGGCCCCACGGAACGATGAATTCCACCGGGCGCGACGGGAAAGCCTGCGCGAAAGCCAAGCGCGGTGCGATTGCGACTGCGGATCCGGCGATCAGGAGCGTGCGGCGCGCCGGGCGGTGCGGATTGCGGCTGTCCATTTCTCGATCTCCTCTCGGTTTGTCGTTCCGGGGGGCTTGCGTCCCCGTTGTTGTGAGCTGAAACTATCTCGCAGATTGCGGTTCATGATAGTCCCGTTTTCTGCGTTTCGCCTCCAGGGCGCGAGGGTTCTGCATCGTGGAAAGCAACCAGTCCAACGCCGCCGCCGTCCGCGCCTTCCGAGTGCTCGAAGTCGTGGCCCGGCACGCCGATGGATGCAACCTCGCCACCATCGTCGACACCGTGGGCCTTCCGAAACAGACCGTGCATCGCATCGTTGGCCAGCTGCAGTTCTCCGGGCTCGTGATCCGCGAGCCGGGCAGCCGTCGCATCCAGATCGGCGCGCGCGTCGAGCAGTTCGCCATGGCCTCCCTGATGAACGGGCCGGGCCGCACGCAGCGCCACGCGATCCTCTCCAGCCTGGTCGATGCCATCGGCGAGACCTGCAACCTCGCGGCCCTCGCCGGCACCGAGATCGTCTACCTCGATCGCGTCGAGACACACTGGCCCCTGCGGCTCATGCTCTCGCCGGGCTCGCACGTGCCGCTGCACGCCACCGCGAGCGGCAAGCTGCTGCTTTCGCTGCTGCCGAAGCCGCAACGCGACCGGCTGATCGACCAATTGCCGCTGAGGAGCTTCACCGAAAGGACCATCGTGCAGCGCGAGGTGCTCGAGCACGAGCTCGAGGAAACGCGCAAGCGCCGCATCGGCATCAACCGCGCCGAGCACCTGCGCGGGATGTTCGGCCTCGCCGTGCCGGTGATGCTGGGGCCGCGGCGTGCGTGCGCTGCGGTGGCGGTGCAGGCTCCGGAAGGCCGCGCGACGGTGGACGAGCTGATGGGACACGTGCCGCGGCTGCGCGAGGCGGCCGAGCGGATCGCGGCCACCTTCGGCGCCATCGAGGACGAATGATCACGCTCACCGTGGGCCAGCTCAGCCTGCTGTGCGCCGGCGCCATGCTCGGTGGCGCGATCTTCGGCGTGGTGGGGTTCGCCGCGGGCGTGATCATGTCGATCTTCATCCACCACGCGTTCTCGGCCCCGGACGTGGTGTTCATCGTCGTGGGCGGCGCGGTGGTCCTCAACCTGGGACTGCTGCCGCGCTTCTGGCGCGAGATCCGATGGGGAGAGGCGCTGCCCTACCTCGCCGGCGCATTCCTCGGGCTGCCGGTCGGGCTGTGGCTGCTGCAGCACCTGGATGCGCGGACCATTCGCGCCGCGGTCGCCGTGCTGATCGTGGCCTACGGGCTCTTCGCGCTGAGGCAGCAGTCGCGCGAGCCGCTGCGCTTCACCGGCGCGCATGGCAAGGCGATGGACGGCTCGATCGGCTTCACCGGCGGCGTGATCGGCGGCGTGTCGGGGCTGGGGCCGCTCGTGCCCGGCGTATGGTTCGGCTTGCGCGGATTGAGCAAGGTCGAGCAGCGCGCGCTGACACAGCCTTTCGGCCTTTGCGTGCAGGGATTCATGGTCGTGTGGCTGGTGGCCTCGAGCACCGTGAGCCGCCATGCGGTCGAGGGGCTGGCCATCGCCACGCCGGTGATGATCGCGGCCTCGTGGCTGGGCCTGCGCGGCTTCGACCGCATATCCACCGCGCTTTTCCAGAAGATCGTCGTGTTCATCGCCATCGGCGGCGCGCTGCTGCTCCTCGCGAGGCAGTTATGGAGCTGAAGGGGTGGAGGTTGCGGCTGCCGCTGGTCACGCCGTACCGGCTCGCATTCGGGCCGGTCACGCACCTCGATACGGTGATCGTGCGCTGGGTGTCGCGCGAGGGCATGGAGGGCTTCGGGGAAGCCACGCTGCTCACGGGTTACACCGACGAGACGATCGAGGGCACGTGGGCGAAGGCGCAGGAGTTGTCGCGAGCGGTTCGCTCGGCTTCGTTCGACCTCGAAGGCGCGCTCGATTCTCTGTTGCCGACGCACCCCTTCCTGGTGACGGCGTTTCGCACTGCGCGCGAGATGGCCGAGGGCTCGGAGCTCCTGTCGCTGGAGGCGCCCGCGCGCGTGCCGATCCTGGGCTTGCTGCAGGGCGAGGGCGAGGGTGCGCTGCGCGCCGCCGCCGATGCGCTGGTGGCCAATGGGTATCGCACGGTCAAGTTCAAGGTGGGATTCGATCCCGCGCGCGATGCCGCCGCGGTCGCTCTGGCGCAGCGTGTCGTCGCCGGGCGCGCGCGGATCCGTGTCGATGCGAACCAGGGCTACAGCGCGGCCGAAGCGATCGATTTCGTCTCGCGCCTTTCGCCCGAGGGCATCGAGCTTTTCGAGCAGCCGTGCGACAAGGAGGATTGGGCCGCGCATGCCGCTGTGGCGCCGGTGGCGCGCGATCGTGGCATCCCGCTCATGCTCGACGAGTCGATCTACAGCGAGCGCGAGATCGAGCGCGCCGCACGCGAGGGGCTGGCGGCGTTCATCAAGGTGAAGCTCATGAAGTTCGGCACGCTCGCGGCGCTGCGGGCAGCGATCCGGCGCATCCGCGAGCTGGGCCTCGTGCCCGTTCTCGGCAACGGCGTCGCCACCGACCTCGGCTGCTGGATGGAGGCGTGCATCGCCGCTCGCGAGATCGACAACGCCGGCGAGATGAACGGCTTCCTCAAGCCTCGCGAACGCGTGCTCGCCGAACCGCTCGTGTTCCGCGACGGCGCCATCGAGATCCCCGCCCGCTGGACACCCGGGGTCAGACCACTTGGTCCGCTTTGCTGCTCTGCAGCAACGGACCAAGTGGTCTGACCCCGGTCTAAAAGGAGGCAACGAACCATGACCACCCCCACCATCCATCCCATCAACCCGGCCGTCGGCGCGGAGATCCGCAATGTCGATGTCGCGAACCTCACCGACCCTGAATTCAAGGTGATCGAGGACGCCTGGTACCGGCACTCGGCCCTGCTCATTCGCGGCCAGGAGCTCACCGACGATGACCTGATCGCCTTCAGCCGCCGCTTCGGCGAGCTCGATCCGCCGCCGGTGAACGAGAACGGCAAGACGTTCGTCGAGGGTTATCCCGAGATCTACGTGGTGTCGAACGTGGTCGGGCCCGACGGCGTTCCCATCGGCAGCCTGGGGGCGGGCGAGGCCCAATGGCACACCGACATGTCGTACCTGCCGGAGCCGCCCGACGCCTCCACCTTGTATGCCCTGGAGGTCCCCCCCGAAGGCGGGGACACCTGGCTCTGCGGCATGGAAGCCGCGCTGCGCGCCCTGCCCCCGAAGCTCTTCGAGCGCGTGCGGAACCTCAGGATCAAGCACGACGGCACGTACAACTCCGGCGGCTACCTGCGCAAGGGCCTCACGCCGACCGACGATCCGACCAAATCGATCGGCACGCCCCATCCGGTCGTCTGCGCGCATCCCGTGACCGGGCGCCCCGTGCTCTACCTCGGGCGGCGGCGCAACGCGTACGTGGTGGGCCTTCCGCTCGAGGAAAGCGAGGCCCTGCTCGACGAGCTATGGCGGTACGCGACCCTGCCCGAGAACTGCTACGCCCACCATTGGCGCGTCGGCGACCTCCTCATGTGGGACAACCGCAGCACCATGCACCGCCGCGACCCCTTCGACGGCAAGGCGCGCCGCATCATGCACCGCACCCAGATCAAGGGCCGCGTCACCCCGATTTGTTACACCGGGGACAGACCCGCTTTCGCTCAAAATTTGAGCGGTGCCCAAAAAAGAGGCGAAAGCGGGTCTGTCCCCGGTGTAACACGAGCATGAAGGGGATGGGGGTTCGCGCCTTCGGCGGGATCGAGGCGCTGGAGATGATGGACTGGCCGGTGCCGGAGCCGGGGCCAGGCGAGGCGCGGGTGAAGCTCGCGTATGCCGGCGTGAACTTCATGGACGTGTACATGCGCGGCGGGGCGTACGCCAAATCGCATACGTACACCACGCCCCTGCCCCTGCTGCTCGGCATGGAAGGGGCCGGCACGGTGGACAAGCTGGGCGAGGGCGTAACGGGCATGCGCGTGGGCGAGCGGGTGGCGTATTGCATCTCGCGCGGGGCGTACGCCGAATACGCAGTCGTGCCCGCCTGGAAGCTCGTCCCGATCCCCGACGGCATCGACTGGCCGCTGGCGGTGGCGCTGCAATTGCAGGGCTCGACCGCGCACTACCTCAGCCACTCGCTCTTTCCGCTCGCGCCCGGGCACACCTGCCTGGTGCATGCCGGCGCGGGCGGCGTGGGCCAGTTGCTGGTGCAGCTCGCGAAGGCGCGCGGCGCGCGCGTGATCGCCACGGTGGGATCGCCCGAGAAGGCAAGCATCGTCGAGGCGCTCGGCGGCGAGCCGATCCTCTATCGCGACGTCGATTTCCGCGAGGCGGTGATGGCGCTCACGAACGGCGCCGGGGTGGACGTGGCCTACGATTCCGTCGGGCGCGACACGATCCACCGCAGCATCCGCAGCCTCAAGCGGCGCGGCACCTGCGTGATGTTCGGGGCGTCGTCGGGACAGGTCGAGGGCATCGCGCCGCTCGAGCTGGCCGAGGCGGGCTCGGTGTTCTTCACGCGCCCCCATCTCGCCGACTACATGCAGCCCCACGAGGTGCAGCAGCGCGCAGGCGAGCTCTTCGCGATGGCCTCGTCGGGGAAGCTCAAGGTGGCGATCGACCGCACCTTCGAGCTGGCCCGGCTGCCGGAAGCGCACCGCGCCCTCGAAGGGCGCGGCACGCGGGGAAAGCTGCTGCTGAGGATCGCCGCCTAGCGACGCTCGCTGCTGATCGCCAGCCCAATCAGCACGCCGATGGCGGCCGCGGCCCCGATCAGCATCCACGGGTTCTCGTGAACGTATTCGTCGGTCGTGCGGGCGACGGCGCTTGCGCGTTCGACGGCCATTCCCTGCGCTTCGCGCATGCGCCGCTTGGCCGTGGCGAGGCTGTCCTCCACGGAGGCGCGCAGGCTCGCGGCCTTCTCGCCCGGGACGCTCGCCAGCGAGCGCAGCAGCTCCTCGGTGTCGCCTACCAGGCGACCGAAGTCCTGGAGGAGGTTGTCCTTGGCGCTTTGTACGTTGGATGGCTGCTGCATGTAGTTTCCTCCTCGGGTTGCTGGGCGCGCAGGGCGACCAGGCGCTGCGCTGCGGTCATGAAGATGGCGAGCATGCGCTCGTGCTCGGGCGAGGTGCGCGCCTTCGCCTCGCAGTAGGCTTCGGCAAGGCGCTCCGACCAGAAGCGCACGTCCTCGGGCGACTTCACGCGGCCCGGCCGCGCGCTCGGCGGCAGGAGCGCGATCTCGCCGGGCGACCAGGTCGCGAGATAGTCGTTGAGCACGCACAGCAACTCATGCGAGTCGCCCGCCTGCGCCATTTGTCTTTGCCACGGATCCATCGGGAAGCCTTTTCGTCTGCTTGAAGTGTTGCAGGCGACAAGCCACGACGGTGCCGGAGTGCCACGCGTCGCAACGTAGGAGCCGTCTGATATGGGGTCAGACCACTTGGTCCGCTGCTGCAATGCAGCAAAGCGGACCAAGTGGTCTGACCCCGGTCTATGCCAGCAGGATTGCGGTCGAGACCGCCAGCATCAGCAACAGCGTGAGCTGGCGGAAGCGCGCGTCGTCGAAGCGGCGGAAGAGGCGCGCGCCGAGGAGCATGCCACCGTAGTAGCCCGGCGTGAGGGCGGCGGCGATCCACAACGCCGAGGCATCGAAGACGCCGGCCAGGGCCATCATGCCGACGCCGGCGATCGACACCGCACAGATGAAGAACATCAGGTTCGCGCGGGTGGTCTCGATGGGATCGGGCCCCGCGAGCAGGTACAGGATCACCGGCGGGCCGCCGATGCTGGTGGCCCCGGCCATGGCGCCCGAAAGCGCGCCCAGGCCAACGCCGGTGGTCGTCCGATGCGCGCCCGCGTAGCGCCAGCCCTTCAGCAGCAGCAGCGAGAACACGATCACGGTCGCCGCGATGATCCGCCGCAACGTCTGCGGCTCGGCGGTGATCAACAGGAACGTCCCGAGCGGCGCGGCGACGAAGGCCGCGGCGCTGATGGGCCCGATGACGCGCCAGCGCACGAGCCGGTGCGTGCTGGCGAGCATGGGAATCGCAGCCACGCCTTCCAGCAGCAGGACGACCGGCACGGTGAGCTTCGCTCCCAGGATCATCGCGAAGGGCGGCGACATCACCATGGCGCCGCCGAAGCCCGTGATGCCGCGAATGATGCCCGCGAGCACCCCGATAACGAGCGCCGCGACGACCTGCTCAGGTGCGAAGGAATCCACCGTCCACCGCGATCGTCTCTCCCGTGATGAAAGCCGCCTCTTCGCTGGCGAGGAACCACGCCGCGCGCGCCACGTCGGCCTTCTGCGCCAATCGCCCCAGCGGGATGCGCGCGATCGCCTTCTGCCCGAGGCCGGTGGCGAGCAGCTCGTGCGTCATGTCGGTGTCGACGACCGCCGGCGAAATCGCGTTGATGCGGATGCCCTTCGGGCCCAGCTCGCGGCCGAGCCCCTTGGTGAGCGCGACCACCGCGGCCTTGGTCGTGCCGTACCAGACGTTGCCGATGGCCCCGCCGCCGCGCTCCGAGGAAACCGAAGCGATGTTCACGATCGCCGCGCCCTTGCGCCCCGCCAGCAGGGGCAGCGCGGCGAGCACGCAGTTGTAGATGCCGGTGACGTTGGTCGCCACGAGCCGGTCGAACTCCTCGCCCGGCGTGTCCTGCGGCGGTCCCACGCAGATGAGGCCCGCGTTGTTCACGAGCACGTCGAGGCCGCCGCTTTCGGCTGCGATGCGCTGCATCGCCTCGGCCACCGAGGCCCGGTTGGTGACGTCGAGCGCCAGCGTGCCGCCCGCGATGTCGCCGCGATGCACCAGGCAGCCCTTGCTCTCGAACAGGTCGGCGATGGCGGCGCCGATGCCGCGTCCGCCGCCCGTGACCAGGACCACTTTCTTCCCGTTCATGCCTCGATCTCGTATTCGTCGTGGATCAGGTCGCGGATGCGCCGCTTGAGCGCGACGAAGCCCGGGTCGTCCTCGCTGCGTGGCCGCGGCAGGTCCACGCGTATCTCCTCCTTCACCCTGCCCGGTCGCCGCGTCAGCACCACGATGTGGTCGGAAAGCAGGAGGGCCTCCTCGATGCTGTGGGTCACGAGCACCATGGTCTTGCGCTCGAGGGGATCGGCGCTGGCGAGGATGCGCCCCATCTCCTCCTGCATGCGCGCGCGATTTTGCGCATCGAGCGCGGCGAAGGGTTCGTCCATCAGCAGCACCTCGGGGTCGACCGCGAGGGCGCGCGCGATCGAGACGCGTTGCTTCATGCCGCCAGAGAGCTGCCGCGGATAACGCCGCTCGAAGCCCCGCAGGCCCACCAGCGCCACGTTGCGCGCGACGACCTCCCGGCGCGACGCGGCAGGCACGTCCTTCATTTCCAGGCCGAATGCGATGTTCTCCTCGACCGTCATCCACGGGAAGAGCGCGTAGTCCTGGAACACCACGGTCCGTTGCCAGGCGGGAGCCCCGACCGGTTTGCCATCCACCTCGATCGCGCCCGCGGTGGGCTGCTCGAAACCCGCGAGCAGCATGAGGAGCGTGGTCTTGCCGCAGCCGCTGTGCCCGAGGAGCGAGCAGAACTCGTGGTCGGCGACCTCGAAGGTGACCTCGTCCAGCGCGAGCACCGGCTCGTCGGCCACGCCCTGGGCGGGAAACACCTTGCTCACCTTGTCGATGCGCACGGTGCTCATCGGGCGGCCGGAAGCGACCAGGGCATGAAGCGCGCGACGAGCGCGCGGATGGCGCGATCGATGGCGAGGCCGACGATCCCGATCGTGGCCATGCCGACGATCACGTAGTCGGTGCGCAGCACGGTCCTGGCGTCGTTGATGAGGAATCCCAGGCCCGAGTTGGCGCCCACGAGCTCGGCGGCCACGAGCGCCATCCAGCCCACGCCCAGGCCCACGCGCACTCCCGTGACGATCTGCGGAAGCGCGGCCCGCAGCACCACGCGCCAGAGGATGCGGCGCTCGCCCGCGCCCAGGCAACGCGCCGCGCGCACGAGGTTCGGCTCCACGCCCCGCACGCCGGCGATGGTGTTGAGCAGGATGGGAAAGAAGCAGCCGAGGAAAATGATGAACTGGTTCTGCGTGTCGCCCACGCCGAACCACAGGATCGAGAGCGGGATCCAGGCGAGCGGGGGCACCGGCCGCAGGAATTCCACGATGGGATCGACCTGCTCGTCCACCGCGCGCCACCACCCCATCGCGATTCCGAGCGGGATCGCGCTCGTGGCCCACAGGAACGCCACCAGCTCGCGCTTGATGCTGTCGCGCAGGTGGCGCCACAGGTCGCCCGATTTCGCGAGCTCCCACGCCGCCACCACGATGTCCTGTGGCGGCGGCAGCAATGCGCGCGTCGACCTGTCCAGCAGGTAGGTGCTGCCGAGGTACCAGGCCACGATGACGGCGGTGAGCAGGATGTATGGGCGGAACAGCGCAGGCGAGAAAAGGCCGGGGAGGGAAACGGCCTGTCCCGTCCCCCGTCCCCTGTCCCCTGTCCCGGAATTACGGGTTGTAGGCCTTGCCGCCAAAGCTCCACGCCTTCACCAGATCGCCCTTCTCGGGAAACGGCTGCGCCTCGCGCGTGTTGATCGCGTGGACGTAGTCGGGATAGGGCTGCTTCGCCGGGTCGCCCGTCCAGCCCGCAGGGATGAACGGCGGTTGCTTCGGCACCGCCCATCCGAGCTTCTCGAAGGTCTTCTTCATGAAGCGCTCGTCCACCGCGGCCTCGAAATCCTTCGAGGTGAGCGGGCGCGTGAGGCGCTTCTGGTCGTAGAGCCACTTGAAGATGCTCTCGTTCACCTGCCCCCAGAAATGCGCGTGGGGATAGATGTTGGTGGGCTTGTAGAGGTTGCTGTACGCCTTGACCTGCTGCAGCAGGATCTCCTTGCTGAAATTCCTGAGCATCGGGTCCTCGCTCTTCAGCTGCGCGGCGCGGTCCGGGTAGAGCCGGATCCAGAGCGTGGCCTCGGCGAAGGCGTCGGAGAACGCCTGCACCACGTCGGGCACGTTGTCGATCATCTCCTGGCGCACGTAGAACTGTCCCTCGTACATGTTGTACGGGAAGATCGAGTCGATGATGCGGCCGTTCTTGCGCTCGGTCACCATCATCGCCGGCGTGGGATCCCAGGAGACGACGCCGTCGATGCCCTTGGGCAGGGCCATCTGCTCGCCCGGCGGCATGTTCTTGAGGATCACGTCCTTGCCGGCGACGATTCCGTTCACCTCCATCGCCTTCTGGAAGTAGAACTCCGCCGAGGAGCCGGTCACCAGGCCGATGGTGGCGGACGGGTTGCTGCCCTTCAGGTCCTTGATGCTCTTCAGCTTCGAATCCGGCGGGACCACGAGGGCGTGCAGCAGGTTGGGCGACAGGATCGCGATCGCCTTCACCGGGATGTTCTTGTCGAGCAGGGAGGTGAACGGGAAGTTGCCGCCGTTGCCGACCTGGAAGCGCGCCGAGACGATGGTCTCGTTGATCGCCGGACCCGAGGGGAACGCCTGGTATTTCGTCTCCACCCCACGGGCCTTGAGCAGCCCCTGGCGATCCATGACGATGTTGACGGTGTTCTGCCCGGACCAGGGCGCCTGGTAGGCCACGTTCACCGGCCACCAGCCCTTGTCCTTCAGCCACGCCACGGACTTCCCGGAGACCTTCTCGTAGGGCTGCGGCCAGCCCCATTGCGTCGACTTCTGCTGCGCGAAGAGCGGTAAAGCGACGACGGTTGCGAGTAAAGCGGCGACCAGCTGCTTCTTCATGGACCCTCCTTTAGGTAGCGACGTCCTCCGACAGTGCACGGGATAAATTCGCGGCCGCGGCGCGCAGGTCCGGCACGAACCGCTTGATGCCGGCGAGCGTGAGGCGCGCCTGCGCCGCCGAGATGGCGAGGCCGGCGCACGCCTGCCCGTCCCGCGGCCCCTCGACGGGCACCGCGAGGCACACCACGCCGGACATGAACTCCTGGTTGTCGATCGAGTAGCCGTGGCGGCGAATGCGCGCGAGCTCCGCGCGCAGGCGGCGCGGGTCGGTCAGCGTGGTCGAGGTGTAGCGCGCGAGCGGCCCGCTCGCCAGGTGCGCCCCCAGCACCGACTCGGGCATGCGGCTCAGCATGAGCTTGCCGATGGCGGTGCAGTGCAGCGGCACGCGGCTGCCGGCCTCGAAGCGCAGGCCCAGCGGCCATTGCGATTCCACGCGATCGATATACACCACCTGCCCGCCGGAGACGATGCCGAGGTTGCACGACTCGCCGGTCTTCTTGGCGAGGGCGGCGAGGATCTCGTGCCGTGCCCCGGAGCCCGCCGCCGCCTGCAGCACGTCCATGCCCAGGTGCAGCAGCCGCGTGCCCTCGACGACACGGCGCCGACCAGGCTCGCGCGCGAGGAAGCCCAGCTTCTCCAGCGTGGCGACGATGCGGTGCGCGGTGGGCGGGGGCAAATCGAGCGCGGCGGCGATCTCGTGGATGGCGAGCGGATGCTTGCGCGAGGCGACCTCTTCCAGGACACGCAATGCCTTCGGCACCGCTCCGGCCTCGCCGGATTCGCGGGGGCGCGCGCGCGCATCCATCTTCATGCCGCCACCGAGATATCGGTGCCCGCGAAGCGGATGCGCGCCCGGCCGATGTCCCGGCGCTCGGCAAGCCACTTGACCAGCTCGTGCAGCGGCGTCGTGGCCTCGACGCAATCGGTCGTGGGATCGCGCAGCGGCGCGAGCAGCTTTTCGTCGTAGAACGCGTGGAGCAGCAGGTCCTCGTCGGTGGCGCCCGGACCGAGGCGCCGGCGCAATTCGGGCAGCCAGGGCGCCACGTGCGCGGCCGGTTTCTCGGTGGCTCGCTCGCCGGGCCTGATGTCGGCGCGCTCGAGGAACTCCGCCGCGGGCTCGGCGGCGAGGCGCCCATAGAAGCCGCACGCGTACTTGCGAACCTCGTCGGGGATCGTCCTGTAGCGCTCGCCCTGCACCACGTTCAGCACCGCCTGCGTGACGATGAACTGCGCGAAGGGGCTCACCAGGATCGGGTATCCCAGGTCGCGCCGCACGTGGGCCACTTCCTCGAGGATCTCGGGCAGGCGCTCGCCCATGCGCATCGCCTCGAGCTGCGAGCGCAGGTTGGAGATCATGCCGCCGGGCACCTGGTGCTCGTAGAGCGCCTTGTCGTATTTCGCGACCACCCCGCGCGGCTTGCCTTCGCGCACCGTGATCCACTCGAAGTACTTCGAGGCCTCCTCCATCGCCGACTCGTCGAGCGCGGTCGGCCTGCCCAGCTCGCGCGCGCGCCGGTGGATTTCCTGCGTCGTGGGCAATGATGCGCCGTTGCCCAGGGGCTCGAGCGCCGTATACGCGTACTCGAAACCCGCCTGCATCGCCACGGAATACACCTCGGGGGCAAGTCCCGACTGGCAATGCGAGTGCAGTTGCAGCGGGATCGCCTTGCCTTCCAGCTCGCGCGCCAGCGCTGGGAACAACGTTCGTCCACGCTCCGGTGTGAGCAGGCCCGTCGGGTCCTTCACGCAGATGAAATCGACGCCGAGGGCCACCAGCTCGCGCGCGCGCTCGCAGTAGTACGCGTCGGTGTGCACCGGCGAGAGCGTGTAGGTCATCCAGCCGTTGACCTTCATGCCGGCCTCGCGCGCCGAGCGCGCCGACGACTCGAGGTTGCGGTTGTCGTTGAGGGCGTCGTAGATCGTGAGGATGTTCACGCCCAGGCGCGCGAGCACGTGGGAGTTGAGCTCGACCACGTCGTCGGGAAAGAGCTCGAAGGTATAGAGGCTCTGGCCGCGCGTGAGCGCGTCGCGCGGGGTTTCCAAACGCCCGCACAGGTATTGCACTCGCCGCCAGGGATTTTCCCGCAGGTAGCGCACGCACACGTCGAACACCGCGCCGCCCAGGATGTTGACCACGTCGTAGCCGATGCGGTCGAGCGTGCCGAGGATCGGCGCCATCATCGGCGTCGTCATGCGGGTGGACCACAGGCACTGGTGCGCGTCGCGCAGCGTGACGTCGACGAAACGCATCGGGGACGGACTCCGGTTCATCGCGCCCTCACCGCCATCAACACCTGCCCGGGCTCGACCGCCTGCGCATTCTCGGCGTAGATGCCCACCACCTCGCCTTCGACTCCGGCCGTGATCGAGCTCATCAGCTTCATCACCTCGATGATGCACACCACGGTGTCGCGCTTCACGCTGCTGCCTATCTCCACGAAGGGCGGCGCGCCGGGCTGGGGCGAGCGGTAGAACGTGCCGACCATGGGGGAGGAAACGAGATGCGAGCCGGCCGGGGCCGAAGACGGGGGACGGGCGACGGGGGACGATGCGGGGGACGGGGGACGGGGAACGGGGGATGGAGTGGAAGGGGTCGCTTGAGGCGTGGACGAAGTGTCCGGCGTGGCCGAAGGAAATACCGTGCTCTCGCGCGCCGTTCCCTGTCCCCCGTCGCCGCCTCTCTTGAACTCCACCTCGATATCCCCGGAGCGCAGCCGGAACTCGCTGAAGCGCGAGCCGGCCTCGACCAGGCGCACGATGGCGAGCAGGTCGTCGTACGTGGGCTCGCGGGGGGTGGAGGGCTTTTTCATTTTCCGGAATGCCGCGTTCCGTCTGGCGGACATGTTTGCACGCACCCGGGGCGTTTGCAATAATCGCCCGATCCCACCCGCAGGAATCCCGTCATGACGCAGCCCGTCATCATCACCGTCGCCATCACCGGGGCCGTGCCGAAGAAGAAGGACAATCCCGCGGTTCCGGTCACGCCCGCCGAGCAGGTGGAATCGACACACGAGGCCTTCGAGGCAGGCGCTTCGCTCGTGCACATCCACGTGCGCAATCCCGACGAGTCGCCCGGCTCCGATCCCGAGGCGTTCGGCAAGATCCAGGAAGGCGTGCGCAAGCACTGCCCCGGCATGATCGTGCAGTTCTCCACTGGCGGCCGCGGCCGGGATCCCGCGCAACGTGGCGCGATGCTCTACCTCAAGCCCGACATGGCTTCCCTCGCCACGGGCTCGGTCAACTTTCCCACCAACATCTACGAGAACGCGCCGGATTTCGTGGAGAACCTCGCGAAGACGATGCTCGACCACGGCATCAAGCCGGAGGTCGAGGTGTTCGACCTCGCCATGCTCTACAACGCCGCCAACCTGGTGAAGAAGGGGCTGCTCAAGGAAGACGCGCACGTGCAGTTCGTGATGGGCATTCCCAACGCCATGCCGGCGCGGCGCAGCATCTTCGACTTCCTGCGCACGGAGCTGGCCGAAGTGCTGCCGAAGGCGACCTGGGTCGCGGCGGGCGTCGGACGGCACCAATGGGAAGTGAACCAGTGGTGCCTCGAGGCCGGCGGCCATTGCCGCACGGGCCTGGAGGACAACCTGCGCATCGAGGCCAACCGCCTCGCTGCCAGCAATGCCGAGCTGGTGAAGAAGATCGCCGACAACTGCGAGCGCTTCGGACGGCGTCCCGCCACCGCGGCCGAAGCGCGGCAGATCCTGGGCCTGCGGGCTGCCGCTTGAACCGGGGTCAGACCACTTAGTCCGCTTTTGGGGGGCAAAAAGCGGACTAAGTGGTCTGACCCCGGTTTGGAAAAAAAAGTGTCTGTCCCCGGTTTGATCGAAGGGCTCTTCGAGCGGGCGCGGCGCAACCCGCGCCGCATCGTGCTGCCGGAGACGGGCGATGAGCGCATCGTCGAGGCCGCGCGAAGGCTGGAGGGCGAAGGGCTTGCCAAGCCGATCCTGCCGCAGGACATCGCCGGCGATCCCAGGCTCGAGGCTTACGCCGCGCTTTACCCCGGCAATCCCAAGGTGGGCCTGCGCGCGGTGAGGAAGCCCCTCTTCCACGCCGGCATGATGGTGAAGGCGGGCGATGCAGATGCGCTGCTCGCCGGGGTGGCGCATCCGACGGCGCGCGTGATCGAGGCCGGCCTGATGACGATCGGACTCGCGCCCGGAATTGGGGCACCATCGAGCTTCTTCCTCATGGTGCTCGGAGATCGCGTGCTGGTGTACGCCGATTGCGCGGTGAACGTGGACCCCGATGCCGCGACGCTCGCGGACATCGCGCTCGCTTCCGCCGCGAGCTATCGCAAGCTCCTGGGCGAGGAGCCCCGCGTGGCGATGCTGTCCTTTTCCACCAGGGGAAGCGCCAGCCACCCGCGCGTCGAGAAAGTGACCCAGGCTCTCGCGATCGCGCGTGAGCGCGCCCCGGACCTGGCCATCGACGGCGAGCTGCAGGCCGATGCCGCGCTCGTCGAGAGCGTCGCACGCAAGAAGGTCCCGGGTGAGAGCCGCGTGGCGGGCCGCGCCAGCGTGCTCGTCTTTCCGGACCTCGACGCCGGCAACATCGCGTACAAGCTCACCCAGTACCTCGCCGGGGCGCGCGCCATCGGGCCCATCCTGCAAGGGTTCGCGAAGCCCGTGAGCGACCTCTCCCGCGGGGCGAGCGTTGAGGACATCGTCGCCACCGCCGCAGTGCTCTCGGCGCTGCACTGATGCCCGCCGACAAGCGCGGCATCGACGAGCGCTTCTTCCACGCGCTGCTGGTCGTCGTCTCCATCGCCTTCGCCTGGATCCTGTGGCCCTTCTTCGCGGCGATCCTCTGGGCGGTGGTGCTCGCCATCCTCTTCACGCGCGTGAACGACCGGCTCACCGCGCAGTTCGGCGGCCGGCCCAACCTGGCGGCGCTCACCACGCTCGTGATCGTGCTGGTGCTGGTCATCATGCCGCTCATGCTCGTGGGCTCGATGCTGGTGCAGGAGGCCGCGGGCGTGTACCAGCGCGTGAAGTCGGGCGAGATCGACTTCGGCCGCTATGCGCGCCAGATCTTCGAGGCGCTGCCGGCGTGGACCACGCCGTTGCTCGAGCGCTTCGGCCTCACCGACTTCGCCGCGTTGCAGGAGCGGGCGGCGCAGGGATTGGGCAAGGGCACGCAGGTCGTCGCGGGCCAGGTGCTGGTGGTCGGCCAGGGCACGCTCGAGTTCGTGGTGAGCTTCTTCGTGATGCTCTACATCCTCTTTTTCCTGCTGCGCGACGGCCACGCCCTCATGCGCCGCATCCGCCGGGCAGTGCCGCTTTCGCAGGACCGGCAGGGGGCGTTGCTCGACAAGTTCATCGTCGTGGTGCGCGCCACCGTGAAGGGCAACGTCGTCGTCGCGATCCTGCAGGGCGCGCTGGGCGGGCTCATCTTCTGGATCCTCGGCATCGACGGCGTGGTGCTGTGGTCCGTGGTGATGGCGATCCTGTCGCTGTTGCCCGCGGTGGGGACCGCGCTGGTATGGGGACCGGTCGCGATCTACTTCCTCGCCACCGGCGCGGTGGTCAAGGGCGTCGTGCTGATGCTCTACGGCATCCTCGTGATCGGCCTGGTGGACAACGTGGTGCGCCCCATGCTGGTCGGCAAGGACACGCGCATGCCCGACTACCTCGTGCTCGTCGCCACCCTGGGAGGCATCGCGATCTTCGGCATCAACGGCTTCATCATCGGGCCCGTCATCGCGGCTTTGTTCCTCGCCTCCTGGGACCTGTTCAGCGACCGGAACGACCGGGGTCAGACCACTTAGTCCGCTTTGCTGCCATGCAGCAACGGACTAAGTGGTCTGACCCCGGTTTTATCAGCCGAAGCGGTAGCTCGAAGCGGTCACTCCGCCCATGAAGTCGCGCTCATGGTAGGTGCGCGTGGCGGGCTCGGCCTCGGCAGCGCCGACGGCGACCAGCAACGGGATGAAGTGGTCCTCCTGCGGGTGCGCCAGGCGAGAGGCCGGCGCGGCATCCCAGCGCTCGAGCAGCCGGGTGCGCCGCGAGGGCTCCGACTCCATCGCCTGGTGCAGCCAGCCGTCGAACGCCTCCGAAGGCGCCCGGGCGGCCGGGCCCATCATGCGCAGGTTGTGCCAGGACAGGCCGCTGCCCACGATGAGCACGCCTTCGTCGCGAAGCGGCGCGAGCGCGCGCCCCACCGCGAGGTGCTCGCCGGGGTCGTAGCCCGCCTTCACCGAAAGCTGCACCACCGGCACGTCGGCCTCGGGGTACATCACCGCCAGCGGCGTGAAGGTCCCGTGGTCGAAGCCGCGATCGGGATCGAGCGCGACGGGAATGCCGGCTGCGTCGAGCAGCTCCTTCACGCGCGCGGCCACCTCGGGCGACCCCGGCGCCTGGTACTGGATCGAGTACGTATGCGCCGGAAAGCCCGAGTAGTCGTAGATCATCCCGGGCTTCGCGCCCGACT
>Ga0196977_1000153_pt1 | contig 44594 bp, 45 predicted proteins | sample S3v_1013CmetaG_FD_148634 | JGI IMG/M metagenome (GOLD analysis project Ga0196977, IMG submission 148634) | Soil microbial communities from Anza Borrego desert, Southern California, United States - S3+v_10-13C | ecosystem: Environmental > Terrestrial > Soil > Desert | place: USA: California... | reverse complement strand
GTCCGCTGAAGCCTGATGCTTAATGGCCGCCGGATCATTTTTGTTCTGGGCAATCTTGAACTTGGCGGCGCTGAACGCCAGGCGTTGATCCTGGCGAGATATTTATCCCAGCACGAACAAGCGCACGTAGAAGTTTGGGGATTCAACAAATCCGGCCCGGTCGCGCAGATTTGCGAACAGCACGGACTTGCGGCGCGAGTTATTCTCTTTCCCTTTAACGAAAGCGACTCGAACAGACAGCGTGCGCTTCTCGAAGTTGGCCGCAGTTTGCGTCGCGCGAAACCCGACCTGATTCTTCCCTACACGTGTGGGCCGAATGTGGTGTGCGGTCTGATTTGGAAATGGACCGGAGCAAGCAGTTGCGTTTGGAATCAACGTGACGAAGGCATCGTGCCATTTGATTCGCGTTCAGTGCGTCGGGCGGTGCAAACAACACCGTGGTTTGTTTCGAACTGCGAAGCCGGCGCGAAGTTTTTAATCGAAAAACTCGGCGTCGAGGTTGAAAAGGTGACGGTGATTCCGAATGGAGTTGAAACCGTTGCCGCGGAGATGGACCGTCGTGCATGGCGCGAGCGTCTGGCCGTTGACGATCGAGCTTTCGTCGCGTGCATGGTTGCGAACCTGCATTTGAACAAGGACCACGCGACGTTGTTGCGCGCCTGGCGCAAGGTGGTCGATGAATTTTCAATTAATGGACGATCCGCGCTGTTGGTTTTGGCGGGCCGTCACGACGGCGCTTATGAATCGTTGGTATCGCTAGCAGGTGAGTTGCAGATCAACAACCACGTCCGCTTTGCTGGTCCAGTTTCAGACGTGCGCGGATTGCTGAACGCAGCGGATGTCAGTGTGTTCAGTTCGCGTTCTGAAGGTTGTCCAAACGCGGTGTTGGAAAGCATGGCTGCCGGACTGCCCGTCGCGGGCACTGACATCAAAGGGATTCGCGACGTTGTCGGTTCCGGCGGAACACAGTTTCTTGCGCCTGCCGGTGACGCACATTCGCTGGCAGAAGTCTTGGTGAGAATGGCGAAGGATCCCGAGTTCTGCGTGCGTATCGGAACCGAGAATCGCGAGCGCGTCAGAAATAGCTACGATTCGTTGCGAATGTGCAGGGAAACCGCTGCGCTGCTGACAAGGTTGTAATGACGCAAAGCCCTCGACGATACCGTTTGTTTTTTGATTGCGTCTGGCGCAGACTACCGCCCTAACTATGTACATCAAGCAACGCATCATTGCTGTGCTGTTGGTTCTGTTTTCGGCGGCCATGATCTATTACGGCTGGTACCGGTTGAGGGAAGAGGGAGTTTACTCGCTGAAGATGGCGGCATTTGCGCCGCTCGGTGTCGTGGGTGGTCTCTTCCTGTTGTTCTTTCCTTCGCTGGGTGGCAAACCGACTACCACGAAGGCCAAAGTTATCGTGTTCATAGTGTTTGGGATCGGGTTGGTGGCCGGACTGATCAACTGGTACCTGATGGATCCGGGCTTTTTCAGTTGGGGTGAGTAACACGGGGGGAATTTCGCATGGAGATGTTGTGGCAAGAGTTGACGTTGGGTTTGGATTCAGCCGGTCAGGCTGCGCGAATATTGCTTCGTGTCGTCGCCGCTGTGGTACTTGGCGGCGTCGTCGGAATGCAACGCGAACAAGCAGGAAAGCCAGCCGGTGTGCGGACGCACATGCTGGTGTGCCTGGGCACTGCGGTCGTCGTTGTGGCCTGTGCCGGAATGGGCATGCAGTTCGATGCGCAGTCGCGTGTAATTCAAGGAATCGTTACCGGTATTGGATTCATCGGCGCCGGCTCGATTCTCAAGTTGAACGAGGAGCGCGACATTCAAGGACTGACCACCGCCGCTGGACTATGGATGACCGCCGCGATCGGTATCGCCTGCGGCGCAGGCACACTCGGTATCGCGCTGATCGGTGCGGTGTTGACGTTGATCGTACTGGCCCTCGCGGGCGTGATCGAAAACCGTGACGGTAAGAAAGACAAAAAATGATTTTCACATCTCAGTTTTCCTCATCCCCAGGAGATCCTCATGTTGCCCCTGCAACAACTCGCGACGAATAAGTTTGGTTCATTAACTGCCGCTGAACTCAAGTTATTGGAAGCCGTGACAACGGGCACTTTTGCCCATTGCGGTTCAGCAAACGAAGCCGAAAACGATCCGAACAACGCAGCCGTTTGGGAAAACGACCGAACCATACGAAGTTCGATTGTTAATTGGTTGTGCACCGACAAGGACGCTCTTGGGCACAACGCTTCGCTGCGGATAGCAGTCAGGCATGCCAGGTTCATAGGCGAGCTCGATCTCTCGGGAACATCTCTTGGTTTTTCGCTGAGCTTAGCGCGGTGTGCTGTTCCTGAAGGTATCAGTCTGCCGGAGGCTCGGCTCCGTAAATTGGACCTCGCCGGCACAGTGTGCGGTAATTTGATCGCCTGGGGACTTACGGTTGAAGGTAGTTTGTTGATTCGTTATGGCTTCCGATCTCATGGTCCCGTGGTGCTGGTCGGGGCCACCGTGCGCGGAGACTTGGAATGTATCAACGCGCATATCGGCGAGCCGACGTCTTCACCCGTACCGCCGCTGAAATTCAGTTTGCAGCCAAATGTAATTTTCTGGGCCGATCGGATTAACGTCGGTGGTCAGTTGGTGATGGGCAAGATGCACGCGGTGGGCATTGTAAGTCTTACGGCCGCGACTGTAACCAGCAGCTTTGACTGCACTGACGCCGACATATCCATCGGCTTGATCATGCGCGACATGCAATCGCGATCGATGAACTTTGGTGGTTGCAAGTGTCCGTACCTGGTTGCCGATCGCATCATCGTGAAGGGGAGTTTGTTCCTGCGAAGAAACTTCCGAGCTGCCGGCTCAGTTGTACTTCTCAATTCTTCAATCAGCGGTGATGTGGATTGCCACGGCAGCTCTTTTGGATCTCACACGCCGGACACGGAATTAAGAGCAAAAGCTGAACAGCAGTTTGGCAAACTGCCCGATGCCGTTCTGACGTTGAACGGCAGCACGGTCGGTGGCTATCTCTATCTCAGTCACGGCTTTCAAGCAAATGGGCAAGTGAACGTGAACGGCGTAACGATCGGCGCCAATCTCGTCTGCAACGGTGGCGGGTTCTTCAATGCCGGAAACGACGCGCTATCCTGCCAGTTTACTAACATCAAAGGCGCTGTTCTCTGCCGTGCAGCCCCGGAATTGCAAACGACCTTTCGAACGATCGGGCATGTCAAGTTTTTCGGCACGACTGTCGCCGGTTCAGTCAGCTTCACCGGGGCGGAGTTTTACGGGTTAGCGGCGCACGGTCTCAATTTGCAGAACGCCCATATCGGCGGCGCGCTACAGTGGAAGAATGTCAGAGTAACGCCGAGCACCTACTTGAACTTGTCTCATCTCAAAGTGGGACAGCTCGAAGACGACGATCAAAGTTGGCCCGTTGCGGGCAAGCTGGTGCTTGATGGGTTTAACTACGACGCGATCGCCAGCGTGCCGCTGGACACTCGCAAACGCAAACTTTGGCTTAAGTCGCACCTCCAGTATCTGAAACGTCAGGCGCCGGACGAATTCACTCTGCAGCCGCACCGCCAGCTTGCCGACATTTTGCGAAAGAGTGGTTACGAAGATAATGGCCGCGATGTGCTTATCGACATGCATAAGGCGCGGCGCGAACAGGGCGGTTTTAATAAGTCTGGATGGATTTGGAGCTGGATACTCCAGGGCACGATCGGATTTGGCTACCGCTCACATCGCACGCTTTTGTGGGCGTTGGCCTTAGTGATTTTGGGCGCATTTCTTTTCAATGCCGGTTATCGATCCGGATTTCTTGTTCCTCCGAAAGCGGACGCGAAGACAGTGAGCGAGTTTAGCGCCATTGGCTATTCGCTCGATTCGTTTTTACCGATTATCAATCTGCATCAGGAAGAATTGTGGGTGCCGTCGGGCTTTGGCGGAGGACGTTGGATACAATACTACTACTGGCTTCATATTTGTCTTGGTTGGGCCTTAATCACGTTAGGAGTGGCTGGGTTTACCGGTCTTGTAAGGAAAGAGTGACGTATCATGTGTCGAAATATCAAAACGCTTCATAACTTTGCGCCGCCGGCAACCGAAGAGGAAATTCGCGCCTCCGCGATTCAATTCGTACGCAAGTTGAGCGGTTTCACCAAGCCGTCGAAGGCAAACGAGATCGCGTTTAACCGCGCGGTTGAAAAAGTGAGTAGCGCGGCGCACGAACTGCTGGAGTCGCTTGTCAGCAATGCGCCGCCGCGCGATCGCGAGACTGAGGCTGCGAAGGCGCGTGCGCGTGCTGCCGAACGTTTTCAATCTCCTGCTGCCAGCGCGGGCGACTAAATGGCTAATTGGAAGGTCGGCAATTGGCCCGATCTTTTCGTGGCGAAAGATTTCGTCGAGCCGAACATCTGCCGTGAGATCGTTGCGGAGATGAGCGCCGCGCAAGGTGATGAGGCGACGGTTTACGGGCGAACCGTCTCGGGTTCTGTAGATCAGCGTGTTCGGCGAACACTTCGCGTTCGTCCTTCGGTCGCGACGGTTGAATTGATCGTGGGCCGCTTGTTGGCGGTGAAGGAAGAAATCGAGAAGCACTTCGATGTTGTATTGAGTGAGTGTGAAGACCCGCAGTTTTTGCATTATCGCGAAGGCGATTTTTTCGTGGCGCACCAGGACGGGAACACCGGGATGACGCGGCTTGAGTCAGAGCGCCGGCTGGTTTCGATCGTGATTTTCTTGAGTCAGGAGGCTGATTCGCCCGAGCCGGATGCGCATTGTGGCGGTTCGTTGTTGTTCACGAATCTGCGCACGACTGAGAAGGTCCGCATGGTTGGTGAGCCTGGAATGCTTATCGCGTTTCGGGCTGAGACTACGCACGAAATCACGCCGGTGACGCACGGCGAACGCTATTCGATCGTCTCCTGGTACTGGTAACTTTCTAAATGCCGAGTTTGGCAAACAAAGGTCATTGGAGCTTGCAGTTGAAGCGGGCAGCTCAGGAGTTCAGTCGGAAACGAACTTGTGTTGAGCCGGCGAACGTGTTTCGGAGGCGATCGTGATGAGAAGATTGAGAGGCGTTTTTGTTGCTTGTGTCGCAGGTGCTTGTGTTCTTGGTGCCTTGGTCCTCGTACGTGCAGTAAGCGCGCGGATGCAGCAGCCTGAGACGAAGACGCAAACGCCGGCGGACGTCAAGAAAGGGCAAAGTATGAGCAAGCGAGCAAGTGGCGCCTTTGAGGTGAAACTAACGCCGAAAGACCAGGGCGCCGGCGCGCCAGTCGGTGGAATGACGATCGACAAAGAGTTTCACGGCGACCTGACCGGCACCAGCAAGGGACAGATGTTAATGGCGAGCAGTAGTAGTGTGAAAAATTCGGCGGGTTATGTAGCGATCGAAAAAGTCACCGGAACACTGCACGGCCGTCGCGGCACTTTCTATCTCCAACACAGCGGAACAATGACACGCGGCGCCGGTGAGCTTACGATCACCGTCATCCCTGACTCCGGTACGGACCAGTTGGTCGGCCTAACAGGCCGCATGAACATCATCATCGCCGACGGCAAGCACTCTTACGAGTTCGACTACACGCTTCCTGACGCACCTTGATCGTCAAGTCAAAAGTAGACGCTCTCGATCGATCTTGAAAGTCGCTTAAAGAGAGATATACTGTGCAGTTTTGCAGCAGGAGTCAGCTATGGCGAGTCTACTCGACAGGATAACAACAGATCCCGAAAAGTGCGGCGGTCGGCCGTGTATCCGAGGAATGCGTATCCGGGTAAGTGACGTGCTCGATCTGTTTGCTGCCGGCCTTACTGCGGAGCAAATCATCGAAGAAATGCCCGATCTGAACGCGGAGGACTTGCAAGCGGCACTTCAATACGCAGCGCGCCGCTTGGATCACCCGGTGCTCGCCGCATGATCGTCTGGATCGATGCGCAACTCTCGCCCGCCATTGCGATCTGGCTCAGCCGCACGTTTTCTGTTGAAGCGTTTGCCGTGCGCGACTTGCAGTTGAGAGACGCCAAAGACGCAGCGATTTTCAACGCCGCGCGGCTAGCCAATGCAGTTGTAATGACGAAGGACAGCGACTTCCTTCTACTTCTCGAACGATTAGGCCCACCACCTCAAATTATTTGGATTACTTGTGGAAATACTTCGAACGGGCGGTTAAAAGAAATCTTTACCGCTGTATTCCCTAAAGCGATTGAACTTCTCGAAGCTGGTGAGTCCCTGGTTGAGATAAACGCCAGCTGAGACCGAGGGTCGCTAAGTCGCACACCGGAACTTCAACCATAACGCCTTCGGTTTTTATCGACTGCCGTTGTGGACCAATTGGCGTGTTGCACCTGATCATTTTGACGTACACCCGGCGCATGAGACATACATGAACAACTCTTCTAAAACGATCTTCTGGGGTGGCTTGATAGCGGGCGCGCTCGATATCACCGGCGCCTGCGTCACGTCGTGGTTGCGCGCGAGCGTGCCGCCGGTCCGCGTGTTTCAGTCAGTCGCGAGTGGACTAGTCGGCGCGGCTGCGTACACAGGTGGCGCTATGACGGCAGTTCTCGGCCTTGGACTTCACTTCTTGATCGCCACGACGTGGACGATCGTCTTTTATCTTGTGAGTCGCAAGTTGCGTTTTCTCATCCAGCAGCCGATCCTGTGGGGCTTAGTCTATGGCGTGGTGGTCTACGCGTTTATGAACTTCGTTGTGCTGCCGTTATCGCAGTTTCCACAGCGCGGCACGCCGACTCTCACCGGTCGTCTCATCGGTTTGCTAATCATCATGTTTTGTATCGGCTTGCCGATCGCTTTGATAGTTCGACGCTTTTCGAGGTAGTGTTCGAGCATGGCCGCAAGTGGAAATAAGCTTATGACAATTCAAATTCGACCGATGACATCCGAAGACGTCGAAACGTGTGGCAGGATTTGCTACGAGGCGTTCAAGGGTATTGCTGAGAGGCACAACTTCCGAAAAGATTTTCCAGTACCCGAAGCGGCGATCGAGCTCATGCGCATGCTCGTGTCACGTCCTGACGTTTTCAGTGTGGTCGCGGAGAGCGATGGGCAGGTTATTGGATCGAATCATCTTCTGGAATCAGACGCCATTCGTGGGGTTGGACCAATCACGATCGATCCGAACGCGCAGGCTAAAGGCGCGGGACGAATGCTGATGGAAGCAGTGATCGAACGCGGCCGAAGCGCTGCGGGTATCCGATTGCTCCAGGATGCGTTCAACGCCGCATCACTCTCCCTCTACGCATCGCTTGGTTTCGACGTCAAAGAGCCGGTTGTGCTGATCGAAGGCGTTCTGAATGGCGAAGTGCCGGCTGGTTTTGAAGTGAGGCCGATCGAAGAGGGCGACTACGATCGTTGCGCCGAGTTGTGTCGTTCGGTGCACGGCTTCGACCGTATCAACGAACTCAAGCACACGCCACCAATGCCGAATCCGTTCGTCGCATTGCGCGACGGCCGCATCACGGCCTACACTTCCGCTCCTCAATTTTGGGCCGTGAACCACGCGGTTGCCGAAACCGAACAGGACATGCAAGCACTGCTGATCGGCGCCGGCAATAACTGCGAACAGCTCTCCTTCATACTTCCGACCCGCCAAACGGCGCTCTTTCGCTGGCTGTTGAAGAATGGAATGAGAGTTATAAAACCGATGACGCTAATGTCGATGGGCGAATACCACGAACCGCGCGGTTGTTACTTACCTTCTGTGGGCTATTGAATCTGCAGGTTGCTCCTCAATCCGACGGCAACTGCCGTTCAGTTGGGCGCCTTCTTCGACTACGAGGGCGGGAGCGGCGAGGTGGCCGCGGACGTTTGCGGTGCGGCCGAGGACCAGTTGTTTGCTCGCGAGGATTTCGCCTTCGACCGTGCCGTTGATTTTTGCGACCGCCACTTTGATTACTGCCTGCGTTACTTGCGCGCCGGTGCTGACGATGAGTGTTCCGTCCGTTGAAATTACGTTGCCGGAGAAGTGCCCGTCGATTCGCAGCATCGATTTGAAACAGACTTCGCCGGTGAAGTTCACCACGTCGCCTACGAAACCGAGCCAATTGTCTTTGTTGACATTCGTGCGCTGGCCATTAACGAGCGTAGGCTGGCCGCGTTCGTCTCTGCTCGCAACTGCTTGAGAAGTCACTGCTGCTGCCCTTCTTTCTGTTCTTTCCTGTTACCGTTAATTACGATTTAGGTGGGATCGGCGCCGCCGCCGCTGCTTTTGAACCGGGACAAAAGACGAAGTAACTTAGCTGATCGACACTATAACATTCGCGCTCGCGTCAGGAATGTTACGATTAGATTGTCGTTCAAAGGCAAAAAACAATGTCAGAGATCACGATACGCGCTCGTCTCGAACCGGGCGACATCGGTTACATCATCTACTTACACGGCAAGCTTTACGCGCAGGAGTATCATCTGGATCGAACGTTCGAAGGCGACGTCGCGATCAAAATGGGCGAGTTTGCCAAGACTTACGACTCGCGCACAGATTACTTTGCGGTTGCTGAACTCGACGGAAAGATCGTTGGCTCGATTGTAATCAACGGACTTTCTGACGAGAGTGCACAACTCAGGTGGTTTCTGGTGCACCCTGATGCGCGCGGCCGTGGTCTTGGTCGCAAACTCATCGAGAGCGCGATCGCGTTCTGTCGCGAACACGGCTTTCAGAAAGTAACTCTTTGGACGATCAGCGAGTTGAAAGCCGCAGCACATCTTTACAGACAGTCGGGGTTCACAGTCACTCGTGAAGAGACACACGAGATCTGGGGCGCGACGCGCACCGAGCAGGAATACGAACTGATTCTCTAACGTTAGGGCAAAGCCCGGACCAGGGGCGTAGCCCATTGTTCAAGCACTAGCGACGGCGAGGCAGAGCCTCGCCTCACATCCGGCGGCAGAGCCGCAGAAAAGCGGCCGTCGCGAGCGGAGAGATTCGCGAGTGAGTAGAGAGATTTGCGAGCCGCAGCGATTCTTCTCGCACTAAACTTCTTGAAGGTGTCAATCCGTGGCTAAATTCGATTTGCACACACATTTCTACACTGAAGCGTTCTTTCAAACGATTCGCGATCTGCCGTCGGAGTTTTCTTTTGGCGCCAGCCCCAGCGGACAAACGATCATCACCTACCGCGGCGCGCGCTTTTTCGGCGTCATGCCCGCGATGACTGACGTTTCAAAACGTCTCGAAGACATGGACCGCGCCGGCATCGACGTCGAGGTCGTCTCACTCTCAACGCCAAACGTCTTCTTCACCGACGCGAAGCACCAGCCGCAAGTCGCGCGCATGATCAACGACTCTTATGCCGAACTGATCGCGGGGCACCCAAAACGTTTCAAAGGCTTCGCAAGCATTCCGATGGACGCGCCCGACGCCGCACTGGCCGAACTTCATCGCGCAATCGACGAACTAAAGCTCAACGGCGTCATTCTGCTCAGCAACATCGGTGGCAAGCCGCTCACGTCACCCGAGTATCGACCATTCTTCGCAGAAGCGAACCGCATGAAGTTGTGCATCTTTCTGCATCCGATGATTCCCGCAAACTCGGACGCGTTTCGCGAGTACGTGCTTGGACCAATCATCGGTTTTCCGTTTGACACGAGTCTCGCTGTGGCGCGCATGTGCTACGACGGGATGTTTGCCGACTTTCCCGATATCAAATGGATCATCGGCCATCTCGGCGGCGCTGTGCCTTACCTGATGGAGCGCATGGACAACGGCTATCGCGATTTTCCGGAGTGCCGCGCAAAGATCGATCAACTGCCGAGTTTCTATTTGAAGCGGTTGTACTACGACACGGTTTCGTTCAGTCCGCACACGCTGATGATGGTGCGAAACATGGTCGGCGCGGACCACATGGTCATGGGCAGCGACTATCCGCACTTACTGGGTTCGATCGATCGCGCGGTGTCCTCTATCGAAGGCCTCGAGATTCGAGAGGAAGAGAAGGAAGAGATTTTTTCCACGACCGCGTCGACGATCCTCAACAATATTTGAGTTCCGCTTTGGCGCCGGTTTCGAATCTCAATACATACCCTGTAACTTCCCACCAAATTTTTCTGTAACTTTTCCCGAACCCGCGTGTTTTAGGAGACGTAGCGCAGCTTATGGCGAGCCAAGATGACGAGTTCACCATGCTGTTTCAGGATTTTTACCCTAGCCTATGCCGCTTTCTGGAGTGTTTATTGGGAGGCCGCGCGCCACTGGCGCAAGACTTGGCACAGGAGAGCTTCCTGCAACTTCATCGCACGGCATGGGGCACCTTGCCGCCGGGCGAAGCTCGCTTCTGGCTCTATCGCGTGGCGCGAAACATGGCCATCAACGAGTTTCGCAAGACGCACACGCGTTACCGGTTGTTTGATCGAGTGGTTGAGGCAATGAGACCCGCGGCACGCACCCCGGAACAGGAATATGAAACGCGGGAACGCAAAGCGCTGGTGCTCGAGATGTTGCAGACATTGCCGGAAGATCAGCGCACGGCATTGTTGTTGAGAGAACAGGAACAGTTGAGTTATCGCGAGATTGGGGAAGTGCTGAACATTTCGGAGAGCAAGGTGAAGGTTGACATATTTCGCGCGCGGGCGGCGTTGCGCGAACGCTGGAGCAAACGAGCGAAAACGGTTGGCGCAAGCGCTGGTTGAATTGAAAGAACAATTTATGAACTGCGGTTTTACAGAAAAGATTTCTTCGTTGATTGATGGCGAACTCTCGCCGGCTGAGGCGCGTGAGGTCGAACGTCATCTGTTGACGTGTACGCAATGCGAAGAAGCACGTGCGGATTTTTTGAACTTGCGCAGTCAAATCAGCGGCTTTGAGGTTTCGTTACCGGGTGAAGTTCAGAACCGGGCGCTGGCCAGGATTTTGTCGGCGGGCCGCCGGGAAAGAAAGGCGTCCGGTGCGGGAGTTAATCGGGGGTGGAATTGGGGTTATGGGGTAGCGGCGCTCGCATCAATTGCGATCGTCGCGCTGATTATCGGTTTGGCTTTAAATCAAAGGCGCGATGAAACTGCGGTTCAATTATCTCCGGCCCCTTTTCCTTCGCCAACAGTCGCTCCAAGTTCGGAACCTGAACCACAAAAACCGGAAAGCCCACGACGCGAACAGCCAACACCAACACCAAGACCGCGTCGCCCGGCTCCAGTGCGTGAGCCTAAGCCCGGCGAACAGTTCGCTGCAATTCCTAAAAACGTCCGACCGGTCGTGCCGGAACGCACTCGTCCGGCTGATGCTGAAACCATGACGGCACTGCATTTCGAAAGAGCTGAAACGCTGCTGCGTGCATTCAGAAACGTTCAGCTCGAGGAACCGGATGCAGCCGCCGACGTTCGTTACGAACGCAATCGCGCGAGGCAACTGGTCTATCAAAACATGATGCTCCGCCGTGAAGCCGACGCTTCCGGCGACGTTCAGGTCGCGTCGTTGCTCGAGAATCTCGAACCGATCCTGTTAGACATCGCAAACCTTCCGGACAAACCGGATGACGACACGGTCCGCGTGATTCGCGAACGCGTTAAACGCAAAAACATCGTAGCGCTGTTGCAGGTCAACTCGACTGCACTCGCTCGTGCACTCGATTAGCTTCAATAGTCAGCACTGGTTTACCTCAGATGCGGTGAACCCATTCAATCTTATCTCTGAAGGACAAAAAGGAAGTCATGAAGTCTCTACTTACTATTCGCCCGTACATCAAAGTCGTAATCGCGCTGCTGGCGTTTGCGAGTCTCGCTTACGCCCAGGACATCGCGAAGCTCGAGAAATTCATGCAATCGACCAAAGTGAACAGCGCGTCGATGCAGGTTTTTCGCGAAGGCCGCGACCTGATCGAAGCGCAAAACTGGCAAAGAGCCGCGGAAAAATTCAACGAGTTCATCACGGGTTACCCTAAAGATAAAGATCTCGACGCCGCTCTTTACTGGTACGGCTACGTGTTGCAGAAGCAGGGAAGAAAAGACGAAGCAAAGACGCCACTAATCCGGCTCATTACCCGGTTTCCGAGTTCCAGTTGGCGCCGTGAAGCCGAGGCGTTGTTAGTCGTCCTGGGCGAGCAAGACGCAGTCAAAAGGGGCATCGAGCGCGACAACTGCGAGCTCAAGATGCTCGCCTTGCAAAGCTTGTTTCAGGCTGACGAAGATCGTGCAGTTCAGATCGTCACCGATTCATTGAAAGCGAACACGGTGCCGTGTGCGGGCTTTCAAGCCACGGCTTTGTCGATGCTCGGACGACACGGCGGCGCGCGCGCGTTCCCGATCCTGCTCGATATCGCGCGCAACAACACCGCAGACCTCAAGCTTCGTTTGACCGCCATCAGGTACTTGAGCGATCAGCGCAACGATCAGGCTGTCGGCGAGCTGGTCAAAATCTACGACGCGGACAAGACAAAGGAGATTCGCTACCAGGTATTGCGCGCCCTGGCGGACCGAGACGATGCGGCTGCGCGCGCCAAGGTCGTGGAGATCGCGCGGCAGGGCGACACACCGGAATTGCGCATCATGGCCATACGCGTTCTGAGCGATCACGGCCGCATGGGTCTCGACGAATTGCTACAGCTCTACAACACCGAAACAAACGTTCAGATCAAGCAGGGTTTGCTCCGGACATTTGCCGATAACGAGGATCCGCGTGCCCAAGCCAAGCTGCTCGACATCGCACGCGGTTCAGATCCGATAGAACTGCGCGGCTTCGCCATCCGGCAGTTGAGCGACAGAGATGACGAACAAACGGTGGCCCAACTCGTCGCGATGTACGACGCGGAGCAGAACCAACAGGTGAAGGGGGCGCTAATCCGCAGCTTCGGCAATTCCAAACAGAAGGTCGCGGTGCGAAAGCTGATGGCGATTGCGCGCAACGATCAGTCGGTGGAAATGCGCAAGGTGGCGGTTAGGTATCTCGGCGAAAGCAAAGATCCCGAAGCGCTGAAGTTTCTTGAAGACTTGTTGAAATAGATCGGAGCCGAATCATGACACTCCCAGTGATCTTGTCTTTGGTGCTCGCGGTCGCGGCGTGTGGTGGAAGTGAGCTGAAGGCTCACAGTGGTGACGATCTCAAGATTCAGTCCACCGCCACAACCGTGCAAAGCTTTACCACCGTCGAAGGCGCCGACCTGATGACCAAACTCGATAACGCGCACGCTCAAGCACGAACGCGTCAAACGCCGTACTGGTCGGCTTACACGTTTGACGTTCGCCCGGGCGTTGCGATCGATCCCGCGATTCGCGAGTTTCGCGGCAACATGACCACCATGGGCGACACGACTGTCTTCGTCGGCACGGACGCCAGCGGTGTGACGGTTGAAACACGCAGTCTCGCGATCTTTCTGTTGCGCGATCCTGCGGCTAATCAGATCACGCGCATGGAGATCTACAACCTCGAGCGCAAACGCGAATACAGCGGTTATCCCGTTTTCTGGCTCGGACGTGCAAACAACGAGGAAAGTCTCAATTACCTGCGCGCTATTGCCGCCGCAACGCCGCTCGACGCGCTGAGCGAGCGCGCGGTGCTCGGCATTGCGTTGCACGACGATGCGCGTGTCAGCGGCATGCTGAAGAACTTCGTCAGCAGTTCGCCAAATCAACGCATTCGTTCTTCCGCTGTTTACTGGTTGGGCCAGACGGGCGGCGAGCAGCAGTTTCTCGCTTCGCTCGTACGCAATGATGCCGAAGATAAGAAACTACGGCGCTCGGCAGCGCACGCCATCGGCGAGAGTCACGACCGCGGCACGATGGCGACGATTCAGAGTCTCTACCAGGACGTGAAGGATCCCGAGATTCGTCGCAGCGTGATTTCAGCAGCGGGAAACAGTGACGAAGAGCAGCCGGCATTCGCGTTTCTGCTCGGCGTGGCCAAGAACGACGCGGATTGGGAATCACGCCGGACGGCAGCGCGCCAACTCGGCCGGTTCCAACGCGACGATGCCCTCGACGAGTTGATGAAGATATACGCTGGTGACGCGAACATCGAAGTAAAGAAAGCGGCTTTGCGTTCACTCGCCGAAACGAAGAACGCAAAAGCGCAGGCTCGTTTACTCGAGATCGCACGCACCGACACGAACGCCGAATTGCGCAAGCAAGCGGTGCGCGTGTTGGGCGAACGTGGCGAAGCGGCTATTGACGATCTGCTGAAACTCTTCGATACGGAACAAGTTCCGGAAGTTCGTCGCGCCGCTTTGCAGTCGCTTTCGCAAATCAAGAGCACGCGCGTTGAAGACAAGTTGTTTGAGATCGCGCGTGGTAACGAACCCGTCGAGATGAAGCGCCACGCGATTCGCATGTTAGGCGATCGCGTCAGCAAGCGCAGTCTTGAATTTCTGAGCGCGACCGCGCAGAGCACCGACGCAAATGCCGAAGTTCAAGTGCAAGCGGTGCGGGCGATCAGCGAGCGACGCTCTGACGAGTCAGTGCCGCTGCTGATCAAGATCGCGCGTTCGCATCCGAATCAAATGGTTCGCAAACAGGCGATCCGTTCGCTCGGCGAATCGGGCGATCCGCGTGCGGTCGAGTTCTTCCGTGAAGTGCTGACTAAGTAGAACTTGGAGCTTGGCAGTTGGTGCTTTGTACTTGTTTGACCAAGCACAAAGCGCCAAGCGCCAAGCTCAAAGCACATCAATGCTTCACGGCATACGTCAGAAACACACAGCCGTTCTTCAACTGCCGGCACTCGGTTAATTCGAGATCGATCCGCCGGTCCATCTCGGCAAAGAGTGGTATGCCTGAGCCAAGCAAGACCGGATGAATGTTGACGCCAAACTCGTCAATTAATCCGGCCTCGAACAACGACTTGCCGATCAGGCTGCCGCCCATCACGGTGATGTCTTTTCCTTCTTCCGACTTGAGCCGCTTCACCAGGCTCACAGCGTCGGACGCGAGTTCAACTTTCTTACCGGGAATTTTCTTGAGGGTGCGCGAGCAGACGTAACTCCTGATCCCTTTCGAACCACCGGAGCCGCCTTTCATCGCGATTTCCCAGGTCCTGCGACCCATGATGACCGTGTCGATCCGCTGCCAGTAGTCGCGCATGATGTCGTTGACTTCCGCGGTGTGCCGAATCCAGTCGATCGAGTCGTCCTTCCCGGCGACGTAGTTGTCGAGCGTGTTTGCGCCGCCGAAGATTACGTTTCGCATGGTTGAGTCACCTCCACGGTCAGCACTTTACCCGTCGATATATGACAACGTCTGTCATGTTTTTGGAATAGAATTGAGGCATGCGAGCTGACCGATTGTTATCGATTGTGCTGTTGTTGCAGACCCACGGCCGGATGACTTCACGCACACTGGCGGAGCGGTTGGAAGTTTCCGAACGCACGATCCATCGAGATATGGAGGCGCTCAGCATCTCGGGTATTCCCGTAATTGCGGAGCGCGGCAGCACTGGTGGCTGGTCGTTGCTCGGCGAATACCGCACCAACCTCACGGGTCTGAACGAAGCTGAAATTCAATCGCTCTTTGTAACTCAACCGCCCAAACTGCTGGCGGATCTACGGCTCAAGAAAGCCTCGGAAGGCGCCCTCCTAAAACTTCTCGCCGCACTGCCTGTCATGTACCGACAGGGCGCCGAACAGGCGCGACGCCGTATTCACATCGACACCGGCGGTTGGTCGCGACCGGAAGAAGCGGTGCCGTTGTTGCCCGTGTTGCAGGAGGCGATCTGGTCCGAACACAAACTTCGTTTCACTTATCAACGTGGTCCGGGTTGTGACGAAGTCGAGCGTGAGGTCGATCCGCTGGGACTGGTGGCCAAGGGCAGCGCGTGGTATCTCGTGGCTGGTGTTGATGGAGACATTCGCAGTTATCGCATCTCGCGTATGTCGAACGCAGTGGTGATCGACCAGCCGTGCGTGATTCCTACCGGTTTCGATCTCGCGGCGTTTTGGGAACAGTCTACGACGACGTTCAACGCGAATCTGCCGAAGTATGTAGCGCGGTTTCGAGTGGCTCCGGAGGTGTTTCCGAGGTTGCGCTTTGCAGGTAGGTTCGCGCGCGTGGGAGACAAGGTGGAAAGGGATTTGGACGGATGGTTGCGCGTGTCGGTGGGATTTGATGTCGAAGAGATGGCGTGTGAGTATGCGCTCGGGTTTGGTCCAAACCTGGAAGTGATTGAGCCGCGATCACTGCGCGAGAAAGTGATCGCGGCTGCGGAACGAGTGGTGCAGTTCTACGGGGGTAATTTTTATTAAACAGCGGCGAGTAGCTTCTTCCAACGAGCCCAGGCATCGTCGCGTGCTTTCTTGTTTGCCTTCCAGGCGTCCAGTTGTTTCTGGTAGTCGGCGGCGGATTTATCAGCGGGTTCGGGCGCGTCGCCCGCGCGCATGAAACCGTGTCCGGCACCTTCGTATGTCACCGGCTCAAACGTCTTCTTCAACTCGCTCATCGCTTGCGTCGTCGCTGGCAGGGTCGCGTTGATACGCGCATCGTTGCCGGCGTAAAAGCCGTAAACCGGCGCTTTGATGCGGGCCAGCGCTTCTTTGTCGATTGCGTTGTCAGCACCCGTCGTTGGTGCCGAACCGTAGAACACAAACGCTGCTTTGAGATTCGGATTGTTTGTCGCGTAACGGAAGGTCTGGGAACCGCCCCAGCAATAACCAGCGACGACAACCTTGCCGTTCGAAGCGGGCAACTTCGCGACGTAATCAGCCACCGCATTGAGGTCGCCCGTGATCTGATCGGGAGGAAGATCGCGAATCTTCTGTCCGATGCCCTGGCGGTCGAGTGAGCTCGTGCCGCCGCCGTTTGGCCCCATGCCCGAAAGCAGATCCGGCGCGATTGCGATGTAACCTGCTTCGGCAAGTTGATCGGTAAGACTCTGGACCCAGTCGCTCATGCCGAAGATTTCGTGAATGACGACCACGGCGGTCGCTTTGTTTTCACTTCGGGATAGACCACAAAACTGCTCACTTCACGATTGCCATTCTTTACTTTCACCCACTCCTGATGACGTGAAGATTTTGCCAGTCTCTGCTTGGCCCAATCCTGCGTTTCCGCTGTCTCAGCGGGCGTCGCAGTATGATGGTTGCCGTTCATGTGCTGCGCGCAGGCAGTGACTGAACAAAAGAAGAGCAACATAAACAGACTGAACGATTTTCTCATTTTCATCTCCCGTAGTTCTCGAAGGTAATCACTTCACAATCTCGAAGTCTACCCATTGTGTAACAGGGGGCTGCTTGTTTTTTGCCGCTTTGTCGGTAACCACGACCTGAAGATAGTAGTCGCCCGGTTCGAGATTTGAACTCAAACGAACCGCACCGTTGACAAAGAGACGCGACAGGTCCGATTGGTCCTCGACCACGATCGGTGTCTGCGCAGTCTCGCTCACACTCTTGCCGTCGCGAAAGAGTCGAGTCTCCATCATCAGGTTTGGTAACCGAGTTGCCGGGTTGATTGCGGCGTTGTAAATGAAGAAAGCAAACTGGAGATCTGCGTTGGCAGGAAAGTGCCGCGCTGGCGGATTTGCCATACCCGTGAGTTGCATCGGTCCTTCGGCGCTATTGCCCAAGACGACGCCTGACAATGCCACTCGCTGATCGTTCAGATTGGGAACAGCCACAAACTGTCCTGCCGAACCCATCTTCGACGAAGTCCGGTCGCGCACTGCGAGTCGCACCTGATACGACCCTGGTTTCTTCGCCGGCATGTCGAACCTGAGACGCAGTCCATCGCGCATCGCCTGTTTGTACTCGCCGTCGCGCAAACTCAAAACAGCGCTGTGCTTCACCTGTTCCACGATCGCGCCGTTGTCGCCAAAGATCACACCGTGAATCTCGAGCGATGTTTCGTGCCGTTCGTTGACGGTAGAAAAGGCCAGATTCGCGGCGTTGAGGTAAATAAACGAACGAACGATCGAACCTTCAGTTTTGCCGTTGGCAAAAAACGAATTGAGATTCAGTTCGATCTCCTGTGCGCCAAATGGAGAGCCCAGCGCCAGATTCGTTTCGTCTCTCGCGGACAGTTGCGCACGGCGCGCCTCTTCTTCGGTTACGCCATAAAAGCCGAAACGCGTGCGTGCTGTCATTCCCGATCGGTTTACTTTTACTTTGATGTGATGGAACTGCCGGTTGAACGTTTCTTCAGTGGGCCGGTAGCCGAGCAGATAGTAACCTCCCTGATCTTCGAGGATGCGATCGAGCTGAAACGCGTTTGAGTTGGTAATCTGGAATCCGCCCGTTTGTTCCGCCATCAATAAACTACCCTCGCGCCGCCGTTGTAGCAGAAAAAAACGTCTTGTCAGCAGAGCATTGAGCTGTGGCCCACGATCAGGAATCGTTCCGGAGACCGAATCAGAGGCCCTGATTCCGGTGTATTGCAGACCTTGTGTATCGACCGAGTAGATCACCACCGAGCCGCGAATCGCTCTTTCGGTGATTCTCCGCACCTGGTCGCCGTAATTTATGACGTCGGTACCAACCGTCACCGAGTCTGCACCCTCGGGTTTCTCTTCGCTTCTACCCCTCCGGATATCGTCCGACATGAGGATCATCGACTTGCGACCCGGAAGCCGGCCCAGCGAATCGACGATGAATTCCAAGGCTTTGAAGGTTTGTCGGAGGGTGTCGAAACCGCAACCAACGTTCGCGAGATCGTCAACGCGCGTCAACACACTCAGTCCAAGGCGACTACAGCCGTTCCAGTGAAGCTGGTCCACCGCGCGGTTCAGCAGGCGTTTGTCGTTCGTGAACTGTTGCAGGGTGCCCATCTCGCCGGCCGTGCGAATGATAGCCACGAGATCGTTTGGCTGTAGTTCAGTGTTGATGAATTTTCGTACCTGCGTGCGTAAACGGTTCATGCTTTCCCACGATAAACCCCAGTCATCCACGACGATCGCGATGGTGCGCCGTGGGGCGTCGCGTTCGATAGGGGCAGGTGGAGTTTCGGCTCGGGTTTTGTCCGGCGTCGTTGGCGACGAGGACTTCGGAACATTGGAAGTGTTGGAAATATAAGCGAAGCTGGTAATTGCCTGTTTTCTTCCGTCCTCGTAGACCTCGAAATCGTCAGCCTTCAGATTGGGAACGGGTTTACCGTCTTTCGTTACAACGGCATCGACCTGGACCAGGTTAGTGGTGATTCGGACAACGTCGTCTTTATCGTCGGCAGGCTTCGTTTGGGCGCCCACCGGCAGAAAAGTACAGATCGACAGCAACAGGGCGAGGATTCTTCTGTAGGTCATCGGGTTTTCTCCTTACGTCTTCGCGTTAGGGAGAGAGAGTGAGTTTTGGTGTATTATCCTCAGGCTCTGCCATTTTGGATCAAGGAGAATAAAATGTCGAGATCTATCCTCCTAACACTCTGTCTCGTAATTGGTCTTTTGATCCTGGCGTGTGGTGGTCCGACGAACAAGAATGGGGCGCCGACGAACAACGCGGGGTCCGGTACCGTTGCGAACTCAACCGCAAGCAGCGAGCAAACCGGCGTCTCGGAATGTGATAACTTCCTGAACGCCTACGAAAGCTGCATCTCAACCAAAGTGCCCGAAGCGCAACGTGCGCAATTCCAAACCATAATGACCAACTGGCGCACCGAGTGGAAGCGTCTGGCTGCTGACCCGCAAACAAAAGCCGGTCTGGTCACTGCGTGCAAAACCCACATGGAAACCGCGCGCACGCAGATGAAGGCTTACAACTGCACGTTTTAATCGAGTATTCAGGTGTGATACCTGGAGGGGACGTTTGCGCGTCCCCACTTAAGCACACGGCTCATCCAGATCAGTTCGTCGAGAAACGCCGCGGCGCGTCTCTCAAACGCCGGATCGAGTAGCTTGCCCTGCTCATCGAAGACCCTCTCCACCTTCGGAAAATTTAGATCTGTGAACGTGACCGCGAGGCCCAGTTCACGCACCATCGGCACCATCGCTTCGATCACACGCGTGCCGCCCCACGATCCTGCCGAAACACCGACGAAAGCCACAGCCTTGTGGATGTATTCCTTAAGCAATAGATCCAACACAGCTTTCAACGTTCCCGGATACCCGTGGTTGTATTCAGGCGTGACGATTACCAATCCATCCGCCTGGACGATCGCTTCTCTCCATTCCGGAAAACGATCTTTGATTTCCTCGCCGTAATCGTCGTGTGGCAAAGCAAAATCCGCGGAATCAAAGAAGCGCGTTTCTATTTCGGGGCGCTTCTTCATCTCGCCGAAAAGCCAGTGAGCGGCGAGTGAACTCTTGCGGAGTTTGCGATTCGTGCCGAGCAGGATTGGGAGAAACAGTTCGCTCATCTTTGTGTCTCTTGTGCTTCTTTGTGGCCCATCGTCATCAACGCGGCGAACGTCTCGATGCCGTCCCAGAGGTTCTGCAAGCGAACGTTTTCGTTTTCCGCGTGTTGATTGTTGTCGTAGTTTGCAATCGGAACGGAGATCGTTACGGTTTTGAGGTTCTCGGTGATGATTGAAAGCGGCAGGCTGCCGCCGGAAGTCGGCAGCAGCACGATCTTATCGCGTGTGGTTGATTGCACTGCTTCGATTACGGCGAGCGAGACGGGCAGGTCCATGCTCGTGCGTTCGGCGTTGTAGCCGCCCGGCCGCACGTTGATGCGTGCGATCAGTGGATGTTGCGTGCGCTCGGCGTCGCTCGGATCTTTATCGGTGACGAAGTAACCTTGCTTGCGAAGGTGTGCGCTCAAACGCTCGACTTGGCGGCGGTGATCGTTTCCTTTCACGAGGCGCAGATCCAGCACTGCGGTCGCCGTGGTGGGAATCACGTTACGCGCCAACTCGCCGACGTCGCCACTTGCAAAACCGTTGACGTTCAGCGACGGAACGTTGATCAACTCCATCAGCGATTTGCCGCCGCCTTCCGTGCGACTCAAGCCCAATCGCTTTTTGAGTTCTTCGTCGTACTGCGGCGCGTCGGCGATCGCGCGGCGCTCTCGTTCACCTAACGGTTCGACGTCTGAATACCAACCGTCGATCACGACGCGGCCATCGGCGTCTTTCATCGACGCGAGCAAGCGAGCGAGCATCATCGCGGGATTTGGCGACCAGTTTCCGTAGTGACCACTGTGCAGCGGACGCTTCGCTGCGTAAACCGTGAGGTCGACGTTGACGTCGCCGCGCGCGCCAAACACGACCTGTTTGTTGCCGGACTGGTGTACTGGTCCATCACAGATGATCCACGCGTCGGCGGCGAGCAGTTCGCGATTCGCTTTGATGATCTCGGCGAGGTGTGGTGAACCGGCTTCCTCTTCGCCTTCGAAGAAAAACTTGATGTTGGAAGTGAGAGTGATGCCTGTTGATTTGAGTGCGGCGAAGCCGTTGAGGATCGCCATCACGCCGGCTTTGTCGTCGGAAGCGGACCGTGCGTAGATGCGCCATTCGCCATTGGCCGGCTCGCCTGCGGGCGGCGTGGGTACGATCTGGCCGCCTGATTCTGTCGCGGCGTGACGAAACACTGGTTGCCACGGATGCGTTCCGGTCCACTGCTTGGGATCGGTCGGCTGGCCATCGTAGTGCGCATAAAGCAACAACGTTCGCTGTGCTCCCGGGACCTTCCATTCCGCATAAACCGCTGGTGGCGTGCCCGGCGTCGGTCCTTCGAGTAGACGCGGTTCCAGGCCGCGCTGCTTCATCATCCCGGCGATGAACTCGGCGTTTTTGCGGATGTTTGGACTGTCGGATGCGACATTTGGAATGGAGAGCAGGGCCAGGTATTCCTTGAGAATCTGTCGCTCGTTGGCGCGCCGGTAATCACGCACTTTTTCCTGCGTGTTTTGGGCGCAAATGGATATCGGGAGCAGGACCAGAAAAACGAGTTGCCGGAACATGCGCGGATTATACAGGTTCGAGAGACAACCCGGCGGCGTTCCAAAGGCTCAAAGGGTCACTCTTCCCGTAGTAAACACATCATCCCGCGGAGGTTCCCGATGAAGTCGAAGTTCTCCGTCCTTTCACTGTTGTTGCTCACCCTCGTTTTAGTTCGAACATCGTTTGCTGCCGAACTTGTCGATAAAGCTGTTTCGGAAAACGCTGCCGAGTCAGCCGTTGCGATCGAGGAACTGCGTAACCTCGGACCAGCCGGCCTAAATGAGTTGAGGACGCGGTACGCCGCTGAAATCAAGAAACATATTGACGACCCAACGCTCAAGCCAGATGCGGAATGGGAACGCATTACCAAAGCACTCGACACCGTCAGCAGCCAGAAGAATAGTTATATCTCGGGCTTGTACTGGTACACCGATCTGGACGCGGCGGAGCGTGCCGCCACTGCGGGGGGCAAACCGATTCTTTCGCTGCGCCTGCTCGGCAAACTCACCGACGACCTGAGTTGCGCAAACAGCCGCTTCTTCCGCACCGTCCTCTATTCAAACGCAGAGATCGCTTCCGTGTTGCGCGATCGCTTTGTGCTGCACTGGGAAACAGTGCGGCCGGCGCCCGTTATCACGATCGACTTCGGCGACGGCCGCAAGCTCGAACGCACGATCACCGGCAACAGCATTCACTACGTGCTCGATTCTTCGGGACAGTTGCTCGAAGCGTTGCCGGGTCTTTATGGGCCACAAGCATTCCTGCGTGGACTCACGGCTGCGGAAGGTTTGTTTAAGTCGCTAAACGGAAAGATGGACCAGCAAAGAACCGGGCTGTTGTGGAAATATTATAACGGCCAACTCGACAAGATTAATGTTGCCTGGTACGAAGACATCACGAAGATCGGCGGCACAGCACCGAGGGGGTTCGCCACTCAAACGACGCGAGACGGTAAACTCGCTGCGATCACCGTCGCGCCATTGGCTGTTACGAAAGCATATTCGGAAGTAAATGTGCTCCGTGCGATGACGGCCACCCCCGAAGCGCTCGGAAAAATCACCGACGAAGCTGCATGGCTGAAGATCGCGCAGTTGCACGCGACGGACGCGGTTATCGACGCCGGCAGCATTGCCTTGATAAAACGTCAAAACCCGGCGCTGTCAGATCAAGAGTTTGCGGCAATGCTTCAGAAGTTTCAGGAGTTGATCGCGCTCGACACGGTGCGCAACGAGTACCTGCTGCACACGAAACTCTACCCGTGGTTGCTGCGCGATCCGAGCCGGACCAACCTCAAGCAGTTCAACGAGAAAGTTTACGCCGAACTGTTTCTCACGCCAGGCTCCGATCCGTGGTTAGGTCTTTTGACAAAGGACGCCTACCTGGGTATCGATAACGGCGGAGTCAAATAGTTCACTTTTTCATCAACTCCAGCACTGCCGAGGTCATCGCTTTCACACCCGTCCGGAGCGTCGGCTCCGGCACGGGTGCGAAGAGCGCGGAATGAAGTCCGGGCAATGCAACGCCCGAGTCTCTGCTCTGTTTCACTTTCGCTGGATCTGACGCGCCGAGCCAGAAGATCGTCGTGGGAATCTTCTGGTCCAAACTGAAGTAACCGAAATCCTCGCTCGCCATCATCGGCGGCATCTTCACCACGTTCTCCTCGCCGAGCGCTTGTTTGAAAGCGACTGCAAGCCGTTCGAGCAACTGCGGATCGTTGTACGTCGAGCCCGTGCCTTCACTTACTTTCACGACCGGCGCGCGATCTTCCGGAATGCCGGACGTCAAAGCGACGCCTTTCACAATGCGCTCGATCGACGCGAGAATGCGTTGCCGTACTTCGGGTTTGTAAGTGCGAACAGTCAATTGCAAATTCACTTCGTCGGGGATGATGTTGTAACGCGTGCCGCCGTGAATCGAACCGACTGTCACCACCGCCGGATCGAGCGGCGAATTCTCACGACTGACAATCGTCTGCAACGCCATCACCACCTGTGCGGCCGTCACGATCGGATCTTTCGTCGTTTCCGGCGCGGAACCGTGGCCGCCAACGCCGCGAATTTTGATATCGATAGACGTGGCGCTGGCCATCGCGTAGCCGGGCGTGTAACCGACCTTGCCGGTTTCCAGTTCGGGTTTGTCGTGCAGGGCGATAGCGAAGTCGGGTTTCGGAAAACGTGCGTACAGCTCGTCACGCAACATCGCCGATGCGCCGTCGCCGGTTTCTTCAGCCGGTTGGCCCAACATCACGAGCGTTCCGCTCCACTGATTTTTCAATTCCGTGAGCAGTTTCGCAGTGCCGAGAAAACTGGTCATGTGAATGTCGTGACCGCACGCGTGCATCACACTGACTTCCACACCCGCGTCATTCTTCGTTTTAATCTGGCTTGAATACGGCAGTCCGGTTTTCTCATCAACCGGCAACGCGTCGAGTTCCGTGCGCACCAGCACTGTCGGGCCTGGTCCATTCTTCAACACGCCCACCACGCCGTAACCCGTCCACTGCGCATTTTGATACTTGCCGATGCGTTCGGTGACTGTGAATCCGAGTTTACGCAGTTCGCCCGCGACAAAAGCAGACGTCTTTTCCTCGCGGTGTGAAAGTTCCGGCGCAGTGTGGAGCGATTTGTAGGTGGACAACAACGAAGCGAGATCGCGCTCGATCATCGCATCGAGCGAGGGTTGTTGAGCGTTGCCGTTGATTGATACGGAGAGAAGTAAAGCGAGGACGAGAGTTAGTTTGCGCATTATCCTCCGAACAGCTTTAAGAGTTCGTTGATACGAGTGAGATGGTAATCGTCGTGCTCGGCTTCGAAGAATACAAAATCCACGAGTCGCAGGGGAATGTTTAACCGCGGATGAATTGCACTACGCGCGAACATCTCCGCGTCGAGGCTTTCGAGTCTGTTTACGACTTCGACCCGCCGTCCGCGAAACGATCTCGCGATCGTGGCTGCCGAAACGCTGTTGTAATTGGCTTCGCTGGTCTTTTTGTTGGTGATGTCGGCGGCGTGCAGGACGGGCACGCCCGCAACGTACTGTTCGATTCGCTCGAGCGTCAAAGCGTCGAGATCGAACAAGTGACCGGCGTTCTCCTGGATGGACCACCGGCCATCATCGCGACGCGTCAGGATTTCGGCGGGCGCGGAATTGAGATACTCATCGAGGCGTGCGGACGCGCCGCGAATGCGCTCGATGATCTCGGGGTAAAGTTCAACGGGATAATCAAACTCGAATTTGCGATCGATCCATCTTAGGCGCATAGCGCCGCTATACTACCTTGGCTGGGTGAGGCTGAACCAGTTGCCGGAATTATCTTTGAAGACTGCTTCGATGCCGTAAGGCCGTTCGGTTGGCTCGGAAAGAAACTGCACGCCCTTCGCTTTCAACTCTTCATACGTCCCCCGGCAATCGTCAGTGTTGAAAACACCCGCGCCAAGTACGCCTTTCGCCATGACCGCGCGCAGCGCTTGCGACGTCTCTTCGTCCATCAGCATTCCGGGCTTGGGTTCCATCAGGATGAGCTCGAAATCGGGTTGGTCGTTGGTGCAGATGGTGAGCCAACGAAAGTGTTCGCCGACCATCGCGTCGGTGTGGACCTGGAAACCGAGTTTCTCGCGATAAAACTCGAGCGCTTCGTCCTGGTTGTTTACAAAGATTGTGGCGTGAGACAGTTTTCTTATCATCTTCAGTTTCTCCTTGGCGACAAGGATACTTTCAGAAGACGAAATAGCGCTTCTTGAAAATTGCTGTTTTAGGAGTGGACCGACTCGAGTTTGTACATCACGAGGAAACAGCCGGGTACCTGGCGTTTCGCTTGTTCTCGCTGGCGTACTTTCTCACGGTAAATCACAGGTGCGTGGCCGACGTACTTGTGAAACAGGCTGCTGAACGATCCCAGACTCTGAAACCCGACTTCAAAACAAACGTCCGTGACGCGCAGTTCGTCAGTGCCCAGTAACTCTTTGGCCTTCTCGATGCGGCGCTCGATCAGATACTGGTGCGGAGTCTTGTTGAACGCCTGTCGAAACAGCCGGAGGAAATGATAACGAGAGAAACAGGCCTTTTCGGAAATCTGATCGAGATTAAGCGGATGATCGTAGCAGTGGTCGATAAACTCGCGTGCCCGCCCGAGACGCCGCAGCGTCTCGAGGTCGGTCACGTTTCCTTCGATTCTCTTAACCATATTACAGAGCGGGTCTCGGTGGTAACGGTTTCTGCATCGCGTTGGCGATGAACTGCGTCAACCCCGTATCGGCGCCGTTATTGCGGAATTTGTAATAGTTCGTCAACTGCGCCAGCCAATCCTTGCGGCTCTGCTCGGTTTTCGGATCGGAGCCAGCGGTATTGATCGCGCGTGCGTAGGCGTCGATGATGCGATCCATCAGGACGTTAAGTTTCTCTAGCGCAGCCTTACTTTCCGGAGTTTCCGGTTTGTTTGCGTAAGTGTTCTGATAAGCCGTCGACATCGTTTTGTACGGACCGGATTCATAAGCAACGGCGATAAAGTAATAGGTCGACGCCGTCTTGCGAATATCACTGTCGTACTGCGCGGCCTTGATCAACGAATCGAGCGCTGTTTCCGGACTGGTCTTCAAGGTCATAAAACCGACGGCGTAATTAAGGTAAGCGAGAGTGTCGTCCTTGCCTTTGAACGGCGCCCACTCAGTCGGCGCCTTGCCGCCTTCGATCGCCTGAATAGCCTTGCGAGCGTAACCGACTGCTTCCGCGTTATGTGATTCGTCTTTGTTCGAAGCGGCGAGGTAACCGGCATAACCGAGATCGATCTGCGCACGGAGGTAGTCAGGCTCGTCGGCAAGTATTTTCGCGCCGGCCTTGTAAGCTTCGTTCCAGTTCTTCTGATTGATGAAGCCGCCGAGTTGGCGTTTACGGTCGTCGCGTTCGTACGCTGCTACCCACTTGGTCAGGTAGTCGACGTACTGATCTTTGTCCTTCTGATATTTTTGTAAATAGTCGCGCGCGGCCTGATACGCGGCGTCGGGATTGCGGTCGTAGTTATCTCTAAAACGCTGGTAGATCTGAATCTTCGCCGGGTCGTCAGTCTCCTGAGCAACAACTGTGAACTGGAGTGCACCGATGGATCCGGCAGCCAACGCCACGAGCGCTGCGAGTGCGAACCTGCTGACTAAAACCTTCATCTTCTGACTTTCCTCCGCTACTAGTCCTGGCTTAGACGCTTCAAAGACCGCTAATGGTTTTATCGGGCTGCGGTTATAATCGGTTTGCATGACAAACAAAACCGAACGCCGTCCTGACCATATCAAATTTCAAGGTCGTATTCTATTTCTTACCGAAGACACTAGTCTAATCCGCCAACAACTGGAAGCAACTGGCGACGCAGCCGCCGCGCTCGAATCCGATTTGGCCGCGCGGCTCGCGGCAGACGAACTGCCGCTCATGAGCAACATCTCCACCGACGAGATCACGCCAGGCTGGGTCTGCTTCTATTACGACGAGACGCTCGGTCAATACGTTTACGTCGGCATGCGCGAAGGCGCGGTGCAAAAGGATGAGGTCAAAAACGGCAACTTCGCTGTCGTCGTCTCCGGTCTTTCAAAGGGCTGCGGCTCGTCGCGCGAAACCGCTCCTTATGCCGAGCAGGCCGCCGGTATTCAACTCGTCATCGCGAAGAGCATCGAGAAGATTTATGGCCAGAATTCGCAGAATATCGGCCTGTTGACGTCTACCGATTTCGGCCTTGTCGAACGCATCCGCCGCGGCGAAGAAATCGCGCTCACGGAGTTTACAAAAGGACTCGATCCAATCTCGCAGGACACCGTTACTTATGGCGGACTCTTCAACTACAACAAAGCACGTCTCACAGGAAAAGTATCGCCGCCGGCGATTGAAACAAAAGCACGCCCGATGACGATCGTCGAAAAGATCGTGGCGCGTCATGCGTTTGTGACTGCGGGAAAGATCGGCGTTGAAGCCGTGAAACCCGGCGACGCGTTGTTTGCCGTGGCCGACGTGCGTTTCTCGCACGAGTACGTCACGCCGATGGCGGAGTCGTTGTTCAAACAGGCGTTGGGCCAGGACGCGCGCGTTTCGCAGCCCGAATCGGTATTTGCGTTTCGCGATCACCTGACGTTTCTCGGCCGCGTGATGTCGCCGAAGCACCGGCAGATGGGTCTGTTGGAAAAGGCTGAAGGTCTTGCCACCACGCAGGAGAGTTTTACGTCGCAACAAAAGATCAAACTCTACGGCGAGAACCCGGAGGGGGGATCTGAAGCCATTTGTCACAATGCGGTCGTAGAAGATCTCGCGTTGCCCGGTCAGATCGTGATCGGCACCGACTCGCACACGTGCATGGCCGGCGTGCTCGGTTGTTTCGCTTTCGGTGTTGGCTCAACCGACATGGCGAATGCGTGGTACACGAAAGACATTCGCATCCGCGTGCCCGAAACTGTGCGCTACGTGCTGAAAGGTAAGAAGCGCGCCGACGTCGCCGCGAAAGACGTGATGCTCGTGATTCTGGCTACGGAGTACATGAAGACCAGCAAGGGCATCGGTAAGGTGCTCGAGTTTGCCGGGGAGGATCTGCGTAACTGGTCCATGGACGAACGCGCGACGTTGACGAACATGGCTGTTGAAGCGGGCGGCACGACCGGCATCATCGAGCCTGACGAAGTGACTCTAGACTACATCGTGCGCACACGCGATCTCGACGCGGAAGAAGTGCGAAAAGGATTTACTTTTAGCGACCCGGATGCGGAGTATGCAGCGATCTTCGAAATCAATCTCGACGAGATCCGCCCGATGGTGGCCACGCCGGGAGATCCGCGCAACGGCATTCCGATCGGCGAGCTAACGGAAGAAATAAAGATCGACGCGGCCTATGGCGGTTCGTGCACGGGCGGCAAGATGGCCGACATGGACATGTACGCCGCAGTGCTCGCAAACGCGCTCGCGAACGGGAAACGGGTGGCCGAAGGTGTGCACCTCTACATTCAGTTCGGCTCGCAAAAGATCAAACAGTACGCGCGTCAGCGTGGTTACATCGAGATCTTCGAAAAAGCCGGCGCCGAGTTGATCGATCCGTCGTGTGGCGCGTGTATCAACGCCGGTCCGGGCGCTTCACCCAACGCTGAGACAGTCACAATCAGTGCCCAAAACCGCAATTTTCCAGGCCGCAGCGGCCCGGGCAAACTCTACCTCGCGTCACCCTACGTCGTCGCCGCCTCGGCAATCGTCGGGAAGATCGTCGAACCAGCAGATTTCCTGAAACCTTTACCCGCCCTTTCTCACTAACCTACCGGGAACATGATGAAGAGGCTGACGGTCGATGAACTAAGTCTTGAAGGTCAGCCTGGCGCCTTCGCGGGAACTCTGATGAATAGTTCAGCAGACCTGGTTACTCGCGTGTGCGCGGGCGACGCCGAGGCTTTTCGTCTGATCTTTGAACGGTATTCGCGTCCGGTCATCAGTTTTATCTTCGACATGGTCAACGATCGTTCGCTGGCCGAGGAGCTGACGCAGGAGACTTTCGTGCGCGCTTACCGCGCGATACACACGATGCGTCGCGAGACGAAGCTTTCCACGTGGCTGTTTGGCATTGCGAGAAACGTCGCGCGTGAATCACTACGCGCGAGGGCGCGCGCAGTCAGCCACATAGAGCTCACGGACAAGTCAGTAATGGATCTCAGCGACAATAAACCGGTGCCGGTCGACGGCGTGCTGAGCAAGGAGCTGAACGACGTGATTCGGCGCTCGCTGGCGGCGCTCGACGAAGACAAGCGGCTGGTGTTCACGTTGAAGATTTTGCACCAGTGCAGTTACGAAGAGATCGCGGAGATCACTGGATTTTCGTTGGCGAAGTTGAAGACGGATTTACATCGCGCGCGGGCCGAGATGCGGCGGCGGGTCGGTGCGTATGCGGGAGTTGGTTATGAAGTTTGAAGGTTCTTCTGAGTTGTTGTTAAAAGAATATCTGGACGGTGACGAGGCTGCGGAGGAGGAGTTGTTCGCGCGTTACGAGCGAGAGATCCAAATCCCGGCGGACCTTTGGGCGGGGATTGAGGACCAGATCGGTCCAACTCGCGAAAGATCGTTTCAGTGGTGGCTACGAGTGGCAGCGATACTCTTGCTAACAATCGGTTTGGCCATTTCGTACATCTCCCTCCGCTCGACCTCGAAAACCGAAACCATCGCCAGCATTAAACTTCCGGAGGAACGGCCGGTAGTCATTAAGTCGGAACTAGTGCAGCCGGTAGTAAGAAGGACGGGAATTAAGCGGATAAGAAAACCAATTACCATTGATAATCCGGGTGTTCTGTCCACAGAGTTGAGCTATCTCGACATTGAGGAACAGGACACAGCCAAACACATCGAACAGACCGAAAACCTGCTGCGTTCGATCCGAAACTGCCCCATCTCCGACACTGACGAAGAGATCGACGTCTCGTACGACAAAGCACTCTCACGCCGGTTGCTAATTGAAAACGTGGTCTTGCGGCGTGAGGCCGAGATGAAGGCGAAGTTCCCCACGAAAACACTCCTCGCCGATCTTGAACCGTTCCTGATCGATATCGCTAACCTCCCGGACCAGGCGAAACCGGAAGAAGTGCGCGCGATCAAAGAGCGAGTACAGAAGACGGAGATCGTTGCTGCGTTGCTGGACTATCAGGATAAAGGCCACGATAGAGGCCCAAACAATCGTTAACGGAATAGAGGCGAAAACAATGTCGAATAAGCTCATCTCAATACTGACAACTCTGCTCGTCGTGCTCGCAATCACCACGACCGCGATGGCCCAGCAACGGCGAAACTTTCAAACTCAGTCATCGAGCGCGCGTGCTGCTGCGCAAACCGACGCAGCCGCTGTGTTTCGCAGCGCGCGCGACACGATCACCGACGGCGAATGGGCCAAAGCAGAACAGAAATTCAGCGAGTACGTTTCGTCCTATCCCAACGAAAAGAACCTCGACGCCGCTCTCTACTGGCTCGCTTACTCGCAACACAAACTCGCTAAGTTTGACGAGTCTCGTAGCACAATCAATCAATTGCTGGAGAAGTATCCCCAGTCCAACTGGCGTGACGACGCACGCGTGCTGTTGGCCCAAGTGCCCGGCGCGTACGCGGCCGGTGCCGATCAATTGTTAGCAGCGCTAAGGACCGACGCCGCCGAGATTACCGTTGCACCAGTCGCACGAATTACACCCGGGCAGGCAACGATTATCTATGGAGAGGCGACTCCGGCGGCGCCGATAACGGTTAGACGGGCGGCGGCACAAGGCGGGAGCGTCGCCGTGACGGTACCGCCTACTGCAGTCTGGCGAGTTGATGAGTTCGAAACTGGAAACGACGACGATCCGTGCGAGTTTAAGATCGTCGTACTGCAGGCGCTGTTTCAGACGGATGTGCAGCGCGGCATCATGACCGCCAGTGAGTGGCTCAAGCCCGGTTCAACGCAAACCGTTCGTTGCAAGAGCGCGGCATTGACACTGCTCGGCCGCCACGGGGGGAAATCGGTTACGCCGGTGATTCTCGGTGTCGCACGAACCGAGCCCGATCTGAAATTACGCGCGCGCGCGATCTCCACACTCGGGGCGACCAACGACGACACTGTTATCGACGCGCTGCGCGACTTTGCCTTGACCTCGCAGGAGAACGACATCGTCGAAGCTTCGCTCTACGCGTTGAGCAAACACACCGGCGATCGCGCGATCAGTGTGCTCAGCGACATCGCCATCAGCGGCAAGACGCCGAGCCAGCGCAAAGTTGCGATTTCGAGTATCTCGACGCGGGCGGGTGAGCCGGCGGTCGACGCGTTATTCAGGATTTACGACGCGGATCAGACTGTTGAAATTCGTAAAGCAGTGATTTCCGCATTTGCGAATCGCAAGAGCGAACGCGCGGGTAACAAGCTGTTGGAGATCGCTCGTAGTGCCGACAGCATCGACCTGCGCAAAGCCGCGATCGGCGCGATCTCGCGGCGCGGCGGCGACAAAGCAGTGGAGTTTCTGCTGAACCTTTACGACACCGAGAAGAACGAAGAGTTGAAAGATCAGATTATCAACTCGCTCGCGTCCGGCACGATGTTCGTCACCGCTAACGGCTATGTGGCTTACGCCACCACGCCCGGACAAAACATTGCCAGCGCGTCGAGCAGGCTGAACGATCAGCGCGTCATAGATAAGCTGATCCTGATCGCGCGGGACAAGACTGCGCCGATGGAGCGCCGCAAGCGTGCGATCGGCTGGTTGAGCCGCAGCAAAGATCCGAAAGTGTTGGCGTTTCTTCAGGAGTTGCTGAAATGAATCCCGCATTAGCACTACTCGCGCTGATCGTTGTTTTGTTCGCGCAACAAACGAAAACGTTCATCCCGGTAGAAGGCGCGAACCTTAAGGCGAAGATCGACGCCGCTATCGCGGCCGGCAAAACTAACGCGGCCAACGGACGTTTCTGGGTGGCGTACCAGTTTGAAGTTAGACCAGGCGTGGCGGTGGATTTTGAGATCGTTGACAGCACCGGCTCCGTGTACATAACGAGCGACGGCACTTCAATGATGTTCGATCAGCGAAACGAAACGCGTGAGCTAGGACTGTTTCTCATGTACGACGCTCCACGTGAGTCGTTTATTCGTGCTGACATCTACAACCTCCGCCGCACGCACGAGTACAGCAACTATCCTGTTTACTGGGCCGGCCGCATCAGCAACGAAGAGAGTCTCAACTTTCTGAAATCCATCGTCGACTCGCCAGCGCCGCAACTGAATCGTCTCGCGGAACGCGCAATGTTTGCCATCGCTTTGCATGATGATGCACGTGTTGACGGTTTGTTAACGGAGATGATTCGCCGGCCGCTTGTCGAGCCGTTACGTTCGCGCGCGATTCACTGGTTGGGAAACACTCCCGAAACCGCGGCGAAGAACACGCTCTTCGCCGAGATCGTGCGCAACAACCAGGAGAGTACCGAGGCCCGACACGCGGCGATGTCGGCACTTGCGATGAGCCGCTCGGCCGCCGCCTTGCCGCTCCTCGAAAATCTTTTTGAAACGATGACCACGCGCGAACTCAAACGCCGCGCGCTCACCGGCATTGGCCGCAACGACAACAACGAAGCCGCGGCGACTTACCTCATCCGCGTTGCCGAGTCGGAAAAAGACATGGAGTTGCGCAAGAGCGCTATCGCCAGCCTCGGCCGCATCGCCGGACAGAAAAGTTTAGGCGCGCTGACGGGCACCGTTGACGGCGATGCAGACATCGAATTGCAAAAGCAGGCAGTCGTCGCGATCGGCCGTCGCCCAAAAGACGAAGCCATCCCGATCCTGATTCGCACGGCCCGCAATCATCCGAAGATGCCCATCCGGAAAGTCGCGATTCAGATGCTTGGGCAAACCGGCGATGAACGTGCCGTAGCATTTTTTAGAGAACTTCTAAGTAAGGACTGAACGTACTGAACTCAACGAGCAAGGAATTCGGGTAAAGATCTGGGCAAGAAACTGGAGCTCCCCAAGTCTGATGGACGCTGCGTTGCTTCCCGCATGGCCAGCCAGACGGGCCTGTTCTAGCCGGATAACCGAGGGAGGTAAAGATGAGCAGTTCTTTTCACTGGGAGACGAATGGTAACTCGGCGGCGCCACAGGAGGCGCCACCAAAACGATCGGAATTAGCCCGCCATAATTTAGACAATTTACGAGAGGCAGCCCTGACCGTCCTCAAAGAGCTCGAGACCCTCACCAACAGCCAGTCAGAGCCGGACCGCAAGCTGGGATTACAGGAAGAAGTGCAGCGTTACGAGATGGAACTGATTTGCAATGCTCTGCAGAAGACGCGGGGCAATCAACGTCAGGCCGCCAAGCTGCTGGGCGTTAAAGTGACGACGCTTAACTGCAAGATCAAGCGTTACGGTATCGACGTCACTTCATCCTGATCCGGGCTTTGTTACTCGTCTGTCCCCGCAAGCTGACGCTGACCAGGAGCGTCTGAGCGGTCGGAGTGTCGTTTGGCAGCCGCACGATTACCTGCGTCAGCCACTCGAAGCGCGGAACCTTGGCGACAGTCTCGACCGTCAACGGATAGGGTTTGAGCGCCGCGTCTTCCAGTCGCGCCGTGACGCTCGAAGCGTTTTCACCTGCCTGCAGATCGAGATTCATGACAAACAAACTCAAACGCGTGCGGCCGTCAGCGCTCAGGTTGAACGGTGTCGTCAGCGGAAACGGGTCGCGCATCAGCCAGACTGATTCGAGTGCGACCGCGCTATCGGTGTTTGGCTCGGTGACGATCACTGGCGCGAGTGGCGTCGGACTGTTGAACTGAACGCGTGAGACGAATCCGTTACCGAAGTTGATCGATAAGTAATAAAGACTGCCATCCGGGGCGACTTTCAGATCGACCGGCTGCACGACGCCGCTCGCGAAATCAGCGGCAGTACCCGTCGCGGGATCGAAGGTCCGTATCCAGCCCGTGCAAAGATCGGCAAAGAAGTATTTGCCTAAGAAGCTGGAAGGAAATCGCACGTTCAGTGGATTGTAGAAAGCGCCGCCGGCGATCGCACATCCGGTGGTTGATGTGCCGCCATGCTGATACGAAAACAATGGCGATCGAAAAGCTGGATTCGTCGTGGCACCTTCCGTAGTGGGCCAACCGTAATTCGAACCGGCGATGCCGTCGTTGATCTCTTCCCATGTGTTCTGACCGACGTCGTTGATGAACAGGCGACCGGTGCCCGGTTGAAATGCGAACGTAAAAGGATTGCGCAGGCCGAGTGCCCAGATCGAGCGATTGGCGCCGGTGGCGGTGTTGAAGAACGGATTGTCGGTGGGAATGCTGCCGTCGCGGTTGATACGCAACACTTTGCCGAGACGGTTGCTGAGTGTTTGCGCATTGGAAGGCGTGGCATTCTCGCCGACGGCGACATAAAGCTTTCCGTCTGGTCCGAAATGGATTGCGCCGCCGTTATGGTTGGTGGCGCCGCTGAGATTGTCGAGTTCGAGTATGACCGTCTCGCTGCCGGCGACGGCGACGTCCCCGTTGGCAGTGAAACGGCTGACACGGTTGTGCCGCGGGCTGGAAGCCACTGTGTAATAGACGTAGACGAAACTGTTGAGCTGCCCGAACGACGGATCGAAAGCGACACCCAGCAAACCACGTTCACCGTTTGAATCGACATTCAGTGTGAGGAACGGCGTTGGCAGGAGCGCACCGTTCTTAATGACGCGCAAACGGCCACCTTGTTCGCAAACGAATATGCGTCCGTCAAGCGCGATCTCCATCGCGGTCGGACTAGCGATTCCATTGATTGTTGTTTCCGTGAAGTTAGGCGGCAGCGTTGCTGCGTAAGTTGCAGAAACCGATAACAGAAAAAGATATATCAGGCTAGCGAAACGCATAGTACCCCCGCTTGACAACTGAAAATACTGGCGACAGATTACATATTTCGAATGCTAGATGCCACACTTAACGATGGCGCTGAGTTCTTTGTGCTTGGCACGACACTCACGTGGAGCCTAAGCTTGGCGAATGGATAGAAGAGTACGCGAGTTTCAATCGATAATGCCGATTGAGAATATCTCTTCTATATTGGAGTTTGGCATCCTATCTCACGAACGAGCCAAAGTGTTAAGGCATCGGTCAGTAGCTATGCAAGAAGTACAGGATAGGCGCGATAAGAAAAGAGTGCCAGGCGGCTTAAAATTACATCAATACGCCAATCTTTACTTTCATGCACGAAATCCGATGCTCTATAAGAGAAAGGATGAAGTAACCGGTCTTTGTGTTTTGCGTGTCTCGACAGACGTCGCACAACAAAAAGGAGTTGTATTCACTGATTGCAACGCAGCATCGGATTACGTTCGCTTTTTGCATCCTTCGCAAGCAGAGTTGTTGGACTTTGATGCAATCTATGCTCTTGATTGGAGACATCCCAACGATGAGATTGCCCAGATTCGTCATCGATCTCAAAAGTGCGCCGAGATATTGGTGCCGCACTGCGTCGAAGCTGGATTCTTGATCGGGGCTTATGTTGTCGATGCTGTTAGATTGGAGAATATGAGGGCTTCAGGCTTCAATTTGCCGGTGTCGGTGGATCGAGAAATGTTCTTTCGTTGAGTTGAGGCAATAGAATGTTCAAGGCGCTGATCGGTGACCTATTCGCCAGCCATGCTCAAACATTGGTGAATACTGTCAACTGTGTCGGAATCATGGGTAAGGGCGTCGCCCAGGAATTCAAGAACCGATACCCGGTCATGTTTGCGGACTACGTCACTCGCTGTGATGCCAAGCTGGTGCGCCTCGGTCAGCCATACCCGTTTTACGATAAATCTGGTCGCGTCATAATTAACTTTCCTACCAAAGATCATTGGCGGTCACCATCGCGTCTCGTCGATGTTGAACAAGGTCTCAATTATCTGAGGACTCACTATGAAGAATGGGGCGTCACCGGTCTCGCCTGTCCGCCCTTAGGGTGTGGCAATGGAGGTTTGCAGTGGACGGAAGTGGGCCCGTTAATTTTCAAGAAGCTTCACGACTTACCGATTGCGGTCGAGGTGTACGCCCCGTACGGAACACCCAAGCAGCAACTGAGCCTGGAGTTTTTGGATCGTCCGGCTCAATTAGAACTGACCGCAAGTAAACGTGAAAAGTTGAACCCGGAATGGGTTTTACTGCTTGAAGTATTGCGAGGACTGCAACAGCAACCTTACACAATTCCTGTAGGGCGCACGATTTTTCAGAAGATTTGCTATGTGCTGACTGATATGGGTGTCAGCACTGGTTTTCACTTCGGTAAAGGGAGTTATGGCCCATTCGCGGGAGATGTGAAGCAAGCACTTCACGAGTTCGCGAATCGAAATTGGCTTCAGGAACAGCCGCTCGGTCGCATGGTCGCCATGCGTGTCACTGAACAATACGAGAAAGATCGGGTGAAGTATCGAGAAACAATCCAGCGCAACACGGCGATTATCGAGCAAGTTGTTGATTTGTTTAGTCGATTGAAGAACACTGAACAGGCCGAGGAAGTTATGACTGTCTTGTTTGCAGCTCAGCAACTGAGACAGGCCTATCCACACCAGCAGATCGAGGAGCGCCAATTGTACGACTACATTCTGGGCTGGAAAAAGAATTGGCGCGGCGAGACGAAGCGACGAGCCTTAGCCAGTGCTATTCGAAATCTCGTAATACTCGGCTGGATGCGTCTCTCATTTAGTGATTCGTTATCTGAAACGTACTTGAGAGGCGGCGAGTAAATAACATCCACAGATTACACAGATTTCGTTCTGCGTAATCTGTGGATGGTTTGTGTGTAATCGAGCAAGGCTACGGCCGCTTGCCCCAGGTCGGTGGCGGTGGCTCCTTGGTCGAACGCTCGACTGGGCGTTCCTTCAGCATGCGCATCGCTTCCTGAACTGCCCGTTCGAGTTGGGGATCGTGTCCGGCGATGACTTCCTTGGGCCAGTTCTCGATGTCGATGTCGGGCGCGACACCTTCATTCTCGACTGCCCACTTTCCATCACGTGTGAAGAAACCACCACGCGGCGCGATCATCGATCCGCCGTCGATGAAAGGCGGCGTGTCGGCCGTGTGGACCAGACCGCCCCACGTGCGCTTGCCAATCAGTGGTCCAATCTTGCGGCGCCTGAACATGTAGGGCATCAAGTCGCCGCCGGAACCGGCCATTTCGTTGATGATCATCACCTTTGGTCCCCAGATTCCGGCTGAGGGACTTGTGAAGGGATAACGATCGCCGGCGACGTTGTTGAAGTAGCCGTCGAAATCGCGTCCGAGGACGTCGATGATGTAGTCAGCCGCCGAACCGCCGCCGTTGAAACGCTCGTCAACCACGACGCCTTTTTTGTCCTGTTGCGAGAAGTAGTAACGATTGAAACTGGAGTAGCCGGGCTGACCGGTGTTCGGCAGATACACGTAAGCGAGTTGGCCGTCGGAAAGTTTTTCAACCAGACGACGGTTCGACTCGACCCACGCACGTGTGCGCAAGCCGGCTTCGCTGGCGACCGGAATGACGACGACGGTGCGCGCGCCTTGCATTGTCGGCGTTGAATTCACTGTCAGCGTCGTTTGCCGGTTCGCGGTGCCGTCGAGCAACCGGTAGATATTGTCCGGCGCGCGCAACTCGATGCCGTTGATCGCGAGAATGTACTCGCCCGTGTTGACTGTCGCTCCCGGAGTTGCCAGCGGCGAACGCAGATCCGGATTCCAGCTTTCGTTGTCGTAGATACGTGTGACTCTGTAACGACCGTTCTCGATGGCGAAGTCGGCGCCGAGCAGGCCGCCGACTTGTTGCGGCACTTGCGGCATGTCTCCACCGCGAACGTACGAGTGACCGATGGCTATCTCCGCGCCCATCATGTCGAGCAGGTAATTCAGGTCTGCGCGGTGCATCACGTACGGCAGCAACTGCCCGTACATCTGCTTCATCTTGGGCCAATCAGTTCCGTGCAGATTTGGCACGTAGAGATAGTCGCGTTGATTACGCCAGCCTTCGTTGAAGATCTGTTTGAACTCTTCCTTGGGTTCGAGGTACATGCGCAAGGAGACGTTTAATCTTCCCGAATTGGCCTGCGGCGGCGTTCGATCGGCGTCGACGAGGAACAACTGCGGCGCGGGCGGCTGACCAAAACCGCCGCCACCACCGAAACCACCACCGCCGCCCCCAGCAGCGCGATAGACGAGTTTGCGTTTATCGGCGCTGATCTCGTAAGTCGCGACGTTATTAACAAACGTCGCCGCGCGACGATCGCAGAGACGATAGCGGATCAGTTGATTGCCGCCGCCACCACCGCCCGGTCCACCACCCTGTCCCGCACGACCGGCTTCGAGATAGAAGACAGTACCTTCAACTCCGGCTTGTAGATCCGAATATTGACGTTCAGGCACACCCGGAACGGCAACGATTCGTTTTTGTAGCCCGTCGAAGTCCACCTGCACCGTGACTGGAGCACGTGGTCCACGCTGTGGCGCGGCGCCTTCGCCAGCAGCACCTTCACCCGTGCCGGCAGCCGGGCCGCCACCAGCGGGCCCGCCCCCCGCACCAGCCGCGCCGGGAAGTTCGCACGCGCCGGGTTGCGGACGGCGTCCAGTGCCAACCCCACGATCTTCATCACTCTCCGGAAGCAACGGACTCGCGTCGCCCTTCTTCAACACTGCGAAGTAGAGTCCGAAGTTCGTCTCGTGATCGTAGGACGTCATATCGAGCCACTGCGATCGCAAACCAAAGTCAGTCGAAGCGAAGAACCACAAATACTTTCCACTTGCATCCCACACCGGCCACACTGCATCGGCCAGTCCGTCAGTAATCTGTTTGCTTTCACCTGTCTCAACGTTGCTGATAAAGACCGCGTGATACAGCGAACGCAGACGGCCCACATATGCGACCCATTTCGAATCCGGACTCCACGTAGGGTTCACTGTGCGCGCCGGTACCATCCACGGATCTTCGCCCACGATCTTCGCTTGTTCACTGGCGACGTCGAGCACCCAAACTTTGAGGTTCGTGTCGGTGAACATGATCTTCTTCGAATCGGGCGACCATGAAGGCGTGTAGTAATGCGTCGGATTTTTCAAAGTGATCTCGCGCGGCGGCGTCAGTCCGTCCTGCGCTTCGATCACGAGTTTGTACTCGCCAGACTTGTCGCTGAAGTAAGAGACAAATTTGCCGTCAGGCGACCACGCCGGATCGCGCTCGGCGGAGGCGCTCGAGTTTGTCAGGTTGCGAATGTCGCCTTTTTCCGCCGGAATCGTGAAGATCTCACCGCGTGCTTCAACGGCAACGCGCCTTCCAGTAGGCGACAACGCGATGTTGGTCAGCCGGCTGGTAACGTCTTCCCAGTTTGCCATCATCCACGGAAAGTCGCCGGTCGCGGAGATGTTGACGATGTTCGTCTTGCCACTTTTCGGATCGAGTTCGTGAACGTAGCCGGCCTGCTCAAACACGACCGATCCGGCGCCGGAGTCGAGCGACTTCACGTCGAAGTCAGTGAACTTTGTGATCTGCGCGAGCTTCTTGCTTTTCGGTTGGTATTCCCAGACGTTGGCGACGCCGTCGCGATCGGAAATGAAGAACACGGAATCTTCAACCCACACGGGATCGACGTCTTTCGAATCGGTCCACGGCGGCGAAACGAGATCGTAAGTTTTCAGGTCGACGATCCAGATGGGGCGGTTTTGTCCACCACGGTAATTGCGCCGTTCCTCGTCCCACGAATTGTTCATGCGATAGGCGATGCGGGTGCCGTCGGGAGAAATCTTGCCTTGATAACCGCGCGGCAAAGGCATCGGTTCTTCAACACCACCTTCAACGGAAACAGTCCAGAATCTCGGCGCGCCGCCCGGCGACCACGTCGCACGACCGGAAGAGAAGAGAATCGTGCGGCCGTCCGGCGTCCAGCCCTGAACCATGTCCGCGCCCGGATGCCACGTCAATCGTTTCGGCTCGCCGCCTTCAGCCGGCACCACGTAGACGTCGAAATTTCCGGCATACTCGCCGCTGAATGCGATCCATCGACCGTCAGGCGAGAAGTGTGGATTCGCTGTTTGTCCCTGGAAACTTGTCAGCCTTCGAGCGGCGCCACCGGCGCGCGGCGCGACCCAGATGTTGTTCGCGTAAGCGAAACCGATCTGCGTCGAACTAACTGTTGGCGTGCGCAGCAGACGCGTTTGACCCCCGTGGCCGTTTTGCGCGTGTGCGTTTATCGCCGCGACGAGCAGGCAGAGATAGAGAAAGAAAATGAATAGGCGGGGCCGAAACATAGATTGTCCTCCGAAACAATGGTGTGACGAAATTTGGCGCAAAGAATACCACAATGTATTATTCGCAAAACCCATCCACGAGGAGAAAGACCATGATTTTCCATAAGCGCAGTTTTAGTCTCACGATTCGCAGTCTCATCGCCGCCCTCTGTGTCTTGTGCTTCGCAGCCGCTGCGTTCGCGCAGATTCAGACGCCGCGCCCGAGCCAGAAGGCGAGTGTGATGCAGCGAATCGGCGTCACTGACGTGACGATCACTTACAGCCGTCCCGGCGTCAAAGGCCGCCAGATTTGGGGCGATCCACTACCCGAGCAGACCGCCAAGGGCGAGGCCACGCTCGACGATCAGAACGAACGCCCGAAGGGCGCGCCAATCGTTCCGTGGGGCCACATGTGGCGCACCGGCGCAAATGAAGCCACGATGTTCGTCGTGACTGACGACGTCTTGATTAACGGCCAGAAACTTGCGGCCGGCAGTTACAGCCTGCACACGATCCCGAACAAAAACGAGTGGACCATCATCTTCAACGGCACCGCGAACCAGTGGGGCAGTTTCGACTACGATCCCGCGAAGGACACGTTGCGCGTGAAAGCGAAACCCGAAACGCTACCGACCAGTCAGGAGTGGTTATCGTTTGACTTCGATCCGGTGACTGAAGATTCAGCGCAGGTCAACCTCCGCTGGGAGAAGATCAGTGTTCCGTTCACGGTTAAAGTGCCCGACGTCGCCGCGGTGACGATGGCGAAACTCAAGACCAGCGTAGCCGAAGCGAAGGCCGACGACTGGCGCACGCCGCTGCAGGCCGGAATGTATCTCATCAACAACAACAGCCCGGCTGACGACCAGCAGGGACTCGCCTGGATCGATCAGTCGATCAAAGTGAAAGAGACTTTCCAGAATCTTTCAAACAAGGCGAACGCGTTGTACAAACTCGGCAAGAAAGAAGAAGCGTTCGCGTTGGCCGAACAGGCGATTCAACGCGGCAAGGCTGACAAGGTCGACACGTCGGGCTTCGAAAAGCGTCTGGCCGACATGAAAGCCGGAAAAATTTAGGTCGGAGCCACATTCAAGGGATGGGCGTAGCCAAACTTACAGACGCAAATACGGTCGTTCCTGAGAGCAAGTACGCGCGGGTTGAACGCGAGCGGCGGTATCTGTTATCGGACCTGCCCGAAGGTTTGACCCGCGCCGATCCGCATCTACAAATCACTGACAACTACATCACCGGCACGCGTCTGCGGCTGCGCAAAGTGCGTGAGCCGCGGACGAACAAGTGGACCGTGAAGTTTACGCAGAAGTTTGCGCCCAATCCGGAAGACTTGTCGCGCACGATCATTACGAATACTTACCTGAACGCACTCGAAGCGGAAACGCTGTCGGTCTTCAACAGTAATGAGATTCGGAAGAATCGTTATCACTTTGAGTTTGAGGGCCGCACGTTTTCGGTGGACATGTTTTTAGGAGACTTGTTTGGGCTGGTGATGGCGGAAGTTAGTTTTGACACCGATGAAGACTTAGATCGGTTCGCTAAGCCGCCTTTTGCAATCGCGGAGGTGACGAACGATCCGGTTTTTAGTGGTGGGCGTTTGTGTGAACTGACGTTCGCTGAAGTACGCCAACATATTTCGAATCGCGGCTTAATCCCGCGGAACAAATGAACATCTCTTCCCTGGGACCGCGGGCGTCTCGCCCGCCTGATACACAACGGGCTTCTTTCGGGACGGGGCAGGCGAGACGCCTGCGGTCCCAGGGAAGACGTTGTGTCTTTCTTGCAGTGCTCATTTGTATTTCGATGGCCGGGTGCCGTAGGAGTTCGGCGCCGCCGCCGGCTGCGCCGGCCGCGCCGGCAGCAACACCACAGGTCGCTGAGGTTCAAGGCGGCACGGCGCCAGCCGCCGAAACGAAGTATTTCAAGGGCTCGATCGGCACCTCGCTCGACTTGCAGATGAAGCTCGTGCGCGCGGGCGATCAACTCTCCGGCAGTTACTTCTACCAACGCATCGGCACGCGCATAAACCTGCGCGGCAAGATCGCGCCTGACGGCAACTTCACCCTCGATGAGTTTGACCAGGCTGGAAAACAAACCGGAACCTTTCAGGGTGTTTGGGGAGTTGATTCTAAGGACGGCCTCGCCACGCTAGCCGGGTTCTGGTCCAAGCCGAATGAAAAGTCGTATGAGAACAAGACCGCGTTTTCAGTTCACGAAGAACCGATCGCTTTGACCGGCGAAGTCGAATTGGTTTCGAAACAGGTCAAGGAAAGCAACAAGAAGTTGATGTATGAGATTGCTGCACAGTATCCCCAGTTAAACGGCGGCAGTAATTCAAACTTCGAAAAGTTCAATCAAGTTGTCCGCGGTTCAGTGATGAAGAAAGTGACCGAGTTCAAGAAGAACATGCAACCCGAGGAGGACGAAGAACCGCGTCCGGAAGGATCGATGGGCAGCGACTTGACCATCGCGTACACAATCGCGCTGGCGCAGGATGATTTAGTTAGTATTCAGTTCAACGTCGGCAGTTACTTCCAGGGCGCCGCGCATCCGAATTCCTACACCGAAGTCATCAATTACGATCTGAAAAACGGGAAACAACTGAAGCTGAGCGATCTGTTCAAGCCCGGCGTGAAGTACTTGCAGCCGATCGCTAGTTATTGCATCGCGGATCTGAAGAAGCAACAGGCGACAGAACAGGGCAAAGGGTTGACCGCCAGCGAGATCGACACCGGCGCCGCGCCCGTGGCTAAGAATTATCAGAGCTGGACGATCACGAAGAAGGGATTGGGGATCAACTTCGACGCGTACCAGGTTGGCCCGTATGCGGCTGGTCCACAGTTCGTGATGGTGCCTTACACGAATTTGAAGGAGCTAATAAATCCTGAAAGTCCTATTGCGCAGTTTGCGAAGTAGGGTTTTCTATCCGTGAGAAATAGAAGGCGATAAAACACGCCACGAACATGATCGCCGCGCCCGTCCAGAAAGTGACGAACAAAGAGTGGTCGCTCATGTAATGCAGTGCGCCGTCGGCGCCGAGATGGGCCACCGCACTACTGATCAGTATCGCCTGCAGCAGCGGTCCGACAGCGCGCGCCAAACTCGCCACTGATTGCATCACCCCTAAAACGATTCCTTGTTCAGCCGCACCTACACTCTTCGAAGCCAGACTATTTAGCGCCGGAGTCGCGAGTGAGTTTCCCATCGAAAACACGCCGCCACCGATCAATAAAGCAGCCAGTCCTCCCGCGGCGGGACCCACAAACGGCACTGCAAACAAACTGATCGCGAAACACAGCGCGCCGACGATCACCAGCGGCAACTCACCAAATCGTTTTACCAACCGGCCAATCAAACCGCCCTGGATGATCACGGCGATGATGCCGACGTATGCGAATAAGTAACCGGTGTGTTGCGCGTCGTAGCCAAAGCGAAACATCGTGTAGAACGAAAACGTCGTCGTCATGATCGAGAAGGCGACGATGAAGAGAAAGTAGATGGTCAAAACGAACGCGAGCCGTGGCTTTTTGAGTGAATTGATCAGTTGCTTCACTCCGCGTCCGCCCGCCGCCTGATTTCTCGCCGGATGATCGGGCGTAATCGTCTCGGGCAAACGGAAATAGAGCAGCACCGAGTTGGCAAAACAAAGACAGGCCGCAAAGAGGAACGGAACGTGAATTCCCCAGCGGCTAAGGATACCGCCGATTGCTGGTCCAAAAATGAAACCGAGACCAAACGCCGCGCCGATCAGACCCATTCCTTTCGCGCGATTCTCGCTGGTGGTGATGTCGGCGATGTAGGCTTGAGCCGTCGAAATGTTGCCGCCCGTGATGCCGTCGAGAATGCGACCGGCAAAGAGCATCCAGAGCGAATCCGCGAAACCGAGGATCAGAAAGCCGATGCCTGTGCCGATGATGGAAAGAAAGAGTACGGGACGGCGGCCGTGTTTGTCCGACAAGCCTCCGAGAATCGGTGCGAAGATCAGTTGCATGATCGAGTAGGAGGCGAAGAGGATGCCGACGGTCCGCGGTGTGGCGTTGAAGATCGTGCCTTCCGCATAAAACGGCAACACCGGAATCACGATCCCGAAGCCGACGAGATCGATGAACACAGTGGTGAAGATGATGATTAGCGGCGAG